>Ga0182024_10003391_pt1 | contig 38083 bp, 35 predicted proteins | sample P32metaG_FD_120480 | JGI IMG/M metagenome (GOLD analysis project Ga0182024, IMG submission 120480) | Permafrost microbial communities from Stordalen Mire, Sweden - P3-2 metaG (Illumina Assembly) | ecosystem: Environmental > Terrestrial > Soil > Wetlands > Permafrost | place: Sweden: Stordalen...
CATATCGACACCCAGTCGAATTCGTTTCTCCGACAGCTCAGAACGATTGCAGACCGTGAATTGTTTGAGGGCAATGACGCTGAATGCTGTGGGGATGACCCAACTCGCAGAACCCGAAATCCACGGCCACCCGTACTTGTCGGGATCGAAGCTAACGTTGCGATCAGCCGTTTTGAATTTCCACCGCCAGAACCAATGCGCTTCTCGACCCCGCTCTTCGACGAGCCAGTGAGAGGCTTTCTCGCGGGCGCTCGCAAAATCAGTCATGCCGTTGAGGTAACAAAGAGAAAGGGCGGTTGTCCAGGAACCTTCGGAATCACCTTCAAATGCTGGCCAGCAACCATCCGCAAATTGCGATTTCAGCAGAAACTGAGTCGATGCACCCGCGTTTGCGTGCGGCTCATCTGCCAGCGCGAAAGCCGCCAAACACGTGGCCTCGATGCTGCCCTGTTGCGATAAGGCGAAACTCCAGCCTCCCGACACTAACTGACGGCTCGCGAGAACGGTGTCCGAAGCGGAAAAGTGGACCATCAAAGAAAGCCTGCCTTTTGTATAAGACACACCAAGATCCATCGCAAACAAACCCGGATCGTCCTTGGCCCCCAGGGCTGTTGGGCCATTTCGATACGCAGATTTGCGCTTTCGTATGCAATATTGCGTATAATAGATTGAGGAATGTTATGGCCAGCGTCGTAGTGTGTGCAGAACCCAGCAGTTGGCAGCAGGCGGGTCGTTTCGCGACAAAAGTCCTCGGCGACGCGGAGTTAAGAAGTTTTGAGGATCTCGGACGACGAGCGCCGGTTCAGCCCGTACTCGTGTACCTGACCCATCCGGACTATGATCACCTCCGCTCGCTTCTGCAGATTCTGAAGCCTGGAAGTCCCGATGTGGTGATTTATTACGCGAGCCGTGTTGCGCCGGAGGATGCCGCACAACTCGGTAAACTAGTCGGCGAGACGCGTCCAAATCACACCAGCGTCGTGTTTGAGGCAAAGACCGCAGCCGCATCAATGTTGCAGCATTCGCGATCTTCCGCTAAAGAAAACGGCGCGTCGTCTTCAGTTGCTCGCGCCCGGCAGCTACGCGAGCACTTTGGATTGACCCAAACCGAACTGGCTCACGCTCTCGGTGTCAGTCTGCGAACGGTACAAAACTGGGAGCGCAATGGTGTCGCCAGGAGTCCGCGGCAACTTCGAGACCTTGAAGAGCTGTGGACCATTCTGAAGGACTCGATTAAGGGAACGGACATTCCGGTCTGGCTGAGATCGGAAAGCGAGGCTTTTTCCGGAGCGCGCCCGATCGAACTTCTGAAAGAAGGGAAAGCCCGCGACATTATTGTCGAATTTCGGCGCCTGCAGGCTGGAGAGCCGACTTGAAGCTGGGACGCGCTGCACGAAAGCAGCTCGCGGATCTGATCGCAGGCGCGACCTCACTCCAAGGCGATTTCTTCCGGTCCGTGGCGTTCCGGTATTTTCACCCCGACGACGTGATCAGCGGCCAAGGGACCCGATTGAACGGCGGTCGCTTCGTGCCGGCAGGCGTGAGGGCAGTCTATGCGAGTCTCGAAGAAGAAACGGCTATGCGTGAAGTCACGACCCGCAAGAACGCTTTGAGCGGTCGAAATCAAATCGATGTCGGGGAATATCCCCGTATGACATACGTCCTGTCCGTGACCACCCACAGAAATCTTGATCTTTCGTCCACGCTTCTTCCATCGGAATTGGCAGATATCGTTGGGGCCTGTCTTGGTGGCCGCGGGTATTCTGCGTCCCAGGAGTTGGCTGGGATCTGGATTGCGAAGGGCGTCGAGAGTGTCGTTTTTCCGTCCGCGACAGGCGTCGGTCGAAACGTCGCCGTCTACCTTGCGAATGCCGGCGCTGGAAGTGTGATTGTTCGCAATCGTGACGAAGTTCTGGCCGCTCTCCGTCGGCCACGCGCGAGGGAGCGCGGTCGGTAACAGCTACAACTTATCCTGCGGCGTTGCAAATCGCGATCACTCTATTCTGAGGTTCTCGTCTGGTCGCATCTCCACGATCCGACATTGCCGGGCAGCGCTGACGCTCGCCTACGTGTCGCGAGGGTTCCGGCATCGCGCGAGGCTCCGGCATATATGGCGGTGCAGCTCCACGAGATCCGCGATCTTGCCGCTCCGGGCGGGGAGCCCTTCGTCTTGACCCCAAACTCGGCGATCAACTGGTTGTACCTTGGCGCAAATACGAGTCTGCGCTCGGCGGCTCGGCCGCGTTGCCTGATCGGGGCGGAAGCCATTTCGCAAAGCGAGGGGTAGCATCTGCGGCCCAGCCCGCATTCACGCTTCGCGCCGAAGTCCGAGAGGCCCGCCGATGCCTCTCTCCGAGAGTGAACCGGGTTGTCGAACTGCTTTACGACTTCGGCTGGCAGAGTCGCGAAGTCGCAGTTGAGATGCATGTCAACGAGAGCCGCGTTTCGCAGATCAAAACGCGCGCGATCTCAAAGCTCCGGCTCCAACTGGAGCCGGGCAATGCACGGAGGGCCGCCTAGCGCGGCTCACCTACTTCAGACACGATGCCCGACGCCTCACGATTGCGTGTCGGGTCGAAATGCGGCGCGAACGCAGGTAGGGATCTGTACCGCTGAAGGATAAGGCGAATTTCCGCCTTGTGGATATCCTGCGCGCCAGATTCAGGTAATAGATCCCCGCCGCTTCGCGATGTTTCTGTCCTTGAAGGGATGACTGAGACGTCCAATACGCTCAAAGACCAATCTCCTGGATTAGACATCGTCGATTCGCTTTCCTCTACTTCTCCCTCCGATGCCCTCAGACACGTTGTCGGCCCACGCGAATTCGACCCCAAGGTATTGGCTCAGTAGATCCAACAGATCTGCCTTTTCGAAAGGTTCGCCAAGACAATCGTAGCCCGCCTCCACTGTGGCCACGCGTGGATCCGCGAAGCCCCGGGAAGACTCCTGCCGTGATTGAGCGTTAAATCACGCTCCCGGACAGGCGCACCGTCACCGCACCGCAAGTCACATCTTTGGAATGCACGTGTGCCCCTTCTTAACATACAAAAGCGCTGACTGACGCCATTAGGATTGTTACCGTTTCTCAACCAGGCGGTTACCCCGAGGACCACCTGGATACGCGCCGAGTCTTGTTACAACTTATTTTGGGCAAAGTGTATGACTCTGCATCCACGTTTAATGAGGAACAGACTTGGAGCACTACGTGCACTCCTGACCGGAGTAGCTTTAACGATTCTTCACACTGCACTTTTGGGGCAGGCCGCTGACAGCAGTATTGTCGGTACGGTCACGGACGCCTCCGGATTCGTCGTGGCCAACGCGAAAGTGGTAGCTACGAATAAGGATACGAACGTCAGGTACGGCGCTAGCTCAGGCAGCGCCGGCGATTATCGTTTGAACGATATTCCGGTGGGACGTTACGACATTGTAGTGAATGCCACCGGATTCGCGTCGAAGACCATCGCGGACATGCACGCGGAATTGAACCACACCGCTTCGATTAACGTGAGCCTGTCGGTCGGCGGCGCAACTACCGCAATGGAGGTTACTGGAGCGTCGGCTCTGCTCGATACGTCCACTTCGACCCTACAGGCGACATACGATTCGGACCTTGCGTTGAGTTCGCCCGTAACCGGCATCTCCAGAACCGTCAACGGTGCGGGCATTTATAACCTCAGCCTCCTTGGAGGAGGTGTCGCTTCATCGGGAGGCATCGGCGCGGGCACCGGTCCCAGTGTCGCCGGCCAGCGCCCCGAAAATAACAGTTTCAACATCGACGGTGTGGGCAACAACGATCCCCTCAGCACGGGGCCTCAGGTTTACGTGTCGAACGAGGCCGTCGCCGAGATGAACGTCGCGCAAAATCAGTTCAGCGCCGAGTTCGGCGGCGCATCGGGGGGCGTTTTCAACGTCATCGTAAGGACCGGAACCAATCAACTCCACGGATCCCTTTTCGAATACTTTCAGAACCGCGATCTCAACGCGGTGGATTATTCCGAGGTTGTGGCCGGGAACCGAAGCAACCCGCGCTTCGATAATAATCGGTTCGGCGCAGGCATCGGCGGCCCGATCGTCCGAAACAAGCTGTTCTATTACGGCAATTTCGAGTACAACCCGCGCGGGCAAGCGTCCGTTCCGGGCAACCCAGTAGACGCTCCGACCGCTGCAGGCATTAACCTCCTGAACGGGATGAGCAATCTTAGCAGGGCAAATCTGGGTGTATTTGAAAAATATGTTCCCGTTGCCGGGGCCGTCGATCTGGGTAACCCATTTAGTGTTGTAAACGGCGTGGATATCCCGATCGGGCGGCTTACGTTCGCTTCGCCGAATTACAACAACTCGTATCACGCGATTGTGGCGGTCGACTACAGCCTGGGTGACAAGGATCAATTGCGCGGCAGGTACGTCTACGACAAGAGCAGAGGCATTGATGCCAGCGCTGCTTTGCCGGTATTTTTCGAACCGAATCCCGCCACGAACAACAGCGGCTCATTTTCCGAAGTTCACACTTTCTCTCCGACGCTGGAAAATGAGTTGCGTATCGCCTACAGGCGCAACAACGCCGAGACATCGGCGGGTAACTTTCAGTTCCCGGGTCTAAACGCGTTTCCGAATCTTTCCTTCGACGATCTGCGTTTGCAGATCGGGCCCGATCCGCAAGCGCCGTCGGGCGCAATCTCGAATTCGTCTTCGATGCAGGACAATCTGACCAGGACATGGGGCCGGCACACTTTCAGGGCTGGTTATTCAATTAACGATCTCATCATGTCCGGATTCGCCGTGCAGCGCGTGCGCGGCGACTACGACTACGCGTCGCTCGGGCAATTCCTGTTGGACCAGCAACCCTCCGGAAGCGCCTTCGGGACACCAGACAGCGGCGAACGCAGCACGGGAGCACAAAAGGGCATTCCGTTCGGCTTTCTACAGAACACGGCGTTTTTTCAGGACGACTGGCGGATTCGCCACAACCTCACTCTGAATCTCGGGCTCCGCTTCGAGTACGCCACGATACCGGTGGGTTCGCGCGCACAGCAATACAGCTCGAACGCCGACGTGCCCGGCGTTATCAGTTTCAATACTCCGCAAGCAGGCAAGAACGACTGGTCCCCGCGTGCCGGCTTCGCGTACTCTCCAGGAACCGACGCCAAGTGGTCCATCCGCGGAGGTGTGGGGCGGTCATTCGATAACACCTACATCGCTCTCAACGAAAATGCCGCGCCGGCCTTCTATCAAACCACTCAGGATTTGAATTCGGCGGCTCCCTTATCGAATTTCCTTGCGAACGGAGGGTTAATCGGGATCGCGCCGTTGCAGGCCACTACGGCGCAGGCACGCGCGGCGATCTCGTCATATACATGGAACCAGACCCGGCCTTACGCTTTGACCGGAACGCTGGGAGCGCAGAGGCTTCTGGGCAAGGATTATGTCATCGAGGCCCGTTACGTTTTCACGAAGGGCGTTCACCTATGGAATCAGACCCGCCTGAACATCGTTAGTCCCGTGACGCCCACGAACTCGCTTCCCACGTACTTTACGACGCCGACCGCCGCGCAACTTGATTCGGACAAATTGACTCTCGGCGCTGTTGAGAGCACTATCGTTCCTGGCGGGACCGCGACACTTCCCTATAACAACCTGGCGGTATACGGGTTCAAGAATGCCCTTTCCGGATATGAACCGTGGGGCAACTCGGAATATAACGGGCTGGCAATCCAGATCAACAAGCGTTACTCGAAGAACTTCTCTTATACCGCCGCTTATACATGGAGTCACGCTCTCGACGATTCGACGGCGACAAATTTCACTACCATTCTGTCGCCGCGGCGCGACCAGGATTTCCAGGATTTGCGCGCCGAATGGGCCTCTTCCGCGCTCGATCGGCGGCACCGTCTGACCTTCAGCTCTTTTTACGATTTCAATCCGTTTCCGACAAGCAACTGGTTCATGAAGAAGGTCGTCGGCGACTGGAATGCCTCGGGCACCTATACGTTCCAGTCTCCCGAGTACGCAACCGTTCAAGACGGGGTCGACGCGAATCTTAATGGCGATGCGACGGGCGACCGCACGATTGTCAACCCGGCGGGCGCGGCCTATGTTGGCACCGCAGTCAACGCGGTTAACGGGGCTGGGCAGGTGGTATCCGTGGGCAGCGCAAGTATCGTTGCCTATGTCGCCGTAAACCCGAATGCGCGGTACGTGACGGCCGGCTCGGGAGCGCTTGCCAATGGCGGCCGCAACACCTTCCCGATGAGCCGTACCAACAACATCGATGCCTCGCTCACGAAGAAGATCCGGATCCGAGACCGGGCCGGTTTTCAGATCGGCGCCCAGTTCTTCAACCTTTTTAATCACTCGCAATTCACGGGAGGCTATCTTTCCGACGTAACGCCTTACAATTCGGCCGCCATCAACCGTAACGTGTTTGTCGCGAGCAGTTCGAGCTTCGGTGAGATCCGTCAGTTTTTCCCGAGCAACTCGCGGGTGCTGAACGTCGTTGTCAGGTTTACCTTCTAGGCCAGGATGAAGCCTGTTGCCCTGGCCGGAGTTGTGTTCGCCTTTTGCTGTACGGGCGTTTCCGCCGAACAAACACGGCTGGTGAAACTGCCGGTCGTCGATGGGACCGACATTCGCTTCTCTCACGTGTCCGATGGCGATGGACCTGCCCATACCCGGTGCGGCCAGATTGTACAGGATAATCAGGGGTTCCTGTGGTTCGGTACCCAGGATGGCCTGCAACGCTACGACGGGTACAGATTTAAAGCCTATCGGCCCGATCCGGCAAACCCGAACAGCCTGAGCGGAGTTTACATTCATTCGCTGCTTAAGGACCGGGCCGGAAGGCTGTGGATTGGCTCCGACCAATATCTCGACCGCTACGATCCGGCCACGGAGACGTTCACTCACTTCCGATTCGATCCGCACGATCCGGCGAGGATTGAAGGCCAGATCTATGGCATCACCCAGGATCGCAGCGGAGAGATATGGCTGGCCACAAGTCACGGGTTGAATCGGCTGGACCCAGCTACGGGGCGGACCATGCGTTATGACCATAGCCTGGGATACCCTGACACCCTGAGCTCGAATCTAGTGAGGTCAACGTTTGAAGACAACCAGGGGACGTTCTGGGTGGGAACCACAGAGAGCCTGGATATCTTTGATCGAGCGACGGGGAAGGTCACTCGGCACTTTCCGTTGCATATTCCCGGGAATGTCTCGGTTTCTCTTTTCGAAGACCGCCAAGGCGTCCTCTGGGTCGTATACGGTAGCGGAAACGGTCTGGCCTCGCTCAATAGGACGACAGGCGCGCTGACACGCTATTCCTTCCACGAGATCGAGCCGGACAGCAACGCGCTAACCGGCGCGAGCGCAATCCTTGAAGATGCGGAAGGGGCGTTGTGGCTCAGCACTTTTGACAGCGGATTGCTAAAGCTCGGTAAGAACCGCAATGAGTTTGTCCGCTATCGTCACGATCCGTCCGATTCATACAGCTTGAGCGAGAACTACATCACGCCAGTGTTCGAGGACCGAGAAGGCAACATCTGGCTGGGCACGGGAGGCGGAGGAATCGATCGCTTCCCGAGAAACCGGCTGGCCTTCCGGAATTACCGCCACGTCGCCGGGAACGCTAACAGCATCGGGCACGATTACGTGGTCTCCGCCTATCGGGACAGCCGCGGTGACCTCTGGATAGGAAGCAGAGGAGTTCTGAATCGCATTGACAGCAAGACCGGCCACTACACGTTTTACCAGAGTTCGGGGGGCGTTCCGCTCAACCTATCGAATGACAATGTGCTGTCGATCGTCGAAGACCGCTTAGGCTACCTCTGGTTTGGCACGCTTGGAGGCGGACTGAATCGATATGACAGGCGCACGGGATTGTTCAAAGCCTACCGTCACGATCCCGCGGATCCACAAAGCCTCAGCGACGACGTGGTGGGCGTTTTGTATATCGATCGTAAGGGAGCATTGTGGGCCGGAACTGACAAAGGACTCGACCGTTTCGAACCGGCGACTCAAACCTTCCAGGTGTTCAATTCCGACGGGGAGAATGTGAGCCACTATCACGGCATCGCGGAAGACTCGGATGGGGCTTTGTGGCTGGCCAGTTGGGATGCCGGATTGCAACGTTTTGACACCAGGACGAATCGGTTCACTACCTATCGCAAGGCAGCGGACGATCCCGGCAGCCTGCGCAGCGACCACGTGAGTTCTGTTTATATCGACTCTGCAGATACAATTTGGGCAGGCACCAATAGCGGTCTGGACAAGTTTGATCGTTCAACTAGAACCTTTACCGCGTTCGATCAGCACGATGGTCTGTCCAGCAGCGCCGTGACCGGCATACTGGGGGATGAGCGCGGCAATCTTTGGCTGGCTACCAACAACGGTCTCTCGCGATTCGACCCCGGCCGAGGCTCGTTCCGGAATTACTACGTTTCCGACGGCTTACCTGGCAGCGAGTTTAACGTATTCGGCAATGCGCACAGGGCTCCGAACGGAGAAATGTTCTTCTGTTCCTACAGCGGGCTGGTCACGTTTTTCCCTGGCCAGATAAGTGAAAGATCCTATCTGCCGCCTGTCGTGCTGACCGATTTTCGGTTGTTCGGCAATCCGGTGGCGATTGGCGGCGACTCCCCGCTGAACCAGGCGATCTCCTTTACTCGCTCCATGACACTCACCCACGAACAGAACATATTCTCCTTCGAATTCTCCGCGCTGAGCTATGCCGATCCGGGGCGGAATCGCTACCGACACAAACTCGAACCGCTCGAGACAGTCTGGAACGAGACCGACGGCAATCGACGGTTCGTCAGTTACACAACTCTTGCGCCTGGGGACTATGTATTCCGGGTCCAGGGCAGCAATAACCGAGGAGTATGGAACGAAGACGGGGTGAGCGTTCGCATCAATATCCTTGCTCCGTGGTGGAGCACGTGGTGGTTCAGGAGCAGCGCCGCGGCGTCGTTGCTGCTGGCGCTCTCGGCCGCCTGGTACGTGCGCGTGCGGAGTTTCGAGGCACGGAACCGCGAACTCGCCGATCAAGTCGCGGAGCAGACCACCGAGTTACGCATCGCTAAAGATAATGCGGAAGCTGCAAATCGGGCCAAGAGTTCGTTTTTGGCGAACATGAACCATGAACTGCGTACGCCCCTCACCGCGATCCTTGGCTTCTCGCGGCTCCTCGGTCGCAGGCAACTGCCTCGCGATGTCCAGGAAGACCTTCGGGTCATTCAGGACAATGGCAAGCACCTGTTAATGCTGATCAATCAGGTGCTGGATCTGGCAAAGATCGAGTCCGGCCGAACTACCCTCAACGAGGTGCCGACCGACCTGCACCAGTTACTGGACGATCTGGACCGGACATTCGCCGTGCAGGCAGAGGACAAGGGAGTGCAATTCGTCCTCGAGAGATCCCCGGATGTCCCCGCGCTTATCCACATCGATCAGCTCCGACTCAGGGAAGTGCTGACCAATCTGCTGGAGAATGCTCTGAAGTTCACGAAGCAGGGCAGGGTGAGTTTGTGCGTAACCGCGATCTGCAACGCCTCCGAAACCGGCCGGCGCCTCGCCTTTGAGGTGTGCGATACCGGCCCTGGCATCTCCGCTGAAGAATTGCGGACCGTATTTGAGGCGTTTGTTCAATCGAAGACGGGCCGGGAGTCACGGCAGGGAAGTGGGCTGGGGCTAACCATCAGTTCCAGCTATGTGAAGTTGATGGGCGGCGACCTGCGTCTGGAAAGCGAAGTGGGTCGCGGAACGACCGCCCATTTTGACATTCCGGCGCCTGTCGCAACGAGCGCGCCGACATTAGAAGCGCGGAGGACGGTCGCATTGATATCCCCCGGCCAGCGGGCATACCGGATTCTGGTGGCTGACGACGGCTGGGCGATGCGGCACCTGGTGCTGAGACTTCTTGCGCCACTGGGATTCGAAGTGCAAGAAGCTCGCGATGGCGGCGAGGCGGTGCAGATCTGGAAGGAGTGGCATCCGCATTTGATCTGCATGGACCTGCGAATGCCCGTAATGGATGGCTTCGAAGCCACGCGCAGAATCAAAGCTGAACCAGACGGAAAATCGACCGTTATCATCGCAGTGACTGCGAGCAGCGTCGAAGATCCGCGGGCGGCCGCACGCGAAGCGGGCTGCGATGGTTTTCTTCGTAAACCGTTCGACGAAGGTGAACTGCTCGACTTCCTCCACCAATATCTCGGAGTGCGCTTCACCTATGTTGAAGAGAAGCCCGCAGGTGCCCCGGCAAGCGGCGGCCGAGCGGCTGTTGCGAACGTGCTGGTATCCCTGCCGGCCGCTTCGCGCGCAAAGTTGCGAAGTGCTATAGCCGCGCTTGACGTGGCAGGGATACAGAGCGTCCTCGATGGAATAGCGGGTCTTAACAGGGAAGGGTCGGAAACCCTACGGGCGCTGGCCGCGAATTACCAGTACGGACAACTGTTGCGCATCATCGACGACGTCGAATCGAGAGAATCGAGATGATCCCTTCCCTGGAAAGTAAGCACAAAGGCAATATCCTCGTCATCGACGACGAACCAGCAAGTCTCAGGATACTGCTGACTATTCTCACCGAGCAGGGCTACCTGGTTCACCCAGCGAACGAAGGTGAATTGGGCTTGCAGTTCGTCAAACACACGTTGCCCGATCTGGTGCTGGTCGACGTCAGGATGCCGGGGATGGACGGATATACGGTTTGCTCGAATCTGAAGAACGATCCGGCCACGGAGGCGATCCCCGTAATCTTCGTCAGCTCGGCAGACCATGCGATCGATAAGGTGAGAGCATTCCGCAGCGGCGCAGTCGACTACGTGTCAAAACCGGTTGATGCTGAGGAGGTCCTGGCACGGATCGAGACCCACATTTCACTGCGCCGATTGCGGGAGAACCTGGAGTCCATGGTTGAGGTGCGCACTGCGCAACTAATTGCGACCAACGCACGACTGGAAGCCGAGGTTACGGAGCGCAGGCACGCCGAAGCGGAACTTAAAAAGAGTGAAGCTGGGCTGCGGCGAAGCCAGTTCTATCTTTCTGAGGCACAGAGGCTCAGCCATACCGGCAGTTGGGCCTGGGATCTTCACCGGCGAGAATATGTCCATTGGTCAGGCGAACTCTATCAGTTCTTTGAGCTCGAACCACAGCTGGGCTCACCGCCACCGTTTGAAGTGGTCCAAAAATACTTCCACCCGGAGGACTGGCCGAAGTTCGATGCAGCACTCGAAAGAGTTTCCAGAGAGAAAGAGGATTTCGCAATCGATTTCCGCGTGGTTCTTCCGGATGGAAGAATAAAATTTGCCCACAGCGTAGGGCAGCCGACGCTCGATGCTTCGGGCAAGGTGGTCGAATTGGTCGGTTCCACCATGGATGTCACCGAGCAACACAGCGCGCGAACCGAGCTCGAACAGGCACTCGAAGAAATCAAGACTTTGAGAGATCAGCTTTACCAGGAGAACCTGTCACTGCGCGACGAAATCGACAAAGTCTCCATGTTCGAAGAGATTGTTGGCTCTTCGGAGCCCCTGCAGCGCGTGCTGGGACATGTTGCGCGAGTGGCTCCAACCGATTCGACGGTTCTAATCACCGGCGCAAGCGGAACGGGCAAAGAGCTGGTCGCACGCGCTATTCATAAGCGGTCGAAGCGTGCCAGAGGCCCTTTCGTGCGCGTGAATTGTGCGGCGATTCCGCAATCCCTGATCGCGTCTGAACTCTTTGGCCATGAAAAGGGCGCTTTCACCGGAGCGATACAGCGACGCGCGGGCCGCTTCGAATTAGCGAACCGCGGCACGATTTTCCTGGACGAAGTCGGCGAAATTCCTGCCGAGACTCAGATTGTTCTGTTGCGAGTGCTTCAGGAGCGGGAACTGGAGCGCGTTGGAGGCAGCGTAACCGTCCCGGTCGACGTACGAGTGCTGGCGGCGACGAACCGGGATCTTAAGGCTGCGGTTGAAGCCGGGGCTTTCCGACTGGACCTTTTCTACAGGCTCAACGTGTTCCCCGTGCACATGCCTTCGCTCCGGGAACGGGCGGAGGATATCCCCCTGCTGGTCGAGTACTTTATCGCGCGTTATGCCGACAAGGGAGGAAGGAGAATTGCCAATATCCACAGGAAGACGATGGAATTGTTGACCGCTTACCATTGGCCCGGGAACATTCGCGAACTGCAAAACGTAATCGAGAGAGCGGTAATCCTGTGTGAAGGCGACACGTTCGTGGTAGATGAAACGTGGCTCCCCTGTGAAAGGTCTGCATCTCAGGAACCGCACGTAGCTCTTGCAGAAATGCTGGTTGACCAGGAACGCGAAGCGATCGAGGCCGCTTTGGCGGACACCGGCGGGCGGGTGTCAGGACCAACGGGTGCTGCTGAAAAGCTCGGAATTCCGAGGCAGACGCTCGAATCAAGGATCAGGAGCCTGGGAATCAATAAGTACCGGTTCAAGTCCGAATGACTCGGGGCTGGCGCTTCAACCGTCTTCTGAGCTCTGACCGGGTTCATAAGCAATCTCTCTAAAAATCCACTCGCGAACGTAGAGCGGACAATTCCGGAGTTCGACTCCACGCGACTCGCAAGAGCCGAGAAACCGAACCGCGTCTCTATCCACGAGTCGTACTCCGTCAAGGTCCAACGCGGTTATACGCGGGCTGCCCTCAAGTTCAGATTTCAACATCTGAAGATGTGCCGAATCAATTCGCCCACTGATCCGGAGAATGACGTCGCGCCCGTTCGCTTCCTTATCGATCCTCAACATACCGCTTCCTTTTCCAATCAGTTCGCAGACCGAGTTCGAACGAGATCGGATAGTGATCCGACGCCTCAAGATCGCCGTGAACGCGTCCGAGAGCCGCATCAACGGACCCCGACACATATGCCCAGTCGATGGTGCGCCGATGACGGAAGAGCCCGCGAGGTGTCGTCGTACTGGGAGATGGCAGTCCGATCGCGCTTCGGAAGCCCACAAGCTGGAGAGCGTGAGCTGGCAAGGCGTGAGAGGCATCGAAATTGAAGTCGCCAGCGACCAGCGCCGGAAAGCTGGGTATGTACCTCGCGGTATCGGCCAACACTTCTTCGAACTGTGACCAGCTAAGATCGTTGTCGCCCCGGCTTTCGAGGTGAAGGTTGTAAACCGCTAGGTTCCTGCCGCCCACAGAAAGCTCAGTTACCAACGCTATCCGGCCTCCCAGCCGATCCTGGAAAGGCGCCGTTCGGGGCACGAACCATCGGGAACGCCAGAAGCCGGACTGGCGGCGAAAGCGGATAACACGGGGGTTTCCAAGATGCCACCGCGACAGTGTTGCCTGACCATGCCAGGCTGGGGCGGTTCGTGAACCCTGGGTTAATTCGTGGAATTCCCGTCCGAAGACATAGTTCATTTCGAGCTTCCTCGCGATCTCCTCAGCTATATTCAGACCGCGAGTGCGCCGCGCGTTCAGGTCTACTTCCTGAAGTATCAGGAGGTCGGCCCTCTGGCTCGCCAGAAATCCGGTGATTTCGGGCAGGCGCATTCCGCGATTGATGTTCCAACTGACGACGCGCACAACATCCGGAGGCCAAAGCTCACATCGACGGGTTGCGAAGTTTCCGATTAGCAGGTCACTCATCTTCAAAGAACCATCTGTCAAATCAGGCCGCGGCGTCCGGAAACAGTTGCGGAAACACGTATTCTCTGGCAAAGGCCAGATCACCAGGATCGTCGATTTCCGCCCAGGGTAATCCAGATGTTTCGGTGTAGCCGACGCGGAGACCTTCGTCAGCCAGTTGCTGTACTGCAGCGTTAAAGAACGAATGACGGTTCCCCTTGCGGACGAGATCGTCCACGGTGGCGAAGAAACGCTCGTGCACGCCGGCAGCAAAGACTGTGATGCCGATGTAAGTCCCACTGAACTCGTCGCGCGAAATCTGCTTGTTCATTCGAGTCACCTGGTTATTGGCGATGACGACTTTCATCGTTTCATCGCGCCACTCAGGATCGACGATCATCGTTACGGGAGCAATGGATCGGACGGCGGGGAGCAGCGTTTGACCGTCAAAGGCGACGTCCGCATTGAGGCAAACGAAGCACGAGTTTTTGAGCCACTCGCGCGCAAGCCAGACGGAGTATATATTGTTCGTTTCCGCGAAGGACGGATTCTCGATGAACCGGAATCGGCCGAGGCGCCTCGGGTAGAATCTGGCCACGTGACTGACGATCTGATCCTTTTCATATCCGACGACGATGCCGATCTCTTCGACACCCACGGAAAACAGGCTGTCGATCTGCTGGTCGAGAATGGTCCATGTACTGTTGTTAAATCGGATCAGACATTTCGGACGGTCGCCATGAACTGAGCGGATTCGCGTACCCTGTCCGGCGGCAAGAATGAGGGCTTTCATACTATCTCCTTACGCTGCAGTTTTTACTTCTTCTATTGCGGACCGACTGTGGTGTCGTCGAAAAAATCTGTGATTGAAATAGAGAGCCAGTATCCAGGTGGCGTTGGCTCCCAGGGCGGCAAGGCGTAGGAACAAGGGTAATGCGCCCACTACGGTGAAAATAAGAACGTAATGGACCGCGACACCCTTCTTTATGAAGATATGAATTTGCCGTACCGCCCGGGAAATCGGATTCGCGGAATCGCTTTCGAGCAACTGATTCAGCCGCCCCGCATACTCATGTGGCAGATCAGGCGCGGTCGAGATCCTGCGCTGCAACGCAATGATGAGAATAGATAATGCACAACCGGCAATGAGCGCGAGGCCGTATACTAACTCGCGTCGGCCACGCTGCCGGTAAAGGCCGATAGTGATGCCCGTGAAGACGAGCAGATAGGTGGCGTTGTCGACGAAACCCTCGAACCAGGTTCCCCATGCGCTTTCCCGGAACCCGATTCGGGCGAGCATGCCATCGGCTTCATCGAAAAGACCCGATAAAAAAAACAGCAAAGCGCCTGCGACACAGGCGGCGTAAATACCGCGCGCGTACATTAACGCCGCCACGATGGCAACCGCAAGACCGCCGATGGTGACGTGGTTTGGCGTGGCGCGAGTGTGGGTCAGCCACCGGACGACGGGACGGCACAACAGGCGGTTGAACCTGGAATAAATACCGTCGGAAGGCTTGCCCGAGCGCGCAACCAGTAACTGTTCCGCTTTCCTGACGGATCGCCGAGAGTCGATGGATACGCCCTCGGGTTTCTGGTCAGAGACTATTCGGACGTTTGCTTTGTCGATGGCGGCACGCTTTGTTATGAGGGCAGGGACATCCCACGCGGGAGGCAGACCCACGGACAGGATAACTTCCGTGAGAGCGCGCTTATCGGTGACCCAGTTCCAGGGCAACCAGAGCCACTGGCTTTTGAGAGAGCCAGCCACGGATACCCAACTGGAGGACTTCCGCGGGTCGAACGGACATGACGTGATGAGTTTTGTTATTTCGATACCGCGGAGCAGCGGTGACGATGAACAGGTATCCCATAATGTGCCGTCTAAGCTATCGGGCCAGATGACCAGAAGTGAATTCATACCGGCGCGCTTCGCAGTGGCGATAACCCGAAGCAGCAAGGGAACGCCTGCGATTTCGCGCGTCAGCAATTCCTTCCCACCCTCAGGTGGTCGGAGCAACCGCATCTCAGGAATCACGATTACGCCCTGCATCCCGACTGCTCCTTCAGACCGGCAGAGATCGAGCCGACGGTGCTGGTGAGTTACCGCCGGAAAGTCGGCGCCAGGCGAGCCAGGTCAAGCCAATGAGACAGGCGAGCAGATCACGGGTCCGACGGGTAAGTGCCAGTGCCAGGCCGGAAGTGGCGGGCAGACCAAACGCAACGAAGGCCGCCGCGGCTCCGCTTTCGTCGGTTCCGATTCGGGCGGGCATCCAACCCCCTAAGATCCTGACCATCCTGTTAGCCGCTTCCAGCCCGAGCAGAGTGCTTGCATGTAAGGGATGCTTCAGGCAGATCAGGATCGTTATAACTTCGGTGGCCAGAAGTGCCTGACAGGTGAGATCGAGCAGGAACATAGTGCGGACTGCGGATGGGTGTCGGCTCGCGAATTCCCTAACCGCGGCATCCATCCGCGCCCCTTCTCTCAGCCATGCGGGACAACGTCTGCCCAGGGCATCGGCAAGAGCTGTCAATGGTGAACGTGGACGAAGCATGAAGAACATCGCCGTAATGAAGAGCGCCGCGAGCATTGCCATCGAAACCATCGAGCTCCGGTTGCCAGCCAGAAGGACGCCCGCCGACAGACACCCTGCGATTCCAATGAGGCCGGAACTGAACCAGTACACTCCGGTGTCCACAAGCGTGGCGGTAGTGGCGGAAGCAGCATGGCTCGAACCAGGATGATTTCGAAGCAGACTGATTTTCATAGGCTCTGAGGCCGCCGGTCCCAGGATGGTAAGGTAGCCAATGCCCTGTGAGGCCAGCCGAATGAACATCAGTTCGCGGACCGATGCGCGTATTCCGTCGAGCTGAAGAGCGACAGACCACGATTTGGTCTGCAAGGTAAGACGCACAAAGCTGATCGCAAGGATAATCGGCAGTCCGATCCGCACCACCTTTATCACGCCGAGTACGGCTTCCCAGCCGATTCGCTGTACCGCAAAAGCGAGAATTGCCAGACCCACCACGGCGAACCCAATATCTCTCTTTATATTCATTGCAGGACCCCCTTCAGAAAAATGACAGGCATAGCCATTTCAGCCCGCTTATGCCGCCAGTGGTTTTCCGGCGTGGACCGCGAGCTGGCCGTGCTGTCGTACGAAGCCGGCTGGCCTTCGTTGCCGCGTTGGATCATTTGAGTTGCGACGTCGGCAGCGATGAGGATCGAACGACTGGGGCCGACGGCGTCCATCGCCATTCCGGGGAGTTGCGCGTCGCGGGGATTGAATGGGTTAAAGAGGTTGTACTCGTTGAATCCGACGCGAGCCTTGATGGTTTCGTTCGGAATCGGGATATGGACGAGCCTGGTTACTTGTTCGAAGCGTGTCGTGGGATGATTCATGAGTCCTCTTCGGAGGGTCAAGCGCGCACAAACTGGCCGCGCGCCGCCCGGCTGAACCGGTTGTTCCTTTACTGTTTGGCGCCGGGCGTCGCAGCCTGTACGCTTGCCCGGCGATCGCATGGTCTCCGGCTCGACTAAGAAGGAAGCAATTCCGCGCCCTTCTGCCTACACACGATCCCCGCCTGAGGATCCAAGGGGTTAGAGATAAGGAGCCAGGGCCGGTGAACGAGGATGACCGAGCATTTGCCCAAAAGGCATCAGCCCGGTCAGGCTTATCACGGTCACATTGGTACGTTACCCACTGGTTTTGCCCGATTTGTATCCATGCGAGCACCGGTGTTCGACACGTCCGGACAGGAACAGAATTCATATGCCCGGCAATCAGATCAAACTAGGTCGCGCACGCAGCGCACCTGCGGAATCCGGACGTCCGAGTTAAGGGGTGACACAGCGGTCAGGCCATGTTTGGGAACCCGACGGCAAATCGAAAACAGTTCCCAATCCGCTTTAGATAAGCGGGCTCCAAGGTCCAGTAATAGATACGACGCAGGCGGACGCTTTGTGGGCAGGGGTGCGACGCGGCGGAAGCATGGGTAATCGGGGCCTGGACGGCGCCGACGTCAACCGCTGACTTCCGGAACGAGATGGGTCTGGTCTTCGGTCTGCAACGGCATAGTACTGGCAGCATTATTGCCTACCCGGCAACGAGGCAACCTGCTCAGTGGGAGCTGTCACCGCAATATAGCGGTTAGAGCGCATCCGTTCAGTCTTCTTCTTGCTCGGCATCCGAGTGAACGACCGGATAATCGCGGTTGCAGTCATGAGTCTGTGTTGCTGGTGATCTGGCGTTCTCGCGCTGAATCCACTCGCGAATATAGAGCGGGCAATTTCGGACGGCGATGCCCTTCGATTCGCAGAGGCCGAGGAAACGCACTACGACGCGATCCACTAAAGCTACCTCCTCAAGGTCCAGCGCAGACTGCTGAGCACAACTTTGGATCTGGATCTGCAACTCGCGCACGTGCACAGACTGGATCCGGCCGCTGAGCCGAATTACCGTTATCGGCCCGTCCGATGACTTCTCAATTCTTAAAATTGCCAACGTACAAGTCCTCCGGCCGTCCGCAGACTCGACCTCAACGCCAAAACGGGACACTGAGTCATATATGCCGGCTTTGAATGCCGGAGTGCCTGAGAGCCGTCGACAGCATAAACCTGGCCCGGAACAACCGCGACTTCACGGCAGAGATCGTCGCGTCGAGGCGTTGAGCGGTTTCACGCGTAGTGAACTCTTCCAGATCTCGAAGGATGAGCACCTGTCTGTATTTTTCAGGAAGTCCCGCTACCGCGCAGTGAACGGTTTGCGTTGCCTGCGAGCGTACGAGAGACAGGTGTGGAGATTCAAAGGACGAAACCAGCGTGTCGAGGCTGTTCCCGGGTTCCGGACGAGGGCGGCACTTCTCCCGGCGGTAGGACTGAAGTACTTCATTTATTGCCACGCGAGTCATCCATGTTCGAAAACCAGACTCCGACCGGAACGTTGCCAGATGCCGCCAGACTTTCACCACTGCGTCCTGAAGCATGTCATCCGCGTTGGACGCATTCCGCACCATCGAGTTGATGCACTTCTTCAGTGCCGCCATGTGGCGATCCATTAGTACACCAAAGCATTCTCCCTGACCCGCCAGAGTGCGTTCGATCAGTACGCGGTCTTCAAGAGTTGCGAGCGGTTGCATATTTGCAGTCTGTTTCGTCATCAATTGGATAGATGCAACCTGGCAGTGCGTTGTTTGATGCCAAACGCAGAACATCGCCAACAAGAACCATTGCTCTCATCTGAAAATTGCGGCTTTCCTCTGGCAACGAGCACACAACACCGTCGAGACTGATGCGTCGGCAGGAGCGGTCTGCGAGTTCATCAGAGCCGAGTGCCGGTATCTCTTTCGGGCCGCATTACAATCGACTCATCTCCGCGCCTTCAGATCCTCCCTCGAGGCAGTTGGAGGCTTCCAGCGAGGGGCCTCATTAACTTACGGATTTGGGCGTTTGCCATTCATCAACGCGTCTACGTAGCAAACAAACTCGCGATTGTGAGCGAACTCAGCCGCCACTTCAGGCCACTCCCGCCGGAAAACCGGACCCGTTAACGTGCGCCTGATTTCGAGTTCGCAGAGTACCCAGAGCTTCCTTGAAATATACCTGGCCTTGTGCAGATGAAAAATGTCGTATATGAACTGAATACAGTACAACGAGCAGTCGGTAATTTCAGGGCTGGTTGGCGGCAGGTGTTGCGAGGGATTGCGGTTGGCCAGCCATGCCTGAGTCGGGAACAGACGCAGCATTTCCTGGAATCGTTTCGAGAACTCTATGAACATTTGAGCGTTCAACTGACGGCGCTGATTCACCAGCGCTACGCAGATACCTACCGACCCGACGATTAGCGGGCCCACCTGTCCCAGTTGTGTCACTATGTCAGCCGCCATGTTCCGATTCCAGTCCGCTTCATGGGAAGAGAGCACCCGCGCGGATATTGTGTTGGATCGCGGTTCGAGCGCGGCTTAAAATTCTGTCCAACAAAGTTCCAGCACGAACGCTCTTCTGATGAAGCTATGCCAATTACACAATGTTTTCTCCTCATCCCACTCATTGCGGCGTCTGTTGCGGTGGCCGCGGACGAAACGGCGACTCGGGTCGAAAAGGCTGCAACTGTTCTCACTGCCATGACGCGATCTCCGAATGGCGTTGCGCAAAAACAGATTACGCAGGCCGACTGTATCGCCATCATTCCGGGATTCAAGAAAGGGGCAGCGGTTGTTGGCGTTGGCTACGGGCGAGGATTCATATCCTGCCGGAATGGCAACGGATGGTCGGCGCCAGGCGGGATTACCCTCGAAAGCGGCAGCCTCGGCATTCAGCTCGGCGGCGAGACGATCGACATTGTAATCCTGTCGCTGGATAAAGAACGGCGCTCGAAGCTGCTTTCCGACCGATTCACTATAGGCTCGGACGCATCGGCTGCATGGGGTAACGGCAAGTCGGCTCATGACGATCCGAGCGTGAAGATTCTCTTCTTCGGCCACACTAAAGGCGCGTTCGCCGGCTTCGGTCTTGATGGAGCAACTTTGAAACCCGATGATTCGGGTAACAAGGCTCTGTACGGCAGGTCGCTGAGTAATAATGTCATCGCGGAGTCTGGAGCAGAGACGCCGCCAGCCGCCCAAGCGCTCATCGACAGACTCAGCCAGATCGCCGGGAAATAAATGAGGAGCGAGGGCGAGCCAGCACAGGGGGTACCCGGAAAACATGAGTACCACAACGATCCAGACTCATCAATTTCACTTCACGAGCGCGGATGGCATGCGAATCGCGTGTAACCGCTGGTATAGCTGGGGTCGGCCAAACGGCGTATTCCAGATTGCGCACGGCATTGCCGAGCACATCGGCCGCTACACCGGTCTGATTGAGCGCCTCGTGGAATCGGGACTGGTTGTCTTCGGTAACGACCACCGGGGACACGGCCTCTCAGCGCTTTCACCGAGACAATTCGGAGATTTCGGCCCCGGCGGGTTTGACCTGCTCGTGGAGAATATTGGGAAGTTAAGCCGTATCGCGGGCGAGGAAAGTCCTCAACTCCCTTTGATTTTGCTCGGGCACAGTCTGGGTTCGTTCGATGGATCGGAGGAGTCTTTTCACTCGGGGTTGAAACCGGACCGACCACGCCCAACAATCTCTCTCGGCCGTGTCTCCTGTGAAGCATGCGCAGGCTTAAAGGGTCCGACATGAACTTATCCCGCCAGGTCGCCTGTCTGTGGTGTCTGAGTATCGCCGCTGCAAGTGCGGAACCCGTTCACCCGGTAGGAAATATCTTCGATCCCCAAGCTACGCCGGCGGAATCGGTCTACCATCTTTCGATCCTGGTAATTAGTGTCTGTGCGGCAATCTTCTTCGTCGTAGCCGGGTTGCTCACCTTCACTATCGTGCGCTTTCGCCGCAAGACGGACGACCACGACGAACCCGCCCAGGTATACGGAAGCAGCCGTATCGAGATAGCCTGGACGGTGATTCCGATCCTCATCGTTCTCGTGCTGACAATGGCTACGGCGCGCGTCGTTAGCGCGATACAGGGTAGGCGCGCCGAAGCGAACGCCCTGCAGGTGACCGTGATCGGGCACCAATGGTGGTGGGAGATCCGATATGGGGACCTCGGGATCATTACGGCAAACGAACTGCACGTACCGGTAAGCAGCGCGGCGAAACCCGCGCCGACCTTCCTCAGGCTCGAATCGGCCGATGTGGCGCACAGCTTTTGGGTGCCGCAGCTTTCAGGAAAAACCGACCTGATACCTAATCACCCGAACAATATGTGGATCGACCCCCGACAGGAAGGCACATTCCTGGGGAATTGCGCCGAGTACTGCGGAATGCAGCACGCGAATATGCTGCTGCGGGTCATTGTGCAGTCGCCCGCGGAGTTCGGTAAATGGGTAGCCGCACAGAAGCTGAATGCGGCTCTTGATTCACGGGCCGACGAAGGGCGCGAAACTTTTCTGGCTCTCTCGTGCATCAGCTGTCACACGGTAAGTGGGACGTCCGCCGCAGGCACGTTCGGTCCGGATCTTTCACACATGATGAGCCGGGAGACGCTTGGCTCCGGTGCGATTCCAAACACGCCTGCAAACCTGCGCGCATGGGTGAGAGACCCGCAGGCAATCAAACCGGGAAATCTCATGCCGAATATGCAGCTCAATGCCCTGGAGCTCGATGAGGTAGTGGCTTACCTCTCTTCGTTGAAGTAGACGTTGAGACCGAGACCAAAATAATGGCGACCATCGGCTACATCGGAGAACAACTTAAAGAGCCGGAGGCTCCCCCGGTGCCTTCGAGGCTGCATGACTGGCTTGTCACCGTCGATCACAAGCGACTGGGAATCATGTACATCGCAACCGCGCTGTTCTTCTTCGCCGTGGCGGGAGTACTGGCCGCCCTCATGAGGATACAACTGGCCTTCCCCAACGGCACATTCCTGCCTCCGCAGGTTTTCAACCGGCTTTTTACGATGCACGGAACCACCATGGTGTTTCTGGTTGGCATGCCTTTCTTCGCAGGGCTAGCAAATTACCTGGTACCCCTCATGATTGGCGCGCGGGACATGGCTTTTCCGAGGCTGAACGCTTTCGGCTACTGGATGTTCCTCTTCGGCGGGATACTGCTGTACTTCAGTTACATCGCCGGAGAAGGGCTCGCCGGGCACGGGACCGCCCCCGACGTTGGCTGGTTCGCCTACGCTCCCCTGACCGAGAGAGCATTTTCCCGAGGGACCAGCACCGATTACTGGATTCTCAGCATCATCGTGAGCGGTATCGGCAGCACGTCCAGCGCGATAAATGTGATCGCCACAATCGTCAGCATGCGATGCAAGGGGATGACGCTGGCTCTGATGCCTCTGTTTGTGTGGCTAATGCTGGTGGTCTCGGCCATGGTGGTCATGGTCCTGCCACCCCTGACGGCGGCGCAGATCATGCTGCTGCTGGATCGCTATCTGGGGGCGCATTTCTTCGACACGCAAGCGGGTGGGTCGGCGGTCCTCTGGCAACACTTCTTCTGGCTGTTCGGGCATCCCGAGGTGTACGTTCTTATGCTGCCGGGATTCGCCTGCGCTTCCGAGATCATTCCGGTATTTTCCCGCAAACCGATATTCGGACGGGCAGCGATGATCGGTGCCACCATCGCGATCGGCATTCTGGCGGTAGGCGTCTGGGCTCACCACATGTTCGCGGTTGGCATGGCGCCGGTGTCGAACATTTTCTTTGCCGCCGCGACGATGCTTGTCGGCGTGCCCACCGGAATAAAAATCTTCAACTGGGTGGGCACGATGTATGGAGGCAAGCTTCGGTTCGATACGCCCATGCTGTTCTGTGTTGCCTTCCTCTTCCAGTTTCTGATTGCGGGCCTGACAGGAGTCATGATGGCCGCCGCACCACTGGATTGGCAATTAACCGACTCCTATTTCGTTGTGGCGCACTTTCACTACGTCTTGCTTGGCGGACTCCTGTTCACGCTGTTCGGCGCTGTTTACTACTGGTTTCCCAAGGCGACCGGAAGGATGCTCAACGAGACGCTCGGTAAGTGGCACTTCTGGCTGCTGGTGATTGGCTTCCATATCACGTTTGACACGCTCCATTTCGCGGGCATCCTGGGAATGCCCCGGCGTATCTACACATACGCCGCGGGGCGTGGCTGGGAAGGCCTCAACCTGGTGGCGTCAATCGGCGTGATCTTCCAGGCCGCGGGAGTCGCGTGCCTGATATGGAACATCATCCACTCGGTTCGGAAAGGGGCTCTGGCGGGCGATGACCCCTGGGATGCGTGGACGCTCGAGTGGGCCACGACGTCGCCGCCTCCGGAATACAATTTCGTGGTCCTGCCCGAAGTGCGTAGTAGCCGCCCCTTATGGGACCTGAAGCATCCGGAAGATCCCGACTGGAAATACGAGTGAACCGATGACCCCTGACATTGCAGTGGCACAAGGCGAATGGACGCTGCCCGATCGCGGGAAGGTCGGAGTGGCCTGCCTGATAGCGACCGAGTTTGCGCTCTTCACGATCTTCCTGGTGGCCTACGTGTTTTACCTCGGGAAGAGCTTGAGCGGTCCCAATCCGGGTCAAGTCCTGGAACTGCCGCTCTGGCCCACGTTCTGCCTGCTTTCCAGCAGTCTGACGGTGGGGATTGCCGAACGCGCTCTTAAGAGGAGTCGGAGACGAGGGTTCATTGTATGGACTGGTGTGACGATTTTGCTGGGGCTGGAATTCCTTCGACAGACCGCGCTGGAGTGGCGGCATCTGATTTCAGACTGGCATCTGACGATTACCACCAACCTGTTCGGCACGACCTTCTATTCGCTGGTGGGCCTGCACGCGAGTCACGTGGTCCTGGGCCTGACGCTTCTTACGTTCACGTTCGCTCTGGGCCTTCGGGGAAGCATGGATGGACAGGGACGGCGATTCGAACTCCTTGCGTGGTACTGGCATTTTGTGGATGCGGTATGGGTGGCGGTGTTCACCATCGTTTACGTAGTGGGGCGTTGAGGACAGGGCATACCTATGGTGAACGAAAAAGGTTCGAAGTCGATTCTGGTTCCAGCGCCAACCGCGTGGCCATTCATGGCGGCACTGGGCATCGCGCTCGTTTTCCTGGGACTGGTGACGCACGGGGTTGTGAGTATCGTCGGAGCGGCCGTCCTGCTGCGGTCGGCCGCAGGCTGGTGGTTCGATGTCTTGCCGGAACAAAGAGAAGATGCCGTTCCGGTGAGCACCGCGGAACAAAGCCTGCTACAGATGCCCAGAAGTCCAATGCGCGTGGAACATCTGGCAACCGGGGTCGGCGGACACAGGGTGCGAATCCCGGAGGAAGTGCATCCGTACTGGACGGGTTTGTACGGCGGAGCGGCCGGGGCGGCAGCCATGGGGATTGTGGCTATGCTGTTTGGTCTGATCGCACAGGGGAGCATCTGGTATCCGATTAATCTCCTGGCCGCGGGAATTCTGCCCTCACTGGCGGACGCGCCCACCGAGCAACTCAGGGCATTCAGCGCGGCGGGTTTGATTGCCGGGTCTCTCATTCACGGGACGATCTCACTGTTTGTCGGCGTGCTTTACGCCGTAATGCTGCCCATGTTTCCGCTGGGTGCGAAATGGCGGAGCGGGTTGGTCACGCCGGTGCTGTGGTCGGGACTTGTAGCCGCGACGCTGGGCGTGATTAACCCCACTCTGAATGCTCGGATCGACTGGATGTGGTTCGTCGGTTCTCAGATTGCCTTTGGCCTGGCAACCGCCTGGGTAGTGGCGCGCACTACGAAGATCGAGACCATGCAGAGCTGGCCCCTGAGCGACAGGGCCGGAATCGAAGCACAACGCAACGAGGAAAAGTCGGCGTTATGAAGCCCTCGGTATTATGGCCAGCGGCTCTTGCGACGGTTTTGCTCGGGTGTGGCCACTCGACCGAGCATTTTGTGCTGCCTGACAGAGTCACGGATTTCTCTGCACTCTACGAAAGTAATTGTTCCGGTTGTCACGGCCGGGATGGGAGTCACGGCGCAGCGCGGCCTTTGAATGATCCCAACTATCTGGCTTTGGTCGGGAAGGAGAAACTGCGTGACGTGGTTGCAAACGGTGTACCGAGGACCGCCATGCCCGCCTTTGCGAAGAATGCCGGCGGTTCGCTCACGGACCAGCAAATCAACGTGCTTACCGATCAGATGGAAGCGCGCTGGTCTCGCCCTCTGGATCTCCAAATCGTCCTCCCACCCTACAGCGCAGAACTGGGCGACCGGAAACGGGGCGAGGAAGTGTTCCGGGGTTTGTGCTCGAAGTGCCATGGTGAAAGCGGGATCGGCGGTTCTCTTGTCGATGCGGCATTCCTGACTCTCGCAAGCGACCAGTCCCTGCGGATCACTGTGATCGCGGGACGCGTGGATCGCGGCATGCCGGACTGGCGCAGTCACTCTCCTGGTCCCGCCATGACGCCGCAGCAAGTCTCCGACGTGGTGGCCTGGCTGTCTGCGCATCGGGCCAACTCCGTCAAAGCAAGAGGGGAAACGAAACTACCATGAACGACAACGACCAGAAATCGGATTGCGGATGCGGGGGCCCGGCCGCCGCGGAGATCGCGCCCGCGCAGCCTCTGTCCCGGCGCAATCTTATGCTTAGGATCGGCGCAGGACTGAATGTCATCGCGGGTGCTCTGATTGGTGTCCCACTTCTGGGATACGTGCTATCGAGCTTCACGGGGAAATCGCAGATGAGCTGGATATCGCTCGGGCCGCTAGAGCGCTTCCCTCAAGGAGAGACTCGTCTGGCCGTCTACCGGAACCCGGTGAGCAAACCCTGGGACGGCGACACTGCGGAAGTGCCCTGCTGGGTACGGCGGATCGATCCAGGAACGTTCCAGGTGTTCGCAATCAACTGCACGCACCTCGGCTGTCCCGTTCGGTGGTTTCAGGAATCGAAGCTGTTTATGTGCCCATGCCACGGAGGTGCCTTCTATGAGGACGGCGCGCACGCGTCGGGTCCGCCTCCGCGCGGCTTGTACGAATATCAGCACAGAGTTGAAAGCGGCGAACTGAAGGTGCTGGGCGGCCACCTCCCGACTCTCGCTGAACCGCTGTGAGGAGCAGATCATGCTGAGAAGCGTCGCACTTTGGATCGAAGATCGCCTGCATTTGGCAAAGCTGTTCGAAGCGACCGCCGGTCACAGAGTTCCCCCCAGCACGAACAGCTGGTTCTATGTTTTCGGCAGCGGCACGCTTTTGTGTTTCGTTCTGCAGATCGTTACAGGTACGTGTCTGGCTCTTGTCTATGTGCCTTCGACGAACGAAGCCTGGGCAAGCCTGGAATACCTCAACAACGAGCAGTTTCTGGGATGGTTCCTGCGTGCGGTTCATAACTGGGGCTCAATCTTCATGGTGGGCATCATGACGTTGCATCTGGTCCAGACGTTCCTGTTTGGAGCGTTCAAATACCCACGCGAGTTGACCTGGGTAAGCGGGTGCGTTCTTTTTCTGTGCACGCTGGGCATGGCTTTTACCGGCCAGATCCTTCGATTCGATCAGGATTCCTACTGGGGCCTCGGGATCGGCGCATCGATCATGGGCCGAGTGCCGTTTATTGGCGCGCCGCTGGTGCATCTGATGCTGGCTGGATCGACCATCGCGGGTGAAACGTTATCCCGGTTTTTCTCCCTGCATGTCTTCGTCGTGCCGGGAACGATCATCGCGCTGCTCAGTCTTCATTTGCGGCTGGTCCTGACAAAGGGCATCAACGAGTATCCGAAACCCGGCTGCGTCGTTCGGAAAGAATCGTATGAAGCCGAGTACGAAGCGATGGTCGAGAAGACGGGCGTGCCATTCGTTCCAAACGTAATCGGCAAGGACCTGATCTTCAGCGGATGCCTGATCGTCGCGATCGTCACATGTGCGCTCGTCTTTGGACCGCAGGGTCCTTCCGGGCCCCCCGACCCGACCCTGATTCATACGGCGCCAAAGCCTGACTTCTATTTCCTTCCGATATACGCAGTTCTGGCCCTTCTGCCCGCTTACATGGAAACCTTTCTTCTGTTGATAGCGCCAGTGCTGGGGATAGCGCTCCTTGTGTTCCTTCCGTTTTACTCGGGCACGGGGGAGAAGAGTTACCGCCGTCGCCCGATGGCCGTGGTGGTGGTTTTTCTGGCCTTACTTACGGCGACGTTGCTGGCGTACCTGGGCACATTTGCACCGTGGTCGCCGCACATGGAAGCATGGAGCGGCGCAGCCACACCGGTCGCGTATCTAAAAGGACGTACGCCGCTGGAACTCCAGGGGGCGATTCTCATCCAGAGCAAACAGTGCAGAAACTGTCACAGCCTCGGGGGCACAGGCGGGATGCGAGGGCCGGCGCTCGACACCGTTGCCACGCGGCTCACGCACGATCAACTCATCCGGCAGGTTATTCAGGGCAGCGGGAACATGCCCGCTTACGGCAAGAACCTGCGTCCCGCTGAGGTCACCGCGTTGGTCGCGTTCATGCAAACCCTTCGGCCGTCGTATCAACCGGCGGCGAGGGATTCCACGCTGCAGACCGGACGCTGAGGGAGACCGATGGATCCGGTAGCGTCGGCCCTGCTCGAATCATGGACGATAGATTTGAAGACGGTGTGCCTGCTGCTCGCCCTCGCCGCACTGTATTCTCGCGGATGGCTGCGCCTCCGCGCTGAATTACCAGACAGATATACCCCGGGCAGACTGGCGGCATTTGCGGGTGGGCTCGCCGCGATTCTTCTGGCTCTCGCGTCACCCGTGTCTACGTTCGGTGGTTTGTTGCTGCAGGCGCATATGATCCAGCATCTGCTGCTGATCGCGGTGGCGCCTGTACTCCTGCTGCTGGGACAACCTGTACTGCCGCTGCTACGGGGGTTGCCGCGACGGGTGTTCAGGGACGCGCTGGGGCCCTTTCTCGCCTGCCGGGAACTCAGGCAGGTTGGCCGCGCACTGGTGCATCCTGTGATCGCATGGTCCGCGCTCGCCGCCGCCGTCATAGTCTGGCACTGGCCGCCCCTTTACGAACTAGCGCTCGGATCGCAGGCGTGGCACGAAGCGGAACATGCCTGTTTCTTTTGGACGGCGCTTCTGTTCTGGTGGCCGGTAGTCGGCGTCTGGCCAAGCCGTTCCACATGGCCACGATGGGCCATGATTCCGTATCTCGCACTGGCGGACCTCGTTAACACAGGTCTTGCCGCCGTGCTGACGTTTTCCGACCATGTTCTATATGCCAGCTATCTGTCGGCCCCGCGACTTTGGGGAATTTCGGCGCTCGACGATCAAGCCGCCGCGGGAGCCATCATGTGGGTGCCGGGATCGATTGCATTCCTAATTCCGGCTGCGATCATCGGGATGCGAGCGCTTGAGCCTGCTGGTGCCCGCCGGATCAGGAGCATAAATCGCAGGAGCGTTCCGCGCATACCGGCGAGAGTACCAATCGACTTCCTAAACATGCGTGTACTGGGGCCTATTCTCCGCTATCGTCATTTCCGGACGTGCGTTCAAACGGCGATGCTGGGGCTCGCAGTCGTCGTCATTGCGGACGGGATCGCCGGACCGCAAATTGCACCGATGAACCTGGCTGGCGTCTTGCCGTGGACGCACTGGAGAGGGCTGGCAGTGATTGCGCTGCTGATGGCAGGCAATCTCTTTTGCATGGCGTGCCCGTTTACTCTCCCCCGCGATTTGGCGCGGAACTTCGTGACTCCCCGCTATCGGTGGCCGAGTCGATTCCGGTCGAAATGGATTGCGGCCGGACTGCTTGCCACGTACCTGTGGGCGTATGAAGCATTTGCTCTTTGGGACAGTCCCCGCTCGACGGCCTGGATCATCCTCGGCTATTTCGTCGCGGCCTTTGTGGTCGATATGGTTTTCCGGGGAGCTGGCTTCTGCAAGTACGTTTGCCCGATTGGCCAGTTCCATTTCATCCACTCGCTGGTCTCGCCACTGGAGGTCAAAGTGCGTGAGCCGGCGATCTGCGTGTCCTGCGGCACCCACGACTGCATTCGCGGCAACGCTCGCCAACGAGGATGCGAATTGCAGCTGTTTCAGCCAAAGAAGCTCGGGAACTTCGACTGCACTTTCTGCCTCGATTGTGTTCAGGCTTGTCCGCAGCACAACATCGGCATCCTGCCGGTGCCGCGAGGACAGACCTTGCGTGGGGACCGAGACGGTTCGGGAATCGGGCGACTGAACCGGCGCCTGGATGTTGCCGCTCTGGCTCTGATTCTGGTGTTCGGCGCGTTTGTAAATGCCGCCTGTATGACTGAGCCGGTGATGACGTGGATGCATCGCTGGCACGTCCGGCTGGGACTGAGTTCGATGGTTTCCATAGTCACCGCGGTATATGTGGCCGGGGTTGTAGTGATTCCCCTTATATGTTCTGCGGCGTGTGGCTGGGTAAGCCACCGTTGCCGGCAAGGCAGCAACCGGCGCGATCTCACGTGCAGTTTCACGCTGGCACTGGTCCCGGTCGGCTTTGGTATGTGGCTCGCGCATTTCTCGAACCACCTCGCCACCGGGTGGAACGCGCCGATACCGGCGTTCGAGAGGTTGCTGAGGATGAGCTCTTCCGGGGGCTATCCTGTTGCGTCGATGCCGGGCTGGTTACCCCCTCTTGAACTTCTTTTCCTGGACCTGGGTCTGCTGTTCAGCCTGTACACAGCGTGGCGCGTCGCGTGCCGAACTGCGGACGACGGCCGCACGTCTCTCGCCGTTATGTCACCTTGGTCTGTGCTGGCCAGTTCCCTCTATTTGGCTGGTGTCTGGATCGTATTCCAACCCATGCAAATGCGCGGGACAATGTGATGCCGTCCCGGTTGCGGTGGGCGGCTCTCGTTGTTCTGTCCCGGGGGATTGCCTGTGGCGATGGCGGCGCACCGCTGTTTCGAACGGATACCAGAGATCTGACCATAACCATGTTCGAATCACCAGCGCCTGTTTCCGCCGGCCCCGCGAATCTCAGCGTGTTCGTGCAGGAGCGCAAGGGACTTAACCCGGTTCTGGATGCGGATGTTTCCTTGAGACTGCGGGCCGTCGCGTCGGGCGTCGAAGTCCTGGCACGCCTCACTCGAGGACAGGCGCCCAACAAGCTGTTGTACGGCGCTCCGGTAATGCTCACGGAGTCGGGTAAGTGGGACATGAGCGTCACGGTAATCCGGAAGGGCGATCGAACGGAGGCTACAGGAACGATGGAGGTGGCGCCAACTTCCGGGAAGGCGTCTTCCTACAGAAACTATCTTGCATTCCCTCCCCTTACGATCACGGCCTTCGCGCTCCGCGAAATGCTCATCCGGCGCAGAGCGAGAGGGTGACGTTGCGGGATTATCTGGAAGTGACGAAGCCGCGAATCACGACCTTGATCCTGATCTGCACTGGGGCTGGCTTTGTTTTTGGCAGTCCCGCTTCTCTTAGTCTCCTCGCGTTGCTACATGTCTTACTCGGTACCGCACTGATGGCTTCTGGAACATCAGCGCTCAATCAGTGGCACGAGGCTGATTCTGACGCCCGAATGTATCGAACGCGCGGGCGCCCCATGGCGGCTGGCAGGATGACGCGCAGCTATGGGTTCGCTTTTGGAGCCCTACTGTCAGTCGGCGGCTTCTGCGAACTGTGGTTCTGGAGTAATCCGCTGGCCGCGAAGCTCGGTCTGATCACTCTGCTCAGCTACCTGTTCGTTTACACGCCGCTAAAGCGGCGGTCCCCCGCATGCACGACCGCAGGCGCGGTGCCCGGCGCAATGCCTGCCCTTATCGGCTATGCGGCGGCCGCAGGCAGACTCGATATCGTTGCCCTCGCGCTGTTCCTCATTCTGTTCGTCTGGCAGTTTCCTCATTTCTATGCCATCGCATGGATGTATCGCGAGGATTATGCCCGCGGAGGAATCCGGATGTTGCCTGTTATCGAACCCGATGGCGAGTCTACAGCACGGCGGACCGTGATTTGTTCGGCGCTGCTGATTCCGATCAGCCTTATTCCTCGCCTGGTGGGTATTACCGGACCTGCTTACCCAATCGTTGCGATCGCGGCTGGCCTCGGATTGCTCGGCTTTGGAGTACTCCTCATGCGGGAGCGAACGATTGCGCGTGCTCGCCACGTGTTGCTCGCGTCCGTCGTTTACCTGCCGGTGCTGTTGACGGTGATGGTGATTGACCGGCAGATCTCCTGACTGCGCCGAGTACGGAGATCCATCCCAACAAATGGCAACCGTTACGACTCAGGCTGGAATACCTCGGCCTGGTCGGTCCGGACACAATCCGCGTCGTCGATATAATGAGCGGCCTCCGTGCGCGTCGCAGCGGCAGCATGGATTGGCGACAAGAGGCTAATCGTCAACATCCTGTGAACCGCCGGTCCGGTCTTCGAATTCACCGACCGGCCAACAAAAGTAAGCGGAGGCGTCTCTTCGGGGATGTAGGCGAGCAAGGGCAGCGACTTGGGGCAAAGGAGAAATGAAAAGCATGGAAAAACCAGTACGACGGATTGCCGTCGTCGGCACCGGGGTCATCGGAGCCAGTTGGGCGGCGCAGTTTCTGGCGCGCGGGTTCGATGTGATCGCGACGGATCCGGCTCCGAAGGCGGAAGAGAACCTGCGGAAATATGTCGACGGCGCGTGGTCCTCACTCAACGCCATGGGGCTAATGCCCGGGGCTTCCCGCGACAGACTCAGCTTCACGCTCGACATGAAGAAAGCGTTGGCGGGTGCAGATCTTGTGCAGGAAAACGGGCCTGAGCGGCCGGATTTCAAAATCAAGTTGTTTGCCGAAATGGACGCGGCTACCCCGCCGGATTCCCTGATAGCGTCCAGTTCTTCGGGGATCACGATGAGCGTGATGCAGTCAGCCTGCAAGCATCCGGAGCGCTGCGTCATCGGGCATCCTTTCAATCCTCCCCACATGATTCCGCTGGTCGAAGTAGTGGCAGGTGCAAAGACATCACCGGAAACGGTTCAGAGGGCGATCTCGTTCTACACGTCACTCGGCAAGAAGCCGATTCACCTGCGCAAGGAAGTAGTCGGCCATGTGGCGAATCGGCTTCAGGCCGCGCTCTATCGCGAAGTTGTGTATCTCATTGAACAGGGTGTGCTGGATGTAGCGGACGCGGATACTGCCGTGTGCCAGGGCCCCGGTCTGCGTTGGGGGGTGATGGGCCCGAATATGCTGTTTCATCTCGGTGGGGGGCAAGGCGGGATTCAGCACTTCATGGATCATCTTTCCGGCCCGGTATCGATCTGGTGGAAAGACCTCGGGCAGCTAACCGAGTTTAGCCCGGAAGTCAAGCAAACGATCATCGACGGAGTCCTCAAGGAGGCTAACGGCCGCTCCGTAGACCAGTTGGGCCAGACGCGGGATGAAGTTCTTCTGGGGCTGCTGAAACTCCGCGCGAAGTATACCGAAGCGTCGGCGCTGGCCCCGGCGAAATAGCGGCGAGACAGATATGCGCGAGATCGAACCACGCATAGTGATCGTTGGTGGGGGCTTTGGCGGACTAGCTGCCGCCAAAGCTCTCGGGAAGACCCCCGCGCGCGTCCTTCTGATTGATCGCACGAACCATCACCTGTTCCAGCCGTTGCTCTACCAGGTTGCGACCTCCGTCCTGACTCCTGGGCAAATAGGGTCGCCGATCCGGGCCATTCTCAGGAAGCAGCAAAACACGACGGTGATCCTTGGCGAGGTTACGAGTGTGGACAAGGATAAGAAGTGTGTATTTGTGAGCTCCTCCGACAGAACCGGAGTGCCGATCGATTACGACTTTCTGATCCTGGCGACCGGTGTAACCCATAGTTACTTCGGGCGTAACGAATTCGAAAAGTTTGCGCCAGGCCTGAAAAACCTGGCCGACGCGGTCGCGATCCGGAACAAGATCCTGCAGGCCTTTGAGCAGGCCGAAGCTGAAGAGGATCCCGCTCGTCATCGCGACCTTTTGACGTTCGTGCTGGTAGGCGCGGGCCCCACCGGAGTGGAGATGGCGGGCGCGATCGCGGTGCTGATCCGCAACACTCTCAAGTCGGAGTTCCGCCGCATCAACCCCGAGTCGGCACGAATCGTCCTGTTGGACATGGCGCCGCGGGTTCTCGGACCGTTCTCCGAAGACCTTTCCCACGCAGCGCTGGAACGTCTCAAAAGCCTCGGCGTAGAGGTCCGGCTGGGCCACGGCGTCGATCAGATTGACGCGGACGGCGTGATCGTCGCCGGTGAGCGCATCCTGAGTAAAACCGTAATCTGGACGGCCGGAGTGGCTCCATCACCGGCGGGCAAGTGGCTGAATGTCGAAACCGATCGCGCCGGGCGAGTGCGGATTCAACCTGATCTCTCGGTGCCGGGGCATTCGGAAGTCTTTGTAGTCGGCGATACCGCCTCGCTCGATCAGGATGGTAAGCCACTGCCGGGTGTGGCGCAGGCGGCGATTCAGGGCGGACATCACGCTGGAAACCTGATACATCGGCGCATAACCGGCCAATCGATGCCCGGCCCGTTTCGCTATTTCGATAAAGGCAACATGGCGGTGGTTGGCAAGGGCTTCGCTGTCCTGCAGGCCGGCAAGGTTCACTTGAGCGGTTTTGTGGCCTGGCTGGCATGGGCGGGGGTACATCTGCAGTTCCTTGCGCAGTCGAGCCTTCGCGTGAGTGTCTTCCTGCAATGGGTGTGGACCTATCTGACGGGACAGCGAGGTTCACGGCTCATCGTGAACCACCATGGCACCGATGCTCCGACACCCGCTGTCGCAGCATCGCCAACCAGCCTGGCAATTTCAAGCAATTGAACACATAGACAAAGGAGCAGCATGACGACTCAGACCGACACCCCCATGACGCTGCCTAAGCCAAACGGCGACTTTTACCAGGTCACCGAATGTCTCGATGAAGCGGAGCTTGCCATCCTGAAGAGAGTCCGCGTATTTATGGAGACGAGCGTCGCTCCGGTGATCACTAAGTACTGGGCCGAGGATTCGTTTCCGTTCGAGCTGATCCCAGGTGTGCGCGACCTGAACATCGCTGGCCTGGGGTACAACGGCTACGGATGCAGCGGAGGAAGCACGCTCCTGATGGGCTTCATTCTCATGGAAATGGCCCGAGTCGACCCGTCCTTCTCGACGTTCTTCGGTGTTCACAACGGCCTGACCATGGGGTCGATCTACCTGGGCGGATCGGAGGAGCAACGTCAGAAATGGCTGCCCCCGATGGCTCGGATGGAGAAGATCGGAGCGTTTGGCTTGACAGAACCGCTGGTGGGCTCGGGAACCGGTGGAGGTCTGACCACAACCGCAAAGCGCGAGGGCGATACCTGGGTCCTCAACGGCCAGAAAAAGTGGATCGGTAATTCGCCCTGGTGCGATCTCACGGTAATCTGGGCCCGTGACCTGGCCGACAACCAAGTCAAGGGATTCATCGTCGAGAACAAGACGACAGCCGGCTTCAAAGTCGAGAAAATTCAAAACAAAATTGCGCTGCGCGTCGTCCAGAACGGACTGATCACGCTGGAGAATTGCCGTGTATCGGAAGAAAATCGGCTACAAGCCGACGCCTCATTCCGAGATACTGCGAAAGTACTGCGAATGACCCGCGCTGGCGTCGCATGGATGTCGACAGGTTGCGGCATGGGTGCATATGAGCACGCGCTCGCCTACGCGCAAACACGCGAACAGTTCGGCAAACCTATCGCGAAATTCCAGCTGGTGCAGGACCTACTCGCCAAGATGATCGGCAACGTCACCGCCTCTCAGTGCATGGTGGTTCGGCTCTCCCAAATGCAGGACGAGGGAAAGCTGAAAGACTACCATGCATCGCTCGCCAAAGCGTTCTGTACGGTTAGGTTGCGTGAGACGGTTGCGTGGGCCCGGGAGCTGCTCGGTGGAAACGGCATTCTTTTGGACTATCAGGTCGCCCGGTACTTCGCCGATGCCGAAGCAATGTACTCCTACGAGGGCACGCGAGAGATGAATACCCTCATCGTCGGCAAGGCCATCACCGGCTTTAGCGCATTTGTTTAACCAGCAGTACGGGCATGGTGTCTCCGCCGGTCTGGGCCTCGAATAGTTGACGAGATTGTATGCCAACAAACTGACGGCAGACCAGCTCTGAATCAGTTCAGGACGAATTAAGGAGGATTTTGATGAGTGAATCGGCAATCGCCGAACTGTCGTTTGAGACTGTTCTTTACGAGAAGAAGAATGGGATCGCGTATGTGACGCTAAATCGTCCGAAGGTTCTTAACGCCCTCAACAAGCGAGCGGTGGAAGACCTGAACGCCGCTTTCGAAGATGCGCGTGACGATTCCGCAGTTCGCGGCGTTATCTTCACAGGAGCCGGCGAAAAGGCATTTATCGCCGGCGCAGACATCAACGAGGTCGCAACCGACACGCCCCTCCAAGCCAAGAAGAAGACCCGACGCGGTCAGGGAGTAATGGATCTCATCGAGAACCTTGGCAAGCCTGTAATCGCTGCGGTGAATGGCTTCGCTCTTGGCGGCGGGTGTGAATCCGCCCTGGCATGCACCATCCGACTCGCCGCGGAAAACGCAAAGTTTGGCCTGCCCGAGGTAAAACTCGGCATCATGCCTGGTTATGGCGGCACCCAACGTCTTCCGCGGCTTGTCGGAAAGGGTGTTGCACTGCAACTCATCCTGACCGGGAGCATGATCAGCGCGCAGGAGGCTTATCGCATCGGTCTCGTGAACGAGGTGGTCCCGGCTGCCGAACTGATCGGTCGCGCGGAGGCGATCCTGAACCAGATTGCAGCTAACGCTCCTCAGTCGATCCGGTTCGCTCTCGAGGCTGTCAACAAGGGTCTGGAGACAACACTCGCTGAAGGCCTTCTGCTCGAAGCGTCACTCGTTGCGATCTGCACGTCAACAGAGGACAAGAAGGAAGGCACATCTGCGTTTCTCGAAAAACGAGCCCCGCAGTTTCAGGGCTGTTAAGGAAAATTTCCAGGAGACAACATGGCGATTGAAAGTGTGTTCTCAGGCTTAAAGGTCGTGGATCTGGCGAGTTTTCTCGCGGGTCCCGGGGCCGCGACGGTGCTTTCGGATTTCGGCGCCGAAGTCATTAAGGTCGAGCCGCCCGGAGTCGGCGATCCCCACCGGATCACTTACAGAATTCCGCCGAACCCTAGCTCCGGTGAGAACTACGGGTGGCATCTGTCGAACCGCAACAAACGAGGCATGGCGGTCGATTTGAAGTCTCCTCGATCAAGGGAAATTCTCGAACGGCTGGTTAAGTGGGCGGATGTCCTGGTCATCAACTTCCCGCATCCGGTGCGGAAGCGTCTCAAACTGACATATGAGGACGTCGCGCCGTGGAATCCACGCCTTATTTACGCTGACCTGACCGGCTACGGCGACGACGGCCCCGATGCCGATCTCCCAGGATTCGATATCACCGCATACTGGGCGCGAAGCGGACTGCTGGCTTTGACTCGAGACGCGGGAGTTCCACCCACACTGCCCGTCCCGGCCAGTGGTGATCACGCGACGGCAATTGGCTTGTACGCTGCTATCGTCACGGGCCTTTACCGGCGAGAGCGTACGGGAAAAGGCGCATATGTTACGACCTCCCTTATCGGCGAAGGCATCTGGTCTTGCGCAATGTCCGTACAGGCGGCGCTCTGTGGCGCCAAATTCTATCCGCTGCATGACCGGAAAAACCCTCCGAACGCAATTTTCAATGTCTATCAGACCTCTGATGACCGGTGGTTCCTGATTGTGGTTCAGGGCAAAGACTGGCCAGCGCTAGCAACGGGTATTGGCCACCCGGAACTAATCTCAGATCCGCGATTCGCTGACGACGCGCAGCGAGCGGCGAATTCGGGACCGTTAACCGAAATCCTGGACAAGGTCTTCACCTCTCAGCCATTGGCGCACTGGCACGAAGCTCTGGAACACGCGCGAATCACTTACGGGATTGTCCGAAGCCCCGTCGACGTCATTACGGACCCGCAGGTACTGGCAAACGAGATCATCGTCCCGATCGAGGGCGGTGGTGAACACCTGAAGTTCACCGTGAGCAGCCCGCTCAAAGTGCATGGAGTTGCGAAAGTGGCGCCACGTCGAGCACCGGAACTCGGCGAGCACAACGAAGAGTTGCTCACCGAACTTGGCTTCAGCGGTGACGAAATCGACGGCTTCCGGGCCGGCGGTGCTATCCCGCATGCCTGGCATCTGCAGCCAACAACCACGGGAGGCGCGCTGTGAAAAACACTCCCATACCCACTTCGGGCCGTCTGTTCATCCTGGATCTGGGTGGTGGTCGCGTGCTCACCGCGAACCCTGATGGCTCTGATTCGAAAACGATCGTCAGCGAGGGGCGAAAGCTTCCGGACGGAATCGTCGTGGACGTCGTGGCCTGCCATATCTACTGGACCAATATGGGCAATCCCAACGCGAATGACGGTTCGATCGTACGGTCTGATCTCGAGGGGAAGAACCTGATAACAATCGTTCCTGTTGGCGGCACGTTTACTCCCAAGCAATTGCAACTCGACAGGAAGAACAGCAGGCTCTACTGGTCGGATCGCGAGGGCATGCGTGTCATGCGCGCGAACCTGGATGGCTCCTGCATCGAAACGCTGGTCGAAACGGGCAGTGGCGACGCCGACCGGCGCGATGCAAGAAACTGGTGCGTTGGTATTGCCCTCGACGTTCAAGCCGGAAAGCTCTACTGGACCCAGAAAGGCCCTGACAACGCCGGCGAGGGCCGCATCTTTCGGGCGAGTCTGGAAATCCCGGCAGGTCAGACGCCGGTAAATCGAACTGACATCGAACTGCTTTTCGATGGTCTGCCCGAACCCATCGATCTGGATCTCGATCTCGCCAGCCGAATGATGTACTGGACCGATCGTGGGGATCCTCCCCGAGGCAATACCGTGAACCGGGCCCCCATGGAAGCCGAGGCCGGCAACCGCAGGGAACCGCAGATCGTCTTCGACCACCTGATGGAGGGAATTGGGCTGACGCTGGATCTGAAAGGTGGCCGAATGTTCATAACCGATTTTGGCGGCTCCGTTTACAGCGCGAATCTTGACGGATCTA
>Ga0182024_10003392_pt1 | contig 38080 bp, 33 predicted proteins | sample P32metaG_FD_120480 | JGI IMG/M metagenome (GOLD analysis project Ga0182024, IMG submission 120480) | Permafrost microbial communities from Stordalen Mire, Sweden - P3-2 metaG (Illumina Assembly) | ecosystem: Environmental > Terrestrial > Soil > Wetlands > Permafrost | place: Sweden: Stordalen...
CCCGCGAAAATCTCCCAATGGCGTTGGTGGTTTCGATAGTGTCCTGGTCGTTCCCGGTCAGGAAGTAGATTCGGTACATCCGTCAGAACTCAGCGGGTAATCCGTTCCTCATTTTGCTGATGGCATGGCGCGCAGTGTGTGGCATTGGCACACATTGAACCAATCTGGGGCCGCCATTCGACGGGCCGGCCGAGCGGCAGTAACCAACCCGCCCTGGTTAACTGTGCCGGGACGCATCGGCGCTGGTGTGGTCGTGTACGATGCGCCACCCTTGTGGAAATCGTTGCAGCACTAGAGTGAAAACTCCGCCCACAGGACCGCGCGAATTTCCTGGATGATCCAAATGCCACCGGCCCATCACGAATGCCGCATCCTTCGATAACAAATGAATTTCCAACTCCGAAAAATCGAGCGTTCCCATCGCGGCGCGGTTGGGGTAATTATGCTCATAGCGATCCATAACGGCTTGCCAGCCACGCTCGATCCCGCTGGCCCCGGCGAACGTGGTTTCCGGCGACTTCCAATAGCCTTCCATGAATCCCGGAATATCACCACGGTTCCATGCCGCGGCCTGCTGTGTCAGCAACTGGCGGATTTGAGATTCCCCTTTTAATCCACTTGGCCGGCCCAGAGCACTGCCGGCCACACCGCTAAAATTAGCCAGCAAAAGGGTCAGAATTGCGAACACTCGGGTGTTTCTCGACATGATCACCTCAGGAACAAGGCTTGCGCGGCATCGCGGCATTCAAAAGGCAGTACCAGTGCATGGCCTGACGATGGTCATGCGAATTCGGTACCGTTAACGGGAACTCTTTATTCCTTCGCGCACACTGCTCTCAACAACATGCTGCCCATACTCATCTTCCTGGCATCCGCCACACTTCTCGCCCGATTCGGATTTCTGGCGTGGCGTTCGCGTCTGCTTGCTTTGACGAAGATTTCCGCTTCGCCCGCGTGCCAGAAAGCCCCCTGCACCGGCGGCGAGTCCCGCGCTCCCTTGTGGCCGAATCAGTTGCACCCTTCATAGTTAGCATTCAAATCTGGGTAAACAGTGGCACGCCGTGGCTGTGTTGCAAGATATGATGGGTTACGCTATTCTTGATGCTTTCCAGGAGAGCTAAAAATGTCGGTAAATATGTGTGTAAGATCGACCGCCATCCTTATCTTCTTATCCATGCTGAACAGACCCATCGCGGAGTCGCAAAATCCGAGGCCAGATCCGTCAACTGTGCAACACTCGGCTTCGCCTCCAGCCTCAGGAGTGCAAAATCTTAGCGTCACTCCAACAATCCCTGCCGGGCCAGACGCGATGCCAAATAGGTACATCCAACTGTGGAACACGGGCGATTTAAGACTGCTGGATGGGATGTTCGCTCCGCACCCTTGGTTGCACTACCCCGTCATCCCTAGTTTGGCGATGCCTCCCAGCATGGTTGCTGGCAGAATTGCGGCTTGGCACAACTGCATGCCGGATTTCAACTCTAAAATTCTGGATACGATCGTGCAGGGGAATAAGGTAGTCCTGCGCCTAGTCCACACCGGAACATATACGAAAAGGTGTTATACCGACATTCCTGGACCTTTACCCGGCACGGCACCGGTTAAAATTCGCGTAAACGAGATTCTAATTTTCGCGCTAGATCACGGTAAGATTTCGGATATTTGGGAACAGGACGACGAACTCCGCGCACGCCTGCAGATGGGTGCAAAGTGGTGCAACACTCCGGAAGCATCTGCAGCACCCAGCCTGGCCCCGCCATCCAAGCCTTGAACTGCTAAGAACACCATTCCTGTAGTATGGATATGGAATCTGCGGAGGGCTGCTAACAGCTTAGAGAACTCTATACTGTCGGCGAAATGAGACACCAAAGAGAGCGGAACCTTGTAGGGCATCCGCTCTCTCAGTTTTCGGATTAGAACCGTATTTCAATCGCCCCAGTAGTGGGGTTTTAGCTCTAGCCGAACAGCTACTGCGTTAGACTTAAGTGTCCTATTTAACGCCGGTTATTTTCATTGCGGGAAGAGTGCTGCCCGTAGCAAGGCCCCCGTTGGCAAGACCAAGGTTGGCGCACGCAACTGAGACGGAAGATGGTGTGCACCATACGCCGCCATTAGAATTCGGAGTGAGCCGACCGTAGTTAGCATATTGGGTAAAGGCCCAAACGCCCTCAGACGTCGTAGCGGCGTTGTTGGGTATGACTAGATCCGCGTCGACGACGACCCAATATCCGGATCCTGGTGATAGCGGGCCCAAATATTTCCCGGCCGAATAAGTAAAATCTGCTAACACTGTATCCGAGTTGGTACAGCAAGATGGGAACACAGGAACCGCCGCCACATTTACGAAGCCAGGCCCCGTGGTGTTAACTAGCGAGGAGGGCACACCGAGCCCATCGTCCGCCCAGACTGAAACGGTAAAATTGTTTCTGGTGCCCGTTGCCCCAGTTTGTTGAAGAGGAAGTCGTACCTCTTCTACAGAGCAGGAAATGGCGCAACTCGCGCTGGTAGGGGTGACGAAAGGAACCGCAACGGCGGTGCCGCCTATACCAGGATAATTTGGATCGTCAGGGCCTAGAATTAACCACCCACCGGGTTGCCACGTTAGATCAGTGTAGATGAACCCATTTTGATTGATGCCCGCTAGTAGGTTATCGCTCGGGGGGCATCCTACGCACAGTGGTGACTGAGCCCCGAAGTTGTTATACAACGTGAAAAAACTGACAGGGAGTAGCGGATCGTTAGTACCCGGAGTGACGTGCTTGTAGGTCCCTTGCGCCATCAACCCCTGCGGTGTCTGCGCAATTTTTATTTCTTGGGCCGCAGCTGGCAACGAGAACGCTGCCGCTAACAGAGCCATGCTACATACAGCCAACGCTGATTTCCTGACCATGAAATGTGTTCCTCCTAGAATTTGAATTGCTCAGTTTAGACCCAAGCACCCGCCCCCCCCCCCAACCTGAAAAAATGTGCAGGAGTTCGGATACGCAAACAATTTGCCCGAGTATACCCCGCTGTGTCAAGTCATTTTTTGCTTTTACACCAAAACCAAATGAAGCCCCCATTTGAAGCACACAAAAACGGGATTAACCTTATTTCATTATTCACAGACAAAATCCAGAAGTCAAGCGATATTTTGGGGAATTATATATTTAGCACCCTCAGCTCCCTCCGAGAACCAGAACCGGGTCGAACGTCTCGTAGATTCGCGCGCCGGACGCGCGATCCCCTCCCTTTTATTCATTATGGTCCTGGCATAACACACGAAATTTCTAACAGGGAACTTAAATATATAATTTCCATATTTTGCATGGCGGAACTGGACACGGGATCATTATCCTTCGATAGCCTCAGCCGCCCCGTGGTTTTTGAGGCCGTCAGCGTGGATTTCGGCGGCGCAAGCGTAATCTCCGGACAATTCACCGCCACTCCCACAACGCGCCTCGCCACTGGCGAACTGGATGAATAATGACGCGGGTCTGATTCTGAGCGCGGTGCCATTTACCGATGGAATCTATTCTGTTTCGTCCAATGGCCGCGGCACCCTATCCCTCATTAATTCGAATCTAAAACATTATTACGACGCGGTGTTCTACCTCACCGGCCCCAATACTCCGTTTCTCCTTGAAGCGCACCATCTACCTCGTTACTCCAACCCAATTCGTACTGATCCCGACGAACCAGTTTGGGCAAGCCTCGGACGTGGCTGTGTTCCAAGCGCAATAAATTCACCGGGCTCCGGAGAGGCTGTCATTGCATGGCAGCCTCTTCACTTTGTCCCTGGCCAACGATGGCCCCCCATTCATTTTAGCGGTTCCTCCCGACGAAACGTTTTACCTGACACTCAGGGCCGCCTCGTCGCCCTTCTCATGGACAGCTAACCCATCCGCCGCGAGGAAGAATCTGCGGTCGCGAGAATGCTATAATGTCTCCTCAAGCAGTTGACACCGCTGGTGACCGCATCGTATTTGTAGCGAGGATCTCATGAACCGCATGACTCGAAAGATTGTGCTGGCGCTCTCCGCGCTGGTTTTCGCCTATGTCTCGGTGGGCTACCTTCTGGCCAAGACCAACGACGACAAAAGCTACCGCGTGCTCACTGTTTATAGCGAAGTGCTCGAACACATTCAGCACGATTACGTCGAGGATCCCAATCTTCACACGGTGACCGCCGGCGCGCTCCATGGGTTGCTCGATTCGCTCGATCCGCAATCGAGCTATCTGAGCCCGCTTGAATATGCCGATTACAAAAAGAAAGCCGCCCTGCCGCAGCCGGCCCAGGCGGGGCTGGTGCTCTCGCGGCGCTTCGGCTTCATTATGGTTGTATCCGTCCTGCCGGATAGCCCGGCGAAACAGGCAGGCATTCACAATGGCGACATCCTGGAATCCATTGGCGGGTTTACCACCGACCGCATGTCCATTGGACAGGCTGGCGTGCTGCTGAGCGGCCCGGTGGGCCAGAAGGTGACCGTGGCCATTGTGCGTCCGGAAAAACCCAAACCCGACGAAGTGGAAATTACCCTGGCCAAGCTCACGCCCGAGCACATTACCGTGGAGCAATTGCCCAATGATGTGACCATGCTTCGCATTCCGTCTTTTGAAACCGGAATCGTGGCCCAGTTGCGCGAAAAGCTTGTCGCGCTGAATAATTCTAATTCCAAAAAGCTGATTCTTGATCTTCGCGACGCCGCCGCTGGGCCGGATGAACAAGGCGTGGACGCGGCGCAGCTATTTCTTTCTTCGGGCACCATTACCACCCTGAAGGGCCAGACGATCGCGGCGCAGACGTTCTCCGCTGATCCCGCGAAAGTGGTGTGGAAAAATCCAGTGGTAGCGCTCATTTCCGACAATACCGCCGGACCCGCTGAAATCCTGGCCGCCGCTCTTTCGGGAAATCATCGTGGCGCGACTGTGGGCGTGCGCACGTTTGGCATGGCTTCGGAGCAGAAATGGATTGTGCTGGATGACGGCTCCGCGCTCGACCTGACCGTGGCGATGTATTACACGCCCGGCGGAAAATCCATTCTTAACGACGGCGTGGAACCCTCCGCCCCGCTTCACCTGGTGGCCGACGATCTGGCATGGCTGAAAAATTATGAGGAAGGCAAGCCGGACGCTTCGCCCCTGACTGACGATCCCTTTCTGAAGAAGGCCATGGATCTTCTGTCGGCGCCTCCCGCCGAGTCCGCACCCGTCAAGAAGGCAGCTTAGTCACACGTGAAGCCGAACCGCGCGCAACAGCCCTCGCATGGCTGTTGCGCGGGCGGTCGCATCGCCCCTCTCTTTCTGCTCCTCGTTTCCGCCGGGATGCTCGGGCTGTCGTCATGCAATCGTAAAGGTGCCGTTGAACCCGAATCCCGCGAAATTTCGCGTGAAATGATTGCCGCGGCGGAGCGCGCTGGCCAGTCGCTAAATGGCGCAGCGGGCGGCGGGGTTAAGGCCACGCTTTCTTCATCACCGCTTGCCACCGTCCCCGAGGAGCGCGCCCCGGCTAGCGTTGATGTCATTACCATTCGACTAAATACTCTTGCAGTCCGCCCTGCTGTGGAGCAGGCATTGGACAATGTTGCTCAGAGCTACGGCATGGTGCGCACGCCGGAATCTTCTTCAGGCAATACCGTCCGCTGGGATTATGTAAGCCACGGAGTTCCGCGCCAATCCATTCGGCTGGTACTGTCGCCTTCTCCTGCAGCCGCGTCGGCAATTCCCGCTTCGGCGCCCCCATTCCCCGCTTCAAAGCCCGCGCCAACGCTACTGATGAAGCCCCTCCCTTCCGCAGCGCCGCGCCTCGCTTTTATCATTGACGATCTCGGCTACGACAAACAGACCGACGATGCCGCGCTATCCTTGCCCCGGCCCCTCACCGTTTCCGTGTTGCCAAATCTGCCGCTCTCGCGGGAGATCGCCACCGAAGCTCATTCGCGCGGTTATCAGGTGATCTTGCACCTTCCCATGCAGCCGGAAAGCAACACCGTACATCACGAAGACGAACAGCTTCTGCCGGGAATGCGGTCATCGCAGGTGCGGCCCACTGTAGAGAAAATGCTATCCACCGTTCCTTTCGCGGTGGGCGTCAATAACCACGAAGGCTCACGAGCTACATCAGACCCGCAATTGATGGGCGAGTTGATGCCCGCGTTGCGCGAGAAAAATTTATTTTTTATAGACAGCCGCACTTCGGCGCAAACCGTTGCTTATCAAATCGCGCAGCAGGACGGAGTCCGTTCGTCATATCGCAAGGTGTTTCTGGACGATACACCCACAATCGAGGCGGTAATCGCTCAAATTCAACTTGCGGAACGCGACGCGCATCGCGACGGCTGGGCCATTGCAATTGGCCATCCCCACCCCGCGACAATTGCAGCGTTGCGCGAAGAGCTGCCGCTCATGCAGGCGCAGGGTATCCGCCTAGTTTTCGCATCCGACCTTGTGCACTAGCCCCGGCCGATTCAGCAGGACTGCTCCCCGCTTACGCTGGAATGACAAGCGGCTGAACCTTCCTAGGGTTTGAATCCCACGCTCTGCCACAGCGGGGCCGGCAAATAGACCGTGCCACCGGTGATGACGTACTTCACATGGCGAAGGTTCTGAATGGACGCGAGCGGATCGCCCTCCACCAACAACAAGTCAGCAAGTTTTCCCTTCTCAACGGTGCCCAGCTGGTTGTCCATTTTCATCACGCGGGCTGGAACAATCGTGGCCGCCTGAATGGCTTCCAGTGGGGTGAACCCGGCTTCGACATATAACTCGATCTCGCGATGCAAGCTGTAGCCTGGAACAGCCTGGTCCGTCCCCGCTACGATGAGGACGCCGGCTTTGTGAAGCGCACCAGTAATTGCCAAATCTTTTTGAAATGCGGCGCGTACCACGCTCGCCACATCGCCCGGCACTCCCACGCTGGTAAGCTGGGCATACATTTCCGGCGGCACCTTTTCGACTCCAGGCTCGAAACTGCTGACCGGATGATCTATGCTAGCGCTAAAAAGCTCAAAGATGGACAGAGTGGGATCGAGCACCGTGCCGTGCTGTTTCAGAAACTGAATGGCGTGTTGGGCTTCAGGTGATGCAAGGTCAAGAGATGCGATTGCTTTGGTGCGCTCCAATCGCGTCACCGAACTGGGAAATGGCGCGTGCATGATGTCAACTATGTACTGGATGTGGTTGATCTGATCCATGCCCGCGTCCACGCCCTGGAAAGCGTTCATCCCTTCGGGGATGTGGCCCGTGACGGTCATCCCCAGGCGATGCGCTTCGGTGCAGATGGCTTTTACATTTTCGAGCTTTACGGAGCTGTAAATTTTGATCTGCTGAAAGCGCAGCGCATGGTAGCGATCCACCATTTCCACGGCCTGTTGCGGCGAATTGACACGGTTCACACCAAGCGCGATGGGGCCATCGCCGTCCACAATTCCGGCGAGCAACATTCGCGGACCGAGGCCGCGGCCACTAGCCACGGCATCGCGAACGCTGGTAACAAACTCAAGTTCATTGCCAACGTCACGCACAGTGGTAGCGCCTGAAGCCAGATATACCGGTCCCCATTCCACCTGCTCGAAATGGGCATGCATGTCCCACAAACCGGGAAGAAGCGTCAGGCCGCTTACATCCATGCGGTGCGCGACCTCTGGGATTGCAACGCGATCTCGCGGCCCCACAGCGGTAATGCGTCCACTTTCGATCAACACGGTTGCATCGTGGAGAACCGGGCCGCCGGTCGCGTCAATCACGTTCGCGCCGACCAAGGCGAGTTTGTCGAAATGGCCTCCTGAGATTTTCGCGCCAATTTCAGCGAGTCCGGCCATGCCATCCTGCGCGGCGCGGGAAACGAAGAAGTGCAACGCGGGTTCGCAATCCTCACGGAGCGCCTCAAAATGATCGAATTCGGCATCCACCGTAACGACGGCGGCCAACTTCTGCTGGGAATCCATCCACACGGTTTCGCGGCCCCAAATCAGCCCCTGAATCGTGTACCGTTGAAGCGGGACTTGCCGGCCACTGAGGGTTATATTGTCGATGCCGCAGGATTCAATGCGTAGTGCGCCGCCTGCCGGAAAGGCAGGCAGCGTTGCGGGTTGGCCATGCGAAGACCAGTAACGCAACAGCAACATCTGCATGGTTATTGGTGAATACCCGGCAATGGTAAAAAAACTGGCTGGCCGCGGCTGTTCAGTCCACGTCTTGTCATTGCGAACACGAATTTTCGACGGATCAACCTCGACGCGGTCGTCAATTTGCGAGATGCGGGATGTGCCGCCTTTGATATCGAACGAGATCGGCGAAAGATCTTCATGGCCGCGAAAGGTGGCATCCAAAGGGACGCGGCTCCCACGATCAGTGAATTCGAAATGTATTTTCGCCGTCACACCGCCTTCGCCCGGCGCGATGTGATACGTTTCCTCACCGATGGGCTGTTCGAACTTGTGCAGGCGAAATTTTCCCTCTTCGATTACCAAGCCCGGCGCCTGGGCCGCGGAAACGGGGACCGCTGAATTCGTCGTGGATTGCGCGGCAGTAATTAGGGCGGGCGCAGAAGGCCAGGGCGCAATGAATGCTAGTAAGGCGATGGTCAAGCGAATGGAAACATTCTTCACAGTTACCTCCACAATCCGCGACATTTCATTTTGCGACACCGCAATCACCACACTTGAATTGCTAAACCCCGTATTTAGAGCGGGACATTCCTTATCCGACGGGGACGGCGAAAGTATCCCATATTTCGGCAAACCCAATGGGATACCGCTTGAGCGAGATGGCACGCGCCGAGAGAGGCGGTGCCTATTCTCGGATGAACGACCCTCGAGCGCGCGGCAGACGAATTTTGAAACCTAACGACATTTCCTCCCGAATCACGCCGATTCCGAACGCTCATGGCTTGGCCTTTGAGTTTCCTCTAAACCCGGGCGAGGAAACCGCGTGCGCCGCCAGCGGTATGATAGACCAGCCAATTGCCATTGAAATTAGAGGGCTAAAATCAGGCGAGCGCATTGGCGTCAAGGCGCGCCTGCGAGACGACCGTAAGCGGTTGTGGGAATCGCACGCCATTTTTGCCGCCGATGATTCAGGCTTGGTCTCACTCGCTAAACATCCCCCCGTAGCGGGCTGCTATTTGGGTATAGACGGAATGGGGCTGTTTTGGTCGCTCGCGATGGATTCAGCGCGGAGCGGTCCACCAACTCCATTCACTAAGAAAGAGCTTACGCCAGCACTTGTTGAGTTGGCGGTAGAGCGCGATCGCGCGACTGCGATCATTACGCGCGTTGAACGGCATTTTTTCATACCGGGCACGCGTATTCACGACGTGCGCGAAGATGGCCTGGTAGGACGTTTCTTCATTCCCCCCGGCGACGGTAAGCGGCCCACTGTAATCGTTTTGGGAGGCAGCGGCGGCGGTTTGGATTGGGAGAAAGCGGCAGTGCTCTCTTCGCACGGTTACGTCACGCTGGCGCTGGCCTATTTCGGAATTCCCCCGCTCCCGGGGAGTCTGCAAAACATCCCGCTGGAATATTTTGGTACCGCCATTGCGTGGCTTGGGCGCCAGACGGACGCGCACCGCGACCGCATAGCTGTGATGGGAATGTCCAAGGGAGGCGAACTCGCACTGCTGCTGGGTTCGTATTTTCCAGAACTTGTTCGGGCCGTCGTCGGAGTGGTCCCGAGCTCGGTCGTGTGGCCGGGTTTTGGCAAGGGTCTGCACTCTTCGTGGACCTACCAAGGACAGTCGCTGCCGTTTGTGCCGACGCCAACGGGTTGGTTCAAAACGAAAAGCTTTTTTCGGATGCTGGCGGCTCGCCCTATTGCATTTCGCAACATGTACGAATCGGCATTGAAAAATCACCAAGCAGTAGCTCGCGCGACAATTCCGGTGGAAAAAATCCGCTGCCCGGTGCTCCTGATTTCAGGGAGCGATGACCAGGTATGGCCTTCGGCGCGAATGTCGCGCATGATCATGGAACGGCTTGCCTCGCACGGCTTTGCTTATCCGTATGAACATGTGTGCTGCGAGGGCGCGGGACATACTTTCCGGTGCCCCTATACCCCTGCTACTCTAAGCCGGAGCAAGCACCCATCCATGCCAGTGGAAGTTTTGCTGGGAGGAAACCCCTTAGCTCAGGCGCGCGGGCAATTAGAGGCGTGGCAGCGAACGCTGCAATTCCTGAAACGACATCTTTAAAGACTGTGAAAATCTAAACCGTTCCCAGCGGCAAATAGTATTGGGTGCCCTTCACGGGTTGGCGCAAACGGCGAAGGAGCTCCTGCAAATCTTCATTGCGCTCCACGAAATCAATCTCCGACGTCTCCACGACGAGCAGATTCGAAGCCGAGTAGTGGAAGAAGAAATGCTCGTAAGCCCGGGCAATGGCAGCGAGATATTCCCCAGAAATTTTCGCCTCTTCGCGATGACCTTTCTTGTCAATCCGAGCGCGCAATATATCCGGCTTAGCCTGCAGATAGATCACCAAATCAGGGGCGGGAAGTGATGCGGCAAGCATGTTGTAATAACGTTCATAAAGCTCCAATTCCTTATCGTCCAAGTTGACGTTAGCGAAAATCTTATCTTTCTGAAAAATGAAATCGCTGAGAACCGGGCCATCCGATTCCCCCAGGCTGATTTCGGAAAGGCGGCGATGCCGCTCCAGGAGAAAATACATCTGGGCGCGGAATGCCGCGCCGGGCTTTTCCTCGTAAAACTCGCCCAAGAACGGATTCTCGGCGCTATCGAGGATGCAGCGGGCGTGGAGTCGCTCGGCCAAAATGCGAGCCAGGGTGGATTTCCCGACGCGAATGGGCCCTTCAAGGGCGATAAATCGCGGCGCTAAAAAAGCGGGTTCTGCCATGCAGCGAAATTATAGCAAGATAATTGTTGGGCCATCTGCTGTCGCGCGAAGGTTCCCCGGAGGGTCCGGCTTCTTGGAGGTAGTTCAGAGTAGCTTTTTGCCGAACGATAGAGCCTGCCCGACGAAGTGCAGCGCATATAGCGGGATTGGCCTGCCTGAGCTACCGGGCTCTTTTCCAATCAATGTACTCATCGGAGCCTTGGACCCAGATGGAGGACTGAGTATCAATCATATCGCGGGGGCATGAGATCGCGGAGGTTCACGCGTTAATAACGCGGACCAAGCGCAAGACCTGTATGTCTTCCATGAAGGCCGTGGGCTATATTGAAAATCGAAGCCATACTCGCCGGCAGCGGCCCGTCGTTTTTGGCTTCAGAAAGATGTGCTTGTCCGGCCGTCCGATAACCCGAAGACCGTGACCAAGGGCCACGTTAAAACGCGCCATCGTTTGCGCGGCAGCGCCTCAATAACTCCGCACCATCGTTCGAACTTAAGCTCTGGGGTCTCAGCTCCATGAAGAAACTCGTAAAGACCTGTCGCGAAGAGACGCGCGCCCTCAGGCGATCTTACCGCATCGCGGATTGCCATCTTCTCAAAAGAAAAGAGAAGATGGGTGCGTGATTCGATCTTAACGGCAGTGGTTCCAATTTCCGCGAAACTGCCTTTCCGTAGTAGTGAATGGTATTTAGGCTGATCCAGTGCTTCATGCCATCGAGGTGGGCATTCCACTTATACCCTCGCTCCCAGTCGATGTATTTCTAGCCGCGAAAACAGGCGGGAAACACCCGGAGGAACTTCCGTCGGCAGGTTTCAGCCGATGAGGAGTTGAGGGTGCTCGATCGCTCCCGCTTTGCGGAATTCCTCGGTTCATAAGAAGGCCCAGCCCGCTAACAAAGACCGACCGATCTGGCGTCTCATGCAGTTCCAACGCTATCCGATTTAATTGGACCGCTGAATGCCGCGTTCGCGTATTGCCTGAGGAAAAACCTGGTAGGTTTCAACCGGCGCCTTGATCTCGACCTTTAGGAAAAACTAGAGTTTCCCAGCGGGCCTGCCGGTCTGTCGTTCGAGATTCAATAACATTTTGTAGAATCCGGCGAGAAAATTGTTCGGGGCGACGTGATGTCGGGCCAAGAAAGAGCGCGTTCAATTAGTCAGGCGACCCGTTATGGTTCGCAACTCCCGGCCAGAGGCCACATCCCAAAGCTTTACCGTGTTGTCCCGGCTTCCAGATGCCAGCAAGCGCCCATCCGGGCTGAAGGCCACGGACGCAACCGGGCCAGTATGCCCCATCAGCATGTGCAATTCCTGTCGCGTGACCACGTCCCAAATCCTTATCGTGCTATCCCGACTTCCCGCAGCCAATGACCTTCCATCCGGGCTGAACGCAACCGTCCACACTGGACCGGCGTGCCCTACCAATGCATCTACCTTACATCCAGAGTCCACGAGCCAGAGTCTTACTACATCCTCAGCCCCCGCCGCCGTCGCCAATAGACGACCGTCCGGGCTGAACGAGAGGGATGAGCCCGAAGTACGTTCCAGGGTACGAAGTTCAATTCCCGTGACCAAATCCCAAATTTTCACCGTGTCCGCTCCCGCTGCGAGCAAATGGCCATCAGGGCTGAACCTAACGGAGAACACCCCGGCGGTGTGCCCGTCCAAGGTGCGCAGGGCGCGTCCAGTGGCCACGTCCCAAATTTTTGTGACATAACTGAAGCCGCTGACTGTGCGATCAGTATCTGCCGAGGCCAGCAATTGGCCATCCGGGCTGAACGCGACGGAGGTCACGCAGCCGGCGGCCTCGGTTATGCTGCGCACCATGCGTCCGGTGGTCACGTTCCATATTTCTATCGCAGGGCCAAGACCTCCCGATGCCAGCAGATGGCCATCCGGGCTGAATGCGATGGAATACACTGGGTTGAGGCGTCCGGCCAAGCTACGAATCTGCCGTCTCCTTACCACATCCCATATCCGTATCGTACCGTCAGAATTTCCCGATGCCAACAGGCGGCCATCCGGGCCAAAGACCACAGAGGAAACTTGCGGAGGATGCCCGTAATCAGCCCTCGACTTTGACGCTTGCGTGAATGTAGTAACAGGGAGCATCGCCCAGATGAAGAGAAGCAAGGTTGGTCTGTTAATCATGGACCTGTGATGCGGCCAATGATCCGCAGGCTAGCTATATATAATGAGTGACGCGAACTTGTTACCCGATGTTGACTCCTATAGGCGCATATCACGAACTCTTGGCCGGCCCCTAACACTCCGCGCCCGATCGCGGGCATTTAATTTCCAACTGACTACAAGTGTGATTCTCGATTTCTACTTGGTTCTACGTATAGCACATGGGCTCAGTATATTGTTTATAGAAGGGCGTATCATTCGCAATCGGCGGGGAAATGCATCATGCGCAACCACGCCAATTAGACCCAGGAGGAAGTTCGTATGGCACCTATTGCTCGCGATCAGACGTGGCAGGCCGATCATGAAGGGAAAAACGAATCCTACACCTCCGGGGTGTCCTGGGCCGCTGTAATTGCGGGGGCGTTTGTAGCCGCCGCGCTTTCGCTCATACTTTTCGCCTTGAGCGCTGGGATCGGCTTTTCAGCAATTTCCCCATGGGGGAACGCAGGCGCATCGGCCTCAGCCATAGGAGCGGGCGCCATCCTCTGCTTTATTCTGGTGCAATTTGTGGCCTCATCCGTGGGGGGATATATGGCGGGCCGGTTGCGCACAAAATGGGTCAACGTTCACACGCACGAAGTGTACTTCCGCGATACTGCGCACGGATTTCTTGTTTGGGCTGTCAGCCTTGTAATAACGGCTGCCTTCCTCCCAATGGCCATAACCTCAATGGTACACGGCTCTCCACACGATAATTCCGCTGTTTCAGCAAACAGCTCACTGGATCCCAATGATTATTTTGTGGATATGCTGTTAAGATCGGCTTCTCCGGCGGCGGGTGCCCCCACATCTGAGCAAGACCTTGGTACGATACACCACGAGTTTGGGCCCATCCTAGCCAACGCACTGCGACGCGGGAGCATTCCGTCCGCGGATCAAACCTACCTTGGCCAAGCCATCGCCGCAAAGACGGGGATTTCCGAATCGGATGCTGATAAGCGTGTGTCCGATGTATTTGGTCAAGCTCAACAGGCTGCCGATACGGCCCGCAAGGCGCTCGCACACACTTTGTACTGGGCGTTCCTCGCGTTCCTGATCGGGGCGTTTTGCGCCAGCTTTGCCGCAACACTTGGCGGTAAGCAGCGCGATCGTGTAGTTGTTGTTTAATGAAAGCGTTGTCAGCCAAGGAGGGTTATGATGCGTTCAATCCTGCTCTTATTGCTGGGTGTGCCGATCCCATTTATTATCTTGATTGGCCTGTTTAGCCACTTCTAAAAAAACAGCAAAGCGGAAGCATCAGGCTGCGGGATTTAGTTGCGCTGGCCTCTGACTCAGAAAACAACTGACGCGTCCTGGCGAGACAGGACCCTTGCCATCGCGGCTTTCGGGGCTTCGTCCGAAATGGGCTTACGGGGCGGAACTTCGCGCCGCCTGATTCTACTCCACAGGTACATAGCCGCATACGCGCGCCATGGTCGCCATGCTTCAGCACGCTCCTCGAGCTGAGAGGCATTTTTCAAGGCAGTGGATCGGAGAAGACCGACATCACCAAATGGAAAAGCGTCGGGCTCGCCGAGAGTCCGCATCGCGATGTATTGCACCGTCCATTTTCCAATGCCGGAAATTTCCGACAGCTGGGCGAGGAACGCCTCTGAATCAATCATCCCATCGAACTTGACCTTGCCATTGCAAACAGCAATTGCAAGTGCGCGAATGCTTTCGGCACGAGCCCGTGGCAGACCTATGCCGGCGAGATTCGCCTCTGCAAGCCGCTGGGCCGTTGGAAACAGGTGGGTAAGACCATTGCCGTTACCAAGAGAGTTTGGCTGGCCAAACGTCGCCGCAATTCGGCCGGCAAGCGCGGTGGCTGCCTTGACGCTAATGTGCTGGCCTAGAATCGCGCGCGTGGCCAATTCGAATCCGCTCCAGCAGCCAGGTACTCGGATTCCCGGGGCCGCCTTCACGTCCGCGGCTAACATCGGATCCAATCTTAATGTTGGGACAATTGCCGCCCAATCCGCATTTAGATCGAACATCGCCCGCAGTCGTTCAATGATGGAAAGCAGCGAGCGCGGCTCACTAAAGTGGAGGCGAACAGCTAACGCGTCACTGCTTTCGTCGAGCGAAACCTGAACATAACCGTGGTGTCCGTTCAGGGAAATGGAGCGGCGATAGGCGCCTCCATCCACTACTTCCACCCCAGGAGTCGCCCGCGCCGCCAGAAACGCCAGTATTCCCGGCCAATAATACGGTGGACGAAATCGAAGACGAAACAAGTATTGGTTTTCCGCATTAAACCCCGCGTATCGCGATAAACGCCGCAATTGCGTCGGCGTCCGATGATAACCCTCACGGATCCCGGCATTAAATCGCCGGACACAGCCAAAATTCGCGGCCAGGGCAATCTGGCCCATGGGCAGAGTCGTTTCGTCGATCAGTTTCTTGGCGAAGTTGAGACGGTACGTGTGTATCACCGCGCCCGGCGTGGCTCCCAAATGGCGTATGAACAGCCGCCGAAGGTGACGTGCACCGATTCCCAGCCTGTCGGCCAGCGCTTCCATTCCCCCCGCTTGCAGATCGCCTTCACCAATCAGGCGAAGTGCGCGCGAAACCGTACTTGGAGTGCCCAACCAGGCTGGGGTCCCGGGCGAGCATTCAGGGCGACAGCGCAGGCAAGGACGAAATCCCGCTTCCGCCGCCGCTGCCGCAGTCGGGTAGTAACGAACGTTTTTTTCTTTCGCCGTGGGCGCCGGACAGATCGAACGGCAATAAACCTTGCTGGTGAGGACGCCGATAAAAAACTTGCCGTCGAAGCGGGCATCGCGTGAAAGCCTGGCGCGCGAGCAGACCTGCCAATCCAGAGTCATATCTTTCAACTACATCATAGTTTACTCGGTGCCGCTGGACGTTTTCGGACTTAGCTCCTCGCGCTAAGCCGCCATAGGCAGCGACGTCCGAAAACGTCTATTTTACAGAGAGTGACATCCGCAAACGTCCAACGTCTCCATAGCGCCCAGTTTATTATTAGCACATGAGTGGCGCGAAACACATATCAGGACATGCACCACCTAAAATCCCCAAGGAGTTGTTATGAAATTCAAATCCTCAATAAGTAGAATTGCGCTTACCTTGTCCATCGTGGCTGTGATGCCGCTCTGGCTCGCGGCAAAAAGCCATCAAGGCGATCAAAGCCAGCCTAGTTACGTGGTTGTTAACCTGGGCACCGAAGGCGGAACTGCGAGCGCCGCCAACGCTATCAACAATCTCGGTTGGGCAATGGGCGGCGCCAATTTGCCCGGTGACACAATCGAACATGCGGCCCTCTGGATTCACGGTCGGAAGATGGACTTGGGAACGCTGGGCGGCCCTAGCAGTTCTATCCCCTGGCCCGCCGTCAAGAACAATCAGGGACTGATAGTCGGTGTGTCCGATACCTCAATAGTTGACCCCCTCGGTGAAATTTGGAGTTGCGCCGAAGCATTTTTCCCCACTTCCAGCGGACATACCTGCCAGGGCTTTCGATGGGAGAAAGGTGCAATGTCCGCGCTGCCAACTCTGGGCGGAGACAACGGCGTTGCCACTGGCATTAACAACCAGGGTTATGCAGTTGGCTGGGCAGAGAATACCGTTCATGACTCGACGTGCATTGCGCCACAGGTCCTGCAATTTGAGGCCGTGGAATATGGCACGAAACTGGGCCAGATCAAGGAACTGCCACCACTTGCGGGCGACTTGGATGGCGCCGCGACAGCTATCAACGATAACAATCTGGTGGTTGGCATTTCTGGGATATGCGCTAATGCAATCGGCGGGGCAACCGCGGCTCATATGGCCCTCTGGCAAAATGGCACGCCCATAAACATTGGAAACCTGGGAGGAGGCTTTTGGAATACGCCCACCTCGATCAATAATCAGAACGAGGTGGTGGGCTTTTCCGATTTACCAGGAGATTCCGCCGCCGACCCTAACTACCACGCCTTTTATTGGAATAGAAGTAGTGGAATCCATGACCTCGGAACGCTGCCGGGCGACTCTCTTAGCATCGCCTGGAGCATCAGTAATCAAGGACTGATTGTCGGCCAATCCATTGGTCCAAATGGGAGCACCGCGGTTGTTTGGCACGACGGAGTGATTGCGAGTCTCAACACACTCGTCCAATCCGGCTCACTTACCTTGGTCTACGCCAACGATATCAATGATTCGGGAGAGATTGTTGGCGGAGCCTCCGATTCAGTGACTGGGAAATCTCCAGCGTTTCTGGCCTTTCCGGCCAATAGGCGGAATTCGCGTTAGTTTTCGGCCAAATCACGTTGGCCACCTAAACTAATGAGCTTTATTCTATACCTAGTAGGAGGGGGCGGGAGGACTGCTCGCCCTCTTTTTTCTATTTACCAGGGACTTTTTCGAAAAACGGAGGCGCGTTATGACTGCGGAGACTAATTGCCTGAAGACCGGAGCTCTCTTGCTGGGCCTTCTTCTAACCCGTATGCCGGCTTCGCTCGTCCATGCCAAGCCCCAGAACAAACCCTTCAATAGTCATTCATGCACCTTTGCCGCATACCGGCAATTTGATTTCTGGATTGGCGATTGGGATGTGTTTGACGTTGATAACTCAGCCAAGCCGGTGGCGCGCGTCCGGGTTGATCCCATACTTGATGGGTGCGTCTTGCGGGAAGACTATCAGGATACCAATGGACACAAAGGCCAGAGCTTCAATATCTACGATGCCGTGGAAAAAGTCTGGCGCGAGAGTTGGGTGACAAACCGAGGCGAATTTCTATTGCTCCGCGGCGGTATCGATCGGGGTTCGATGGTGCTCGTCGGCTCGCGGCGCAAAGCCAACGGCCAAAACGAACAAATTCGCGGCACATGGAAGCCAACGGAGAAAGGTATTCGCGAGACCGCTGTCACGTCCGTTGACGGCGGCAAGACATGGAAACCTTGGTTCGATCTACTATTCCGTCCCCATAAGCAATGATTTTCGCCCCCGCGGAGTAACTAGCCGCCACGGAGGGTCGAAACCCGATGCCGCCATGCTTGCTTCTTGCCAACCTTCGCGCCCCTCCGTGAAGTGCTAACCGGCAGCCTTGTAATGGCAGCCTCCGAGAGTTATCCCGCAGGTGGTGTAAGCGAAGGAAGATTTTTAACACCAAAATGATGAATATGCCGCGGAAGCAAGAAAGGCCCGGATCAGATGATCCGGGCCTTTCCTTGGTCAAGTGTATCGAGGTGATTCCTTAACTATTTCACTCTAACTATTTCGTAACGGTAAGAGTCACTGTAGTCATTTGTGTAACCCCTCCGCCCACGCCGGTTACGGTAATGATATGAGTTCCAGTTTTAACACTCTTACCCACCTTTACCGTCATGGTTGAAGTCCCCGAGCCAGGAGCCGGCAGGGGATTTGGACTGAAGGTTATTCCCGCTTTAAGGTTTGACGACAAGGTTACCGCGGCGTTAAAGCCGTTCTGCACCGCCGAGATAATCATGGTGGTGCCGGAGGAACCCTGGGCCACAGTGATCGTGTTGGGAGACGCGGTAAGCGTGAAAGAAGCGGACGGCGCTCCAGTAAGCGCATTGATCAGGCCGTCGGTATTGGGACTGCCCCAGCCGGTAGCTAAATCGTAGCCAGTTACCGCGGGAAAGCCGTTGCTGCCAATGGTGATGTCGTGGAAGGCAGCGGCATAACCGGTGCCTAGGCCAATCGTATAAATTGCCGGATTGACGAAACCGAGCGGCGGATTGCCGTTAATGGCGCCCTGTTGATTGACGAGAGCCATGTACCCAGCCCACATGGGCGCCGCAAAACTGGTCCCGCCATATTCGTTAGCGGAGCAGGCAGTTTGGTCAGCACACACGTAAAAGGTAAAATTCGAGTTTGCCGAGACGTCCGGGCCGTTCCGGTAAACAGTGGAGCCTTCATTGGCCGAGGTAATCACGCCAGGAGTTTGCTGCCAAGCGGGAATCAGAATGCCGTCGGGAATGTAAAACCCGCCGCCGCCGTCAACCCATGTGATTTCAGAGCTCCAGGGCCCGCCAGCGCTGCTGGTCGTTAAGTCCGTGCCGCCGACGGTAGTGACATAATCAGCATCGGCCGGCCAAGGGGAAGATTTCCATTTGCCACTGTCACCAGCCGCTTGAAAATAGTTCTGCCCTTGCGCCGCATACTGCTGGAAATAAGGATCATCCTGGTTGGGATCGGCAGGGGTCCAGGTCCACGAGGAGCTCAATTGCGCATCCAGCGGATTATGGGTGGCCATGCTACTTAGAATTGCGGTATCGGAGGATCCCACGAACACATAAAGTGACGTGAGATTCGGGGCCATGCCGCACGCCTGGGTAATGTCGAGGCTCTGTTCGGTATCGTCGCATGACGGTTCTTTGCACAGGATGGGGGTGCCATCCGTGGAAACGCCGACGATAGGAACGTTGAGAGTCTGGTGAGCGTTGGTATAGTAGGTGTCTGTATCGGTGATATCAAATCCGGCGTACTCAAGCAATCCGAGTGTCTGCCCCGCGCCGGTGAGAGCAGTGCCGCCATAATAGGCCGCCCGCATGTCGCTGCCGCAGAAGGAAAGTTCAGGACAGGAACCGGTGGTGGCATTGGAATGCACGCCCGGGTTCTTCCTCATCATAGGCTGCGGAACCGAATAGTTATCCAAACCAGAAATGTGCCACAACTGGAAAGGCAGGTCCACCGTGGGTTCCCGATCCGGAGCATAGAAGTTGCGGTTTCCGATGGGGTCGTGATAGAGACCCAAAGTCACATGAAGCGCCGACTCAATGGCCTTTACCGAGCCTTTGAGCTGCACGTCCGAGCCCTCATGGCTTCCTCCAACCACTGTAAAACCGTTCGCAGTGGCGAAATGAATTACGGCATCATAATCCTGCTGGGTGGCGCCAAACCGCTCGATAAACTCTTGCGGTGTAACAAAATGCCGGTAGAGGGGGCTTGAGGGATTGTAAACAGCTTGCAGGAAACCCTCCAAACCAGTCTGATCGCGCAGCGACAGGACGATGTCGATCTGCATGGACTGTGTTGCGGGGAGCTGGCCAACGGACGGCGCCTGCCCATTGAGCGTCACTTCACGTACGTGACGCGTCAGCAGAGACTGCGGTTGAGCCTGGGAAACGATAGCCGCACCCGATACCAGCGCGACGACCGCGAGCAAATATACGCTTAGTTTTCGAATCACGATTTCTCCTTAAGAATTTAGTAGGTGTTCATTTCCGGTGCTGGGCTACCGAATGGGAATTCCCTACTTTGCATTTAGGGTGTTCATGGTACCACGCTTTCTCCATCCTGAATCCAGCGAATTTGGCGAAATTTTTTTGGGGGGGGGGTAAAAGTGACAGGAAAACGTGATCAATTCCGAGCCCGGATGAATCGAGGAGGAGGTAGCGCGCCTCCCCTCGTGCCGGGTTCAAGCATTTTATCCCGGACCTTGAGAGGGCGGACTGGCAGCATCGAAGGGAAACGGCAGACGGTTGCGCGTTAACATGGTTCCAAAATCCGACGGCAATTGCTAAGATACCCGTTCCGCAAAGTCGCGAAGGAAAAAGGGAGCGACCGTGTGAAAGCGCTAATTACTGGTTCCGGGGGCCTGATCGGGTCGGCTTGTGTAAAAGTGCTGGCGTCGCGCGGTTGGGATGTGATTGGCATAGACAATGACATGCGCCGAGAATTTTTCGGACTGGCGGGCTCAACATCGGGCGTTATCGCCGATCTCAGGAATCAAGTTCAGCGCTATCAGCATATTCACGCTGACATACGGGATCGCCAATACATACGAGAAATCTTAAAGCAGGAACGGCCTGATTTCATCATTCATGCCGCGGCACAACCCTCGCACGACCGGGCAGCCGCAATTCCGTATGATGATTTTGATGTTAATGCGGTCGGCACGCTGAATCTCCTCGTTGCGGTCCGGGATTTTTGCCCGGAATCGCCCTTCTGTTTCACGAGCACGAACAAGGTTTATGGTGACAGGCCAAATTCGCTTGCTCTCGTCGAGCGGGCCACGCGATACGACTATGCCGGCGGCCTCCTGGCAATTGACGAATCGATGTCAATAGATTCCTGTCTGCATTCGCTGTTCGGCGCTTCAAAGGTCGCCGCCGATGTCCTCGCGCAAGAGTTCGGGCGCTATTTTGAAATGCCCGTCGGCATATTCCGTTGCGGGTGCGTAACAGGGCCTCAGCAGGCAGCTGTGGAGCTGCATGGATATTTGGCATACATCGCATCATGCGCCCTGACCGGCCGGGAATACACGATATTCGGATATAAGGGCAAACAGGTGAGGGATCAGATTCACTGTGACGATGTGGCCGAGTTGTTCCTCGAATTTTTCGCCCAGCCGCGCCATGGCGAAGTATACAATCTAGGCGGCGGACGGAAAAACAGCATCTCCATCCTCGAGACAATTTCGCGTCTTGATGAATTGGGACATAAACTTAAGTTCCATCTCGTGGATGAAAATCGCGTCGGCGATCATATTTGTTACATCTCCGATCTCGGCAAGATCCAATCTCACTTTCCGAATTGGAAGATGAAGTATGGCGTCCAGCAGAACATCGAAGAAATAGTCCGGCGGCAGTCGGATCAGTTGCGGCCGGTCCTGCAATCTTTCACGGCCTGAAATTTCAAGAGAGGTTTCCCGTACATGATTGGCAGCCCTTTGGTAATCGCCGAAAAGGCGCGCGCACGGTTGCGCGCAATACTTTCTGGTGATATGGACGCGGCGGGGGCCTACGCCGGATTGGATCTGGCCAACTTGCCTGATGCCGCGGACCTTGTTATCACGGCATGTGAGGTCAACGCCTTGCATGGAACCGGCACGCTCCTGCTGAGGATATTTCCCAATCAAGCCTCGATCATTTCTTTGCGGACTCACAACTTTTACGACGGCGACCAGAATTTTGGACGGGTAAAACTTTGCCTTCCGCTCGCCCAATCGGCCAGGCCAGAGATATCAGCGTGGCTGAAATGGACCCTCGCGGGTACAAAGGTGAGGCGCATACTCTGCCTGCCCTATACGCCGGCGGAAGCAACCGTTGCACTTGCTGCACGGGACATACTTGGTGTCCCACTATGCACTTACATTATGGACGACAAGAATGTTTGCGCCGATGGAATTTCCGACAGCCTGATGGGTGAACTTTTCGACAAATCGAGCCTGCGCCTGGTGATTGGCCCGGAGATGCGCGATGCCTATGAGAAAAAATACGGGATGAGTTTCTGGGTCATGCCGCCGGTTGTCGCAGAATCTATTGTCAAGCGAGAGTTAACCGCGCCGCCGGCGGGCATGGACCTGCGCCGCGGCGTCCTGCTTGGAAACATCTGGGGCCAGCGGTGGCTGGATATGCTCCGGCAGATATTCAGAGGCGCCGGCGTGACGGTCGACTGGTACTGTAACCAAATCAATCCGCCGGGACTGGATTACGATCGCACCGAGCTTGCCGCGGACGGAATTATCCAACGGGACCCGATAGCCGAGGAAGATTTGCCAGAAATTCTCGGCAGCTATGCCTTCGCGGTTGTCCCCACCGATACACTCGACGGAATTAGTCCTCCCGCTGTTCGCGCAATCGCCGAACTCAGTCTGCCCAGCCGGATGGTTACTATGATGGCGACTTCTCACATTCCAATGCTGGTTGTTGGCAGTCCCGCCACATGTGCGGCTTCATTCGTTGAGCGCTTCGACCTCGGCTGCACGGCGCCATATGAGCGCGTTGCGGTGAGCGCCGCGATTGAGAATCTCTTATCCTCGAAACGTCAGGCCGATATTCGAGCCCGCGCTGCAAGGCTAAGCGGAAGTTTTACGGCGGCAGGCGCTGATGAGTGGATTTGGGGTTCGCTGGAGGCTGGAAGGCCGATCACAACTGATTATGAGGACATGATGCCCAAGCGCGGCGTCAAAACACCCGTGGCGCAGTTATGACAGAGCGCGAGATAAAGCGTGACAATATCCTGACAAGGCTGAACACTTTCGCAGACATCCAGCGAGAGATCGAAGATATTCTCCAAACGCTGGTGCTGAATGACAGCACAATCATTGACGCGCTCGCTCAGATGTTTGGCTTGATTGCCAAGCTGAACGCCCGATTTGAACAGTCCCAGCAGGGACAGACGCGGCTGAGCGCGGAGATCCGTTCGCTCATGGCCGACGTCGCCGAAATGCAGCCTTCCACGCACCGGAATGAGCCAATCGTGGTTCCCCCCGACAAGTTCTCGGAACTCAATCCCGAGATCGCTCTATTGCAATACCTCTGCCCCTATGTGGATCAACGGACCGCGATCGATATCGGCGCGCATGTTGGGGACGTAGCGGAGCGTCTCCTGGAAAGCGGATGGCAGGTCCACGCCTTTGAGCCTTACCCACCGAGCTTCGAGGCTCTGGAATCCCGCCTCCGAGGGAAGCCGGCCTTTGCCGCCTCACCCATTGCGATTGGGGCGGCGGACAGCGAGGGCAAGCTCCATATCGCCCAGGATGTAGCCGGATCGGGCGGTTCCGACGCATCCCTCTTCAACAGTCTTGTGGATCACCCGTTAGGCACGAGCGTTCAGTTTGCTAATGTATTGCCGGTTCAGGTGCGAAGCCTCGCCAGCCTGCGGGCTACCGGCGAACTGCCCAGGCAAATCGGGCTCCTCAAGATAGACAGCGAGGGCGCGGATATTGAAGTGATCAAGGGTATGGGCGCACCGGATATTGCGATTGTTATGGCGGAATATTGGGATGTGAAACACGCTTTCGGCCAAGGCGAGTATGGGCACTTGGGCCCGATTGTGGAAATGATGCGGGGCCACGGTTATTTCTGGCATGTGGTCTTCTATCATTTGGATCAGGAGGGGATTATTTCTTATTATTTCAATCACTCACACACAATCTCCGGATCATGGGGCAATGCGATCTTCTTTCGTGATCGCTCCCTCTTTGCCCGTGCCGCGCGGTGGTGTGAAGCTGCACTCGCCCCCACGCTTCACCGCTAAGCACCACGATTTTGGCGATTCTCTCGATTCCGATGAGATCGGGCTGGCGGATTTTGCGTCGCTACGTTGACCGCCGCAATGAGGAAATAATTCACCTTGAGGACAATCCCCCTTGCTCCCCGCCTAACCACCCTGTGCTGCTATAGTGGTCTTGTAATGAACCCTCCGATGTCGCTCGAGATTTCAGATATAACGAAGAGTTTTGGCGGGTTCCTGGCTGTAGACAAGGTGTCTTTTGACATAGGTAAAGGACAGATTGTTGGACTTGTTGGTCCCAACGGAGCCGGAAAAAGCACAATCGTTCACATGATTCTCGGTCTGATCGCGCCGAATACAGGCCAGATACGCATTTTCGGCCTGGACCCCCGGCGACACCGGGAAGAGGTGTTTGAGCGTCTGAATTTCATGTCGCCCTACGTAGGATTTCCCAACAGGCTAACCGTTTTCGAAAATCTCTCCATCTATGCGCGGCTCTATAACGTCAAGAATCGCAAGGACGTGATTCACGACCTCCTGCGCCGGTTCTCAATTGCCGATTTGAGAGACCAGCCAATGGTCGGCCTCTCTTCGGGTGAAGTGACGTGTGTTGGTCTTTGTAAGGTGTTCATAAACGATCCTGATCTTCTGATTCTTGATGAACCTTTTGCCAGCCTGGATCCGCATGCGGCAGTTCAGGTGAAGCACATGCTGTTGGATATGCAGAACCGCCGGAAAATAACCGTGCTCCACACATCGCATAACATGTCGCAAGTCGAGGAGCTTTGCGATCGCGTGATCTTGCTTGATCATGGCCGCGTTGTTGCGGATGGCACACCCATTGAGGTAACCCGCCGGTTCCTGCAACAGGACCGGCAGACGCCGGCGCTTCGCGAGGTGGTTCTGCTGCTGGGCGGGAGGGGACGGAATGCGGCTTCATAGGGTGATCGCTATCATTGTTCGGCACAGTTATGAAGCGCGCCGTAGTATGGACCGCGTCACAGACACTGTTTTCTGGCCGGTGATTGATGTCCTTTTATGGGGCTTTATGACCCTCTATCTCGCAAAACGGGGGGAACCGAGGATTGGCGCAATCGGCTTCCTGCTCGGCGGCGCGATACTGTGGGGGCTGTTCCGAAGCTTCCAGCGCGATATGGCGATCGGCTTTCTGGGCGAGGTATGGTCGCACAACTTCGTGGGCCTTTTTTCGACTCCCCTGTCTATCACTGAATATATGGCGGGCCTGGTTGTGATCAATCTTGCCAAGGCCCTCGCGGGAATGATCATTGCCGGCCTCGCCGCCTGGATGTTTTACGTTTACAATATTTTTCCGGCACTTCCGCTCCTGATCCCCTATGTGGGTGTATTGCTGATTTTCGGGCTCGCTGTCGGAATTTTTGTGACCGCGCTAATGGTTCGATATACCACACGGTTACAAAGCCTGACATGGACTGTTACAGGTATTCTCGTACCCTTCTCCTGCGTCTTTTATCCGATTACCGCTTTGCCAGCAGGGCTCCGCCCCGTCGCGTTGATGCTGCCAACCACGCAAGCATTCGAAGGCATGCGGGAAGCGCTGGCGATGGGCACAATATCAGGCCAGCGTCTGGCCCTTGGATTCGCGCTCGACGCCGCCTACCTCGCTCTCGCCCTTGGAGCATTCATATATTTGTTTCGCGCGGCGGCAGCACGGGGCCTGCTCGTCAAGATCGGATGATCGTAAATACGGAACCCGCGATTCCATATCTCCCGGTTCTTCGCGGTCTCGGCGGATGCGGCGGAACGTTGGTGTCACGCGTGTTGTCGGCCCTGCCCAGAGTGCTGTTGCTGAGCGAAACCAATCCGCGTTCAGCACACCTTTATGGCGGAATGCTCAACCCGATCGAGCAGATTCGAAAATGGCATCCTGCTATGGCCCCGATTGTCGCCGATTTCGATCCGGGCGAGATCGGATATCCCCCTCGCTTTGGAGCCCTCCTCCAGCACATTCATTTGGCGGCGGAAAGAGATAATCGCGTTCTCGTTGTGCGGGATTTCAACTATGCTGACTTCATCGGCGTGCCGTTCATCTGGCCGGTACCAAATGATTTGAGCCTCGACCTGGCCATTGCCGGATGTTTTACGCCCAGGCAGGCCGTCATTGTCCGGCATCCAGCAGATCAGCTTGCCAGCCTCAGATCCCATGCCGCCATTCGACCAGTTCTACGCGCCGAACGCTTCATTGAGGCCTACCATGCATTTCTCTCGGCGACTGTGCGGGCCCCGAGATTTCGCTACGAAGATTTCGTGACTGATCCGGCGAACAAATTTTCGGACCTTGCGGCCAGCCTTGGCATTCCGTGGGATCCCGTCGCGCTTGACCATTTCTCTCAAGTCCAATCTGTAACGGGCAACATGCAGAAGCGGAATGAGACGGAAATCAAGGTAAGCGCTCGTTCCGCTGCCGCATTGGATGCGGATCGCGAACTCAACGAATCGCCCGGCTACAACATACTCATCGAAACGCTAGGCTATCTTTAGGCAGCTTACAGATTGAAGCCGCAACGTGGCCAAAAGGCGAGTTGCAATTTAGTGGGACTTCATGTAGCCGCGCGCCAATTCAAGTCAAGAATGGCACCCCAAGCGAATGCCATAGGTCAGTGGCCGCCAACGAGCCACCCCGTGCAGCACGAGAAACCGGTGATTTTTGCGAACCGTCATGATTCGGGTCCATCGAGCCCGTTGTTGCGTACCGTAGCTCCATTGCTACTGATGCAATTGCTTCAGCACCTTCTGCGCTTGTTCACGCTGCATGATCAGAAGCGCACTCTGAGCATCTGTTTGTATCTCTGACCGAAACTGCATCAGATTGAACGCTCCGACTAACTCTTCACCCGCCAGCCGCACAGGAAGAAACGGATCCCCCAGCGCTTCGCGGACGACTTCGACCAGCTCTTGCGCGTGCTCCCGCTCAACCGCTTCATTCAATCCCGCAAGTGCAGCTAGCGCGCTCAATCGAATTCGCTCCGGGACGCCAGCCTTCGACTGCGCCAACAGGATTGCCGCCGCCCTCGGATTCCCGGTTGATGCCAAGCCATCCAATGTGGCGCCCATAACGTGCACCTCCGGCTTCGTCGCCGCTTCGGCCTGCAACAAGTCGAATGCTTGCTCAGCGCCCGATCTGCCAAGTTCCCGCGCCGCCGCGGCCTCTACCGCGTAACTGGACTCGCTATGCAGCGTATTGACGAACGCATTGTAGACGGCGCGATCCTTGTGAAAATTCCCCAGCGCTTCAACGATCGCCGTGCGTACGCGGCTATCCGGCTGCGGCAACGCGGAAAGCAAAGCAGTCTTGGCCTGATTTGTTCCCATGTGGCCGAGGCCCATCGCGGCGGCAGCGCGCACGCCGTAGAACCCATCGTTGCCGAGCACCTGTATCAGCGCCGCAATTCCCAAATCCGCATCAGCTCCCTTCTCTTTGCCGAGCTGTTCGACGGCCCATAGGCGGCTCATCATCGAAGGGTCTTTTTCCGCTTCCGCGATCAGCGCACCCAATGGCTTGTCAAACTGCACGGTCTTGTCGATCAAATCGTCCGGATCGAAATCCATCCATTGCGGCTCGAAATCGAGCGGAATATCGAACTCCTGCCGGGGTAAATTGTCGCGAACCTGAATTTCCTTCCGCTCGCCATTCGCGCCTTGGAACCCCAGTTCGATCGGCATGTCAAAAATAGGCGTCAGCGCATCAACCTGCTGCGTTTGCGTGACGGCAAGTTTTTCGATCTTCTTCGTGGCGTCGTAGCTGGCTTCCACTCGATAGTCCGGATGTCCGGCCATGAACACCCACTCGCGGAAAAACCAATCGAGATCCTTGCCGGTCGTCGTCCGAATGGCCTCCACCAGGTCCGCCGTGTCCGCCGTTTGCGCGCGGTGTGCGACCAAATAGTGTTGCAGCGCCCGAAACAATGGCTCGTTTTGCGACGCGGGATGTGACACAGCCACCGCGCCGTCCACTACGAAACGCAGCATATCCAGCACAGCCGCGCCTTTCTGGTGCGTAATCGCATCGAACATCTGCATAGGATCGGCATAATGCCGGTCGACGATTGGCCGGCGATAGTCCTCGCGATCCTGCTCCTGCTCCGCTAACTGGTTGTTGTAAATTTCAAATCGAAATGCGTCGCGGCCTTCGTGATGTTGAGTGTAGAGCGCCGCGAGGTACGTCGCGAAACCCTCATTAAGCCAGATGTTGGCCCAATCGCGCCCTTGCACGTAATCACCGAACCAGTGCTGACCCAACTCGTGGGACACCAGACCAGTACTGGGATAGTCCTGATCGGCGCGTTCATCGTGCAGCGTATTTTCCGTAAGCGTGGTCGCGCTTACATTTTCCTGTCCGCCAAAAATGAAGTTGTGGACCGCCGTCTGCGCGTATTGTTCGTAGGGATAATCAACGCCGGTTGCGCGCGAAAAAAACCCAATCATGTCGGGCGTCAGATGGAAGGATCGTCGCACCGTGGCATCATCCACGTAATCCGGAACGAAATAGTCAACCGGCTTGTCCTCATACTTGTCCGTCACTTTGCGCCACGGCCCCACGGCGATGGAAATCAAATAGGAACTGTGCGGTACGTTCTCCACCCAATCGTAGGTCACATGACCTGCGGAGCGTATCGTCTTAATCAGCTTCCCGTTTGACACCACACTTTGTCCTTCAGGAACTGTAGTCACCGTTTCGCTCGCGGCCATGTCGTTCGGATAATCCCAGCACGGAAACCAATAATGATTGAATTCCGTTTCGCCCTGCGAATAGACCTCTTGCGGCCAGTTTGGATAATTTGCCGTGGGGTTTACGAAAAACAGGCCGGTGCGCGGGAAGCCGTGATACACGATGCGAACATTGAGGGTGCTTGTTACGTCGTAGTCGCGATCCAGCGTAATCCAGAGCCGTGGATCTTGCGTCCCATACGTTAATTTGACCGGGGCGCCTCGCAACGGCATCAAGATCACCGAATCAATTTTTAGCTCGGAGCTGTTTAAGTAAAATTTGCGAAAATGTGCCTCGAATGGCCGCAGCGTGACCACTTCATCGCCAAAGACTTCACCTTTCGCTTCGTCGAAGCGCAACTCCAGCTTGTAATTCTCAATATGGTACGTTCGGGTCGGGGCCGATTGCCAAATGTCCGGATTGCCGAAAACGTGCGCCCTCCCTTGCCCTGCCGCCCCCGCCGCCGTGCCCAGAACAACACTCAAAATGAAGGCGATTGACCCGCGCCACTGCCTCACACTGCACCCCGTCCTCGGACGCTCCTTCGAGCGGCTCCCAGTCCCCGCATCTCGCCGTCCAAATCGTCCAATATGCGGCATTAACTGCGCCTGTAGTCCAACCTTCGGATGGCGCTTGGTCTGAATAAGTTGCCCAAGACGTCATGGCGCCACCGCTGTAACTGTTTGACTCCCGCAATTTCAGAAGATTATCGACCATCCGGGCATCGTTGTGAATTAGCTGGGCGCGCTGGCACACCTTGGCTGGCGCGTGCCTACGCTCTAGAGGCTGTTTTGCCAACTCCGGCGATTCGTCGCTTCCCTGGAACGGCACGTGACGCCGCGCCTGCTCCGCCGAATTCGCTATTACTTGCCAAGGCTCGGGCGGCATTTCAAGATGTTTTCGAACTGTGGAAGGACGCCGATCCGGATGTCCCCCTGCGCCTCGCCAAAATTCCATCCACATCAAAAAACAGCGCAAGTTACGGTCGCGTCTTGGGACGATCCCTGAGAACGCGCACTGAATAATTGGAATAGCCCCTTCGGCGACCTGCACAGAAACACTTCTGCTACAGAGCGGCCGTTCTTGCGATGAACGTTTGCATCTATGAGGGCTACGCAGCGCGATCGTAGCGGTGATGCAACCCGCCGAGCCGTGGCAATGACGTAACACGCCCGCGTCCGGCTGACCGATGCCGGCCATTTGGCGTGCCTTTTTCCAACCCCAAGTGAGTGCGATCCTCATGATAATGCCGAACGTATTCGCTGAGCAATCGCCTGAGGCGGCATTCGTTGAAAGCGATGACGTGATCCAGCAGATCCCGTCGGCAACTCTCCACCCAGCGCTCCGCAACACCATTCTGCCAAGGACTCTGGAAGGAGGTTCTGACCGGGTTGATCTGCGGTGATCGGATGGCGGCCCAAACCTCCAACCCATATTTTTTGTCCCGATCCAGAATCGAATGCTTGGTTGTGCATTCAAACGGGAAGGCTTCCCGTAATTGCTGGACAATCCACGAAGAGGTTGGGTGAGACGTGACATTGACATGGAGTATTTTCCTGCGATCGTGGCTGATGATGAAGAAGCAATACAGCAGACCGAAAGCGATGGTAGGAACGGTGAAGAAGTCCATGGCGGCGATTGCTCCCTGGTGATTGCGCAGGAAAGCCAGCCAGTGTTGGCTGGTTCTGGGCTTCTGGGTGCTTTCCGCATCCAGCGCGAGATTGTTCGCTCCGAGATGTCAAAGCCCAGCATGAGCAACTCGCCAAGGATTCGAGGCGCTCCCCAAGTCGAATTCTCCATCGTCATTCGAAAATTAGATCGCGGGCTTCTTTGGGAATTCGCTTTCTGCCGGTGTGGTCCCAAACACGCGAGATCCATCGCCAATAGATCCGGAAGCCGGCGCGGTGCCAACGAACGACTGTTTCCGGTGTCACGACGATGAGGCTCCTCTTCCAGCCAGACAAGAACTTGCGAGCAGCTATCCAAAACAATCTATCGATAAAGCGGAGTTTTCCCCTGGGATGTCGGCGCTGAGGACTGCCAATTGCTGGCGAAGAGCTAGGATTTCGAGCAGCATACTGCTTCGATCACAGAAAAGCCTGCTAGTGACAGCGAAAAGGGATAGGATCAGGGCAATCATGGCGTTTTCTTATAACAGGAAAGAGGCCTACGGTTGCTATCATGTTGATTTCAAAGGCGGACGGAGTTTTGGCGAGGGACAAGGTTTTCTCTGCGTCACAGAGCACCATATTGGCCCTTATTCGGGAGCATTTGGACCCAAGTTGGACCCAAGTTTCTTCAGGCGCTTGTCCGCGACTGATTTCGACCCGGCAATGGTCTGGCTCTCCACGCTTCTGCGGCCTTTCCTAATGGACAATCCGAGGCCTTCGCGCTACGGTAAGGGCTGACGTACACTGTAAGCAGAGAGTGAGCGATGACCGTTACCTTGAATCTCAAGCCGGAACTCGAAGCCGGGCTGTTCGCGCAAGCGCAGGCCAGCGGAATGACCGTGGAGGAATACCTGCTTTCCGTAGTTGAGGGCGCTGTGCTTCCAGCAATGCCGAAGACATTGTCGGCCGAGGAACGCGCAACGGCATTTGAGGCGTGGTCTGCCGGCCACCGCCCCACCCCTCCCCTGTCCGATTACGCTGTCAGCCGCGACGGTATCTATGAAGGCCCCGACCGCTGATGCGTGTCCTCGTTGACACGAACATTCTGCTGCGCAGTGCTCAACCGAATCACCCGCTCAACTCCCAAGCCACCCATGCAGTTTCGAAGTTGCTCCGGCAAAAGGACGCGGCCTTCTTCTGTTCCCAAAATATTGCCGAATTCTGGTTGGAAGCAGATTGTAAGGGACCACAAAGTCCAGGGCGTCAAGGTTTATGACGCCCGCCTCGTTGCCACTATGAACGTATACGCGGTCGAGAGCGTCCTCACGTTCAATGCCGCTGATTTCAAGCGGTACAGCAACATCACCGCGCTTCACCCCTCTTCAATGCTCGCCTAAATCTCTCATACGTTCATGAGTTCCTGAAAAAGCCGCACCGTCACTGGCCCGTTGCCCGCGTAATGGTCGTTGGCGGAGTTCCAGGCGATGCCCAGGGGCGGATGTATGCTGAGCTGTTCGCTGAAGCTGGACTGAAGCGTGCCATTTCCCGCAGCGACGTGCTGTACAAGGAAATTTACGATCGCCTGGAAGGAAAGGCCCCACAGGAACTTCGATTCGCCGGCTACGGGAGTCGTATAGCGAGGAAAGGATGATAGAGGTCCGCTCGGAAATTCATAAAAAGCTCATGGATTTCCTCGCCAGAGGGGATCATCAGGAAGATTCGGCCCAGTCTGATCCTGTTAAAGCATTGCCTGAACGGACTTGAAGCCGCCACAAGGATGCGCTTTGGGCGCGCCCGGGGCGGCCCACTGGCGATTGTTTGCTGCAAGGTTGGCCTAGAGGGCCAAGGATCGGCCCTGCCCTGACCGCGGTTGCCCAAAGACCTCTGCCTGCCCAAAAACCCCCTTTTTGACCCCGCTGGAAACCTAGGGTGTTCGCTTGCCCAAAAGTACGTTGTGGGCGCCTCACAATCATTTGAATCTGGGCAAAGCCGGGCCATGTAACGGTTGAAGAAACGGGCCCAACGGAGTCGATTGAGAGTATGCTGCTTAGTGGCAGTGAAGAAAAATGGAAACCCCAGTTTAGAACGGAAGGCGCGCCCAGGCGGAAGGTAAATATGTGGAAACGATGGCGATTGGCAGTTTTGTTCGTGGTGGCTGTCCAAGTGGCCACTGTCGCCGTCGCGCAGCAAGTTCTGACGGAATCGGGCGCTATATCCGGGGTACGCGAAAACGGGTTGAGTGTTTTCAAAGGTGTTGCATTCGCTGCCCCTCCGGTCGGCGACTTACGTTGGAGGTCCCCAGCACATGTCGCACCCTGGACGGGCACGCGCAAGGCGGATGCGTTTGCCCCGGCGTGTATGCAGGTTGGTGTTTCCATGCCGGGCGAGACGCCGCCGGCAGTGAGCGAGGATTGTCTCTACCTCAACATCTGGACGCCGGCGAAGAACATGCAGGAGCACCTGCCGGTGATCGTCTGGATATATGGCGGGGGTTACATTAACGGGTCGGCCTCGATGCCCCTGTACTGGGGCGACCAACTCGCGCACAAGAGCGTGGTCGTGGTCACCATCGCATATCGACTTGGTCCGCTTGGCTTCCTTGCGTATCCAGAACTGACGCGCGAGTCCCCGCACCGATCCTCCGGGAATTACGGCCTAATGGATCAGATCGCCGCACTCGAATGGATTCAGAACAACATTGCAGCCTTTGGCGGCGACCCCAAAAACGTAACGATCGCTGGTCAATCAGCCGGAGCGATGTCGGTCAGCATGCTGATGGCTTCGCCGCGGGCGAAAGGCTTGTTTCAGCGAGCCATCGGAGAGAGCGGCGGTCTGTTTGAGCCGCCCCAGCTCGCACCAAAATACCTGCTGGCCAATGCAGAACGCGACGGGGAAAAGTACGCCGCTTCGCTGGGTGCGACCTCTCTCCAGGAACTCCGCCGGCTGCCGGCGGCCAAGCTAAGCGGCGACTCCGGGGGCGTCAGCCATCCGGTGATCGAGCCCTATGTGCTCCCCGCGTCTCCCTACGAAGCGTTTGCTTCAGGGCAGCAAAACGATGTTCCATTACTCGTAGGTTCAAACGCCGAGGAAGCTCGTTCGTTGGTGGATGTCACCCACGTCAAGGCCGCCACATTCGACAGCGACCTGGAGCACAGCTTTGGCCCGCTGCCGGCTCCGATTGTCGCAGTTTATCCCCACGCAACTGACGCAGAAGCGCGACAGGCTCGGCTCGATCTCGAACGCGACCTTCGCTTCGGCTGGGACATGTGGGCCTGGGCGAGGTTGCAAGCCGGAACCGGTCAGAGCCCTGTTTACTACTACTCGTTCAGACAGCAGCCACCGTTCCCGGCCGGCTCGGTGTACGCAGGTTGGGGCGCGAGCCACTATGCCGAACTCTGGTATGTCTTCGATCATCTGGATCAAGAGCCCTGGCGCTGGAGCATGGCAGATCGGAAAGTGGCCGACGAAATATCCAGCTACTGGGTCAACTTCGCGAGGTCGGGCAATCCCAACGGCTCGGGCCTTGCACCGTGGCCGGCGTTCACCAACGCGGATAATAAGGTGCTATATCTCGGCGATCCGATCACCGTTGGTGGGGTGGCGAATATCAATAGTCTGAAGGTATTCGATGCCGTCTACACGACTGTGCGGGGCGCGCCATTTGCCACACGGTAACTGCGAAATGAGCGGCTTTTCGGTTGGATGCCGCGATTCCTTGCCCGGCAGCCGGCCGCTCGAATCGTAGCTAGATGACCTACCTGACAGTCGATTCCGAGTTCATCCATCAGGTTCACAAACCACTTTATCTTCACAAACCACTTCATCGACCCTGTCGCTTCGATGCCTACACGCACCGGACCTGGAAGCGTGGAATAAAACTCCCGCACGCTATTGCCTTCGTGCCTGAGAGTCCGATTCACCACTTCCCCCGATAGGGTGTCCAGCATCGCCACTGTTTGCTGGCGAGCGTGCAAATCACATCCTATAAGCCGAACTGGGATATAATCTCGGCTGTGAACTGTTCCCCCGGAGTTTTTCCGGTCGTGCAACGAGCCAAACGGAGACACTAATGAAGCGTTTTAGAAGAATCAACCTCGCATTAACGACGACTGCCGCATTTTTCGTACTGGCAGGAGCGCCTGCTGCAAAAGCACAGCAGAAGAAACCCAACATCCTCGTCATATTTGGTGATGATATCGGCTACTCCAACATCAGCGCGTACAACATGGGCATGATGGGCTATCGCACACCGAATATTGACCGCGTAGCACAGCAGGGCGCGATCTTTACCGACTATTACGCGCAACAAAGTTGCACGGCAGGTCGGGCGGCGTTTATTACCGGGCAGAGTCCATTCCGGACCGGGCTGTTGAAAGTTGGACTCCCGGGTGCCGATCTTGGTTTGCGCGCCGAGGATCCCACAATTGCTGATTTACTTAAAGGTCGTGGCTACATGACCTTTCAGAACGGCAAGAATCATCTCGGAGACCGAAACGAATTTCTCCCGACCGTTCACGGTTTCGATGAGTTTTTCGGCAACTTCTATCACCTGAATGCCGAAGAAGAACCCGAGAATGTGGACTTTCCAAAGAATCCTGCGTTTATGGCGAAGTTCGGGCCGCGCGGCGTTTATAAGTGCAAAGCTACTGCCACCGACAACCCAGCACCAGCGGATCCCCGTTTTGGTCCGTGGGGCAAACAGACCTGCGAAGATACAGGCCCGTTAAGTCAAAAGCGCATGGAAACTGCGGACGAAGAATTTCTCGCTGTGACGCTCGCGGATATGGAGAGTTCCGTGAAGGCGGGCAAGCCTTTCTTTATCTGGCACAACACCACGCGCATGCATATCTGGACGCGCCTCCAGCCGAAATACCAGGCCATGGTTGCGGAAAAAGGCCTTTACGGTGCTGGCATGACGGAATTCGACGACAACATCGGTGTGTTGCTCAAGAAACTTGATGATTTGGGGATTGCCGACAACACCATCGTCATTATCACGACGGATAACGGCGCCGAAACATTCTCCTGGCCAGATGGTGGTGCGACACCGTTTCGAGGCGAGAAGAACACCAACTGGGAAGGTGGATATCGCGTACCCATGATCGTCCGGTGGCCCGGCCTGATTAAGCCCGGAACGGTGATCAATGACATCTGTGCGCACGAGGATTGGGCGCCAACCCTACTTGCGGCGGCAGGCGAGCCAGACGTCACAACGAAGCTGCTGACCGGCTACCAGGCAAATGGGAAGACCTTCAAAGTCCATCTTGATGGCTACGACCTCACGGACATGTTGGCCGGCAGGACTCCCGGCCCTCGCAAAGAGTTTCTTCTATTGGACTGACGATGGCGATTTCGCCGGACTCCGGTACGAAAAGTGGAAACTCGTCTTCCTCGAACAGCGCGCGCACGGCTTGGACGTGTGGCGTGACCCCCTAATCGTTTTGCGTGTGCCGTTAATCGAAGACCTGCGGGCCGATCCGTACGAACGGGCCAGTTATGAAGCTTCGGATTATGACCACTGGATGATTGACCGGGCTTTTCTGATGGTTCCCGCTCAGGCGCTCGTCGGAAGGTTCCTGATGACGTTCAAGGATTTCCCGCCGCGCCAATCGCCAGCCAGCTTCGGCATTGATCAAGTGATGGAGAAGCTGCGGCAAGGCGCCGAAGAAAATAACTAAAGCGCTCTTTCCGACAAGGGTTACGCGACGTACTACTCATAGTTTGGCTGCCAACTCCCGCACGCGTAACCGGACAAGTGCCCGCCACTGGCCAGAAACGAGGTTGTAGGAAGCAAAGAACGAAGTTCTGGGCCGGATGGTCGGCAAACCGGAAGCTATTGAGAAACGGGCATATGGGAAACGCGTGAGGCCGCTCAACGTCTGGAGCCACAGTCGGGTTATGGCGTCTCTATTCCAGCGGCATCGGTTTTCGCAAAGATCAACGGCAATTCCGTTTTGGTAGCCTCACGCTCCCGAGGGAGGATCATCAAATACTTTCCGAAATATCCCGCACTGCCGAAATCGGCCGTGCCGGTTCTTGGAGAACGTCGAGTGGTCGGGAATCTCTTGTTCAAACCCCAGCCGAGCGAACCAGCGATAGGCCAGGTGCATGCGTACCTCGTTCAGCAAACGCCGCTCGCTGGTGATTCCATAAAGATAGCCGACCAACAACAATCGTAGCAGCACTTCCGGATCGATCGATGGTCGGCCCATCGCACTGTAAAAATCCTTGAGCTGTTCCCGCACAAAGCTGAAATCAATGTGGCGATCAATGAGGCATAACAGGTGATCCTCGGGAATCTGGTCCTCCAAGCGAAAGTAGTAGAACAGCGGCTCCGTTAGCGGTTGCTGACCCATCATCGGCGGTGTCCCTCCTGCAGCACTTCTTAACACAACAGGGCATAGTCACCGCAAATAAATCTTCTCCCAAAACCGACTTTTTCAACAGACTCAGGTGTTTGTGGGCAATCCACCAGGGTCATGCAGCCGGCTGGCTCTGGGGCCAGCCGCAAGGACTCTAGGGCGTCAACGTGAAAGGCACGTTGCTTGAAAGCGTGCCGCCGGGCGTTACGACCTGGACCGTGCCGGTGGTTGCGCCAGTGGGTACGGTTGTTGTGATTTCGGATTTTGATTTTACCGTGAAGGTAGCCGCCGTGCCGTTAAATGTGACGCTGGTAGCGCCGGTTAGACTAGTCCCTAGAATCTTGACAACCGCTCCCACGTTTCCGGACGCAGGCAGCGTTTCCACAAATGGACCAAGACCCACAGAGATACTGAAGACCGTGCCATCGGCGTTTGCCCCGCCACCGCTTGTTGCCCCGTAGAACTTCCCATTGGTTTCCTGGACCAGCCCCGCCAGGGCGTTAGCGCCATCCGTGCAATTGCTCTGCGAGCAAAAGCTGTAAAGCATTGTCAACGTACCGCTTGTGGTGACTTTGAAGACCGTGCCCTGGCCGTTGGCCCCGCCATACCGCGTAGTTCCGTACAAGTTCCCGTCGGTGCCCTGGACCAAACCCGCGAAGGGATTAGCGCCATCCGTGCAATTGCTCTGCGAGCAAAAACTGTAAACTGTCGTCAGCGTCCCGCTAGTGGTGATGCTGAAGATCGTACCATCGCCGTTGGCCCCCCCCGCTGTATGTTGTCCCGTAAAGGTTCCCATTGGTGTCTTGGACTAGTCCTGCTAAGGGGGCGTACCCGTCCGGGCCCTCGAAGCTGTGAAGCGTGGTCAGCGTGCCACTCGGGGTGATGCTGAAGACCGTCCCGATGCCGCCGGTCCCGCCAGACTGCGTTGTCCCGTAGAACTTCCCATCGGTGCCCCCGACCAGCCCAGCTCGCACTAAGGCACCGTCCGCGCCAACGAAGTTGTGCAATGTGGTCAGCGTGCCGGTTGTGGTGATTTTGAAGACCGTGCCATCGCTGTTAACGGCCCCTCCATCGAACGTTGTCCCGTAGAGGTCTCCATTATCGGCCTGGACCAACCCTGCGGTGGGGTTGGCACCGTCGGTCGAGCGGAAGCTGTGCAAGGTGGTCAGCGCGCCACTCGGAGTGATTTTGAAGACAGCGCCATCGTTGAAGTCGCCTCCATCGAAAGTTGTCCCGTATAAGTCCCCATTGGCGGCTTGGACCAGCCCCGCCATGGGGAGGGATCCGTCCGTCCCGGCGAAGCTGTGAAGCGCGGTCAGCGTGCCACTTGAGGTGATTTTGAAGATCGTGCCTTTGCCGCTGGCCCCGCCATCCTCCGTTGTCGCGTACAAGTTCCCATCGGTGCCCTGGAGCAGCCCTGCTTGGGGGTTTGCGCC
>Ga0182024_10003393_pt1 | contig 38078 bp, 34 predicted proteins | sample P32metaG_FD_120480 | JGI IMG/M metagenome (GOLD analysis project Ga0182024, IMG submission 120480) | Permafrost microbial communities from Stordalen Mire, Sweden - P3-2 metaG (Illumina Assembly) | ecosystem: Environmental > Terrestrial > Soil > Wetlands > Permafrost | place: Sweden: Stordalen...
CGATCTCATACTCCAGCGCGGCGCGAATGTAGCGGAAGGAGTTGACGTTCTTGACCTCGGCCTTGGTGCCGAACTTGGCGTCGGTCTTGAGCATCACGCTGACGTTGGCGTCGCAGCGCAGCGAGCCCTCTTCCATGTTGCAGTCGCTGACGCCGGTGTAGAGCAGGATTTCCTTGAGGCGGGTGAGGTACTCGAAGGCCTCGTCGGGTGTGCGCAGGTCGGGCTCGGAGACGATCTCGATGAGCGGTGTGCCGCAGCGGTTGAGGTCGATGTAGGTGCGCGAGACGGAGTCGGCGAAGCCGTCGTGCAGGCTCTTGCCAGCGTCCTCTTCCATGTGCAGGCGGGTGATGCCGATGCGCTTTGTAGCTGCGACCCCATCGGGAATAGCGCCCGCGGCTGGGATATCGATGTGGCCGTGCTCGGCGAGCGGCTGGTCGAACTGCGAGATCTGGTAGCCCTTGGGCAGGTCGGGATAGAAGTAATTTTTGCGGGAGAAGATGCTGGTTTGGCGAATCTCGCAGCCGATGGCGCGGGACGCGAGCACTGCAAGCTCTACGGCTCGGCGGTTGAGCACAGGCAGCGCACCGGGCAGGCCGAGGCAGACGGGGCAGACGTGGGTGTTGGGCTCGCCGCCGTATTTATTGACGCAGCCGCAGAAGGCCTTGGTGGCCGTGAGCAACTGGACGTGGACCTCCAGGCCGATGACGGGCTGGTACTTGGCGAGAATCTCGGGCGAGAGCGCGGTCATCGTTGACATGCTTCAGTTATCCAAAAGGCTGATGCTGCTGATATTCGCGTTTTTTGTCAGGAGGATACCCGGGCCCGGGATTGGTATCGTTGCGCCCGTATCATCCACCCAGGAGGCCTGCTCAATATAGACCGAGCAGTCGTCGGCCGAATCGGAGTAGTACGTCAAAACGCCAAGAATACTTCTTCCGTCGGACAGCTCAACCTGCACGACCTGGACAGTCTTCGCCTCCTTCTGAAAGATGTCATTCCAGATTGAGCGTCGCGTGGTGCGCTCGGTCAACTTCAGCTTTCGAAAGATCCAATTTCCATCAAGGTTGATATAGGCCACACCAGCCAGCGAAAATGCCAGCGTGATTACAGCAAGCCCTATCAGCTTGTTTGGATGCCAGACTATGGTTGCGTCGGTTGCCGGTGGCTTTGCTGGAACGATGTCGAACGGCAGAGCGCCGTGCGTGAACAGAACAAACGCCGCGTAGATCAAAATACTGTATAGACAGGCCTCGACAGCCTTGTCGAAATCGGTCTGTGTGCCGCGCAAGGCCAGCAGCTGGAGTATGTAAGCGGCCGCGAAGCCCGGCAGCAGAATCAGCAGTATCTGCAGAGCGATCAGGCTGGTTGGCATTGCTTAGGCCTTCGCATGGCTCGGAGCGGCAGGGATTTTTACAGGGGGGGGCAGTTTGACAGGCTGCTTCGGTTGCGGCTTGACGCCGTCCAAAGCCTTGCCTCCAGCCGGCTTTCTATCCTGATTCAGGTAAGGCATACGGCTCCCTCGTGAGAAGGCATCGATGCGCGTCTCTTAACTAGAATACAACGATCTTGGAGAATCCAACCACGCTATAGACTCTTCCTAGAGATGATTTTGCCTTTCGTCCGCGAACTGCTGGCGGACCTTGAAAACTCTGTTCCGTTTGAGCGTGTCCGACGGCATCTGAGCGCCGGCAGTGGGCGAAGAACCGTCTCCGGGCTGACGTTTACCGCGCGTGCCCTCTACCTTCCCTACTTTGTGCGCGCGGCCAATGCGCCGTGCGTGGTGCTGGTGGCCGACAACAAGGCGGCCGAGGCGCTGCATGCGGCGGTGCTGGCGGCGTGCGAGCTGACCGGCGCGCTGGCGGCCGAGAGCGTACTGCGTCTGCCCGCGCACGATGTGTTGCCGTTTGAGAACCTGTCGCCGCACCCGGAGATCCAGGAGTCGCGCGCGGCGACGCTGTGGAAGATTGCGACGGGATCTCAGGGCCATGCCCCGGCACGGCTGGTGATTGCTCCGGTGGAGGCGGCGTGCATGCGGCTGTTTCCGCGCGAGCACTACGCGGCGCTGGCGCTGAACCTGAAGCGCGGCGAGGAATATCTGCTGGAGATGCTGGTGGAGCATCTGCTGCAGGTGGGCTACACGCGGGTGGATGTGGTGGAGATGCCGGGGCAGGTGACGCTGCGCGGCGGGATTCTGGACGTGTATTCGCCGGAGATGGAGCGGCCGGTGCGGGTGGAGTTCTTTGGCGACGAGATTGAGTCGATCCGGCGGTTCGATCCGGAGACGCAGCGCTCGGCCTCCGAGCTAGACGAGGCGCTGCTGCTACCGCTGACGGAGACGCCGGTGACGGAGGCGATCCTGACGGCGATCAACGCGCGGCTGACGCGTGCGGGAATGGCAGGCGCGGAGCTGGAAGGCGGCGAGGAGCCGGCGGAGCTGATCACGAAGCTGGATGAAGGCGCGGGGACACGCAGCGGGCGCGCGGGATATGCGCAACCGTTGGAGGCGACGATCTTTCCCGGGTGGGAGTTCTTTGCGCCAGTTGCGCCTGCGGCCGCGGCAGGCAAGCTGACACTGCTGGACCTGATGGGGCCGGCGACGCGCGTGTTTGTGGAAGAGCCGGCGATGGTGAAGAACCAGGGCGAGCGCTGGTGGAACAAGGTGGAGCAGAGGCACGAGCGGTCGGGGATCGGGTCGCTGGTGCGTGCGGAAGACATTTATGTTTCGCCGTGGGAGCTGGAGGACCGGCTGCGCGGCTTCCCGGGCGTGGCGCTGGATCAGCTTGGAGCGGTGGATGTGCTGGACGCGGACCGCAGCGATTTGTCTGAAGTTGCGTTCGCCACGCGGCCGACGCAGCGCTTCCACGGCAGTATTCCGGCGATGGTGGAGGCGATCCGTGCGCTGATGGAGCAGGAGGCGCGGGTGCTGATCGCCGCGCCGAACCAGGGCGAGGTGGAACGGCTGGCGACCCTGCTGCAGGAGTATCAGCTGGCGTACCGGCTGGGCTCGCGCGCGCAGGCGGGCAGCGGCACGGTGTATTCCGAGTCGAGCTACATGGCGGGCGACCTGCGCACACCGGTGATTGTGCGCGCAGCGATTGCCAACGGCGTGCAGGTGCTGGACCTGCGCGATACGGACGGAAGAGCGACCGCGCGGCAGATTGTTTTGTTTGGCGCGCAGGACCTGGTGGACGATGCGGATGTGCAGGCGCGGCCGGCGGCGCGCAGCAAATCGAAGACGTCGGCGTTCGTCTCGGACTTCCGCGACCTGGCGGTGGGCGACTACGTGGTCCATGTGGAGCACGGCATCGCGCGCTACTGCGGGTTGCGGGTGATCGAGGAGAACGACGCACCGCCGCTGGAGCTGATGATCCTGGAATTCGCCGACGAGGCGAAGCTGTATGTGCCGCTGACGCGGCTGGACCTGATCCAGAAGTACCGCTCGACCGACACCGGGCCGGCGCCGCAGCTGAACAAGCTGGGCACGCAGGGCTGGCAGAAGACCAAGGCGCGCGTGAAGAAGGCGATGGCCGATATGAGTGGCGAACTGCTGAAGCTCTACGCGCAGCGGCGTGCGGCCATGGGCACGGCGTTTTCGCCGGACACGAATATGCAGCGCGAGTTCGAGGACGCCTTCGACTTCAACGAGACGGACGACCAGATCACGGCGATTGCGGACATCAAGACGGACATGGAGTCGCAGCAACCGATGGACCGGCTGCTGTGCGGCGATGTGGGCTACGGCAAGACCGAGGTCGCGATGCGCGCGGCCTTCAAGGCGGTGCAGGACGGCAAGCAGGTCGCGGTGCTGACGCCGACCACGGTGCTGGCGTTCCAGCATTATGAGAGCTTCAAGCGGCGGTTCGCGAACTTCCCCGTGACGGTGGAGATGATCTCGCGCTTTCGGACGGCGAAGCAGCAGAAGGAGATTCTGGAGCGCGTGGCGGCGGGCAAAGTGGACATCCTGATCGGCACGCACAGGATTTTGTCGAAGGACCTGAAGTTCCAGGACCTGGGGCTGCTGGTGGTGGACGAGGAGCAGCGCTTTGGGGTGCGGCACAAGGAACGGCTGAAGCAGATGCGCGCGGCGATCGACGTGCTGGCGATGTCGGCGACGCCGATCCCGCGCACGCTGCACATGTCGCTGGTGGGGCTGCGGGATATGTCGATCATCGAGACGCCGCCCAAGGACCGCATGGCGATCCAGACGATTGTGGCGAAGTTCGATGAGAAGCTGGTGCGTACAGCGATTGAGATGGAGCTGGAGCGCGGCGGACAGACCTACTTTGTACACAACCGTGTGGAGACGATCTACGACATTGCGGCGAAGATCCGCGAGCTGGTGCCGCAGGCGAGGATCGTCATCGGGCATGGGCAGATGGCGGAGACGGAGCTGGAGCGGGTGATGCTGGCGTTCATGAACCACGAGTACGACGTGCTGGTGGCGACCTCGATCATCGAGAACGGGCTGGACATTCCGCTGGCGAATACGATCGTGATCAACCGCGCGGACCGGCATGGGCTGAGCGAGCTCTACCAACTGCGCGGGCGGGTGGGACGGTCGAACCGGCGGGCCTATGCGTATCTGCTGATCCCTCCGGAGGCGGAGCTGACGGAGATTGCGCGGCGGCGGCTGGCGGCGCTGAAAGAGTTCTCCGATCTGGGCGCGGGGTTCAAGATCGCGGCGCTGGACCTGGAGCTGCGCGGCGCGGGCAACATGCTGGGCGGCGAGCAGAGCGGGCACATTGAGGCGGTGGGCTTCGAGATGTACACCTCGATGCTGGAAGAGGCAGTGCGCAAGATCAAGGGCGAAGAGGACCGGCCGGCGCACGCGGGGACGAGCATCAACCTGGGAATCTCGGTGCGCATCGATTCCAGCTATATCCCTGAAGAGAACCAGCGGCTGCGTATGTACAAGCGCATCGCGGGCGCCGAGGACGAGGCGGCGCTGGCGGATGTGCGCGCAGAGTTGAAGGATCGCTACGGGGAGGCGCCGGAGTCGGTGAGCAACCTACTGGCGGCGGGCGAGCTGCGGCTGCAGTGCGAGCGGCTGGGAATTGCGCAGCTGGACCGCAAGCGCACGCAGGTGGAGCTGCCTGTAGTGAAGGGTACGAGTTCGCAAAGTACAGGGCCGCAACATACGATGCTGATGCGCCATCCGCCAGCAAAGACGGCGAAGACGTTTGTGGAGATGCTGCACATCCGCTTTGCCGCAGAGGCGGCGGATACGTCGCAGGGCGGGGCGGTGGCGCGCACGACGGTCGATCCGGCGGCGATGATGAAGCTGGTGGCGCGCAATGCGAAGCGCGGCGCGGCCTTTACCCCGCAGGGAGTGCTGCGCTGGCCGCTGACATCGGCGAGGTCAGAGGACGTGCTGGCGGAGACACGCACGCTGCTGGAGTCGCTGCAAGCTACGGCGTGAATTGTCAGGTATTTCGGGTGACTGCGCCCCCGCCTGCGGCATCTCATGCTCACTGAGAGGTACGCGAAATGAAGGCGATCGTTCTGCATGAGTATGGCGGCCCGGAGAAGCTGAAGTATGAGGACGTGCCTGATCCGGAGCCCGGCGAGGGACAGGTGCTGGTGCGGCTCGCGGCCACCAGCGTGAACCCCATCGATTACAAGATGCGCAGCGGCGCGGCGAAGGGGCGCTACTCTTTGCAGTTTCCCGCGATCCTTGGGCGTGACATCTCCGGCACGGTGCGCAGCCTTGGAGCGAAGGTGAGCGGATTCGCGCCGGGCGACAAGGTGATGGCGCTGGGCGACAAGGCATACGCGGAGCTGGTTGTGGTGAACGCCAGCGACCTGACGCACATTCCGGATGGGCTGGACATGATCGAGGCGGCCGCGCTGCCGCTGGCGACGCTGACCGGCGAGCAGCTGATCTCGCTGGGAACGAAGATCCAGAAGGGCCAGACCGTACTGGTGACGGGTGCCGCGGGCAATGTGGGACGCACGGCTGTGTTTGTTGCGAAGCAGGCACGGGCAACCGTCTTTGCGGGAGTGCGCAAGGCGCAGAAGGAGCAGGCCGCGGAGCTGGGCGCGGACGAGGTGATCGCGCTGGATGACGATGCGGATATGGCGCGACTTGGGTTCGTCGACGCCATTGCGGACACGGTGGGCGGCGAGACGGCGCAGATGCTGATGGGCAAGGTGAAGCAGGGCGGCGTCTTCGCCTCGGTGCTGGGGCCGCCGGCGAACGCGAAGATGCACCCCACGGTGCGGGTGGAGGCGGTGCGCGTGGTTCCGGACGCAGCGAAGTTGCGCTGGCTGGCGGAGCAGGTTGCGGCGGGGAAGTTTCGCATTCCCATCGACCGCATGGTGCCGCTGGAAGACGCGGCCAAGGCGCATGCAGCCGCGGAGAAAGGCAATATCGGCAAGATATTATTGCTCGCCTGATTGCGCGGCGCTCGCGAAGCACAGGCTGCGAGCGGTGCAAACCGAGACGCCGCACTCCGGGGAGCGATACGACTATCAGCGGTGGCGGAAGGCGTCGCGGATCTGGCCGTGGCGCCGGTGGGTGGACTCGGCGGGCGGCTCGGATGCGGCGGGGCCGGCGTCGGTGGGATAGAGGACGACGAAGCGGGCGGGACCTTCACCGCTGGATGCGGTAGGCAGGCCAGACTCAGCGAGGAGCATGTGCAACATGCGGCGCTCGCGCGAGCTCATCGCGGGGAAGGCGTGAGGATGGCTGGAGGCGCGGACGCGCTCGATAGCCTCCTCGGCCATTGCGCGGAGCTGGCGGTCGCGGTCGGCCTTGAAGTGGTCGGCGTCGAAGAAGACCTGGTCGTGGGCCTCGGGCTCAAGGCGGAGGATCTTGGCCGCGATGTGTTCGAGCGCGTTGAGCAGCTCGCCGTTGCGCGCAATCAGGATATGGGTGTCGGGACCGAGGAACTCGACGGAGAGCACATGCGCGCCATCGGCGGCGGGATCGCCCGCAGCGGCACCGCGTGCCTTGACACGATAACGTAGGCGCAGGCCGCTGTTCAGGGTGAAGGATTGCAGGAAATTTGCGACGGTGCGGGCTGCCTGAGAGACATCTTCCATGACGCTGATCTTTACCTTACGGTACAGGTTATACCACTCTTGTTTGCCTGCAAACGCGCGGAGATCCTCCTCCCGCACGGAACCCATTCTGCGCGCAAGTTGGGGAGGGCGGCTGAGCTTGAGTTAAGCTCAGGCCGGCTTAAGATGAGCTTAAGGCCTAGGCACAATTTCGCCCCGGTCGCACGGATGTGACGTGCGCGTCAGGCCCCGGGCGATTCGTTGTCGTTGTCCTTGAGCATCTCGTCCTGATCACGATGGCCGAGCTGGCCCTGGAAGGGGTCGAAGGAACGTGGACCGGCAGCGAAGATGGGGCCATCGTCTTCCATGGCTCCCTTGCGCCAGGCTTCGTCGGAACGTGCGATGAACGGGTAGGTCATGCGTCCTCCTGTGCCTTTCAGAAGTTGCTTTCCGTGCCCTAAAGAGATGCTGCTGTGTTCGTGGGATTGGATGGATCATAGCACGGCGCTGGTTGGGTGGCCGGGCAAAATCTGTTGAAATTCGGCCGGGTCTGTTCCGGATTGGATTGGGCCGCGAGTTTGCTGAACTCGGATGTTCGTTTGTTGTTCGAGCGCCAGTGCTGCCGCGGCAGAAAATGTTCACGCAATAAAAATGTCTGCGGAATGTGAGCGTTAGCTCAGGGTTTCCATCAGCTTGTTGATGGTGCGGTTGAGGTCTTTGTCGTTGCGGCGGTGCTGGTCGATCTTGGCGATGGAGTGCATGACGGTAGTGTGATGCTTGCCGCCGAACTGGCGTCCGATCTCGGGCAGCGAGGCCTCGGTGAGCTGCTTGGCGAGGTACATGGAGATCTGGCGGGGCACGACGATCTGGCGCGAGTTGTTCTTCTGCTTGAGTTCGGCGACGCGCATGCCGAACTGCTCGGCGACGGCGCGCTGAATGGCCTCGATGGTGATCTTGCGCACCTGTGTATCAATGAACTGCTTGAGGCACTGCTGGGTGACAGTGAGGGTGATCTCGACGCCGTGCATGGAGCACCAGGCGATGAGGCGGACCAGCGCGCCCTCCAGCTCGCGCACGTTGGTGCGCACGTTGGAGGCGATGAAGAGTGCGACGTCGGTGGGTAGCTGGGTTTGCTCGGACTCGGCCTTCTTCTGCAGGATGGCGACCTTGGTCTCGAGGTCCGGCGGCTGGATGTCGGCGATCAGGCCCCACTCGAAGCGCGAGCGCAGGCGGTCCTCAAAGTCGGGCAGCTCCTTGGGCGGACGGTCGGAGGCGATGACGATCTGCTTCATGCTTTCGTGCAGAGTGTTGAAGGTGTGGAAGAACTCCTCCTGGGTGCGCTCCTTGCCGGCGAGGAACTGGATGTCGTCGATGAGCAGCACGTCCACATTGCGGAACTTGTCGCGGAAGCTGGTCATCTTCTGGTAGCGAACGCAGTCCACCATCTCGTTCATGAACTTTTCGCCGGAGACGTAGCAGATGGAAGCATGGGGCATGCGGCGCTTTACGTCGTGGCCGATGGCATGCATCAGGTGCGTCTTGCCCATGCCGACGCCGCCGTAGAGGAAGAGCGGGTTGTAGGCCTTGGAGGGGCGCTCGGCGACGGCCTGCGCTGCGGCGGTGGCGAACTGGTTGCCGCTGCCGATGACGAAGGCGTCGAACTGGTAGCGCGGGTTCAGCTGGGAGGCGGTGCTCCAGTCGAAGCGGGCCTGCTCGGGCGAGGGGGCGGAGGCAGGAGGCAGGCGGCGGGAGTGAGGCGCGTTGGAGTTGTGGCTGGGGACGGGCGCGAAGCCGCCGTCCTCGCGCAGGCGGGGCGCGCTGGGGTCCTGCTGCGGAGTGGTGAAGGTGACGGTGTCGATCTCGAGGCCGAGGTTGTCGACGGCCTCCTGGATGAGGTCGGCGTAGCGCTCACAGACGTCCTGAAACTCCGGGGAGGGGATGCGCACATAGAGGGTCTTGCCCTGAATGTGAGAGAACCTGGTTGGCTTGAGCCAGGTCTCGAACGACTGGCGGTTGATCTTCTTCTCGAGCGCACCGAGGATGCGCACCCAGTAGTTCAGCACGGCGGTGGCCGTAGGAACGAATGACATGCCGTAGATCCCTACCTGGATATTGATTCCAGGTTTTCTTTCATAAGATGACGAACCGGCCCAGAAGGCAACAAAGCAACCAAGGAGAGCAAAGGCAACAGGACTCCCCGTATCGCCGAAGGCAGCGATTGTGGAAGGACGCTGTTTGCTGGAGAGCTTCGCGCCGGGTTTGACCACCCATCGCGAAGGGAAATCGACAACATGAACCAAAGCACGACTCGTGAAAAGAGAATTCGTCTTTGGTAAGCGGGTTTGATAGTAGCACGGAAAACCGAGTCGATTTCAAGCGTGTAACAGAGAAAAATTTCAGTTGCACCATTCATTGTGAAGATCGGTTTCGCCTGAGCAAGTTTGCATTTTTCCATGCACGAATTGTTGTGGCGCGATCACGCGCTTAACTCCTTTGGTTGTCACTCTGTGTGAGATTGCGAAGGGGTTGAGGTATACTGAAAGACTGTTGCAGCCCAAAAAAGAATTGAGCAGGAGTGAAGTCCGATGCCGAAGCGTACCTTCCAACCCAACCGCCGCCACCGCGCGAAGACCCACGGGTTTTTGACCCGCATGAAGACCAAGGCGGGAGCCGCTGTGTTGAGCCGCCGGCGCGCCAAGGGCCGCCACAAGATCGCCGTCAGCGCCAGCTTCCGCGAGGACTAACAGAACGCGCGGGCGAGCCCGCGTTCGGCTTGCCAGCGTGACCGCACGAGTCCCGGAGCCGAAGATGGTATTCCCCAACAACTGCGCAGCGACAAGGCCGAATCGCGCCGCGACTGCTCCAGCAGCGGCTGCGGCGCGATGGGCTGCGTCGACTGCGCGACACAGGAGGCAGTTGTGATTGCCGCCGTGTGCCGGTTGCGCAAACACTCCGACTACCAGCGGGTGTATGCGGCCAGCCGCAAGCAGTTCGCAAAACAGATGAGCTATTTTTTTTTGCTGCGTGCGCAGCCGGACGCCGCAGTGGGCGATGGCGCGCGCGTGGGGCTGACCGTAGGCAAGGTGATGGGCAAGGCGGTCGAGCGTAACCGCATCAAGCGGCGGATGCGCGAGGCGGTGCGCGCGCAGCTTGCGCTGCTGACGGCGCCAGTGGACGTGGTGCTGCATCCGAGGCGCAGCGCGATCGACTGCGAGTTTGCTTTGCTGGAGCGCGAGGTGGCGACGGTCTTTCGCGCGATCGACAATGCCGCAAAGCGACAGACAGCAGGCGTTGCGTGTGATTCCACGAGCGTTGCGCAGGAGCCGAAATGACGGACGAAGCACAGAGGCGCAGCCGTGCGGCGGGGATCATGTTCCGCGTGTACAAAGCTGTGGTCTCGCCAGTGCTTCATGCCCTGGGGCCCGGGCGGTGCGTGTATATGCCGACGTGCTCAGAGTATGCGTACACGGCGGTGAGCCGCTTCGGCATGGTGCGTGGGGCGTGGATGGCGCTGGGCCGGCTGGCGCGCTGCCATCCGTGGAGCAAGGGAGGGTTCGATCCAGTGCCCGAGCCGGACGCATCCGACAACGACGGGAACCGGCCGCACGCGAACGGCGTAGATGCGAAGAGCGCGGTCCGCAGTCCGGCAGACCGTTTACCATAGAGGACAGGCTGGAAGTGGCTCGGCCTCGACTACCAGCTTCCGCGGAATAGGACGTAACCTTTGGCAGAGTTCAGCAACCCCAATCAGCAGGGCGGCGGTCAGGACAACAAGTCGCTTCTGGCGATGCTGGTGGTCTTCCTGATCGCCCTGGTGGGCATCCAGGTCTATCACGCAAAGATGGGCCCGCAGGCGCCCCCGGCTTCGACGTCAACATCTACGAGCGCGGCTCCCGCGAGTGCGACGGCAATGCAGCCGGCTTCGGCTGCGAGCGGCGCGACTGCGATGATGGCGAGTCCGGCGCAGCCTGGCGTTACTGCGAATCCGGCCGTGCCCGTGGTGCAGGGTGGCGCGGAGTCGACGACGGTGGTGGAGAACGAGCTGTACCGGATTACGTTCTCCAACCGCGGAGCGCAGGTAACGAGCTGGGTGCTGAAGAAGTTCAACGACGCCAACGGCAACCCGCTGGACCTGGTGAATGCGCAGGCGGCGAAGCTGTTCGGCTATCCGCTGTCGCTGTACACGCAGGATGGGACTACAGTGTCGCTGCTGGGCGCGTCGCGCAGGAGTGACGTGGTGACGCTGACCACGGCGGGCAACGTTCCGGCGGGGATGAACGGCCGCGCGGTGACGATCAGCGGCATCGCGGACTCGACCTACAACGGGACGTACACCGTCACGCAGATCGCGCCCAATGCGCTGAGCTACAGGCAGGACTACGGGGACGACGGGTCAAGCACAGGCGGGACGCTGACGACGCTGAACGGCGTGACCGGCGAGATGCTGAGCCAGGCTTTGTTTGTGCCGTCGGCGACCGGTGCGCTGGCTGCGCCGGCCACGCTGACGTTCAAGTATTCCAACGGCGACCTGCAGACGACCAAGACATTCAGCTTTGATGACACTTACGTGCTGCACGCGGAGGTGCAGACCACGCGCGGCGGCGCGACCCTGCCGGTGCTGCTGAGCTGGCCGGGCGGCTTTGGCGACCAGAATGAGGACCCTCGCTACAGCGGATATACCAGCTCGCAATTCGACAGCGATCGCAACGGAAGCGACACGCACGTTGCGCCGAAGAAGATCTCCGGCGGCGCGGTGCTGGGCGGACCGTTCGACTGGGCAGGGGTGAGCGACGTATTCTTTGCCGCGGTGTTTCTGCCGGACGCGCCGGGAACGGCGGAGCTGGCGACCCTGAATGCCGACCTCGACGTATCGAAGACGATCAAGCGGGTGGGCTTCAATGCGAGCTCCGCACCGACCAAGGCGCTGAATATGCCGATTCTTGGCGCGGCGCTGGGCGACACCGGCGGACCGATCGAGACGCGGATCTTCGTGGGGCCGAAGGCGATCAACGTGCTGAAGAGCGTGCACGCGGCGGACCCAAAGGTGACGCTGGGGCCGGACCTGGAGTTCGGCTTCTACTTGGGATTCATCGGCAAATATCTCTTCCTCGCGCTGCAGGCGATCCATTCCCTCATCGCCGGGTGGGGCGGATCGTGGGGATGGGCGATCATCATCCTCACGGTGCTGATCAACCTGCTGATGCTGCCCCTCCGCATCAAGGGCATGGTCTCCGCGATAAAGCTGCAGCGGCTGCAGCCGCAGATCGACGCGATCAAGGCGAAGTACAAGAACCCGAAGATGAACGACCCCAAGTACAACGAGATGAGCCAGGAGGTCATGGACTTCCAGAAGGCGCAGGGGGTGAACATGTTCGGAGGGTGCATCCCGAACCTGATCACGTTTCCGCTGCTGATCGCCTTCTACACCATGCTGAAGGGGGTGGTGGAGCTGCGCCACGCGCACTGGTTCTGGCTGCCGGACCTGCAGGCGGCGGACCCGTATCACATCCTGCCGATCTTCATGTTCGTGTCGATGTTCCTGGTGCAGTTCTACACGCCGTCGCCGGGGATCGATCCGAAGCAGCAGAGGATGATGGCGTTTATGATGCCGGCGTTCTCGCTGTACTGGACGTGGACCTATGCATCGGGGCTGGCTCTCTACTGGGCGGTGGGCAACGTGATCAGCATTGCGCAGCAGGCGGTGATGAACCGCACCTCGCTGGGCAAGGAGATGCGGGAGATTGCAGCCAAGCGAGCAAGGCGCAAGGGAAACACGATCCAGGGCAAGAGATAAAGACTTAACCGCGGATGAACACGCATCGCGCGGATCAGGTGCGATTGGTGGTGGCTGGAAGATCGAATTCTTTGCGGTGCGCCTGGGACGATATGGCTTTGCTAGGATGAGACACGGCGCAACCACGAGGCATCTTCCATTCCAATGAAGTATCCCAAGATTCGCAAAGCAGTCTTTCCCGCGGCGGGGCTGGGCACGCGCTTTTTGCCGGCCACCAAGGCCATCCCCAAGGAGATGCTGTGCCTGGTGGACAAGCCGCTGATCCAGTACGGCGTGGAGGAGGCGGTGGCGGCGGGGTGCACGGAGATCATCATCGTCACCGGGCGCGACAAGGCGGCGATGGAGGACCACTTCGACCGCAGCCCGGAGCTGGAGGCCACGCTCGAGGCCAAGGGCAAGCAGGCGCTGCTGGATGCGGTGCGCTCCGTGTCGAAGCTGGCGCGCATTGTGTACACGCGGCAGTCGGAGCCGCTGGGGCTGGGCCACGCGGTGCTGCAGGCCAAGGCGATCGTGGGCGACGAGCCGTTTTGCGTGCTGCTGCCGGACGACATTGTAGACTCGCGCGTGCCGTGCATGAAGCAGATGGTGGAGGCGTTCGAGGAGACGCAGGCCAGCATCCTGGCGTCGGAGGTGGTGGAGGGGCCGGCGATCTCAGCGTACGGCGTGCTGGATTGCGAGCCGGTGAAGTCCAACCCGCGGCTGCTGGCGGTGAAGGGGATGGTGGAGAAGCCAAGGTTTGAGGATGCGCCATCGCCCAACGCAATTATTGGGCGGTACATTCTGACGCCGCGCATCTTCGAGATGATCGAGGGCATCAAGCCGGGCGCGGGCGGCGAGCTGCAGTTGACGGATGCGATCAAGGCGCTGCTGGCGCACGAGAAGGTCTACGGCTTCCACTACGAGGGTAAGCGGCACGACGCGGGCGACAAGCTGGGCTTTCTAAAGGCAACGGTGGAACTGGCGCTGAAGCGCGAGGACCTGGGGCCGGCCTTTGGCGAATGGCTGCGACAGTACAGGGGCTAGAAACGGATCCCACGCCTGCGCCAGCGCGGCGATGGAGATGATAGTCTGCTGGCATTCCGGGCCCGACAAATCTATGGAGGTGGTGCGATGAAGATCAAGACTACGAAGATGCAGGTGCGGATTGGGTGTATCGCGGTTGCGAGTCTGCTAGCTGTGGCGGCGAGCGCAGGGGCGCAGAGCATGCCGATCCCGATCAAACAGGGGCTGTGGCAGACGAGCGTGAGCGGGACCATGCAGATGCAGCTGCCTCCGGAGGTGCAGGCAAGGATTGCGGCGATGCCGCCGGCGCAGCAAGCGCAGATGCAGGCGATGATGGGCGGCGCTGCGGGCGGGACGCCGGTGAACTCGACCAACAAGTCGTGCATTGCCTCGCAGGAGAGCATGGACACGCTGCTGAACCAGGCGCAGCAGAAGAGCGGGATGAAATGCACCTTCACCAACCGAGTGCAGACGGCGGACGGCGCCTCGTTCGACACCAGCTGCACCATGCCGCCGCAGGGGAATATGCAGGGGGGAACCGCGAACGGGCACAGCTCGTTCCACATGCCCGACAGCGAGCACGTAACGGGCACAACGCAGATGACGGTCGCCATGGCCGCGAAGGGTTCTACCACGACGATGTCGATGAACAGCACCATGACGTCGACGTACGTGGGCGCGGACTGCGGCGACGTGAAGCCGTATACGGCGGCGGCGAAATAGGGCGGGCGGAAGAATTCCGATGACGAAGAGACGCGTGGCAAGCGCCGGGAGCTTAGTGTTGTCGCTTGTTGTGGGCGCGATTCTGATGCCGAATGGCGCGGCGCGGGCGCAGGCGGGCGTGGCGCCGATCCGGATTGTCGCGGACCTGACCGAGGCGCCGCGCAAGCTGTTTCACGCGGAGATTGAGCTGCCGGCGAAGGCTGGGCCGCTGACGCTGATCACGCCGGAGTGGATTCCGGGGACGCATCGGCCGGAGGGGCCGGTGGCCGACATCGTGGGCGTGGTGTTCACGGCGGACGTGCCCGGCGGCGCCAGCGAGACGCTGACGTGGCGGCGCGACGATGTGAATCTCTTCGAGTTCCACCTGACGGTGCCGAAGGGCGCGACCAGCGTCCATGCGCATCTGGACTCGATTATGAACGCGCGAGTGACGCCGAAGATGGCGGTGCTGGAGTGGGAGCACCTGCTGCTCTACCCGGCAGGCGTGCCGGTACGCGAGATTGCGGTCGAGCCGTCGGTGCTGGTTCCCGCGGGCTGGGGAATCGGCACGGCACTGACGCCGGTGGTCACGGGGCTGGCTGCTCCGCCGACCACAGGGATTGATGAGAGCGGGCACGCGGCCGCGCAGGGCGGCACGATGACGCGCTACGCGGCGACTACAGTAGAGCAGTTGGAGGATTCGCCGGTGCTGGCGGGGCAGTACTTCCGCGAGTACGCGCTGGCGCCGGAGATTGCGCCGAAACATTACCTCGACGTGGCTGCGGACGAGGCCCAGGACGCGGAGCTGCGACCGGAGTTCCTGGCCGAGGCCGCAAACCTGGTGCGTGAGGCGGGCGCGGCGTACGGGCCGCCGCACTATAACGCCTACCACTTTTTGCTGACGCTCTCGGACGCGGCAGGCGGCGAGGGACTGGAGCACGGGCAGTCGTCGGACAATGGAGTGGACGAGAACAGCTTTCGCGACGCCGAGCACCAGTTGAGCGACGCGGACCTGCTGGCGCACGAGTTCACCCATTCGTGGAACGGGAAGTATCGTAGGCCGGCGCGGCTCTACCAGCCGGACTTTGCAACGCCGCAGCAGGGCGATCTGCTGTGGGTGTATGAGGGCATGACGCAGTATCTGGGCAATGTGCTGGCGGCGCGCTCGGGATTGAAGACGCAGGAGGAGTATCGCGACCTGCTCGCGATCGCAGCCGCGAATTTAGACGCGAAGCCGGGGCGCTCGTGGCGCTCGACGGAGGACACCGCGATCGCCTCGAGTCCGCTGCGGGGGCTTGGTGCGACGTGGACAAACTGGCGGCGCCAGCAGGACTACTACGGGGACGGCGAGCTGGTGTGGCTTGACGCGGACACGCTGATCCGCAAGCTGACCAATGGTCAGAGGTCGCTGACGGATTTTCTGCATCTCTTTCTGGGCAAGGGCGGCGCGACCGGGCCGCTGATCGTGCCCTATGAGCTGCCGGAGATTGTGGCCGATCTGAACCAGGTTGCGGCGTATGACTGGGCGAAGTTTTTCACCGACCGCATTATGGCGATCGATGCGCACGCGGACCTCGAAGGGATCGAGCGCGGCGGGTACAAACTTGAGTACACAGACAAGCCGAGCAAAGGCGAGCGGACAATGAATGGTGCGCGGCGCGGCGGCGCGGCGATCGATGTGTGGTATTCGATCGGCGTCCGCATAGGTAACGATGGGACGATCACCGACGTGCGCTGGGACGGGCCAGCGGACAAGGCGAAGCTGACGCCGGGACAGAAGATCTATGCGGTGAACGGCGTGGTGTTCTCCGGCGATGCGCTGCGCGGCGCGTTGCGCGACGCGAAAGGAAAGACGGAACCGATACATCTGATAGTGCAGACCAACAACCTGGTCTCGCTGGTCGACGTGGACTACCACGATGGCGAGCGGTATCCGGTGCTGGTGCGCGTAGACGGCGCACAGGACCTGCTGGATGAGATTACCAAGCCGCTGGCGGCGGGGTCTCAGGCGCCGGCAGCCCCGCCGCCCGTTCCAGGACAGCCCGCGCGGTAGATGGTGGGTGTCGTCAGCGGCCGAGCAGCAGATCGCCGACGGGCGGGAAGGTGAGCAGCAGGCCGAGCGCGAGCAGGGTAAAGGCAGCAGCGCTGACTTTGCCGAAGGTGAGCTGCCGACTGCGCCAGCGCGCGGCGAGCAACACCCATGCGATGAGCCAGATCGCGATGGCGGTGGTGGTAACGCCGGAGAGTGTGCCAGTAGGGTTATAGAAGTTCAAAGCGGAGGCGAGACGCCTGGAGCCGTCGGCGGCGACGGACAGTACGCCGAGGACGCAGCAGCCAATTCCGCAGGCGAGCAACGCGGCAGCGACTGGGCCATTGGGCGCGGAAGGCGCTGCGGCGTGTTGTGGGCCGACGCCGGAAGTCTTCTTGGTCATGGCGCGCTCCGCGTAAGTTGGATGGTTCGCCCGCCGCGGACCGGTGCGGCCTTATTGATCATCGCGCCCCAGCCGCCGGCGATCGCCGCGGCGAGGAATGCGGCGGCGGCGAAGCCGAGAATCGCGGCGCGCACCTGGCAGGAGGCGTTCCATGCGGCGCGATGCCGGATGGCCACGAACGCGACCATGGTGGCGGCCATGGGGGCGATCCACGCGACGTGCTCTTTCCACTCCATGCCCAGCGTGTGCCAGCCCGCGCTGGTTGCGTGCGCGGTGAGCAGCGCCTTGGGATAGAGCGCAAGATCCGCCCCGGCCGGTGCCACCGCGCGATACCAGGGATAGATCACGTACGCGCCGGAGAGGACGGCAGCCCAGCCGCAAGCGGCAAGCGCGATGAAGTAGATCGTCTGCCAGCGCGGTGCCATGGGCGCGGTGGCCGTATGCGATGCACAGCGTCCGGAGTCGCTCGATTCCAGCAGCAGCACGAACGTGGCGAAGAGCGCCATCAGGAAGAAGCCGCCGAAGAGCATGCCGTGGAGGATCGTCACGAGTTCGCGCAGGGTGATCTGCATGATGGCCTCTCGATGTTAGTGCAGATGCATGCGCGTGAGCGCGGAGAGCATTTTTGAGCCAACGGCGCCCGCTTTGTCCTGATCGCTAGAGTCTTGATTGGCTGCACCAGCGGGGCCGGAGTTCCAGGTCCAGTAGAGCGCGAGGTAGGTGTAGGTCTCGGGCTGGCCGTAGACGCTGCGGCCGGCGGCGAAGAGCAGGTCAAAGCCATCGTGGAACTGGTAGATGCCTCCGAGGTCGGCCATGGTGGAGGCGCGGGTGCTGGTCGCGGCGGGGCCTTCGGCGCCGTGGCCGAAGAGCTCGCCGCCGAGGGTCCACTTCTCATTCAACTGGCGCTGCACCAGCCAACCGGCGAAGGGAAAGTTCTTGTAGCCGGCAGCGTTGCCCGCAGAAGAGAAGACGGTTGCGCCTGCGCCGCCGTAGCTGGTCCACGGCGTCTCCTTTGGTCCCCAGGACTTTTGCAGCCAGAGCGGCATGCGATACCAGGCGGAGCCGACGCCGAGTCCTTTGGCGGAGTTGCCGCTGGGCAGCTCGAAGAAGGGGAAGATGCCGACCTCGGGCGAGTGCGGGGTCTCTTTGAGCAAGCGGACTTTGGCGCCGAGCTCGGTGTCGCCGAGGCCGAAGCTGGCGGGACCGGCGGAGGGTGGGAAGACGGTGGTGAGCGGAAGCACGAGATGGAGCTGCACGTTGGGCACGACGCCGTAGTTGACCTCATACGCGGGCGCGGCAAGCGATGTGCCGCCGGCGTTGCTGCCAGTGCCGTCGGAGAGCTCGAAGGCGTACATCTCAAAGTGGCGAAACTCGACTGGGTCAGGATCGTCGGTCTGAAAGGGCGGGCCGGCGTGGGCGGGCGCAGCGCAGGCGAGCGCGAGAGCGGCCAGAGCGACAGATATGGTCGGGCGCAACGTCCGGTTTCTCGATTCACGGTTCATCGATTGATTAGAGTACGGCATTCGGTCCCTCGCGGGTGGTCAATGTTGCGATAATGGATAGGATGGGCGCGGAAACGGAGCAGCGGGAGACGATTGCGGTTGCTATGTCGGGCGGGGTGGACTCGTCGGCGGTGGCGGCGATGCTGCGTGCGGAGAACCCTGAGGGCTGCGAGATTGTTGGGCTGACGCTGCAGCTGTGGAACCAGCGGCGGCTGGCTGGGCATGAGGGCATGCCGGAGCAAGTGCGCGGGCGCTGCTGCTCGATTGATGATGTGTACGACGCGCGCGCGGTGGCTGAGCATCTTGGGATTCCTTACTACCTGGTGAACCAGGAGGCGCGCTTCGAGGCTGAGGTGGTGCGGCCGTTTGTGGACGAGTATCTGGCCGGGCGCACGCCGGTGCCGTGCACGCTGTGCAATAACCACATCAAGTTCGATGCGCTGCTGACCACGGCGCGGCAGATTGGCGCTGAACGTATAGCTACTGGCCACTACGCGCGCAATCGCTGGGACGCAGAGCGCGGACGATGGATCCTGTCGCGGCCGGCGGACCGTAGCAAGGACCAGACGTACTTCCTGTTCGGGCTGACGCAGGAGCAGCTCTCGCGCACACTGTTTCCGCTGGGCGAGATGGAGAAGCCGGCGGTGCGGAAGATGGCGGCCGAGGCGGGACTGGCGCTGGCGGCCAAGCCGGACTCGCAGGAGATCTGCTTCATTCCGGGCGGCGACTATTCGGTTTTTCTGCGCGCATATCTCGAGGAGCAGGGCGGATCGCTGCCGGAGAGCGCGGGCGAACTGGTGACGGCCGGCGGCGAGGTGGTCGGGCGGCACGCGGGAATTCATGGCTTTACGGTCGGGCAGCGCAAGGGACTGAATGTTACACAGCGCGGAGCAGGCGATGTGCCTCCGCGGTACGTGCTGGCGATCCATCCGGAGTCGCACCGGGTGACGGTGGGCGCGGATGGGGAACTGATGTCGCGCGAGCTAAGGGCGCGAGGGCTGAACTGGATCTCGGTTGCAGGGCTGGCGCCGGGTGAGGAGATGCGTGCGCAGGTGAAGATCCGGCACCGGCACGAACCGGCGTGGGCGACGCTTTGGGGCGCGGGTGAGGATGAGGTGCGGGCGGAGTTCGACGAGCCACAGCGGGCGATTACGCCGGGGCAGGCGGCGGTGTTCTACCGGGACGACGAGGTGGTGGGCGGCGGGTGGATCGCATAGGGTACCCCCTCCCCATACTTAAGTTCAAAGTATCCCTTTGAAAGGGGTTAGACCTGAGCCGGTATGGGACTTGGCGCTAAAGTATCCAATCGAAAGCAGTTGGCCCTAAAGTATCCCTTCTAAAGAAGTTCCAGGCCGGTTGGGCTGCGTGTGAGCTGGCTAGAGAGTGTTGTCCTGATCCTCTATATCCATTGTAGCGGGCGGAGCATATCTAAAATGCCAACTTTCTGCGGCGGGTAAGTGGCTGTTTGCGCGTGGGTTGCGGGAAATTTGGCGGGTGCGGGGGCTTGACAGATAGTTCGTGCCGTTCACGATGGGCTGGCGCGCGTGAAAGGGCTTATCGGTCGCCGTGCCCGCAACATTCGGGGTCGCTCCGCCATTCGGCTACGCTCCGGCCTTCGGCAGAGCGGTGTGCGCTTCGCGCGGCGTTTCTTACCTAGGCCTCCGCCACCCCAACGAGCGAAGAACGCTCGTTGGGGCCCCGGCTCCGACCTAGGCTGTTATATGTCGCGCCTACAGCGCTCTGGCACGCGTAAAACGCGTGCCCTTCCTGAATTTCGGGAGTTTGCGGCCGTATACGCTCCCCCACATCTCAAAGTCGAGATGCGGGCACCCGGCGACGGCGGGTGTCTGTAGAGGCAGTAAATACGCTGGGTAACCCAGCGTAAATCTAGTGCTGCCGGGTGGTAGCGGTGCCTTCACTCCAAAACTGGCAAGAACTCGTGGACAATGCGGTCCACAACCTCAACAAGATAATGCAGTGTTGGCAGCAGCGCTTCTCGGCGTCCCGGCCTCAATTCGGGGATCGTTTCCTTGCCGCCACGCAAAATATAGTCCTTCACTTTCGGACGCGCGAAGATTCCGCTGAATTGTGGGCGGCCGGGTTTATACATAAAGCGTTTCCCGATCCACACATCATGGCAGAGCACGATTCGCTCGATGGTAGGGAGGAGCTTATGTTTATTGATATTGTTGAGCTCATTCAACCTAAAAAGGGCTTCATTCCCACCCTTGTACGGCTTTAGCGCGTCGATCAATTTTATGGCACGAGGACCGACCAGCTTTATTACAGTCTTCCGGGCCTTTTCGTAGCCGGCCAAATCCTTGCAAATAGGGAAAGAGATGTCCCTTTCTTCTTTGATCGTGATACGGGGACGGTGCACTTTAGTAAGTTGGTAAGCCAAGTGATCCAGCGCTCCTCGAAGGTTGACCACGACGTCTCCAGCCGAGGCGAGAGTCAAGAGGCGAGTGTGGTAGATGAGGAACTGCCCTGGCGGTCGCTTTCTGGCTGTCACGTGCATGTTAATGCCCGGAATATAGCCGTCCTGAGCAAAGAGCCGCTCCATATCACGGAGATTCTCTTTGGCCCTCTCAACCTTTGCGCGAACTAAGATCAGACGGTCTGCGGCCTGCATTCTGGGTTTCGTGCGTGGTCGGGGCATGCTGCCATGTTAGCAAGTAAGGCAACGCGTGTTAGGACGCGCGAGGTGTGAGGTCCAGAATGACGAGCGGGAGACGGGTGCGCGCTGCGAGCTTGGTAGAATCGTGGTTTGGTGCGATGGTGAATTTTGATTCAGTGAAGTTGGCGCGATGAAATTGCTGAAGGTGCGAGTGCGCGCGATGAAGAGCTGCTGCTGTGGGTGCGGGCGATGAAGTGTCCCTACTGCGGGTTTGCGCAGGACCGCGTGGTGGACTCGCGCGAGAGCAAAGAGGCGGACGCGATCCGGCGGCGGCGGGAGTGCGAGGGCTGCAACAAGCGGTTTACGACGTATGAGCGGATCGACGAGATTCCGTACATGGTGGTGAAGAAGGATGGGCGGCGGGAGAAGTTCGACCGGCAGAAGGTGCTGGGCGGGCTGCTGCATGCGTGCCAGAAGCGGCCGGTGTCGGGCGCGGCGCTGGAGAAGATTGTGGACGAGACGGAGGCGTATGTGGTGGACTCGGCCGAGCGCGAGCGCACGACGAGCGAGCTGGGCGAACTGATTATGACTCGGCTGAAGGACATCGACACGGTGGCGTATATCCGGTTTGCCAGCGTGTATCGCGACTTCAAAGATGTGAGGGAGTTCAAGGTGGAGCTGGAAGAGTTGTTGAGCGGGAGAGACGCGAAGAAGAAGAAGGCGAGCTTCTAGCTCTTAGCTGAAAAAAAGTGCAGGACGAGAAGCAGATTCCTCCGCTGCGCTGCGGAATGACAATGAGGAAGGGCGTTTCTAGTTGCTGCGTACGGATTACATCCCACTCATTCGCGTTCCCGCAGAGCGGGCCCGCGCATGAATGGGGCACCCAGGCAGTCGGCCAAGCCAAGTTGTAGAGATTGGCGCGTGCATCTAACGCGAAGGATGTAGGCGCGGCAGCGGCGGCGCAACGTAGGATGAGCCCTAGCAGAGTTGCTCCCCGAAAAAATCACAGGCGAGAACGGGTAAACGGGCGATCTTCCGGGTTGGAAGAGGAGTCGGCCGATTCCGCGAGCGAGGTGACTGAAGATGAGCGTGCAGATGTGGTGGACGATACACACGTTGCCGCTATGGTTCCTGGTGTTCTCGCTGTTTTTGCCGCGGCTGGCGCTGCTGGTGCTCTGGCTGGACACGGCGGCCTTTCCCTTCCACATCCAGGGGTGGGTGCCGCTGGTGGTGGCGATTTTGCTGCCGCGTCTGCTGGTGCTCTACATGATCTACATGGACCAGGGGGCGAGCGTGTGGTTCCTGATTCATCTGGTAGCGGCGGTGGTGATCTGGGCGAGCGGCGGACGGTACAGCACGCGAAGACGGCTGGAGCGGCAGCGGGCGATTGGATAAGGCTGGTGCAAGGCGATAGTGCCTGAGCTTGAAATCCCGCCGGGCGTCTAGCCGCTGAAGCCTTCCAGAAACTTACAGCCAGAGCAATCGGGATTGCGGAAGCAGTAGTAGCTCAATAGACAGAGAAGGGCCACTCCGCCCAAGAACAGCCACACTTTCACGCTGGTGCTCCCCAAGCCAAACCTTCCGCCATGCCGCCAATGCTACTACGCGGCCAGAGCTGCAATCTCTTCGCTGGCGTGATCCTTAGCGACTTATGAGTCCAGACACTACCGGGCGCAGCGGCGGGTAGAGGCGCGAGGGTCGGACGCGGTATCCTAAGAAGATATGGAACGGCGCAAAGTTGGCATTCTTGGCGCGACCGGCATGGTGGGTCAGCGCTTCATTCAGTTGCTGGAAAAGCACCCGTGGTTTGAGGTGGCGTGGCTGGCTGCGAGCGAGCGCAGCGCGGGCAAGACGTATGGCGAGGCCTGCCGGTGGAAGCTGGACACGCCGATGCCGGCGCGCATTGCTGCGATGACGGTGATGGCGAATACGCCGGACGGAACGCCTGAGGGCGAGCTGCCGAAGATTATCTTTGCTGCGCTCGATGCAGATATTGCGCGCGAGCTGGAGCCGAAGTTTGCCGCGGCGGGCTGCGCGGTGGTGTCGAACTCGAGCGCGTTCCGCATGACGGCGGATGTGCCGCTGGTGGTGCCGGAGGTGAATGCGGACCATCTGGAGCTGATTGAGCGGCAGAGCTGGCGGAAGGAGTCGGGCGGATACATCGTCACGAATCCGAACTGCTGTGCTATTGGCTTGGTCCTTGCCCTCAAACCGCTGGAGGCGCGCTTCGGAATTGAGAGCCTGTTTGTGTCGACGATGCAGGCGGTGAGCGGCGCGGGGTATCCGGGCGTCGCTTCACTGGACATCCTGGGGAATGTGGTGCCGTACATCAAGAACGAGGAAGAGAAGCTGCAGGAAGAGGTAGGCAAGCTGCTGGGTCGTTACACAGGCGCGAAGGTCGAGATGCTGGACGCGAAGGTGAGCGCGCACTGCAACCGCGTGGCAGTGGAGGACGGGCACACGGAGTGCGTGTCGATTAAGCTGCGCACGAAGGCGACGCGTGAGGAGGTGCTGGCGGCGTGGAGCGAGTTCCAGCCGCTGCGCGGCAATGGGCTGCACACTGCGCCGGAGCAGCCAGTGGAGTTCGACGCGAGCGTGGACCGGCCGCAGCCAAGGCTGGACAAGATGCGCGGCAATGGGATGGCCTCGACTGTGGGACGGCTGCGGGAGTGCAATTTGCTGGACTGGAAGTTTGTGGTGCTGTCGCACAATACGATTCGCGGTGCGGCGGGCGCGGCGATCCTGAATGCCGAGGTGCTGGCGCGGCTGGGCAAGCTGGCGGGATCGAAGAGCGACGCGCAGAGGGCGGCACGGCCGGTGGCGGTGCTGGCGTGAGTGCGGCGCGGGCGAAGCTGGTAGTGATGAAGTTTGGCGGGACGTCGGTGGAGGACGCGGCTGCGATGCGGCGCACGGCGGCGATTGTGCGCGGACGGCGGGAGCGGGGCCTCGAGCCGGTGGTGGTGGTTTCGGCGATGGCCAAGGTGACGGACCTGCTACTGGCCGCTGCTGCGGCGGCGGGGCGTGGGCACAAGGCGGAGGCACTATCGATCTCGGCCCGATTGCGGCACAGGCATATTGAGACGGCAGAGAAGCTGCTGTGCGGCGAGCTGTTTATTGAGATAGAGAAGTCGATTCAGAAGCGGTTCGATTCGCTGGACGACCTGCTGCGCGGGATTGCCGCGGTAGGCGAGCTGACGCCGCGCACCGGCGACAAGGTGGTGAGCTACGGCGAACGGCTTTCGTCGCGCATAGTGGCGGCGGCGTTTGCGCAGGAGGGTTTGAACGGCGCGCATGTGGATGCGCGGAAGTGCATCGTGACCGACGACCACTATGGCAAGGCCGTACCGCAGGAGGCGGCGATTGAGCGTGCGCTGATTGCGCAGGTGCTGCCGCTGGTGGAGGAGGGCAAGACGCCGGTGATGGGCGGCTTTATCGGCGCGACCACGGAGGGGATTACGACCACGCTGGGACGCGGCGGCAGCGACTTTACCGCGGCGCTGGTGGGCGGCGGACTGCACGCAGGGGCGATTGAGATTTGGACGGATGTGAACGGGATTATGACGACGGACCCGCGGATCTGCGGCGATGCGCTGCGGGTGAAGACGATCAGCTTTGAGGAAGCGGCGGAGCTGGCGTACTTTGGTGCGAAGGTGCTGCACCCGGCGACGATCCTGCCGGCGGTGCAGAAGTCGATCCCAGTGTGGGTGCTGAACTCGCGCAACGCGGCGAATGAGGGGACGAAGATTACGGCGATGGCGCCGCCGTGCGCCAGCCCGTTCAAGAGCATTGCGGTGAAGAAGCGGCTGACGATCATCGATGTGGTGGCCAGCCGGATGCTGATGTCGCATGGGTATCTGAAGGCGGTGTTCGAGGTCTTCGATCGCTACCACTGCGCGATCGACATGGTCTCGACCAGCGAGGTTTCGATCTCGGTGACGGTCGACTCGAACGAGCGGCTGCCGGAGATATGCGCGGAGCTGGAGAAGATGGCCGACGTGAAGATGGAGGGCGCGAAGGCGCTGATCTGCATGGTGGGCGAGGACATTCGCGGGCAGAGCGGGATATCGGGGCGGGTGTTTTCGGCGATCCGGCATATCAACGTGCGCATGATCTCGCAGGGCGCAAGCGAGATCAATATGAGCTTCATGATCGAGGAGTCGGACGTGGAGGAGGCGGTGCGCTCACTGCATGCGGAGTTCTTCGCGGACCCGGACCCGGCGATCTTCGATGTAGAAGCCTGGGACTAGAGGCCAGGGTGGCTGCGGCGAAGGCGTAAGACTGGACGCTGTCCATGCTGGAAATGCGTGCGATGCTCTAGACTCTCATCATGCGGATACTGGTGCTGGGACAGGGCAAGACGGGCAAGCTGGTGGCGGAGGTGGCGGCGGAGCGCGGCCACAGCGTAAACGTTCTGGAGGTGCAGGAGAACTCCGGCGCGTCGGCGTTGACGGCGCCGTTTGTGACGGGGTTCGACGTGGCGATCGACTTTACGACGCCGGAGGCGGTGGTGCAGAACATGCGCGCGTGCCTGGCCACGGGCGCGAAGATGGTGGTGGGCACGACGGGATGGTATGCCGCGCTGGCCGACATGCGCGCGCTGGCGGAGCGCAAACAGGCAGGGCTGCTCTACGGGACGAATTTTTCCATCGGCGTGCAGGTGATGCTGCAGCTGGCGGAGCAGATGGGCGCGTCGCTGAACGGCGCGGGATATAAATTTTCCGTGGTGGAAACGCACCATGTGAGCAAGCTGGACAAGCCTTCGGGGACGGCGATTTCGATTGCGGAGATGGTGGAGCGCGGCGCGGGGGAGAAGATCGCGCTGGGGATCGAGTCGATCCGCGAGGGCGACGCCAAGGGGACGCATGTGCTGGAGGCAGTGAGCGACGCCGACCGCATTACGCTGACGCATGAGGCGTACTCGCGCCGCGGATTTGCCGAGGGTGCAGTGCGCGCTGCGGAGTGGCTGGCGACGCGGACTGGCTGCTACGACTTCCGCGATGTGTGGGCGAAGGTATAGGGAAGTGGTGTGACGGGCCGCCGAGTTGGACAAGCCGTCGACGGCTCGTAGGCTAGCCTACCAATTGCAATTCGGATCGAAACATTCGTCGAAGCCCTCTGGTGACAAGTCTATGTTCTCAAGGCTCGCCCATTTCCCGTCTTCGAGACGGCTGCGGAAGGCCTCGAAATCGTCCCGAGGCACGTTCGACTCGTAGTGCAGTATGGCCAGGAGTTGTAGTAATGTCCTCTGCCCTCTCCGACCGTCTATCTCAAACGTGATGTTGTGATTCACCACTTTATCCCGGCTTGGCTTGAAGGGAATGATTGGCGTAGCAGCGATTAATTTAACGATTGGCATGTTCGTACACCTCGATGTTGAAATTCCCCCTTTCAACTGCGATCTTAACATGGCCTGACAGTGCACTGGCGCAGCTTGCGTAGGGTTCTGTACGCGCTTAACCTGTAGCTATGAGCTCTGCGACCATTTCCGCACCTTCGTTTGTGTCTCTCTCCTTCGATGAAAAACTGGACCGCCTGGCCGAGGTGGCCGTGCGCGTGGGGCTGGGCGGCCTGCGCGAGGGGCAGGAACTGATCCTGACTGCGCCGACGGATGCGCTGCCTCTGGTGCGGAGGATTACTGAGCATGCGTACCGCGCGGGTGCTCTGCTGGTGACGACGCTGTTCGCCGACGATGCGCTGGTGCTGGCACGATTTGCGAGTGCGCCGGACGCGAGCTTCGACTACGCGCCGGTGTGGCTGCAGGACGGGATTGCGAAAGCCTTCAAGAACGGCGCGGCGCGGATGGCGATTGCGGGCACCAACCCGGCGCTGCTGGGCGGGCAGGACCCGTCGAAGGTGGCGCGCGCAAATGTGGCTGCGTCCAAGGCGGCCAAGCCGGCGATGGAGATGATTACGCGGCACGAGATTAACTGGACGATTGTGGCGGCGGCGACGCCGGAATGGGCGAAGCTGGTGTTTCCTGGCGAGCCGGTGGATGAGGCGATGGCCAAGCTGTGGGAGGCGATCTTTGCGACGTCGCGGATTACGGGCGAGGATCCGGTGGCGGATTGGCAGGCGCATGGCGCGCGGCTGAAACAGCGTGTGGACCTGTTGAACGCGAAGCGCTACGCGGGGCTGCACTTTAAATCGCGCGACGGTGAGACCGACCTGCGCGTGGGGCTGGCTGACCAGCATCTGTGGGCGGGCGGAGGAACGACGGCAGGCAATGGAGTTTATTGCCAGCCGAATATTCCCACGGAGGAGTGCTTTACGACGCCGCACAAGGACCGTGTGGACGGCGTGGTGCGCGCGTCGAAGCCGCTCTCGCACCAGGGGACGCTGATCGAAAACATTCGCTGCCGGTTTGAGGGCGGGAAGATTGTGGAGGCGACTGCGACGGCGGGCGAGGACGTGCTGAACCGGCTGATCTCAACGGACGACGGTGCGCGGCGGCTGGGCGAGGTGGCGCTGGTGCCGGCGTCGTCGCCGATTGCGGCGTCGGGGATGCTGTTCTGGAGCACGCTGTTCGACGAGAACGCGGCGAGCCATATTGCGTTGGGGCAGGCGTATTCCACCTGCCTGATCGGCGGCGAGAAGATGAGCGACGAGGAGCTGGCGGCGCTGGGCGCGAACTCAAGCCTGATCCACGTGGACTGGATGATTGGTACGGCGGCGATGGATGTGGATGGGGTCGCGGCTGACGGCCGGGCGGAGCCGCTGATGCGCGCGGGCGAGTGGGTATAGCCACACGACAGGGATTTTAGCGTTCACCCCCGTTTGCTAAGTGACACCCGGCCCAGGGGCATAGCGCTCCTTTTGAGTTACATAAGCGATCTGAGGCCTGAGCCGAGGGCTACGGCGAAAAAATAGTTGCGTTTACCCCCTTGATCTTTATGGGTTATTGGGTAGATTGATACGCACTCGGTTGCAAATTAAACCTTTCTCTAAAGCCACGAAGACAACCTGATTTCTGCAAGTGCAGTTGCTATTGCAGTAAGCGAACGTGTATTCGCCCCAGTTGGTCGATTCCTTCTGCGGTATCTGTGTCTTTCACGCGTTTGAGGAGTTCTGCGATGAGCGAAGCATTGAAGTCCGCATTCTCAAGAAGGTCGTTTCTGCGCGGTGCTGGAGCGGCGGGAGTGGCCGCGGCTACATTTCCCGCGCTGGCCGCAGTGCCCGGTGCAGGCACAGCGCAGCAGGGACGCGCCATTGCGGACGGAGACATGTCCGGATTGCGCACGCCGGACGACGGAGTGGTGGCGATCAGCATGAATGAGAATCCGCTGGGACCGGCGCAATCGGCGCTGGATGCGATTGCAGCGACGGCGGGAACCGGCAATCGGTATCACGGCGAGATTGTGCAGCAGACGGTGAGCACGGCGCTGGACCTGTTTGATTTGAAGCGCGGCTATGCGGCACTGTTTCCCGGATCGGCGGGCGCGCTGAACCTGGCGCTGATGTCGCACCTGGGGCCGGACAGGCCACTGGTCTACGCGGACCCGAGTTACGAGCAGGGGCCGAATGTGGCGGACATGATGGGCGCACCGAAGTTCGCGGTGAAGCTGACTTCGAGCTACGCGCATGACTTGCGCGCGATGCTGGCGGCGTCGCCCAAGGCGGGCGCGTACTACATCGTGAACCCGAACAACCCGACGGGCACGATGACGCCGAAGCAGGACATCGTATGGCTGCTGAAGAACAAGCCGGCGGGGTCGGTGGTGATTGTGGACGAGGCGTACCACCACTTCTCGAACGACGAATCGTGCATCGACCTGGTGGCGGCGGAGCAGGACATCATCGTGACGCGGACGTTTTCAAAGATCTATGGGATGGCGGGGCTGCGCGCGGGGCTGATGTTCGCTCGGCCAGACTACTTCCAGAAGATGCGCTCGGTGTCGCCGATTGCGCCCAGCCTGGCGAGCCTCTCCATTACCAGCGCGGCGGCGGCGAATGCGGCGCTGCTGGACAAGGGGCTGGTGCCGCTGCGGCGGAAGATCAACGCGGACAACCGCGAGCAGACGCTGGAGTTCCTGAGCAAAGGCGGCTACAGCGTCATTCCGGGCTCGCAGACCAACTTCTTTATGGTGGATGCGAAGCGGCCGGGCGGCGAGTTCCAAAACGCGATGCTCGAGGAGAACATCGCGATTGGCAGGACGTGGGCGGCGCTGCCCACCTACGTGCGCGTGACGGTGGGCACACGCGGCGAGATGCAGAGGTTCCAGGCGGCGTTTGTGAAGTGCATGGACAAGGCGCCGGCGGCGGTGAACGGGGCCGTGCTCAGACACGAGCCGGCGCTGAATCCGAGCGAGCTGACGCGGCATGCGATGTGGGGCGGGCTGGCGCTGGGCTGAGCTGCTTCGTGCTAACGTGACGGAGTGAGCAAGGAGAGCCTGAGCCCGGCGCGCCTGGAGGCGTTCTCCGACGGCGTGATTGCCGTCATCATCACGATCCTGGTGCTGGAGCTGAAGGTGCCGGCGATGGACGGCATGGCGGGGCTGCGCGCGGCGCTGCCGACAATGCTGCTGTACCTGCTGACCTTTGTGCAGGTAGGCATCTACTGGGTGAACCATCACTACCTGATCGACGAGGCGGAGACGGTGGGCCACGGTGTGCTGTGGGCCAATCTGATCTTTCTGTTCTGCCTCTCGCTGTTTCCGTTTGCGACGGAGTGGATTGGGGCGAAGGGGCTGACGCATTTTTCGGCGGCGATGTATGCGGGAGTGAGCATTCTGCCCGGCGTCTCCTATACGGCGCTGTGGGCGCAGGTGCGCAGGCATAGCTCGGCTCCGTCGCACGCGAGCTGGAGTAAGCAGGCGACGTCGGTTGCGCTGTATGCGACGGCGGTTCCGGCGGCGTACTGGCGGCCGGGGGTGTCGCTGGCGCTGATCTGCGTGGTGTCGGTGATGTGGTTGCTGCCGCCGAGAGTCGAGAGCGAGTAGAACACGGTAAACTTATAGCCGAGATGGAAGTGACAGGATGCGGAACGGCGCTGGTGACCCCCTTTCGCGGGGACGGCGCGGTCGACGAGGCCGCGCTGACGCGGCTGGTTGAGTGGCAGATTGAGTTGGGCGTCGACTTTCTGGTGCCGTGCGGGACGACGGGCGAGGCCTCGACGCTGAGCGAGGCCGAGGTGCTGCGCGTGGCGGAGATTGTTGCGGCGACTGCGGCGGGGCGCGTGCCAGTGTTTGCAGGATGCACGCACAACGCGACCAGCGAAGCCGTGGCGCGGGCGAAGAAGATTGCCAAAGTGCCGGGGTTGACAGGAATTCTGACGGCGAATCCGTACTACAACCGGCCGAGCCAGGAGGGGCAGTACCAGCACTTCCGCGCGATTGCAGAGGCGATTGACGTTCCTGTACTGCTCTACAACATTCCTTCGCGGACGGGCACGAACCTGGAGCCGGCGACGGTGCTCCGTCTGGCGGAGATCGAGAACATTGTGGGCATCAAGGAATCGAGCGGGAACCTGGCGCAGATTACGGAGCTGATTACGCGGGCGCCCAAAGGCTTTGCAGTGCTGGCGGGTGACGATGGGCTGGCGCTGCCGGTGATGGCGCTGGGCGGCGTGGGGCTGATCTCGGTTGCGTCGAATGTGGTGCCCGCGCCGATGGCAAAGATGGTGCGCGCCGCCCTGACGGGCGACTGGACGACGGCGCGAGCGGTCAATGCGCAGTTCTACCGGCTGATGCAGGCGCACTTCTGGGAGGCGAGTCCGGCGCCGGTGAAGGCGGTGATGGCGATGCTGGGGCTGCTCGAAGAGAAGCTGCGGCTGCCGATGGTGCCGGTGAGCGCGGTCACGCGGCAGCGGCTGGAGGCTTTGGTGGCCGAGATGGGACTGCTGCAGCCCGCTACAATCGAAGCAAGACGATGACAACTGAAACGCTGGAAGCAAGGATTGAGCGGCAGTTTGCCGCAGGGGCCGCGGCGGTGGGCGATGCCGAGGCGTTGGCTGCATTTCTCGAGCTGCGCGGCGCGCTGGAGGCAGGTACGCTGCGCGCGGCGGAACCGGACGCAAATGCGGCGACCGGATGGCGGGTGAATGCGTGGGTGAAGCGCGGCATTTTGTTGGGGTTCCGCATCGGCGCACTGGAGGAGATGAATGGGAGGCACCCGGACGGCGGGTCGATCCTGTCGTTTGTGGACAAGGGCACGTACCCGGCGCGCAGATTTTTGGCGACGGATGGTGTGCGCATTGTGCCCGGCGGAAGTTCGGTGCGGTCGGGCGCGTATGTGGCGCGCGGGGTGGTGATGATGCCGCCGGCGTATGTGAACGTGGGCGCGTATGTGGACGAGGGGACCATGGTGGACTCGCACGCGCTGGTGGGGAGCTGCGCGCAGATCGGCAGGCGTGTGCATCTTTCGGCGGCGGCGCAGATCGGCGGCGTGCTGGAGCCGGTGAACGCGAGCCCGGTGGTGATCGAAGACGATGTGCTGGTGGGCGGGAACACGGGCGTGTACGAGGGGACGATCGTGCGGCGTGGCGCGGTGCTGGCCGCGGGCACGGTGCTGACGCGCGGCACTCCGGTCTACGACGTGGTGCATGGCACTGTGCTGCGGGCTACGGCGGATGCGCCGCTGATTATCCCCGAGCGCGCGGTGGTGGTGCCGGGCTCGCGGGCGGTGACGGGCGGGCATGGCAAGGCGATGGGGTTGAGCGTCTACACGCCGGTAATTGTGAAGTACCGCGACGAGAAGACGGACCTGTCGACGACGCTGGAAGATTTGCTGCGGTAGAATCTGGCGATGAATCGCATGTTACGATTCGCGCGCATCGGCTTACGTGTTGCCGGCCTCTTTTTCCTCCTGGACACGCTTTTTGGTTTGTTTGCGATGCTCGGCATAGGATTCAACACGCTGCAGGACGTTCTGGCTGTCCTATGCGTCACAATGGCATTCCCCATTTTCTTGTCTGGGTTTTATTCGCTTGGCGCGGCCGTGATTCTTCTCTGGTCTTTCTTCTTCGCGCAATGGATCGACCAATGTTTTCTGAGCCCTGGGGGCCGGTTTGAATTCGTCAGCCCCTTTGATTGGTTTTACGGCGACACACTCTTTGCTGCAGTCGTGATCGTTCAGCTTGCCTATCTGGCCCTTCGTCGCGTTGGGTATAGCGAATATGTGACGCTGCGCGGCGCCTTCGAGCCGCCGGAGAGCGAGACTCGCTAGGGCTTTGGCTGGTCGAGTGGCTTGCGGGCGAAGTGGTAGAGGCTGAAGGCGAGCAGAGCGAACATCAGGACGCTGACCCAGTCGTGGAAAAGCGGGTTCGCGGTGGAGAAGCGGAAGAGCTGCCAGTGGTCGCCGCGCTGCTCGGAGACGCCTTCCACCAGGCGGACGCAGACGCCGAGCAGGCCGACGATGCCGCCGGCTGCGATGAGGCCTGAGGCGTACAAGCTACCGGGTGAAATCTCGCTTTCGCTATCGAGCTTGGGGGTGACGGCGGTGGGGACGGGCAGGCCGGTCAAGGGGTCAATCACATCGGGATTTGTTGCGGCGGCGACGCGTGCGGCGTGCTGCGCCAGCGCGCGGTCGACCATCCAGCGCATGACGCCGCCGACGAAGATGGCCAGCGTGGTGGCGATGGAGAGGTAGGCGCCCACCGCAAAGGTCAACGACCGGATGCCGAGCAGCTCGACCACGAGGACGAGGCCGACGCCGAGCAGCACCAGCGTCCAGGGGAGTTTGCGGGAGAGGATGCCGTTGATGACGGTGGCCATCAGGCGGCCCTGCGGCGCGGCGGCACGCTCACTGCCGATGCCCTGAATCCACTGGATCTCGATCTGGCCGGTTGTCGGGTTGTAGAGATATTTTCCGTCCTGCAGGGTGTTGGAGCCGATGGAATTGAGCAGGATGTAGCTGCGCGCGCCGCTGAGCTGCTGCTTGGCTTCATCGCCAGCGGTATGCGAGGTGAGGGTGACGGCGTCGCGCGGGAATGCGCCCTGGCTTTGTACGCCGTCGGGGAGCTGTGTGAGCGAGAGCGGTACGGGCGGGATGCGCTGGAACTCTTCGAGGCCGCGGTTCATCGCGTTGAGCGTGGCGCCGATGGAGAAGATGCAGACGAGGACGCCGAAGATGAGCGCAACCTGCTGCTTCCAGGGAGTGGAGCCGACGAGGTAGCCGGTCTTGAGGTCCTGGCTAGTGTCGCCGGCGTTGGAGGCGGCGATGCAGACTACGCCGCCGACGGTGATGGCGAGCGCTCCGAAGGCCGGTGCAGTCCAGCCTTTGACGAGGAAGATGGCGGCGGTGGCCATCAGCGTGGCAATGGTCATGCCGGAGACGGGCGAGGCGGAGGAGCCGACGATGCCGACGATGCGCGCGGAGACGGTGACGAAGAGGAAGCCGAAGACGACGATGAGCAGCGATGCGGCGAGGTTGGCTTCCCAACTGACCTGCGCGCCGGGGACGGGCTTGAATACGAGGAAGAGAAACATCAGGACGGCGAGCAAGAGACTTCCACCGAACACGACGCTGGGCGGTAGGTCCTGCTCGATGCGCGAGGGCTGCGCAGCGGCAAGTTTGGCTGCGCCCTTCCTTAAGCCCTGGGTGAGCGCGCTGACAATGGTGGGCAGCGTGCGCAGCAGGGTGATGAGGCCGGAGGCGGCGACCGCGCCCGCGCCCATGGGCCGCACGTAGGCGGACCAGAGCTGTGAGGGCGACATGTCGCGGATGAGCGCGGTGGCGGGGTAGACCGGGTGGTCGAGGGCGGCGCCGAAGAAGTGGATGGCTGGCATCATGACCAGCCAGGAGAAGCAGCCGCCGGCGAACATGACGGCGGCGACGCGCGCGCCGATGATGTAGCCGACGCCGAGATATTCGGCGGTGCCATCCATGCGGATGGACGCGCTTTTGAGCAGATGTTGCGCGCCGAGGTCGGGCTGATAGTCGGGCTGCTCCGGCCAGAGATGGAAGAGGTCGCCGTTCTGGAAGAGGGTGTAGAGGCCGCCCAGGCCGAGGCCGAGGAAGACGCGCGAGGCGAAGCTGCCGCCGCGCTCGCCGGCGATGAGTACGTCGGCGCAGGCGGTGCCCTCAGGGTAGATAAGAGTCCCGTGCTCCTCGACGATGAGCTGGCGGCGCAGCGGGATCATGAAGAGAACGCCGAGCCAACCGCCGAAGAGCGCGAGCGCGAAGATGCGCGTGGACTCGAGGTCGAAGCCAAGGAAGATGAGCGCGGGAAGAGTGAAGATGACGCCGGAGGCGATAGATTGGCCGGCGTTGCCGGTGGTCTGGACGATGTTGTTCTCGAGGATGGAGGCCTCGCGGAGATGAAAGACCTTCGCGATGTAACGCAGGATGGAGATGGAGAGAACGGAGATGGGAATGCTGGCGGCGACGGTGAGGCCGGCGCGCAGGCCGACGTAGACGGTGACCGCACCGAAGAGCACGCCGAAGAGGCCGCCGAGGATGAGCGCGCGCACGGTGAGCTCGGGGCGCGTCTCAGTGGCGGGGACGAAGGGTTTGAAGGCGGGCTTCGGCGGCGCGGTGGTGGCCATGCGAGTGGGATCTCCGTGCGTAAATGCTGCGTTACAGCTTGGATGGGAGTGTACCAGCGGGCGCGAGGTTTGGCCCTGCGCACGAATTCGCGCTGGCGGAGCGGGACTGGAGCGTTTATACTGCGAGCATCGGCGCGGCCGGAGCGGCCTGGAGCGCCGTGTGGGCAGGTGCATCTTCAGCGCAAGTCTGAATGAGAGTACGCTCCAGCAGGGTCCCGGCGCTCCGTTGCGAACTGGCACCGGATGGGACGATGGCCGCGCAGCGGTAAAGTGGCTGGCCGGGCGCACCAACACGGCGCTGCGCTCTGCCTTCGACGATCTGATCACGACTGCATTTCCCTGCGACTGCCGCGTCTGCGGCGGGCCGTTGCTGCGTGCGGCGCGGCTTCCGGTGTGCGACCGCTGCCGCGGGATGGTCTCTCCGCAGACGATGATGTTGTGTGCACGCTGCGGCGAGGCGCTGGATGTGGACCTCGAGAGCGCGCGGATGGCAGCGCCGGAAGAGGGCATGGAGTGCCATCTGTGCCGCGCGGTGCCGCCGATGTTTGCGCGGGCGGTGGCGTATGCGGTCTATGAAGATGAGCTGCGCGAGATGGTGCATCTGCTGAAGTACGAGCGGATGCGCGGCGTGGCCGACGTGCTGGGCGGAATGCTGGCCGAGGCGATGCTGATGCTGCGTGCGCAGGCGGCGCGCGAGCTGATGGTGGTTGTGGTGCCTCTATTTCCGGCGAAGCAGCGCCAGCGCGGGTACAACCAGTCCGAGCTGCTGGCGGACGCTGCGATCGCGGTGCTGCGCACGCGCGCTCCGGAGTGGAAGCTGACGCGCGTGGAAGGCGTGCTGACGCGTCGGCGCGATACGCGCAGCCAGTTCGAGCTGAACCCGCACAGTCGCCGAAGGAATATTGAGGGCGCGTTCGGCATTGACGCGAACAGGATCGCGCCGGGCTGCGAGGTGCTGCTGGTGGACGACATTTACACCACCGGCGCGACGGCGCGGGAGTGCTCGCGCGTACTGCGGCGGGCGGGCGCAGGGAAGGTCTGGGTTGCAACGCTGGCGCGGGCACAGAAGCCCGCGGTCGCGATGTGGAGCGCAGCGGGAATGCAGGCCGCGCAGGGATTCGGTTAGCGGCGAGATTGGCAGACGGCACGGCTCAAGATTTCTCGTCGAGTTTCGAAGGCATGAAGCAGGTTCGAAAGCGAAGGAGCAAGGGCAATGCAAGCGTCGCACATGTCGCAGAAGATGCGGAAGCAGCGGATAAACGGCAGCCGGCACGCGGGCCACGCGCATGGGCACAGTCCGCGGCTGACGACGGAGCTCGACCTGCGCATCGGCGTCTTTCGCCAGCCGGCGATGCAGACGCCGGTGCTGGTGCTGAACGCGTCGTATGAGCCGATCAACATCTGCGGTGCGCGGCGGGCGCTGGTGCTGGTGCTGAAGGGCGTGGCGCGCACCGAGGAGGAGCAGGGCGCGGTGCTGCATGCGGCGCGGATGAACGTGGCGATGCCGAGCGTGATCCGGCTGCTGGAGTACAGGAGGATTCCGCACCAGACGCGCGCGCTCTCACGGAAGAACATTTTGCTGCGGGACCGCAACGCGTGCCAGTACTGCGGGGTGGTGCTGACGGCGGCCGAGCTGACGCTGGACCACGTTGTCCCGCGGTCGCGCGGCGGGCTCTCGACGTGGGAGAACCTGGTGGCGTGCTGCCACGACTGCAACCGGCGCAAGGGCAACCAGCTGCTGTGCGAGCTGACGGACATGAAGCTGCATCGTGAGCCGCGACCGTTCAGCCTGCACACGTCGCGTCACATTATGCGGATGATTGGTTCGGCGGACCCGAGCTGGCGTCGTTATCTTTATTTCGAGTCGGCGGAGCCAGCGGCCTAGCACTTCGTGCCGTTCTCGACGGCTTCGCCGTGTCAGTTCAGCAGCCAGCGTTAGCGCTCACTTCTGCGCTGGCGGCGCTGGGGTTGGCTGGTTAGGGGCCTGGGTGTCGGAGGGGTGGTCGTTGGTGATGTCCTCGCCGTTGTAGATGATGCGGCTGGTGGCGTGGAAGCGCTTGTAGTCGGTGAAGCGGACGATGGAGCGCATGTGGACATCGTCCGAGAGCGCGCCACGCTGCGCGGCGAAGTGGAGGATGCCCTCGGCCTTGGTGTAGGTGGGGAACCAGTACTTGCCGTCGACCTGCTCATAGTAGGTGGTGAAGGGTGGCTGCAGGTCCTCGTGGCCGGGGCGGGTGTCCTGGGGGACGGTGCTGCCGTTGATGAGGACGATCTGCAGATCCTGCTGGTCGACCCAGACCTTGCCCTGGAAGTAGTGCTTGTTCTTCTCGATGTGCTGCGGGCCGGCGGAGAAGACATAGGTGTCGAGGTCGTCGACCTTCTGGCGGCCGAGGTACTTGACGTCGTACTGGGGCAGGTCGTCGGTGGTGAGGATGAAGGGAAGGCGGTGCTCGATCTCGTCGAAGTCGGGGGGCGACATCATGACGCGCTGGAGAGTGTTCTGGGGCGCGAAGACGACGTGCTCCTCGCGCTTGCCGTCGGGTGTGAAGACGATGTCGGTGATCTGCTGATACTCGCCGTCGACCTTGTTGGTGTCGTCGTCGAGGGTGTCGACCTTGACGGACTGGCGGAAGGTGTAGTCGTCGCGGGCGTGTTGGAATTCTGATTCCTTGGCGCCGAAGGCCTTGATGATGTCGTCGACGGTGTGGCCGGTGGGCGGAGCCGGGTCGAGCGGGCCGAAGCCGGCGCCGGACTGGGCGCGAAGCGCAAGCGGCGAGGCGAGGGCGAGGGCGGCGATGAGGATGATGCTGGCTCTGGTCATTGGTTGGTACCCCCTCCCCCCTATCAAATTAGGTATGATCTTGATTCTATTCGGTCGAGCTAGCTATGATCTTGATTCTATTGGGTCGATCTTGATAGCAAAGGGCTTACGACGAAGAATCGATTACAAGGTGGTTCGATGCTGCGCGTCTGACTGCCAGAGAAAGTCGTGGATAGAAATCCCCTACTTCCATTGTAGTGGAATGGACGCGGGAGAATGCCAAATCGTTGCGCGGCGGAAGGGGCTTGTTTTCTGGCGGTTGAGCGGATTTGTACGGCATAGGGGCTTGACATGCGAAATTGCGGGGCTTTTCGCTGATTGCACCTCTTTGTGAATTGGACGTTGCTGGATAGCCACCTACCGGGGATTTAGACTGGCGGGATGAAAATCCGTATGCGTAGAGCGGTGGGAGCGGCGGTAATTGGGTTGGCCGGTTGGATGACGATCCCCACCCACGCGCAAGAGCAGCGCGTGAATGGGGTACCCAAAAGCGCGGCAGTTGCGAACGGCAAGCGGGCGATGACGTTTGCCGACCTGATGGCGATGAAGCGGGTGAGCGATCCGCAGATCTCGCCGAGCGGGAAGTGGGTGCTGTTCTCGGTGGTGGACGTGGACCTGGAGAAGAACACCAAGACCAGCCATCTGTGGGTGGTGCCGCTGGATGGGAGCTCACCAGAGCGGCAGGTAACGTCGAATACTGGGGAGAGCTTTGGGCGGTTTGCGCC
>Ga0182024_10003394_pt1 | contig 38076 bp, 29 predicted proteins | sample P32metaG_FD_120480 | JGI IMG/M metagenome (GOLD analysis project Ga0182024, IMG submission 120480) | Permafrost microbial communities from Stordalen Mire, Sweden - P3-2 metaG (Illumina Assembly) | ecosystem: Environmental > Terrestrial > Soil > Wetlands > Permafrost | place: Sweden: Stordalen...
GGCCCACCGTCGGCCCCCAAAACTCCAGCCCACAGAAAAAAGAATCCCAGGGAAACTGATTCAGGCGACCTTCAGCCTGCTCGCACTTACTTTTTCAGCACCATCACGAGTGCGTGCGCTACGCTATTGGCTCACCGCAATGGTGACATCGCTGGGACTGGTGACCCCGCCCACCTGAATCTGCAGCGGCACAGCGTTTCCAGTAGGAGCGGTGGCGGGGATAACAATGTTGACCTGGTTGACACCGACGAACTGCGGCTGCAATCCGGAGAATGCAACTTCCGCCGACATGCCGCCAACGAGCACGATCGGCGTGGTTAATGTTCGGGTGAGCACGGATGGAATCCCTCCATCGGCCGGCGTGTTATCCACCGGACCCAACCCGGTGGCATAAATCACTATGGTGTCGCCTGCCTTCGCCGGGTGAGTCGTCAGACCCGGAATACTGCCCGCCGCTTGAACGAGAGTTCCGTCCACATTCTGGGCTATGGCATAAAAGGTCGGCGGACCCGCGGTGAAAATACCCGGCGAGAACGGACCTACGGTAACCTGGGCGGGCGGCGAAGTTGCGCCGTTGGCTGTCACCGTCACGCTGACGGTCTGAGTCGCGCCGGGCGGCACCAACTCCCAAGGAACCTGTGCGTTGACCTGTGTGCCGGCTACAAAGACCAGCGGCGCATTCACCGCCGTACTGCCGTTGGCCCATTGAACGGTCACGCCGCCCAGGTTGGTGGATAAGGGAATCGAATCAGCCTGCGCCAGCGCGGAGGCCAGGTTGCTGCCAAAAATTGAAACAAGCGAACCCACCGTTATCGGCTGGCCGGTGGCGAAACTCGCGCCGTTCAAAACGCCGCCACTGGCGATGCTGGGCGGCTGCGCAAACGCCACGCTGCTCATCACGAGAACGAGAAAAAATACTTGAATACGCATAGTAGGCCTGCGTTTACTATAGGCCACCAGGCCAGACGCTTCAATGCCGCCAAGGTAAAAACTTTGTGAAAAGTCAGGGTTGTGAACCGGCCGACTGCAACTTCCTCCAGGTTGCGGATACTTCCGGATCGCGCCCGCCATCAAGATCGAACGCGACCTCAGCTTCAACGGCGGCTTGGTCGTGACGATGCGTCGCTTCGAGCAATTGAGCGAGCACCCAGTGCGGCTTGAACCAGTTCGGCGCCCAGGCGATGGCGTTGACCAGCGCGCGTTCCACTCCGGCTATATCGTTTTGCCCGGCCAACAATTTAGCGAGATTGTACCAGGCATTTTGCCGATCCTCGGCGGTCCGGGTGGCACGGATCGCAGCTTCCATGGCTTGCTGGGTAGCTTGCACTCGCATCGATACTACAGGCGTGCGAGCCGCAAGCTCCGCCATTGCGCGCGAATAGTCCAGGTCGGGGCCGGCGCCCGGCGGCTCCCAGCGCAGCACGGTCTGATACTCTTTGGCCGCGCCGGAAGCGTCGCCGGATTCAATTCTGTGATAGGTGACGGCCAAGGCCCGGTCGGCCACCACCATCCGGACCGCGAATACGGCAAAAAACAGACCAGCGAGCACGTTCACCGGTACCAGCCACCAGATATTTCTTCGCTCCGAAACCGTGGAGTCTTCGGTTACCAAAAGCGCGATCAGCAAATAAAAATACAAGGCCGTCGCCACCACGAACACCGCGAACTGCTGGCACACCAACAGCGCCACCAGAGCGGCGGCAAGCTCGGGCCGGGTGCGACGTCTGGCCGCCCAGATCCCTAAGCCGCAGAAACAAAGCAATAACAGAAGACCAAATACGCCACGAGTCGTAAGCGCGTCGAGAAATATGTTGTGTGGCGACTCGTGATAGAAATCCGGATAGCTGCGCGCCAGCTCGGCCGTTTCATAGCGTGGAAATTCGGTCGCGAACATTTCCGGCCCGAAACCGATAACGGGACGATGACGCGCCATGCGAAAGGAATCACGCCACAGCAGCGGACGTGCTCCGCCCCAGACATCTTCCGTCGCCCAATGCACTCGCGCCCGAAATTTCGTCCCCGCCGGCGACAAAAAGAAAATAACGCCACACAACGCTAGCGCTAACCCGGCCATGGTCACGCGTCCTCGGCTTCGCGGATTCAAGATTAAGAGCACGACCGCTCCGGCCAGCAGACCGAGCAGGGCCGAGCGCGTCCCGCTCAGCACGATAGCGATGCTGCCGAGAATGGACACGCCCAGCGCCCCCAGCCTCGGCCAGCGGGCCTGCTCCAATCGTGCCAGAGCTAATCCGAAGAATGTGACTACGAGCAGCCAAGCCGCGAAATAATCGGCGTGGCCAAGAGTGCCCGGGGGCCGGACGATCGTGAAAGAACCTTCGCCCGCCTGATACGCCGCGGCCGGAAGCCAGGGATCCCAACCGAAATACTGCGCGATTCCGTATAGCGACGCTAATCCGCCGCTCGTTACTGAAGCCCTGAGCAGTACGCGCATGTTACCTTGATCCGCCGCCAGCCAGGCCGCCGCTAGCAATACAAACAGCAGGAGTCCGCTTTCAACAATGAATCCGTACCGGCGCCAGTTGCCGCCGTTCAACGAAAGCAGGGGGTAAGCGGAGAAGGCAGTCGCTATCGCGCTCACCAGCCACGTCAGACCGACGAGAGCCGCGAACCATCGGCCGGCGCGCGCCCGCAGCAGGTTCCGAAGATTGGATATGTTTGTGCCCGCGTATAACAAAATTAGCGACAAACCGAATAGGAGGATCGCGATTTTCGGCGTAATATCGAAATAAGAGAGCAAGCCCGGCAGTATTACCAAGGGAACCAGCGCCGCAACCAGCGGCACGAGGAAGCGCATATCGATCAGACTAACGCACGTCTGGTTGCGAGGCTACATGTATCAGTCCTTTGACGCATTCGAATATGTAGACTATCTCAGGCGCCGGTGGCGAGTGCTGGCCGCCGCCTGTAGCATCGCGCTCGTGTTATCGCTGGGAATCAGTCTGCTGTTGCCCAAACGCTATACGGCGACGGCCAGCATTGTCATCGAGCCGCCCGGCGGCAACGATGTGCGCCTCTCCACGGCAGTCAGCCCGGTGTACCTGGAATCCCTCAAGACCTACGAGCTCTTCGCCTCCAGCGATACTTTGTTCGCCCGCGCGGCCGAGCGCTTTCATCTGCTGGGAACAGGACAATCCATCGAATCGCTCAAACGCCAGGTTCTGAAGGTGGCAAAACTGCGGGATACGAAAATCCTCGAGATCAACGCCACGCTGCCTGATCCCAAAACATCCCAAGCCTTGGCCCAATATCTCGCCGATGAAACCGTAACCGCCAGCCGCGTGGAGAGCCTCGTCTCCGATACCGACGTTGTCGCCAAGGCGCAAAAGCAAACCAACGAAGCGCGCCTTCGCCTGGAGCAAGCTCAGAAGCAATCGGGCGACCTGGCGATAATCTCGCCGGTCGATGCTCTCCAATCCGAAGTCGACGCTGCCGTCGAGTTGCAAGGTAAGATCCAGCAGCAACTCGTCGCCACCGAGGGTGACATCGCCGAGTACCAGCAACAGTCGCAAACGGGTGGTCAATTTGCGAGCGAGCAACTGCAGGCCGCGCACGCGCGAGCCGCGCTGCTTCAAAAGCGATCCGAGGAATTGGCGCGCGACATCCAACAAAAGGGCAAACTTCTCGCTGGCCGGGTCGCCAAGCGCGAACAATCGCAGACCGAGGCGAAACTCGCGCAATCGGCTTACGAAGCGCTTTCCAACCGCCTCCGCGATCTGGAGGTCACAGTCGGTTCGCATACCGAGCAGCTGCGTGTCATCGACCCGGGTATAGTTCCCCAGCGGCCTAGCTCTCCCAACATCCCGCTGAATGTCGCGATCGCGTTATTTCTTGCGCTGGCTTCGTCGATAGCCTACCTCAGTGTGGCTTTCGCATATGGCCGCAAGTCCCCGGCGTACGAACCGCCGGTCTCGCGTGGAATGCGGGCATGATTCCGTCCGCGCGCCTGCGCGACCGGCGTGAGCTGCTGGTTGGCCTCGCTCTGGGTCTGTACGCCACAGCGGTGGCCCTCGCTCCTGGAGTTGTGCCCAAGGCGGTACTTTGCGCGCCGCTTATCCTGATCCCACTGGCCTGGCGATTGCTCGCGACATCCACTGCCTGGCTAGCGCTATTCTTCGCTTGCGCCTTATTGGCTCCGCCGCTCCCGATCCGGCTGGGCGATTCCGGACCGCACGTGGCGCTTCTGGTGGCCGGCGCGGGCTTGTTCATCGGCTTGCTGCGCCTCTCAGAATGGCGTTTCCGAGCGGATCCACTAGCCGCATCGCTGCTAGCTATCTGGTTCGTCTTCGGTTGCAGCGTGAGTTGGGCCGCTGTCTATTCCGGTCCCACTGTAGCGGCCGGAAGCCTGGTACGGGTGCTGCTGTTCGGAATCTCGATCTACGTTTTCTTATATGTCCGCGACGGACCATTCCGGGCGCGGCCGGAACAAGAATTTCGAGCGATCCGATACTTGTTCTGGGCGGGGGTGCTCTCCGCTCTGTTCGCCTGCGTCGACTTTTATTTCCAGTTTCCAACTCCGGCCGGTTACGAGCAGCAGTTCATCTGGCTCGACACCGGTGTGTACCGCCGGGCGCAGGGCGTGTTCTACGAAGCCAGCACTCTCGGCAATCTGTGCGCCTTCTTTCTGGAGATGATTGCCGTCGCATTATTCCGTCTAAAACGAGACCAACCTGTTTCTCGCCTGGCGTTATTCTTCGGAGGCGCGATCCTTGCAACGGCGCTGGTTTTGTCATTTTCGCGGGCCTCGCTGGTGAACCTGGGAGTCGCTTTGGCCGTTCTCTTTTGGCTGCACCGCAAGCAGATCCGCTGGCGCCGGCTCGTAATTGGCGCGGTATTGTTCGGCGCAAGCGCGGCAGCCGCTCTGATGGCAGCCTTCCCTGCCTTCACTGGAATGGCTTGGCTGCGACTCGTCAACGCGCTGCAGTACTTCTCCGAATCGCCCAATACGGTTCTTTCCGGCCGCGTCGCGGCCTGGCAAACGCTGCTGACGTTCCTGGCCTCAAACCCCTGGCACGCGATCCTGGGAGTGGGTTATAAGACGCTGCCCTACTCGGATTTCATAGGCGCGACTGCGGTCGGCGATAATACTTATCTTACGCTGCTGGTGGAAACGGGCGTTCTAGGACTGGCAGCCGTCATCGCGCTGAACGCCGCCGTCCTGATTTATGCTTATCGCGCGGCCCGATCAGCCAGCCCCGTGCGCTCGTTCTGCGGTACCTGGATGGCGTGCTTCTGGGCCGGGCAAGTGGTGCAGATGTTCTCCGCCGATTTGCTTACCTACTGGCGCGTGCTGCCGGTCTACTTGTTCGTCCTCGCCTTAGCTGTGCGCGAAGAAGCCCAATGACATGGGGCACTTGCACGCGCGCGCCGGCCGCATTACATAACCGTTAACTTCCGCTTGACTCAACCTCCAAAGGGTGATATATTTCTGCAACGCTATCGTTAACGTCTTACTCAGGGTCGTGCCGTTTCATCAGGGCTAGAGGGAAGTCGGTCTAATAGCGGTGCCCACGTCGGCAGACCTTTTGGCTTGAAGTGTGTCTTCAAGCACCCATGAATTAGTGCCGTTATCGGCTGTCTACCAGGGAAAGGGGACGAAGATGTTGTCAATTTCTAAAAGACTTATCTGGACCGCGGGGCTCGCGCTGCTATGGACGTGTTTGGCCGGCTTGCCGCTGTTCGGTCAGGGTTTCTATGGGACGGTACGAGGGTTGGTAACCGATCCGAACGGAGGCGTGATTGCGGGCGCCAAAGTTACGCTCATTAACGAAGGAACATCCGAGCAGCGAGTCACCAACACCAGCGGCAGCGGCGAGTACAATTTTCCCGACGTTGTCCCTGGGACGTATACCGTTGACTGCGAGGCTCCCGGATTTAAGAAATTCGAGGGGAAAGGTATTACCGTCGCCACACAGGCAGCGGTCACGGCCGATGCGAAACTGGAGGTTGGCCAGGTGACCGAGAGCGTCCAAGTGACCGAAGTCACTCCGCTGATAGAGTCTTCCAATGCCTCCCAAGGTCAAGTACTCGACAACCAGAAACTTAGCGACCTTCCCAATCTAGGTCGTAACCCGTTCATGATGTCCAAGCTGTCAAACAACATCGTTCAGGTCGGTCCTCCCGCCTACAATCGCATGGAAGATCAAAGTGGATCTTCGGAGATCTCGATTTCTGGCGGCCCAGTTCGCGGTAACAACTACCTGCTGGATGGAGTTCCGATCACCGACTCCGCCAATCGAGCCATCATCATCCCTACGCTCGAAACCGTGGAGGACGTGAAGATCCAAGCCAACACCTACGACGCCGAAATGGCGCGCACCGGCGGCGGGATGTTCAACACCCTGATGAAATCCGGCGGTAACACCTACCATGGCAGCGCGTATGGACACCTTCGCGAAACTGACTGGGATGCAAATAACTTCTTCAGCAACGCGGCCGGTATTCCAATCGCCGAGCAGCCCAACAAGACTTGGGGCGCGAGCTTCGGCGGCAAAATCTGGATTCCTCACATTTATGACGGAAAGAACAAGACCTTCTTCTACCTGGGTACTGAGCACTATGACGACCGGTCGTCGGACTCTTCCAATTTCAACTTGCCGACCATGGCCGAGCGTAACGGTGATTTTTCACACTCAATCGACCCAAACACTGGAAAGGTGATAACGGTTATCGATCCTCTGAACGGATCTCCATTCCCGGGCAGTATCATTCCAACCTCCCGGCTCACGCAACAGGGCTTAGCTATCGCCGCTACATATCCGGTTCCAACCAGCACACCAGCCTACTATGGCGCCAACGACTATGCATTGTCTTCTTCCATCAAGGCTCGCGCCGTTCAGTATACGGCTAAACTCGACGAGGATTTCACTTCCTGGTGGCGAATGACCTTGAGCTATTCGCGCTACTACTCGCTGGAACCAGGCGACACCTGGTGGGGCGAGTCCACCCAGTCCGGTTGGCGGCTCCTGCGCCGTGTGGATGCGACTGCAGTCAATAGTATCTTCACCATCAATCCAACGACGGTTCTTACGATGCGGTACGGCTACAACCGATTCCCGAATTTCGATTACAACAGTTCGCAGGGATTTAATATCGCCGGTCTGGGGATGAACAATAACTTTGTAAATCCGGCCGCGGCCGAATTCCCGCAAGTCAACATGACCAGCCTTTACACGTTGGGCGACACCGGCGACTGGGATTACTATTCGGAGGCCTCGCATAATTTCTCCACCAGCGTGGATAAGTCCATGGGCCGCCACAGCCTTAAGTTTGGGTTCGATTACCGGCTGATCGCAACGTCGGGAAATGGCGTCAATTGCCCCACAGGCTGCTATACCTTCAACACCAACTCCAGCCTGACTAACAGCAGCACTGGAGTCGACCTAGGGGACTTGCTCCTAGGGCTACCCTTTGACCGCCACGCCGACAACTCTATAGTGCTGACGGATCTAATCCCGTATTACGGCGCGTACGTCCAGGACAATTTCCGCTGGACCAGTAAGCTGACGATCAACATGGGACTCCGCTGGGAGCATGAAGGCGGCACTTACGAAGACCACAACGGGCTACTAACGGGTTTCAACCCAACGGCCGCGAACCCGATCGCCTCTCAGGTCTCAGGGCTGAATTTGGTGGGCGTTGCACAATATGCCGGAGTCGGCGGCGCGCCTACGTCGGTTGGCAATTACCCGTTCTCAAAATGGGGCCCGCGCGTAGGAGTTGCATACCAGCTCAACAGCAAAACCGTCATCCGCGGCGGCTACGGTCTGTTCTGGGCTCCGCAACTCTACCTTTATGGCCCGCTGGGCACGCCCGGATACGCCAACGAGACAGAGTATACTGGCATATCGAAGACGAACCAATTGGCGAATCCATTCCCGACCGGGCTTCTCGCGCCTGTCGGCAACACGCTCGGAACCTTGGTTGGCGTCGGCCAACCGTTGAGCCTCATTGACCCGAAGACAAATGCGCCTCGCGTGCACCAATATTCTGTTGACGTGCAGCGCGAGTTGGGGGGTGGCGTAGCTCTCGAAGTCGGCTACGTAGGTTCCCATACGTCCCAACTCACATTGGGTATCGCTAATACCCCGGGCGTCAACATCGACGCCCTCAATCCGAGTTACCTGAGCATGGGCGCGACTGCCCTGAACGCATCGGTCCCGAACCCCTTCGCAAACTCGGCTTATATCAACTCCATAGGAGGCACGTTGTCGGGCCCAACGATACAGGCCTTCCGTTTGCTGCTACCTTACGCCGCCTATACCGCGGTCAATTATCAGTTCGGCACTCACACTGCGAGCGGCGCTGGCAACGCCGACTACGCAAACTATAACTCGATGGTTATCAAGCTCACCAAGCGGTTCAGCCATGGCCTTGTGTTCCTGAGTAACTTTACATGGTCGAAGAATATGGATGCGAGTTTTGGAGGCGTCGGGAGCAGTCTCAATCCGCAGCCCACCCAGGCTCCTCAGAATCCCTATACGTTCGCCGGCGAGTACAGCTACTCGACCGTTGACGCGCCATACCGTTGGGCGACTTCGGTTTCTTATAATCTTCCCTTCGGTAAAGGCCAGCCCTTTGCCGGCAACGTTAATCGGGCAGCCGACTATATCATCGGCGGATGGGTCATCAATACCGTCTCGGTCTTCCAGAGCGGTTTCCCGCTCCAGATCATCCAGAATAACGCCAACTCCGCGTACGGTTACGGCGTTCAACGGCCCAATATGACCAGCACTGCTCCAGCGACCAGCGGCAGTCTCGAGCAGCGCCTCTACAACTACATCAACCCTGCCGCTTTCACCGTGGCGGCGCCGGCGACGTTCGGCAACACCCCCCGCTCGCTTGGGAACTTGCGTGGTCCGACAGAAGCCAATTGGGACATCTCCATCTTCAAGAACTTCCTCTTTGGCGAACGGCTGAAGGCACAGTTCCGGGCTGAGGCGCTCAACGCGTTCAACACGCCCTATTTCTATTCGCCGCAGACGAATATATCGAACGGCTCATTCGGACAAATCAACAGCCAGGCGAACTTCGCCCGGCAACTGCAGCTCGCGATTCGTGTGACGTTCTAACGGAACTTATTAGGGGGCGTGCGGAGTGCTACAATCGCCTCCATGAAAAGTCTTGCTGCCGTTTTAACTCTCTTTGCGGGCGCTGCCCTCGCCGCGCCCGTGCAAGAATTCTCCACCTCCGCCGGAATCCTCAAAATCACGCCCATCCAGCACGCCAGCCTCATGATCCAGGCTGGTGGCAAGGTCATGTATATCGATCCCGCCCAAGGCTCCTTCGATGGCCTGCCGCGCGCCGATTATATTCTTATCACCGACGTTCATGGCGACCATATGGCGCTCCCGATTGTCGAGAAACTCAAGAGGTCCGGCACCGGCACTGAAATTGTCGCGCCTCAAGCCGTGGCGGAAAAAGTGTTTGGCTCCAACGTCATTTCCTATGGACAGATCAAGACGCTGGGGCCCTTCACCGTGGAGGCCGTCCCCGCCTACAACCTGAAACGCGGGCCCGCGCCCGGCAAAGTGTTTCATGACAAAGGGCGAGGATGCGGCTATATCGTCACTTACGGCGGAAAGCGGTTTTATTTTTCAGGCGACACCGAAGCCATCGCCGAAATGAAAGCGCTCAAGAATATCGATGTCGCCTTCGTGTGCATGAATCTGCCCTACACCATGACGCCCGAAGAGGCAGCCGACGCGGTACGCGCATTCCATCCGGCGGTTGTTTATCCTTATCACTACCAGGGCTCCGATACCATGGCTTTCAAGAAGGCGTTGGACGGCTCCGGCATTGATGTGCGGCTGGTCGATTGGTACGGCAGCTAGCCGTAGCAGGAGTATCAAATGAAGTTACCGGAGTATCATATGAAGTCAAAGGAGAGATGCGCAATGTACTCGAAGCTATCGCTTTGCATTAAGCTTGTTATCCTGGCACTTTCGCTTGCAGCTATTCCTGCGTCGGCCCATCACGGCTGGGCCGGGAATCTGGACGCGGAATTCGAGATCACAGGCACCGTCGAAACTCCGGTTAGCCTGGCCGGACCGCATGCGACCATGAAACTGCGCGCCTCCGACGGCCAGGTCTGGGATCTCACATTGGCCCCACCGGCCCGCACCGAACGGGCGGGCCTGAAGGAAGGCACCATTCCAGTAGGATCTACAGTCACGATCCATGGTCATCGCAACCGGGACCCCAAGCGTTTCGAGATCAAGACCGAACGCATAATCTGGAACGGCCGTACGTTCAACGTTTTCCCCGAGCGCACCTAGAGCAGCGGAGGATCGTCTGTACGAATTCATGGCGTGGCTACAGGGCTCGGCTATCGGCCACGCAATGCGCGAATCGGGTGTGTGGACTTATGGCGTTGTGAATCTCGTCCATATCCTCGGCGTAGCGTCGCTGTTCGGCGCTGTTCTGGTGCTCGACCTGCGGCTGTTGGGGCTTTGGAGAAATGTCACACTTGCGGCAATCAGCAGGCCTACCGTGCCGGTCGCGGTCACCGGTTTCGCGATGGCGGCGATCAGCGGCGTGGGCCTGCTTGCGACCAAGGCGACGGAATACATCGGCAATCCATTTATATACATTAAATTCCCGGCCATCGGCTTGGGAATCCTGAATGTGGCGGCGCTAAATTCTTTATCAGCCTGGAAGCAGCACAGGATTCGCGAGCTTTCCTCGCGCGAACAATCGAAGCTGGCGGTGTTTGGCGGCATATCGCTGTTCTGCTGGCTTACGGCCATTACCGCCGGCCGCATGATCGGTTACTGGTAAATCCAACTAAGCCGCCCGGGCGCGCCGATCCCACTTCCATCCGTAAATCACGACCGAACAGAACCACGCCACCAGACATCCCGCGACCAGTGGAAGCCCCAACGTTCGTACCGAGTTCCCGACGGCAAACAACGCAACGGTCTGGAGCAGGCCCCAAGGAATCAGCGCGCCGGTCGTGAATCTCCAAGGAATCTGTGGAACGACCTTCGACACAGAAACGTCGTGCCCGATCACCAAGCTCGCCATCCCCGCCAGCAGGCCCGCCTCGAGATCCAAGGGCGCAACCAGGATCGCCAACATTGCAAGAAATGCTAAATCCTTGGCCAGCAGGATTTGCCACCCGCGCAACGGCATTTGCAAATAACGTTCCGCGCCTGCCCCGTCGAGACCCAGCAGCACTTGCGTATGCGTACTCAATGCCAGCACCGTCACCAGGGCCATGATCCGCGGAGCTTCTGCGTCCAGCGGCGCGCCAAAGAACCGGTACAAGGTAGTCGATCCCGACAAAACCAGGGCGACATACGGATCCAGCGTGCGCAGCATCCCGCGCCACTGCAATCGCATAATCGCACCCATGGCGCCGGGCGGCGCCGGAACCCAGCGCAGCCATCCGCCGGTCATTCCTCCCAGGCGCTTCGCCATGTTCCTCAGCAACTGCACGATAGCGCCGCCGGCAATTGCCAGCGCGCCCGCTCGCCATCCCAGACGCAAAGCCAGCGCTACGCCGATCCACGCCAGAGGACTCAGCAACAGCGAGGCTGCGCGAATTAGTCCCCATTCCCAAGGCTGAATCGGCCAGGTCGCGCGGCGGTCTTCGGGCAGCGCCTGCATCGGATCGGCCGCCAACGGAAACAACAGCACCAGCAGCAGAACCGCGCCGAAAAAGGCGGCACTCTCCGGCTGGAGCGCGACAAAAATTACAAACAGAAACAGGTTCTGTCCGCCAATCGATCCAAAGGACCGCACATGCCGCGCGGATACCTTGCCAAGCGCCTTCAGCAGACTCAGCGCGCCGGTGTGCCGAGCCATTCCAAGTCTTCCGCCGCCATTGTCTCAGCGTGCTCGAAATAGGACGCTTCGAGCGAGTGCGGGAGATCTCCGATGGCTGAATCCAGGACCACGCCGCCGCGGCGAAGGATGACCACTTGATCGGCCACCCGGTCGACCAGCGACAAAATGTGCGAAGTCAGCAGCACCGTCACTCCACGCCGCGCAATGGCGCGAAGCTGCACGCGAATGGTCTCAGCGGTGATGGGATCCAGCCCCTCAAACGGCTCGTCTAAAAACAACGCGCGAGGATTCGGAAGCAACGCCATCGCGAGCGAGGTCTTCTTCTTCATCCCATACGAGCATTGATGTATGAACGTGTCCCGCCCGTGCTCCAGCCGCAACACGCGCAGCAGCTGTCCGGCCCGAAGCTGTGTGTCGGAGCTTTTCAGTCCGTACACCGCGCCCGTCAACTGCAGGTGCTCGCCGACCGTTAGCGCATCAAACAGCGCCAGGCTTTCGGGCAGAACTCCGACGATCCGCTTCAGCTCCGGATTGTCGACCGCCAATCCACAAATCCGGGCCGTACCAGCGCCAGGCCGCATCAACCCCGTAAGCATTTTGACCAGAGTCGATTTTCCAGCGCCATTTGGTCCTAAGAGCGCGCATATCGAGCCGTCCCGAACTTCAAACGAAACGCTGGAAACAGCTTGAAATTCGCCGAACGCCTTGGAGAGTCCTTGACAAGAAATCATCCACGCTCATTGTCTCATCGGGGCTCTGGCGACCGGCGGTCTGGACGCGAGGTGATTAGGATGTTCGACGCACCGTCAACGGAACCGATGAGGCTTCCCGCCGTGTTCCTCCAACATTGGGCTGGCTGGCCGGTTTGGCAGGCTTGTCGGCTGCTCGCTGGATGATGGGTTTGACCTCGTACTCGTATATTCCGAAGCGAGGGCTCTCCCCTTTCCCACCGGGGCGCGGCTCAGCGATCACTTTTTTTGCCGTGATTTCCCACTCTTGCTCAATGATATCGCCGATATCTTTGTTGGAGCGGCTGTGGATGGTCTTATTTGATTTCACTTAATCCATTTTACCAGCCTTGTGGTTCGAGCCGCCTAAGCCTTCCAGCGGATCTACACTATCAGAAAGATGCAGGTCGACGCGCTATCGTACTTGTCGCCCAAAGCTACCATTCGGAGCAGCCCGATCCATGGACGTGGGCTGTTTGCAAATGGTGCATTTCTTCCCGGCGAAATCGTGTGCGTTAAGGGCGGACACATCTTCACCCGCGCCAAGCTGGGCGAGGTCGCGCCCGTCCTGGGTCCGGCCGAGATCCAGATCGCGGACGATCTCTTCATCGGGCCACTCCACCAGGACGACCGCGAAGGCAGCATGATCTTCAGCAATCATTCCTGCGATCCGAACATCGGCGTGCAAGGTCAGATCGTGTTTGTGGCGCTCCGCCAAATCGCGATTGGCGAGGAGCTTACGCACGACTGGGCCACCACCGATGACGACGACTACACCTTGGAGTGCCGCTGCGGCGCGGCGGGATGCCGCAAGGTCATCACCGGCAAAGATTGGCAGCGGAAAGATCTTCAACATAAATACAGCGGGCTATTCTCGTGGTATCTGCAGCAAAAACTCGACGCTCACCGTGGTGGAGGCTAACGCTTCTTCGCGCGGGGTGGCACGTAGTGGAAGCGAACCAGATAGATATTCTCGCCTTTGCCGTGCTTGGCGACCTTGAGCAGATCGATGATGCCCAGGAACCCCGACTCGCGCGCCAAGGCTGGAGTGATATCAGGAAAACCGATCGGCTGGATCGAATCCACTTCGATCTCGCCTTCCTCCATTCGATAACGTTTGCCGGCCGTGACATGGGGACGCGTCCATATCCGGACGCTGCAAGTGATCTCTCCTCGACGAACTCCGTCGCGAAGGCGTTTGGCAAACGTCATGAGGAGATTTTACAGCGGCCACGGACGCGATATTCGCCGAGTTATGCTGGACCTTGCCGCCGCCGAATTTGACGTTCGCGAAGATAAGTCCGGAATCGGCTGGTGTGCTTCAATCGGCTGGTGTGCTTCGCAATTTGTTCCAGCACTACCTGCACGATATGGCAGAGTGGTTTGCAATCGACACCCAGGCCGACGGAAGTTACTCTTACGACACATCCCTGGTATGGGAGCGCGGCTACGACGTATATTTGGCGAAGGTTGGTGACGCACCCGCGGGCTTTGCGCTGGTTGGATCGGCAGACGAATGGCTAGGCCGCGTTGGCGCGCAGGACGTCCACGAATTCTTCGTCATCCGCGCATATCGAAGGAGCGGCGTCGGACAGAGAATGGCAACGCTGCTTTGGAATGAACGTCCCGGCGAATGGCTGGTCAGGGTCCTGGAATTAAACGCTCCTGCCGTCCTGTTCTGGCGGGCCGCGATTTCGAGTTACTCGCGTGGTTCGTATGCAGAGGAAGGGCGCCTGATCAAAGGGCGTTCTTGGCGATTCTTCACCTTTGTGTCCAAAGCTTAATTGGAATCAGTGGATACAGAACACAGAGTCTACGATACGGGGATGAGAGCGCTTCAGGCTCCAGCCTGTTCGGCCTGCCGACGATTTGGAAAGCCGGGATCAGCTTTTACTTCTTCCATCTGGCGGACATGCCGCTCACAGTGCGCGGAAACCAGCAGCAGCCACTGGTAGCAATCCAGTAATCCCAGCATTGGGTGGGGGAAGAAATGATTGCGCAGATCGGCCTGCGTCACGGCGCTGAACCGCACGCTGCGCTCGCGCGTGGCTTCGAACTGGCGCACCAGCTCTTCGAAGTCCGGCCAGCGGCCCTGCGGCACGAAATCCGCCGGGCATCGCACGTGCCGTTCGCGGGCCGGCACCCGCTCCAGAATGATCTTTTCTTTGCCCCGAACTTCATCTTGCATCGCCGGCTCCGGCGACGCTTGCAAAGCTTGCTGAATACTGCGCAGCACCATGGTCTCGAGCACCGTGATGTGCTCGACGCAATCGGCTATCGACCAGCGATCTTCAGCCGGCCGGAAGCTGCGCTGCTCGGAAGTCAAACCCTCTACCGCCAGCACCAACCTTTCCCTGCTGTGCGCCAATTGCTCCACCACCAGCTCACGTTCCGTCTCCTGCACTCTGGGCCTCCACGATGCGAACTCCCGCCATTCGATCCGCGGGATATTCGAGAACTAACGTTCCGACGCGGTCGGTTACAAGTTCACGTAACTCTTCGTCGTCGGTCTCGATCAGATATTTTGTTCGAGCTTTCAATCCTACCACCAAAGTCGTGCCGCCTTCCATAGAAAAGCGCATCGGACTTCTGCCCAGCAGCACGCTCGCCTCGCCAACCGCGATCGGCTTCGGATTGACGCCGGCGGGTACGGACTGATTGAGCACCGTGATCTTACCGTCCTGAAACAACTGCGCCTCGCCTTCATACAATCCGAACCAGACCGCTTCGTCTTCCCAGTTCGAACGAACGAACAGCGTTCCCCGGTGAGCGTCGTGATACACCACCGGAAGCTGAAAATAGCTGAGGCCCGGCTGATAGGGATTGGCCCACAGGAACTCGTAGGGCGCTCCGAAGGTTCCTTGCATCATGAATCGATCCTGAATCAGCCAGCCCTGCAGGTATTGATTTTCGAACGCGTTGTTATCGAATGCCACCATGCTTAATCCCGCGGCGCGCGCCAGTGCGGCTCGATCGACGTCCGGTTCGACCGACCCTTTATAGACCGGAATCCGGTATTCATTCTCGGGAGCCGCCAGCGGCGCAGGGTAATTGCCGAGAATCTGATATTTCGGAAGTTCTCTGAAGTATTCGGCCGCGTCTTCGCGAAGATCGATCTTGGTGTTGTCGCGAATGGCATGCATCAATTCGAGCAGCGCAAATAGCTGGTCGTGCGGGATGGCGGTGGCGCCGCTGGTCAGTTTCGGCGCCAAGCCGTTTCTCCACCATTGCTCGATGGTGTCGCGCAACAGGCCAACTTCAGAGTGCTGCTCATCGTCCGCGATGGCAATAGCGGCTAGAACGCGATCCCGACGAGCCGCTAGAGCCGCTGCAGGTGGCTGCTCGGTCAGCCGGCGGATCTTGGCCGCGAGAGCTTTCGACTGCGCGGCATTCAACGCCGCCTGGCACCAATCGTAGACCAGCGCTAACTGCCGCAGGTCGGTGGCGGATCCCAGAGCCCAATCGGCGGCCCGGTGTCCAAAGGCCGGATCGCCGGTGACCGCGAAATACAAGCCCAAGGCGAAACCCGGTTCCGGCATTTCCGCGGCCGCCCGTACCAGCAGCGCGAACTGGTGCCAGCGCATCGAGTCCCGGTCGCGCTCCCGCTTAAGCAGCCGCAAGCGCTGCGAAGTCAGAAAGAGCCGGGGATGATCGCTATAAACGCGGTACTCCTCGTCGACGACTTGGCTGGCTAGACAGGTGGAAAGTAGGAGACTTAAGATTACCGGACGCATGCGTTATGAAAGCGTCCTTCATTGTGTCACACTGACACACCCCCGGCAGCCCAGCGCCTCGGGATGGAACCACGCTACGCTTGCAAGTGATTGTGAATACGAGATCAAGCGATGGAGCCCGCCGTGCAATTCAATCAGCGAATTGATGAAGTGACCTTTGAAATCTGCCCTCTGTTTGCGACGTGCAGGATGGGGTCTGGGGTAGGCTGGGGAACGGCGTGCTTGCGGGAACCGGTGCTTTGAGTTTTCAAACTACTCTTTATCCTGTTGGCGGGTTGCAACAGAGGGGTTTTTTTGGTTGCTTCCAGACCAGATGATCTCGCCTGGGATCGCGGTATCGGTTGCGTTTGGCGTTCATGGTGGAGGAAAGTAGGACGCGGGCCTCGCCTGAAGGAACTGAAAGTGGGTATCCAGCCAGACGTGCAGACGCCAGATCCTGGCCCGATTGGGCAAACCGCACCGGAACCGGCGGCTTAGACAGTCCTCACCAGCCGGCTCCCCGGTGCGGTTTTCTTTTGGAACACAATAACTGTAATACAAGAATCTTAATATTTCAAGAATCCAGCCGACACAGTACGTTTCTAGTTTCTGGTTTCTAGTTTCTGGTTTCTAGTTTCTGGTTTCTGCCTCCTGACTTCTGACTCCTGTCTTCTGCTCTCCGGCTCCTGACTCCTGTATTCTGATCTTTCATGTCCAAGCTGGTAGTGACGTTCGGCGAAACCATGTTGCGCCTATCTCCGCCCGGCTTCGAGCGATTGCTCCAGTCGGCGCATTTGGTCGCGACCTTCGGCGGTGGCGAAGCCAATGTCGCGGTAGGCCTGGCTGGGTTTGGCAATCCCGCACGCTACGTCACGGTCCTTCCCGGCGCAAACCCGGTCGCCGATGCTTTGCTCGGCGAGCTGCTGCGCTTCGGCGTCGATACCAGCCAGGTGGTACGCGGTAAAGGGCGCATGGGCGTCTACTTTGTCGAGAGCGGCGCGAATCAGCGACCGTCCAAAGTCTTTTACGATCGCGAAAACAGCGCCATCGCGCTAGCTAACCCGGGCGATATCGAATGGCGCGAGGCTTTGCGGGACGCGGCTTGGTTCCATATTACGGGCATCACGCCGGCGCTGAGCCAGAGCGCGGCCGAGCTGGCCATGGAGAGTATGCGCGCCGCGCGGGCCGCCGGCCTTACTGTATCATGCGATCTCAACTATCGCAAGAATCTTTGGAAATATGGGAAGGCCGCCAGTGACGTGATGCCGGAGCTCTTCCGCCTCACGGACGTTGGCATCGCCAATGAAGAAGATTGCCAGGCGGCGCTGGGTATTCACGCGGATGTGAATGTGAGCTCCGGCCACTTGGAGACGGAACAGTACCGTGCGCTCGCCGAAAAAGTGCTGGCTGCCTACCCCAATCTCAAGCTGCTGGCCATTACCCTGCGTGAGTCGAGAAGCGCGTCTCACAATGGCTGGTCGGCCTGTCTGCATGATCGCCGGCAGTTCCTCGTAAGCCGCCATTACGAGATCACGCATATTGTCGACCGGGTGGGCGCGGGCGATTGCTTCGCCGCCGGCCTGATATTCGGCCTCCTTAATCTCGGGGGCACGCAGGACGCCCTCGAATTCGCGGCCGCGGCGTCCTGCCTGAAGCATTCCATACCGGGCGACTTCAGCCGCGTCGGCCGGGAGGAAGTGGAGCAGTTGATTCGCGGTGGAGGGTCGGGGCGGGTACAGCGGTAGCCACCGTTCTCGAGCAATCCGCGCTGTTCTTGTGGTTCCTCCAGGCATAGCCAAGGATGCAGAGAAGCCCAGTGAGCCCAAGGAGCATACTGGTGGGCTCTGGGGCGCCGACGATTGGGTTCCCCAACACTTCAAACGCCGCCAAAGTAGCCTGATTCCCGTTAAGAGTGGGGCGCCAGCCCGCGCCGTTAAAATTCTGGGCCACGCCACCGATCGCGTTCAATTGACTGCTGTAATACCACTGGTCGAGAGAGTCCGCCGCGACGTTCTGTGCGACCAGCCAGTAGATGGCCCCCGATGTCAAGCCGATCGCCAGTCCGCCGATCTTCTCGATGGGGCAGCCGGTTTGCGGATCGCACTGTTTGGGAGCCGCCGGCAGGTTCATGATTGCTGGAAATTGCTGAACCAGGTTGCCGGGAAGATTATTCGCTCCATTCGCGTACAGAGCTAGTTGAACACTGGCTGCGCCGGGGAAATTTGTCATCCCCACATCCACCTCCGTCATCGTGTAATTCGCTTGGGGGATAAACGGCATCGCATACCATTGCTGCCGGGTGTTAATCCCGTTGTTATTGCCTTGAACGCTATAAGCGCCGGCTAAGAGGTATTGGGGATTACCAGCCGCGATGTCGCTGAAGATTATTGTGTCTGCATTAGCTCGTTGTGGGTTTCCGAACATGCCTGCCAGCACTGCGATTTTCGGTTGATGTCCCGGGACTGGCGACTGTTGGTGCATTTGTGAGGCCGCAGTCGAATTCGTATGCGGCGTCGTCTCCCGAGGCGGCTAGCCCGTTGCCTTGATTGCGAATGAGGCTAAGGCGACCAAGGCACTCGAGGTCGAATGCAGCGCCCGTCAACAATCAAGCTTGATTTGGGACAATCGACTTTGATTGTCCTCCTGGCTTCTGACTCCTGGCTTCTGACTCCTGGCTTCTGACTCCTGGCTTCTGACTCCCGCCTTCCCTTATAATCAGAACAAGGTCTTCCCATATGCTGCGAGTTCTCTTGTGTGCCGTGCTCGCGCTGCCGCTGTGCGCTCAGTCGCAGGCGCCGGCCAATCAACACCAGAATCCGGTTCCGGTCGCCGCGCCCCCAAGCGCAGCGCCGTCCATCAAAGTCCAGGTCAATGAAGTCATCGTCCCGGTGACGGTGACGGATGAAAAGGGCCGTTTCGTCAACGATCTGGACGAAAAGGATTTCAGCGTCTTCGACGAGGGCAAGGAGCAGAAGATCCAGTTCTTCACGCGCGAGCGCAATCAACCTGTCGTGGTCGGGTTCCTGATGGATATCAGCAATGCCAGCCGCATGCATTGGAAGAATTATCAGGATGCCGCGATCGAGCTGGTGCAAAATCTGGTGCCCGGCGATAATCCGAAGTTCAGCGGCTATCTCATTTCCTACGCCAATGACGCCGAGCTGGTTGTTAATACCACCAGTGATCCGGAGCCGATGGTGCAGAAGCTGGGAAAACTCAAACCCACCGGCGGAGCGGCGCTTTACGACGCCATCTACATGGCCTGCACCAGCCGCAAGCTCATCGATGGAGAGCCCATTGAGCCGCGGCGTATTCTAGTGGTAATCGGCGACGGGCACGACAACTCCAGCAAAAAGACTTTGGATGAGGCCGTGGAGATCGCGCAGCGCAACCTGGTCACCATCTACGGCGTGAGCACGGTAGCGTTTGGCTTCGACAATCCCGATCAAGAAAACCTGGTCCGGCTGGCCGAGGAGACGGGCGGCCGCGTGGTCTCACCGCTGCAGAACGTGTACGGCGATGTTTCGGGCTACCTGTCCACGCCGTCCGATGAAGGCAACTACGCCTTGAAGGTCGGAACCGGAGGCTATGCCTCGGCGTTGGCGAATGGAATGTACAAAGCCATCGAGGCGGTGGCGGGCGAGGTGACCACCCAGTACATTATTCGCTATACGCCGGACACGGTCGACGAGACGCGCCAGTTCCGCAACATTAATGTGAGGGTGAACCTGGCCAATGTCAAAGTACGCGCCCGCAAGGGATATTATCCCTTTGCCCCCTAGAAAGAATCATTGAGCGCGAAAATCTTCCGATAAGTTCAGTAAGCTAAGTTCAGTAAGCCCTGGTATGTCGACTTCCGTAATGCTAGCGAGCCGCGCTGGACGATACTCAATCGTGCAGGCCGAGCTGCCTGGCGACGGCCTGGTGAATCTGGGGATACTGCTCCAAGACCCTCAATCGGATGCTCTGCATCTCCGCTTCCGCCGCGATCTGGATTCGCTGGCCGATGAAGAAACGCTGGAGGTCCTCGGGAATCTGGCGGATGATTTGGCCCGAAAATCAGAAGAGCTGGGCGCGGAGAAATTATTCGAATATCTTGAAAGTACGCTCTCGGCCAGCGTTCGTATAACCGATCGCGAACAAGTCTTGGTGGACGATTTCTCGCGCGCCCTGGACCGCCTGTACCGCAAGCACGTTCCCAGCAAATTGCTCGAATTCCGGACTCATCTGCCGCGCTACTCGCTGCAAGTTGCAGCCGGTAAGTTTCTCGAAAACGACGAAGTCAGCGAGCAAGGCTGGATCGAAGCGCCGCGGGATCTGCGCCTGGGCCCGGACATGTTCGTCGCTCAAATCGCCGGCCATTCCATGGAGCCGATGATTCCCGACGGCAGCCTGTGCGTCTTCCGCGCGGGTGTGACCGGGAGCCGGGTTGGCCGGCTGGTTCTCGCCGAAGACCGGGAAGCAAACGCCTTCGCGGTGAAACGCTACAAGAGTGAGAAAGTAAGTAGCGACGAGGGTTGGCGCCATGAGCGCATTCGTCTGGAGTCGCTCAACCCCGGCTATCCTTCCTGGGATCTCGCTCCGGACGAGGAAAAATACCGTATCCTCGCCGAGTTCGTGCGGGTATTGGACTAGTTCTTCGCCGCGAGCTGCCGCAGGACATACGGCAGAATGCCGCCATTGCGGTAGTATTCGGCTTCCATGGGCGTGTCGATCCGCACGATCGCTTCGAAGCTCTTCTCGCCTTTGTCGCCCTTAGCTTTCACTCGCGCCCTCGATCCGGATGCGATGGCCTGCTGGACGCCCTCGATCGAATAAGTCTCCGAGCCAGTTAGGCCCACCGTCTCGCGATTTTCGTCGGGCAGAAATTGCAGCGGAAGCACACCCATCCCGATCAGGTTCGATCGATGAATCCGCTCGAAGCTCTCGGCGATCACCGCTTTCACGCCCAGCAGCAGCGTGCCCTTGGCGGCCCAGTCGCGCGATGATCCCGATCCGTATTCTTTGCCGGCGATCACCAGCAGCGGCGTGCCTTTTTCCCGGTACCTCAAAGCCGCGTCATAGATGAACATCTTCTCGCCCGTCGGCACGTGGACGGTCCAGCCGCCTTCGGTCCCCGGCGCTAACAAATTTCGCAAACGGATATTAGCGAAAGTGCCGCGCACCATCACCTCGTGATTACCGCGCCGCGCGCCGTAGGAATTGAAGTCCCCCGGCTTCACGCCCAACCCGATCAGATATTTTCCGGCCGGACTATCCACCGGAATCGAGCCGGCCGGCGAAATATGATCCGTGGTCACCGAGTCGGCCAGCATCGCGAGAACGCGCAGGCCGGTTAAATCACGCACCGATGTCTTGGGGTCCGCCATATTTTCGAAATACGGCGGCTTGCGAATGTAGGTCGAACGATCGCTCCATTCGTACAGATCGCCCTCGGGAACCTTCACCGAATTCCAGCGTTGGTCGCCCTGGAAAACCTCGGCGTACTGCTTTTGGAACATCTCGCTGCGAACGGAGCGCTTTACCACCGCGGCAACCTCTTCCGGCGCGGGCCAGATATCCCGCAGATACACATCTTTCCCGTTTTGATCGGCGCCGATGGGATCGTTTTCGAGATCGATGTCAACGCGGCCGGCCAGCGCATAGGCCACTACTAATGGCGGCGAAGCCAGGTAATTCGCGCGCACCAGTGCATTGATGCGCCCTTCGAAGTTGCGATTGCCGCTCAGCACCGCGGCCACTACCAGCTTTTCTTTTTGGACCGCCTCGGCCACTTGTTCGGGCAGCGGGCCGCTGTTGCCGATGCAGGTCGTGCAGCCGTAGCCGACCAGATGGAATTTCAGCTTCTCAAGATAGGGAGTGAGCCCGGCGTCATCCAGGTAATCGGAGACCACTTTGGAGCCCGGCGCCAGGCTGGACTTCACCCAGGGCTGCGTCTTCAGCCCTTTCTCCACTGCTTTCTTGGCGAGGAGCCCGGCAGCCACCATCACCGACGGATTGGACGTATTAGTGCAGCTGGTGATGGCGGCGATTACCACCGAGCCGTCGTGAAGGGTAGCCTTCGATCCATTGGTTCCGATTTCGGCCGACTTCGGCGCGGTGGTGAGCGAAGCCAGAAAGTTTTTCTTCACATCCGGAAGATTGATGCGATCCTGCGGGCGCTTGGGACCGGCCAGCGACGGCACGACGGTCGACAGATCCAGCTCCAGGGTATCGGAGTACTCTGGCTCCGGCGAATCCGGGCTGAGAAACAGGCCCTGCGCCTTGGCGTAGGCTTCCACCAGCGCAATCAATTCGGGCGGACGATTGGAGAGCCGCAGATAATCCAGCGTCTGATGATCGATGGGGAAGAAACCGATGGTCGCCCCGTATTCAGGCGCCATGTTGCCGATGGTCGCCCGGTCGGCCAGAGGAAGCGCGGCCACTCCGCTGCCGTAGAACTCGACGAATTTACCCACCACGCCTTTCTTGCGCAGCATCTGCGTCACGGTGAGCACCAGATCGGTAGCGGTCGAGCCGGCGGGCAATTTTCCGCGCAGCTTGAATCCGACCACCTGCGGAAGAAGCATTGAAATCGGCTGGCCCAGCATGCAGGCTTCGGCCTCGATTCCGCCTACGCCCCAGCCGACGACTCCCAGGCCGTTGATCATGGTGGTATGGGAATCCGTTCCCATCAGCGTGTCGGGATAAGCCAGCACCGGCGACTCGCGACGGTCCGTGAAAACGACCGATGCCAGGTATTCCAGATTCACCTGATGCACGATGCCGGTATCGGGCGGTACCACGCGGAAATCCTGAAAAGCTTTCTGGCCCCAGCGCAGGAAGGCATAGCGCTCCTGATTACGCTGGAATTCGAGCAGGGCGTTGAAGGCGAACGCGTCTTTGGTGCCGAACTGGTCCACCTGTACGGAATGGTCGATCACCAGGTCGACCGGAATCAGCGGATTCGCGCGCTTGGGATCGGCGCCGAGCTCGCGCAGCGCGTCGCGCATGGCAGCCAGATCCACCACGCACGGCACTCCCGTGAAATCCTGCAGCAACACGCGAGCGGGCTGGAAGTTGATCTCTTTCGCCGGGCCGCCGATCTGCCACTTCGCCACGTACTCGATATCGGCGGCCTTCACGGCGCGTCCGTCCTCGGAGCGCAGCAGGTTCTCGAGCAGGATGCGGATCGAGCACGGAATGCGAGAGATCTTAGCGAGGCCGCGTTTCTCCAGCGCTTCCAGCGAATAATAGCGATACTGCTGGCCGCCGTTTACAGTTAGTGTCGACGCCGCGCCAAAGCTATTCAACTTGTTCATTCACTTTCATTGTAGTTCGTTCCCTATTTCGCAGAGCCGGTTTCGGTGCGCCGCTCTTATTGAAAACTGACCGTCACCGTGTTCGACAATTGTCCATCCACGGACAAGGTCACAGCCACCTCGCCTTGGCCAGCCAACCCCGCCGGGATCTGGACGTTTACCTGATCGAGGCCCGGGTAGACGTTTTGCGGACCCGCGTACATCACCGGCGCCGGCACTCCCCCGATGGCACAGCTCACATTTTGTAGCGACGACAGGCCGCGAATCCCGGTGCCGTACAAGATCAGCGCTGCTTCGCCGCTCCCCAGGCTCACCGGCTGTGCCACGCAACTTCCCGCCGCAGTGCCGCACTGGGCTATGGGAATATACTGACCTGAACCACCGGAACCGGCCAGGAACACTTGCGCCGCGGCCACGCCAGTCCCGTTTCCATTGGCGGAAAAAATCCCCGGCGCAACGCCGCTAATCTGCAGAGCGGTCGACAAAATGGCGCCGCTGGTAGTGGTCACGGTCAGTGCGCCCGCTCCAGGTGCCGCGTCAGCAGGTACCAGGAAGTTAATCTGTCCCGGCGAGGTGTAGAACACGGTGGCCGGCTCGGACATCCCGGCGCCGTCTTCTACCGTCACGCTGGCGCCTTGCATCCCGTTTCCAAAGGCTGACGCGACCGCGCCCGGCGCAACGCTGGCGAGGTAAGTAGCGGCCGAGAAGGCGTACAGCGTTCCCGCGCCGGCGGCCGGAAGTCCCCACGCCACTACATCGCCCGAAACATACGTTGTATAAACCGTCCCATCCACGACCACGGGCTGGCTGTACGATGTCCCACCGCTCGGGTCGCTCCATAGGAATTGCCCCGTGGCGGCGTGGTAGATCTCAAAGCCCTGCGTAGTGGATACGAACACCAGTCCATTGGCCACCGTGACCGGCGCTATGACGGTGCCGTCCGTATCCCGCACCCAAATCACCGAGCCATCCGAGGGATTGATGGCGTACACGCTGCCGTTGAAGGCCGCCCCCAAAATCCGGACTCCGGCTCCCACAAAAAGTGTCGTCCCATCGAAAGCGGGCGTAGAGATGGAGCCGCAACCGAGCACCGGATTGCCGCAACTGACCACCAGCTGCGTCTCCCACGCCAGGCTCAAATCCGCCCGGTGGAACGCATAAAGATTGCCGTCTTTTCCGGTTGCGGCCATCATAGGAACGCCGTTTGACGGCGTAAATAAAGTCGGCGAGGAACCCCAGTCCAGATCGGAGTTCGATTCCGCCGCGGGAAGCAGGTAGTACGATTGCACCTGCAGCGTGGTGGCATCCATGGCCAGCGCGCCCTCGCTATAGTTGCCGGTGCTGGGATCCTGCGCGGGCACGCCATTGCCGGTAGTCGCGAACACTGTATTGGTGGCAGTATCGATCGCAACCGTTGACCATACTCCAGAGCCCACTCCATCGGGGGACATGGTGTAGCCAAACAGCGGCTGCTGGGGATTGTTCGGATCGATACGCACCACCGCCCCGCGCACCAGCGGACAATCTCCGAGCGAAGCCACGCCCAGGTACAGCGCGTTTTGATAAGGCACGATGGACGACCACAGGTACGCTCCACTCGCCGGATCGGCCAAGGCAGACCGCCAGATTTGGTTCCCGTTGGATATATCCAGCGCGTACACCGCCGAATCCCCGCCGGCCACGTACACTGTGTTGCCGAGCACGGTGGCTTGAGACGTCACGCCCACACCTGGCATGCACGTGGAAGATGCCGGATTAGGCGCTGTTCCGACGAAGGTCTGCCAAAGCTGGACGCCGGTCTGAGCGTTCACCGCATGGAAGTAGCCGTTCCAGTCTCCAAAATATAGAACTCCGCCGGACACGGTTACAGCCGAAGCCACGGGCGCTCCCACCGGGAAATCCCAGGTGCGCTGCAAATTGGCGATTTGATTCTGCCCTAGCTGCGTCTCGGCGGAAACGAAGCTGGAAATGCACCAGGTCCTTGAGATACATGGGCCAATCTTGCGCGCTCAGCGGAACGAGCAGCGCCATGACCGGCACAGCAATCAGCGCGCGCATTAAATTAGGGACAGTACACTCAAATACCGATTTCCTACATGTACTCTGGCACCGCGATCCCCAACACTCCCAGCGTCCGTTCCAATTGCGAGCGAAAATAATCGGTCATCCACAGCAGGAACGTCCGCTTCTCGCGATTTTCCTCGGTCAACACCGGATAGTCGTGATAAAAAGTGTTGAACGCCTGCGCCAGTTGAAATGCATATTTCGCGACATGCGCCGGCTCGCCCGACCCTACCGCCCGCTCGATGGCCGAATCCGCCTTGGAGGCCATTAGCAGCAACTGCCAGAAATCCTCGGAGGCTAGCTGCCGCTCGATTGCAGGCCGGTCCAGTTCGCGCTGAAAATCCGGCAGCGATTCACCGCGCTCGGCCAGCTTCCGCAAAATGTTCCGCGCCCGCACCGCCGTGTACTGCACATACGGCCCCGTCTCGCCCTCGAAACTCAGCGCTTCCTGGAAATCGAAGGCGATCACCGAATTCCGCGTGAACTTCAGCATGAAGTAGCGCAGCGCCCCAATGGCAATCTGTTGGGCGATTTCGCGGCGCTCCGCAGCGGGCTTTTCCGGATGCCGCGAGTCTACCTCCTCCAAGGCTTTCTCGATCAGCTTGTCGATTAAATCGTCCGCCTTCACGCCCAGCCCCTTGCGGCCCGACACCTCCACATACGGCCGCCTCCGATCCTCTTCGGACAGCTCGATTCCCAATTCCACGCAAGTTGCCGGCGACAGCGCTACCATCTCGTAGGAAAAATGCACCGAATGGTCGGCCGCCTGGTTGTAACCCAGCGCACGCAAGCCGGCTACTACGACATCCTGCAAGTACGATTGCCGCGAGTCGATCACGTTGTACACCAGCTCGCCGTTTCCGAATTTCGGACCGCCTGGCGGCTGCGGCGCCGCAGTACTGATATAAACCGTGTGGCCGCCATATTGTTTCCATGGCCGGTAATAAAAATCTTTGCCCAGCAACCCGAACTTCCAAAGCTGATAGGCGATGTCCTTGCCGACATAGGTTACGGTGCCGTTAGAGCGAACGATTACTTTACTGTCGTCTGCGTCTTCGATCGAGTGCTCTTTGAATGCGCTGGCTGGCATCACCCAGCAGCCTTTGTTTTTTCCTTCAGTCTCCAGATAAATCGCTTGGCGGTCCTTTAGCAGCGCAAAGGCGGCTTCCCAGAATCGCAGGTGCAGGATCTCGCTTTCGCGCGGCAGAACATCATATTCGATGCCCAGCCGGTCCATGGTTTTGAGATGATAATCGACGATCGCGTCGGCGACAATCGTAGCCAGATGAGCCAAATCGCCGCCGCCCTGTTCGATCGCGTGGAGTGTCTCGTGACGCCAGGCCAGCGCTTCGGGATGATCCTTGAAATGAGCCGAGACGAGCGCATAGAGGTCCCAGCAATAGTAGTCGAACCGCACGGCTGGATCGCCCAGTAGCTTTTCAACATCGGCCGCCGACTTGTGCTCGAGATTGTGGAAACCCGCCACTACGTCGGCCACCTGTACGCCCGTATTGTCGATATAATTCTGAACTTCCACGGTCCGCCCGCTGGACCGCAGCATCCGCACGAAGGTATCGCCCAGCACGGCATTGCGCAGATGCCCGATGTGCGCCGCTTTGTTGGGATTGATATTGGTATGTTCGACGATGATCTTGCCGCCGGATTGCGCCCGGGCCTGCGTTCCCTGCAACACGGCGTACCCATACGCGCCGCGATCCAGCCGGACGTTGATGTAGCCGTTCCCCGCCACCTCCATCGCCGAGACGCCTGGAATATTTCCCAGGTCGGCTACCATTTGCGCCGCAATCGCCTTGGGCGCCTGCCTCAACTGCCGGGCCAGATGGAACGCGACGGGAATCGCCAGTTCGCCGAAGGAGGATTGCTTGGGCTGTTCCAGCGACACCGCGATGTCCGCCCCAAAGCGCGAACGCACGTGCTCCCGCACCTGGCTGGAAATCGTTTTCTCTATCAAATGAAACATTCTTCCCAGTATGCAGTAGCGTGCGTACTCTTGCGGGACGCGCCGGCACTCATGTCGACGCTATAATAGATTGTGCCGAAGCTCACTATCGACGGGAAAACCGTAGAGTTCCAAGCAGGCCAGCTGCCCTACCAGGAACACGGGCTGCCCGGATCGATCCTGGACGTCTGCCTCAACTTCGGAATTCACCTGGAACATGCCTGCGGCGGCAACTGCGCCTGCACTACCTGCCACATCATCGTGAACCAGGGCATGGAGAATCTTTCGGAAATGACCGATGAGGAAGCCGACCGCCTGGACATGGCCGCGGGTCTCACGCTGAAATCGCGCCTGGGCTGCCAGTGCGTGATGGAAGGTGACGTCCAAGTCGAGATTCCTTCCTGGAACCGCAATTACGTGAGCGAGGGCGGCGGGTCGATGAACCTTGGCGATGCGATTCCGGCCGGGAAGAAGTAACCGCTGAGACCCGCAGTCTAAGCAGGAACCTTTTTTCATCCCCAGCGTATTACCTTCCATGAGCCTCCCTCAGCTCAACCAGGTATTCCGCCGGCTTGGCCGCGCACCCATGTTCACGGCGGTCACGCTCATCACCCTGGCCATCGGCGTCGGCGCGAACACCGCCATCTTCAGCGTCCTGGACGGCGTCCTGCTTAAACCGCTGCCTTATCCTCACTCGGGCGACCTGGTGGGCGTATGGCACACCGCGCCGGGCCTGAATATCAAAGAACTGAACGCCTCGCCCTCCACGTACTTCATCTACCGCGATCAAAACCGCACCTTCCAGGACATCGGCCTCTACACCGGTGACTCGGTCAATGTAACCGGCGTCGGTGAGCCAGAACAGGTGCGCGCACTCCTGGTCACCGATGGGGTGCTGCCTATCCTCGGCGTCCAACCGATGCTCGGCCGCTGGTTCACCCGCAAAGACGATTTGCCCGGCAGTCCCGACACCATGCTGCTGACCTACGGCTACTGGCGTCGTAAATTTGGCGCCGACACCTCCGTCATCGGACGCCGCATCGTGGTCGACGGAAAAGCCCGCGAGGTCATCGGCGTGCTTCCCCAAACTTTCCATTTCCTCGGCCGGGAAGATCCACCGCTGATCATGCCGATGAAGTTCGATCGCAACAAGACCTTTCTCGGGAATTTCAGTTTCCAGGCGGTCGCGCGGCTAAAGCCTGGAGCAAACATCACCGAGGCAAATGCCGACGTCGCGCGCATGCTGCCGATCGTCAACCGCAGTTTCCCCCTGCCCATGGGCTTCAGCATTAAGCTGTTCGAACAGGCGCGTATCGGGCCCAATGTTCGGCCCTTTAAGCAGGACGTGATCGGTGATGTCGGCAACACGCTATGGGTCCTGATGGCCACGATAGGCATGGTGCTACTCATCGCCTGCGCGAATGTGGCGAATCTGCTTTTGGTTCGAGCCGAGGGCCGCCAGCAGGAACTGGCAATCCGAGCCGCGCTGGGCGCCAGCCGTTCCCAAATTGCCGGTGAGCTGTTGTTCGAGAGTCTGCTGCTCGGCCTGGCGGGTGGCGCGCTCGGCCTGGCGCTCGCCTACGCTGCCATACGAGCCTTGATTGCCATGGCGCCCACCGGACTGCCGCGGCTCAATGAGATCGGCATCGATACGACGGTGTTGTTATTCACTTTCGCAGTTTCGCTGCTCGCCGGCCTGCTCTTCGGCTCCATCCCGGTGTTCAAATATGCGGACGCGCGCCTCGGAACCGGCCTGCGCGAAGGTGGACGCACGCTGAGCCAGAGCCGGGAACGGCATCGCGCGCGCAGCACACTGGTGGTTATCCAAGTGGCCCTGGCGCTGGTTCTTTTGGTCAGCTCAGGCCTCATGATTCGCACGTTCCGGGCCATGACACACGTCCAGCCCGGCTTCGTCCGCCCAGCCGAAGTTCAGACGCTCCGCATCGCGATCCCCGAAGCCGAGGTGAAGGACCAGGAACAGGTATTCCGCATGCAGCAGGAGCTATTGCGAAGAATCGCGGCCATACCTGGCGTAACCTCGGCAAGCATCGCCACCAAGATTCCGATGGACGACAATCAAAGTTGGGATCCGATATTCACCGAGAATCGAACCTACGCCGAAGGCCAGCTGCCGCCGATCCGCCGCTTCCACTACGTCTCGCCTGGATTTTTTCAAACTATCGGGGCGACGCTTCTGGCCGGCCGCGATTTCACTTGGACCGATCTCGAACACCAAGCTCCCGTGGTCCTGGTTTCTGAAAATCTCGCGCGCGAATACTGGCACGATCCCACCCGCGCGCTCGGCCACCGAATCCGTGTAGCCAACAGTGCCGCGTGGCATCAGATCATCGGTGTGGTGGCCGATATTCGCGACGATAGCGTGGACAAGCCGGCGCCCAGCTCCGTGTACTGGCCCATAATAGTGAAAGGCCTGTACAGCAATGAAACCGACGTACAACGGACGGTTGCGTTTGCTATCCGGACCAGCCGCGCCGGATCGGAAAGCTTCATGAAAGATGTCCGCCAAGCCATCTGGTCGCTCGACGCCAACCTTCCCTTGGCCGAGGTGCGGACTTTGGACGACTACTATCGCAGGTCCATGGCGCGCACGTCGTTCACGCTCATCATGCTCGCTGTTGCGGGCGGCATGGCGCTGTTACTCGGAGTAGTAGGAATTTATGGCGTGATTGCCTACTCGGTATCGCAGCGGACGCGAGAGATCGGGATTCGAGTGGCGCTCGGCGCGCAACACGGGCAACTGGCCGGGATGTTCGTGCGCCATGGCCTGCTCCTCACGGCCGCCGGGGTGGTGTGCGGACTCGTCGCCTCGATCGCCCTCACGCGGCTGATGTCGTCGCTGCTATTCGAAGTGAGCCGCTTCGATCCGGTGACCTATGGCGCAGTCGCTATCGGCTTGGTGGCCGCCGCTGCGCTGGCCAGCTACTTGCCGTCGCGGCGCGCCGCAGCGGTGGATCCGATTGAAGCGCTCCGGGCGGAATAAGGCTAGCGCTTTAGCCACAGATCCAGAAATCGGTCGCCCAAGCCCGCCGGAATGTCAGCCGTGACTTTTGTCTTAGTCTGCTGCTGCTCTACCTTAATCGCATCGTAAAGCTTAAGCATCTCGGGACGATTATCGGGCGTGTTCAGCCGGCCGAATCCCACGATGCCCTTCACCATGTCATGCACGAACTTCGCGTCGCGCTCGGTTTTCGAAGTTACCTCCGCTGTCACCGCGATGCCGCTGCGCAGGTCCATCCCTAGCGTCGCGCTGTCGATCGATCGCAATACATTCGTAATGTTCCCGAGATTGCTATCTTGCGGAATGGTCAGGTTCAGACCTTCCAGGCCGCCCGCCAGCGCCGCATAAATCTGATCGTTCGCCGGAAGCGTCCGCAGCAAGTCCCGAATCGCCGTAGGCAGCCCGCGTGCCCCGGTTCGATCGATGATGGATCGCAGATCGGCCGCCGGCCCGGCGATCACGGTGGACGGGTTCCAGACAAAGAAAGCGGCCCGCTCGTCGCCGAACAGGTTGTACTTCTTGTAGACGAAGGGCTTCGCTCCGTTGGCCGCCAGCCGCGCCTCTAGTTCCTGGGCTTTGAACTTGCCACGCGCCAAGAGCAACCCGGTCTTGCCGTTGGAGCATGTCAAAAGCTGCGATAAGTCCTTGCGCGGATCGAGACCGGTTCGCTGTGCGAAATAATCCAACTGCGGCAGCGGCATCCGGCTCAACAGCTTCTGAAAGACCGGCGTATCGCGAATCGCGTCCACATTCGCGCCCACCACGAACACCGTATCGGCGGGAATCAGCGTCTCCAGCTCCGGATCGATGTGCAGCGATTCCGATTTCTTCGCCTGGCAGCCCGCCAAAGCCAAACACAACAGGGCCGCCCACAGCGGCCGCATCAAAAGTCTCTCCTTGAAAAAATCACGAGCGCGGCCGACAATACCACGGCGCCAAATAGCGCCGAAGTCCAGATGGGCATAAATCCGTTGAAGCTCCGGCTCAGAATCCCGTCCAGCGTCATCTTGCCCAGGTCATATACCTTCGGCGTCGAATAATAGAGAACTCGCCAGATTTCCCGCGACCATTCCGAAGATAACAGGCGCATCATCAGGGCCGTCTGCGCCAGTATGGGACTGACGATCATTAAGGCTACTGTGACCATGGTCGACAGGGCCGCGCTATCGAACAACACGCCGATCAGCACCACTACGCCCAGCAGCACCGCGAAGATAAAGATCGTGGTCGCGATCGAGATCAGAAACGTTCCTGACCAGATGCCCGTTTTCAGCCCCAGAATCGTCCAGATCCCCAGCACCAGAAAAATTACGTTGCAGGAAACCACCAGGACATTGCCGGCGTAGCGGCCCAGAAGAATATGCGTGCGCGAGACCGGCTTCGAGACCAGCAGCTCAATCCGGCCGGGCTCTAGAATGCTCGGGATCAGGCCGGAGGATGCAAATACCGACAAAAACATTCCCCAGGTGTATAAGAAGGTCGCGATTCCAGCGTACACGCCGCGTACCACCCGGTCGACATCCTGCATCCGGTTGGTCGATCCACCGAACAATGACACCGTAGCTACGCCGCCTTCGACGATGTCGATCTTGAGCAGAAAGAGAAAGAACAGGATCATCACGGCGGAGAGACCGAACAGCCCCCAAAAGATCTTTCGGGCAAAGGCCTCTCGAAAAGTGTCGCGGATCAGCGCCCCTGTGGCTCTCAATGAATCGGTCATTTCATCACTTGGTCATTTTTCAATCGTTCGGACAAAAACTTCCTCGAGCGTGCTGGTGGTGGGAACCAGCGCCTCAATATCGCAGCGTTGCGACCGTACCAGATCCACCGCTTCGTTCACCTGCTCACGGGTGGCAAATTGAAGGTCGACCATTCCATCTCTGGCCGCGGCGGACGTTGCCTTGGCGCGTAGCTCGTCCAGAAGCGTTTCCGGAGTCTGGCTTGCGATTGTCAGGCGATAGCCCTTGCCGGCCTTCAGGTCGTGCAGATTGCCGCTGAGCGCCACCTTGCCCTTGTCCAGAATCGCGACTTCGCGGCAGAATAGCTCCACCTCCACCAGCAGGTGCGAGTTAATGAAGATGGTCACGCCTTTTTCCTCGAAACGCGTGAGGATCTCGCGCATTTGGCGCCGCCCAACCGGATCCACGCCGTCGGTAGGCTCGTCGAGTATCAACATCGAAGGCGAATGGATAAGGGCCTGCGCCAGACCGACGCGCTGCAGCATGCCCTTAGAGTACTTGCCGAGCCGGACGTTGCCCCAGTCCTTCAGGCCCACCAGCTCGAGCATTTCGGGAATCAGCTTTTTTCTACGCGCGCCATCCAAGCCCGAGAGAGCGGCGTAAAAATCGAGCATGCCGGCGCCGGTGAAGTAGGTCGGAAAGCGATGGTTTTCAGGCAGGTAGCCGATGGGCCTCCGCGCTTCGGGCTCCCTGGCGTCGCGGCCGAAGATCAGCGCGTTTCCCGCGGTGGGATGCACGGCCGAAAGCAGCAGCTTGACGAAGGTCGTCTTCCCCGCCCCGTTCGGCCCCAAGAGCCCGAAGATGGTCCCGCGCGGTACTCGCAGCGAAATTCCATCCACGGCCCGCACTTCGCGGCGGGTCCAGCGCGAGCGATAGACTTTGACCAGACCCGTTGTTTCAATGGCGTATTCCGGCTGCACTTAATAACTAGCATACGTGGGAAAGACCCCCATTGTTCCTCGTCGCGGCCGGGATGTCATAAAATTGTAAAAGAGTCCGAATGCAGCCTTTCGTCGGTTCAAATCCCCTATTAGAGATTAGATTTCAGATTCCTTTCGACCAAATCCGGCCAGAACACGTGGAACCGGCGATCGCGGAGTTGTTGCGCGATGCGCGCGAGCGTCTGGATCGGATCACTTCCGAGGCTGGGCCCCGCACCTTCGCCAACACCATGCAGCCTCTCGACAAGCTGGGAGAGCGCCTGGATTACGCGCTGGGAATCACTCGCCATCTGGAAGCCGTGGCCACGAAACCTGAGCTGCGCGCCGCCTATAATGCCGTCCAGCCGCCGGTCAGCGAATTTTATTCGTCGCTGCCATTGAACCAGGCGCTGTGGCGCGCGGTCGAAACCTACGCGAAATCTGAAGAGGCCCGAAATCTCTCGGGTACGCGCAAGCGTTTCCTCGAAAAAACCGTCGACAACTTCCGCCGACATGGGGCCGAGCTCGATCCGGCGGGAAAGCAGCGTATCTCGGAGATCGACGTCGAACTATCTAAGCTGACCATGCGCTTTTCGGAGCACGTGCTGGATTCGACCAATGAGTTCGATCTGGTGATCACCGATGAAAGAAAGCTGGCCGGGTTGCCGGAAAGCGCCGTCGCCATGGGCCGTGCCAGCGCGGCATCCAAAGGGCTCGCCGAGCCGTCCTGGCGATTCACGCTGCAGGCGCCGAGTTATGTCGCCTTGATGACTTATCTCGATGACGCCGGAATTCGCCGCCAGGTTTACGAGGCGTTTGTAAACCGCGCCGTCGAAGGCAAACACGACAACCGGCCCATTATCGGGCGCATTTTGGAGCTTCGGCGCGAAAAGGCCAATCTGCTCGGCTACCGTGACTTCGCGGATCTGGTGCTCGAAGACCGCATGGCGCACACCGGCGCGCGCGCTCAGCAATTCCTCCTCGATCTGAAGCAAAAAACCGAAAGCTATTTCCAAAAAGAGAACCAGGAATTATGCGCCTTCGCCGGAAAGAGCGAACTTGCGCCTTGGGATATCGGCTACTACGCCGAAAAGCAGCGCGCCGCGCTCTATGACTTCGACGAGGAAGCGCTGCGACCCTATTTCCCGCTCGAACGCGTCGTGTACGGAATGTTCGAAATCGTCCAGCGGTTATATGGCATTCGCGTGATCGAAAAGCCCGGGGCGCCGGTGTGGGACCCCCAGGTCAAGTATTACGAGATCCACGACGACGGCCGTCCGCCGGACGAATCGCTGATCGGAGCTTTCTACGCCGATTGGTACCCGCGCGAGAACAAGCGCGGCGGCGCCTGGATGGATGCTTTCATCACCGGCATCGCCTTCGGCAAACGGCTGGAGCCGCACGCCGGGCTCATTTGCGGAAACCTTACGCCGCCCGTGAATAGCCGCCCCTCGCTGCTGACGCACCGCGAAGTCCAGACGATTTTTCACGAGTTCGGCCATCTGCTGCACCATTGCCTGAGCCAGGTGGAGGTGCGCAGCCTCGCCGGGGCCAACGTAGCTTGGGATTTTGTGGAGCTTCCCTCGCAGATCATGGAGAACTGGTGCTGGGAGCGCGAGGCCTTGGACCTGTTTGCGCAGCATTACAAAACCGGCCAGCGCATCCCCGAAGACCTATTTGAAAAGATGCGCCGCGCGCGCAATTTCCGCGCCGCCAACACCCAGATGCGCCAGTTGGGCTTCGGCTTCGTCGATCTGGCCTTGCATCGCGACTTCTCTCCGCAGTCGGGGTACGATGTATTGGCTTATTCGCGCCGGATTCTCTCGGATTTCACGCCCGCCAGGCTGCCTGAGCACTACGGCATGATCGCCAGTTTCACTCACCTCTTTGCCAGCCCGGTAGGTTACGGCGCCGGTTATTATTCCTACAAATGGGCCGAAGTGCTGGACGCCGACGCCTTCACCATGTTCCAGACCCGCGGCATTTTCAGCCGGGATATCGGGTCGCGCTTTCGCCAGAACATTCTCTCGCGCGGCGATAGTCAGGATCCGGCCGAGCTTTACCGCACCTTCATGGGCCGCGATCCCGATCCGAACGCCTTGCTGGTGCGCTCGGGATTGTTGGTAACCAAGTAACCTGTTGCAACTTATCCGGCGCGCCGGTATCCAACCTGTTGGAGGGTTGTTCGATGAGATCAAGCATCCGGATCGGCAGTTTCTTCGGAATCGACGTCGGCCTGCACTACAGTTGGTTCCTGATAGCGCTGCTCATCACCATGTCCCTGACGGCGCAATTCCATCAGAGTCACCCCGGCTGGAGCGACGGCGTTGTCTGGGCCACCTCCTTGATGACCGCGCTGCTATTCTTCGCCGCGCTGGTGGCCCACGAGATGTCCCACGCGCTGGTGGCCCGCTCGCACGGCCTTAAGACACGGGAAATTACACTCTTCGCCCTGGGCGGCGTGGCCCAGATCGAGAAGGAGCCGGAAGATCCCAAGACCGAATTCTGGGTAGGCATCGTAGGACCCGTTTCGAGCGCCCTGATTGGCCTGGTCTGCCTGGGCATTTCCTGGCTGGCCGGCTGGCGGATTGGCGCCACTCCCGAAACGCCGGTGCTGTCCATGCTGGTCTGGCTCGGCTACATCAATCTCATGCTCGCGGCGTTCAACATGATTCCGGGCTTTCCCTTGGATGGCGGCCGCATTTTGCGCTCGCTGATCTGGTGGAAGAACAAGGATGCGGTGCGGTCGACCAAATTGGCTGCGCGAACCGGCCAATTCGTGGCCCTCTTGTTTATTTGTCTGGGAATTTTCCGGTTCTTCGCGGGAGAGGGTTTCGGCGGATTGTGGATCGCGTTCATCGGCTGGTTCCTGATGCAGGCCGCCGGGGCCAGCTATGCCACCGTCAGCCTTACTTCCGGACTTCAAGGAGCCCACGTGAGCGATGTTATGGAGCGGAATTGCGAACCGGTGGACGGGAATCTAAACGTCGAGCGCTTCGTCGAAGATCATCTGCTGCGTTCCGGCCGCCGTTGTTTCGTAATCGAGCAGCAGGACGAGATAGCCGGTCTGATAACGCCGCACGAGATCAAGGCGCTGGAGCGGGCGCGCTGGCCCTATACGACGCTGTACGACATTATGCGGCCGCTCGATCAATTGCATACCGTGGAGCCGAATACTCCGCTGATGGAGGCGCTCGAGACCATGGGCCGCGACGACGTTAATCAACTCCCGGTGGTATCAAACCATCACCTGGAAGGCATCGTCACGCGAGCCAACGTACTGCAGTTCTTGCAGACCCGGGCAGAGCTGTCGAGATAGGCTCTATTTGCTCTTGCTCAGTTTGCGATAATAATCGGCCACGGCGCCGGAGTAACCCGGCGGAATGGTTTCCGACCCTGCGCTCCGAACCTGATCGCCGTTTTTGTCGTCCAGCTTGCGGCGCAGCTCCAGTTCCAGGCGCTCTATGGACGGTATCACCTCGCGATTCAGGCGCTGTGTCAATTCGCCGTCATTCTGATACGCCGGATTCAGGGCCTGCATGAGCTGCTGGACATCTCCGGAAAATTCCGGATGTTCCTTCAGGAAATCCCGCATCTGGCCGAGATCGCGCAGCGATTCCCGATAGCCTTGATCCAGAGGAACTGGCCCGTCGCCCATATAGCCGTTGCGCGGAGTGACCGGACCACCGCCGCCGTAAGGCCCATAGGCGCTCCCAGGGCTAGGCGTTCCGAGGCCGCCCGCTCCGTATTGCCCGCCCTGCCCTTGCTGGCCACCGGCCTGCCCCTGGCCTTGGGACTGGCCACCTTGCTGCCCTTGTCCTGCTTGTTGACCCGGTTGTCCCTGTTGGCCGGATTGCTGGCCCGATTGTTGGCCTGGCTGCCCTTGACCCGATTGCTGGCCCTGTTGTCCTTGGCCATCCTGGCCGCGCTGAAGCTGGCCGCCATTTTGCTGGTTGCCGTTGCGGCCTTGGGCGCCGCCGCGATTCTGCTGCGCTTGTGCAAGCTGCTGCATTCGATTGCGCATGGCTTCCACTTGCGCCAGGGCTTTCTCGATGTCGCTCTTGTCGCCGCCGGGACCTTGACCTTTCCCATTTTGGCTGGGGTCCTGCATGGCCGCTTGCGCCTGCTGTAGCTGGTCGCGCAGATCGTTGAGTCCCTTGGTAACCGAGTTCTCCCGCACCCACGCCGACATTCCGTAGCCCCTGCGAATGTACTCGGCGTTGCGCCGCATGTTCAACTCGATTTCGTTCTGCTCCGCTTCCGAAAGCGCGCCTCGCAGTTTGTTCGAAACCGGATTCTGCGCTCCCGCCATACTGCGGGCCGCGTCGCTCATATCTTTCTCCAACTGCTTGAGCTGTTCGGCCATCTGCTCTTTCTCGCCGGCCATCTTGTCGGCCTGTTGCTGCGACTGGCCGGGTTGCTGTCCGTTGAAGCGAGGAGTGTCGCCCGTAGCGCCGACCTGTTGACGCAGCCGGTTCTGGAAGTCGGACTGGTGCTCGGCTAGCTGGCCGGCGCGGCGCGCCATGTCATCCACCTGATTGGAAGCTTTCTGGTGCTGCATTCCGTTCAGGATGTCGCGAGCTTCCTGGAGCCTATCAGCCGCGCGGCGCTGGCCGGCGGTGTCCTGGTTGCCGTTCTGCTGGCTCTCGGCGGACCGCATGTCGTCGGTGGCCTTTTGCAGACGCTCGATGGCCTGCTGCAGGCGCGGATCGGCAATCGACCCGGTGCGGCCGCCATTACCGCCCTGGCTCGGCTGCCCGTTGGCTTGCTGCCCCTGCTGTCCCTGCTGTCCACCTTGCTGTTGCCCTTGTTGACCCTGCTGAC
>Ga0182024_10003395_pt1 | contig 38062 bp, 35 predicted proteins | sample P32metaG_FD_120480 | JGI IMG/M metagenome (GOLD analysis project Ga0182024, IMG submission 120480) | Permafrost microbial communities from Stordalen Mire, Sweden - P3-2 metaG (Illumina Assembly) | ecosystem: Environmental > Terrestrial > Soil > Wetlands > Permafrost | place: Sweden: Stordalen...
GACCTTCGCTCCCTCGATCAGGACCTGCGCCCGGTCTTGATCGAGATCGACATAGGGCGAATCGGGGGAGGTCAGACCAAGCTTCTCGCACACCGAGATAAACGGCGCGTCGGCCTTCGGAGGCGGGAACGCCGCCAGGGCGACCCGAAAGTGCTCCCACCACTCAAGCCCCTCGCCGACACGATCATCGGGCTGCGGAAGGCCGACGAGCGGACCGAGTGCGGCCCCACCGTTATAGACGCTCAATGGGGTAAGGGTGAAGCGGTCCTGCAACGCGTTGACCGATGGGAGATCGGCTTCGCCGTCGACCTGGATTCTTCCGGCGATCACCAAGACATCCGTCGGCGAGTGAATGACCCGCATCTCGGCTGGGAGCTCGCCGTCATAGCCGCTCGGGGCAAGCAGGAACTCGGCCTCCGCGGTGCCGGTGGCGCGACGTCCGGGATACGCGAAGTTATTCGACCACGCGTCGATGCACTCCATGACGTAGTAGCGCCCGCCGGCATCGGGAACGTGCAGCACCAGAGGCCCTTGGCTCAGGTCGCACATCGCAATCGAATAGACGGTGTCGTTGTTGGGTGAGACGAACTCAAACTCGGGGCCCGCGAGCCTCCGGGCATGACCGAACTCGTTTAGCTGCGCCTGCATCGGGAACCGGCCGCCGCCGGCAATGTACGCCGCGATCTCGTTGAGGCCGTAGACCAGGGGATACCCATAGAGGTACGCCTGAGCTGCGGCCTGGACCTGCTCTTGGTTCGCCCTTCTGGCAGATTGGTAGTCACGACCCGTGAACTCCTCAGCTCGACAGGGCGAGCACAGAGCCTGTCAGCCCGTCACGTGTCTCACATCGTCCCCCAGGGGGTGATGTGACTGGCGGCGTAGCGGCCGTCTGCCGTGCTGGTCACCCACCGCTGCTTCGTAGCCGCTTTACCAGGTCAGTTCGATTTCGAGCTCCGTGCCGTCGTCCTCGATTTCGAATTCAACCTTGAGGTTGACCTCGTCTGGGACGTGGGCGACGAAGCGGACGTGTTCTCGCTCGATCAGGACGTCGTTGTTCGTCGCGAGCTCGTCTGCGATCGCGTGCAGGCGTGCGGCCACTTCCTCCCGGGAGAGAGTGGTCTTTTCTTTGAGCTCTACTAGTTCCATGTGACGCTCCGATCGTTGTAGGCGACTGGTCTGAGTCGGGGTGTGGCAAGGGCTTCGTGTCCTGGGTCGTGGCCGGGAATCCGCAGTAGGCCCCCGCAGGGTCCCGAGCCGCCTTCGGCTGGATCCGGCGATCCGGGGCGGTCACGATCGTCCGGCCGGATGGGGGCGCGACAGCGCGAAGCGCACCAGCTGGCGGATTGCGTCGAGAGCACCGGCGGGCAGGTTCGCTGATGGCGAAGCGCCGGCATGCTGGGGCGCGATGCGGACGTGCAGCGCAGCAGGGCGCGACCGGAAGCGCAGCGGGGGCTCGAGCTGCACGGCCTCGCCATCGATGCCGGCCGCGATGATCCGGTCCGACTGGACCTCAAAGGCAGGCGCGATGGGATGGGAGAACCGTCGACTCGCCCACGGCGCCGAACCCCTGGTGGACCCGGCAATCCTGCGGAACCTGACGTTGCGTGGCGGGCTCACCTCGTTCTTCTTTCATACCCGTTGCAGGGTGGACTGTTCTTAGTGGTGCCGCTGTTTTTGTCTGTCGCGCTCGGTCTCTCGGCGATCTCGAGGCGTTCGGCTGCTGCCGCGTCGATCACGCTGTTATTGGCCGCGGCGGGAATTCCGAAGGTGCTCCCGAACGCGTCACCCCGGCGAGTGGTTCAGCTTGGATTCGTCGCATTGTTCGCAGGGCTCTTGGTCATGATCGCTGGGCTCGACGCGGGCGCCGGGCCGGGGATCGTGACCTGGCCGATGCTGCTCGCGGGTCTCGCCGTCGGAGCTTTGGCTTCGCAACTCGGGAGTGTCACGGTGTCGTCGGTTCCCGACGAGCAGAGCGGCGAGGTCGGCGGACTGCAGAACACGCTGACGAACCTGGGCGCGTCGATCGGCACCGCCGTGGCCGGTGCTGTGCTCATCTCCACTTTGACCGCGTCCTTCATGACGGGGATCCAGAACAACCCCGTGGTACCCGCCGAGGTCAAGTCCAAGGCCCAGGTCGAGCTGGCCGGCGGTATCCCGTTCGTCTCTGACGCAGACCTGAAGACGGCGCTTGACAAGGCCAGGGTGCCCACGAAGACAGCCGACGCGATCGTTGCCGAGAATGCGACCGCACGGATTGATGGGCTGCGCTCGTCGCTGTCGGTGCTGGCAATCATCGCCCTGATCGCGTTGCCGTTCAGCCGCCGAATCCCAACCCAACAGCCCTCGGCGGCCCCGACCTGATCAACCCGTGGGTCATATCTGCAGCCGCGATGCACTGAGCGGCAGGTTTCGTGGTTTGTCTTGAGCCCACCGGGTGCCCTCGTCGTTGTGAAGCCAACAGCGTGGAGATAGGCTTGCGGCGTGCCGGCTTTGGAATGTCTCGTGCTGGTCTCCGCGGCGGGTAAGCGAGCGGGTGATCGCCGGGCGCGGCCTGTAGAGATGGCGTCCTTGCGACGGCGGGGCACGCGCTGCGAGCGGTGACCGTCATCCCCGGCAGCGCGGGGACAGCGAGGCTGGACGAGGTTCCCGAGCCGGGTGAAGAGCTGGGATCGGTGATGGTGGAGGCGCTGGCGGTGGGCGTGTGCGGCACCGATGTCGAGATCGCCAGCGGGCTGTACGGGTGGGCGCCGCCCGGTAGCGAGCGGCTGATACTGGGTCACGAGTCGGTCGGCAAGGTTATTGACCCGGGTCCGAGCGGGTTTTCGGTCGGCGATCATGTTGTGGGCATCGTGCGGCGACCGGATCCAGTGCCGTGCCCGAATTGCGCGGTCGGAGAGTGGGATATGTGCTCCAACGGTCGCTATACCGAACGGGGCATCAAGCAGGTCGACGGTTTCATGGCTGATCGCTGGCGGATAGAGCCCGATTACGCGGTGAAGGTCGATCAGAGCCTGGGTCTGCTCGGGGTTCTGTTGGAACCGACGACCGTCGTGGCCAAGGCCTGGGATCACATCGCGTCGATCGGCAGGCGAAGCTTCTGGGACCCGCGCACGATCTTGGTCATCGGCGCGGGCCCGATCGGGCTCCTGGCCGCGCTCATCGGCACGCAGTACGGCGGCGACGTGCATGTGCTCGATCGCGTCTCGGGTGGTCCGAAGCCCGCGCTGGTCGAAGCACTCGGAGCGACCTATCACACGGGCGCGGTGTCCGAACTTGGGCTGAGTCCGGACATCATCGTGGAATGTACAGGGGTCGCGCCGCTCATCCGAGCCGCTGCAGAGGCGGCTGCGCCTGGAGGCATTGTGTGCCTGACCGGCGTCGGTCCGCCGGTCATGCCGCAGGCGACGGTGACATCGCTTGCCAGCGACGCCGTGCTCAAGAACCTCGTTCTGTTCGGCTCGGTGAACGCCAATCGCCGTCACTACTACCGCGCGGCGCAGGTGCTCGCCAAAGCTGATCGGTCCTGGCTCGAGCAGCTCGTGACTCGGCGCGTCGGCCCAGGCTCTTTTGAACACGCCCTAGAACGCGAGGCCGGTGACATCAAGGTCGTCATCGAGTTCGCGCAGTGATGGTCGGTAGGCGGTCTACTGCCTCGAGCTAGATAGCAGTTGCCAGGGTCGGCCTCTGCCGTGAATCACTGGCGTGCAGGGTTTGGGGATCACCCGAATCGGACGAACTGCAAAGAGCCGACCGCGGATATGGTCGCGGAACCCGAATCGGTCAGCGGCGCTCTGAGCTGACGCCGGACCGAAAGCCACGAGGAGCCGCCGATGGATCACACGTCGATCGATGTCACGCTGGTGATCGACACCTTCCTGCTGTTGCTCATCGGTATCGGTCCAAAGATCGCGCTCGTGCCGTTCCTGGAGGTCACTGGGGCGATCGACCCGCCGACCAAGCAGCTGATGGTGCGCAAGATGCTCACGACCGCCGGCGTGGTCGCGGTTGGCCTCATCGCCCTCGGCGAGTTGTTGGCCAGGCTGCTGCATTTCTCGACGGGGTCGCTCTCGATCGCGGGCGGCATCATTCTCGTGATCATTGCGGTGACGATGGTTCTCGGATCTGCCGATCCGCAGGAGAGCCAGGCCATCAAGGGACGCGATCCGCTCCGGATCGCCGTGTTCCCGCTGGCGGTCCCGTACCTGTTGAATCCCGCGGGAATCGTGACACTGGTGACGCTTTCGGCTGAAGCGGATTCCCTCGCCGTGGTCGCGATGGTGCTCGTCTTGCTGGCCGTGGTGCTCGCCCTCGATGTCGTCATCTTTCGTTGGGCGAACCGGGTGAGTGATCACCTCGACGAGAGCCGCATGCTCGTGACGGAGAAGATCTTCGGCTTCCTCCTGGCGGCGCTGGCAGTCCAGCTCGTACTCGACGGCCTGGAGAGCGTCGGGGTCATCCACCTAGCCGCCCACTAGTAGGCCGAAGAGCAGCGCGCGCAAGCGCGCTCAGCGGATGAGCGCGAAGATCACGCAGCAGACCAGGAGCACCGCGGTGATGATGAGAACCAGTCGGGAGATCCATGCGGTTCGCAACATCGATTGGTGCTCCTTAGACGAAGTTGAAGCGCTCGGTATTGAGCCGGCTTGCGGGAACACCGATCGCGAGCAGCAGCTTCTCCATCGCGTCCATCATCGGGTCTGAACCGCAGACGAAGTATTCGAGGCGTTTGAGAGTCCGTTCGGGTACATGGCGCCGGATCAGGTCGGCATCGATTCGCCCGCTCTCACCGGCCCAGTCCTCAGGGGGTTCCTCGAGAACGTGGACGACCCTCAGGTAGGGCATGGCGTCCTCGAGCTCGGCAAGCCGCTCGCGGAAGGTCACGTCCTTCCAGCGGCGGTTGGCGTAGAACAGGGTCACGGGCCGGATGTCGTCGCGCTCGCGCATCGTCAACAGCATGCTGAACAGTGGTGTGATCCCGACGCCGCCACCGATGAACACGTAGCCCTGCGCCTGCTGGCGGTCCATCGAGAACACGCCGTGCGGCCCATCGACGTATACCTTGGCGCCGACCGCGAACGTCGCGACTTGGGCGCTGAAGTCCCCGAGCGCTCTGATCGTCAACGCCACTCGGCCTCCGTCAGAGCGGTCTCCCGCCGAGGAGAACGAGAACGGGTGGCTGACCCTCGTGAACGGTGATCGGTCAACGATGATCCATCCGAACTGCCCCGGAGCGAAGGCAAAGCCGGGATGTCCGACCGGTTCGATCTGCATCGTTGTCGAATCCCCACGCTCGGGGACGATCGCCGAAATCTGCCAAGGGCGGCGAAGCCTGCGGATCGGATTGATCACGCGGATCCACGCGAGCAGCAGCACGAGGCCGCCAGCCAGAAGGTAGAACAGGGTGCGCTTGACCGGCCCCGAGACGTAGTAGCCGACCCCTTCGATGTGCGCCAACGCCAGGATCACGATCGCCACCGCGAGGACCCCGTGGGTCAGCTGCCAGGCCTCATAGGACAGCCGCAACCGCCGGCGCAGCACAGAAAGCAACAGCAGACCCAGCAACAGGACCACCGAGGCGACCGCGAAGCGCGCCCGCCACGGGGCCGTAAAGACGTTGAGCAGCGGCAGATACTTCGAGGCGTTCTGGATGATCAACAAGATGGGGTGCGCGAGTATGAACACCAGCGCGACGTACGCGATCTCCTTGTGAAAGCGCGTCAACGCGTCGATCCCGAAAGGCGCCGCCACCGTCTTGAAACGCGCGATCAGAGCGAACTGGAGCCCCATCATCGCGAGGCCCACGAACCCGAGCGCCACCGAGAACTCGACCAGAAAAGGACGGCCGTGCGGCGGATTGGCAAGCGCCACGATCGCCAGCGGCGCCACCGCGAAGAATACGTATAGGACCACCCAGCCGATCCCCGACAGGGCGTTCTTCACGGGCCGGTAACACCTTCGCCGGGCATACTCATGTCAACGATCTCGCGATTCTGGAAACGAGCACGCACGAGCACGATTCAACTCCGGCACGCGCCACCGCTCATCACCCGAATGGGGTTATCTGGCGTTGTTGCCTACGGCTGGCTAGGGGTGGCTGCGAGGTTCTCACTGAAGACGATGAGGCCGTGCAGGACGTATACGCAGAGTGCGAAGATCGCCAGCGACCACCAGGTGGTTCGAGACGATCGTCGGGCGCTCAGCGAGCTAACCCATCTCACTTGGGTCAGCCGCTCTTTGTCTTAGGGACGGGGGGCGACGGGTAGAGAGACACGATCCCCGGGATGTCAGATAAAACCGACGCGCGCCACCAGGGCCCCGTCGGCGTGCTCGTTGTCGACGATCAAGCCGTGTTCCGCGCGGCGGCCATCGCGGTCATCGAGCTCACCCCGGGATTCAGGCTGGTCGGCCAGGCGCGCTCAGGCGAGGAGGCGATCGAACTCGTCCACCAAAACGCGCCGGATCTTGTCCTCCTCGACGGGGCTTGCCCAAACTGGACGGCGTCGCCACAGCTCGCGCGATCTTCCGAATGCGGCCGGCGTCGGTCACGGTTCTCCTGTCGGCCGACGAGCACCCCGACATCGCGGCTGACCCGGGTGCTCACGGGGCGGCGGCTTTCCTTCCCAAAGAGAATCTCGGGTCGCGATTTTTGCGTGAGCTCTGGGCGACGCGCGGCCCCTGGCTCGCCGATCATCGAATGGAGGCGCGCGGGTCGGCCGCTGATCCCGAGTCAGCTCGTCGGGCGTGAGGACCGGCGGACGCGAGTATTTGGTCAGCCGGCCGCGGGCCTGATCATTGAGAAGCGCTGCGGGTGACGATCACTAGCACGGAACGACATCGCGGTCATGCATGGCAGCAAGGTTCTGGGGGCCGGGGCAGTTGATTTGTCCTCGACCGGTGGATTCGTCCGTGGAGGGATTGCCACATCGTCGTCCACACGGGTGCGCGGCCGGAGCTCGTCGGCGCCCGCTAGGTGACTGCATGACTTGTAGAGCGCCGGGGGCCGCGTTGAGCCGCGGGCGCCCAACCGCGAGCAAGGGAGCGCGTGCGTCGTGAGCGCGCTCTCGAGCGTGAGCGTCTGGGCGCCCGGGCGCGCGCGTGGCCAGCGAGATCGCTCTGCACGTAAGGCTTGCTTTGGTCGCGCTCGCAAAGCATCGCTGTCCGGGGAGGATCCTGGCGATCCACCGCCGGGCGCCGACGACGGCCCCCTCAGAGCCCGGCTTCGGCCGCGATCCTGCCGTCCATAACGGCGTTGGCCAACGCGCGGTAGTCCCGCTCGTTCTGCTCAGCGTAGGCGCTGGAGAATTCGAGGATGGCTCGGTCAAAGCTCGCGCCGCCGTCCAGGTGGGCCGTTATCGCGATCGGGTCGCCGCTGCGGGCGTGGGCCCAGGCCAGCGTCCAGCCGCAGAGCTGGCCGTACATGGCCAGGCCCTGGGGGATCATCTCCTCGATCTCAGCCGAGCCCTTCCTGAGCTGCCGGACGTAGAAGTCGCGAGCCTGGCCGTCGAAGCCGGCGTCGACGTGGAACCACCCGAGCAGGATGCCGCTGACCGCCTGCATGATGCGCTGACCGGTGACGACGCACTCGCCGTGGTTTGAGAACTCGCTCGGGCCGAGAACTGGTCGAACACGGAGGCCTCGGCCTCCTTGACCTGCAGGAAAGGGGATCCTGCCCGTCGCGGCCGACCATCAGCGCGATCCAGGCGCGGTGCCGACACTGCCGACCCCGACGACCTTGCGAGCGACGTCGGCCAGCTCGAACTGCTCCAGCAGCACTCGCCGGTGGAACTCCATCGTGTCGCGATAGCCGTGCAGGAGGCGGCGCAGCGCCTCGTAGAGCTCGTCGTGCTCGCTGTAGCGAGCACGCTGATGGGCACGATCAACGGCGACTGGTCGACGATTCGTGGCTGGCCGTCAACCTCGTGCGTCAGCTTTGAGAAACGCGGACATGCTGTCGCGGGTGCGCGCCTTTGCGAGCGTCTCTTGGTTCGCTTGGCCATGTTCGGGTTCAGGTGCGAGCGAAACTCCTCGATCGCGCGCTCGATGTCCTGACGGGCGTATCAGATGTCGAGGTTGTTCATGGCCGCGAAGTCCCGCATCGCATTGCGGTAGGCCTCGACCGTCCCAGGACGGCCCGCTCCTTGTCTTTGACCTTATACCCGTTGTTGATGGCGCGATGATCATGCTCACGGCCAGGCGCTTGACATTTCATTCCCAGGGGCCGGGAGGTTCTCGTCGAAGTCGTTCAGGTCGAATACGAGGCTTCGCTCGGGAGAGGCGAAGACTCCGAAGTTGGATAGGTGAGCATCGCCGCAGCACTGGACATCGAGGCCCGAGCGCGGGATCGATGCCAGGTCCGCGGCCATGATGAACGCCGCACCTCGGTAGAACGTGAACGGTGAGACGAGCATCCCGCCGTAGCGCACGGGCACCAGCTCGGGCACCCGCGTGCTCGCCTGGCGCTCCAACGCTTCGAGCGGATCGAGGCGGTCAGAAGACGGTTCAAACTTGGATCATAAGGCCGTGCGCCCCGCCATGGTGCGAGCACTACTTTCGGCAGGAGCCTGCGGCGTTCGGCCACTCGGACGCTTGATCCTCACCGTCCTCATTCGAATCGGATGACGCGCAGCGATCAGAGGGCGGGAGCATGCTTGCGTGCGACTCGAACTCGATTGTCCGGTCACCTGCGCCGATGGCCGCTTCGGCGAGCTGTCAGACATCGTGATCGACCCGGGCACGCAGGGCGTGACGCATCTCGTCGTCCAGCCCCACGAGCGCCACCATCTCGCCCGTTTGATGCCGGTCGGCAGGGTCCGGGTCGACGAGGTACGCGGCGAGATAGCACTTGAATGCACAGTCGCCGAGCTCAACGATCTCAAGCCCATTCACGAAGCCAAGTACGTCCGGTTGGGCGAGCGGCCGGCCGACGAATCCGGTTCTGACGTCGGCATCGAAGACGGCTTTGAGCTGCCCCCGTACGAATCGCTCGGGATGAGCGCGCTCGTCAGACTGCCACCACCTCGGTCATGTCGTCGCCCTCCTCGTTGACACCCAGGCTCAGATCGCGAAGCTCGTACTCGAGCACGGTCATCTCTGGGGCAAGCGTGAGAGGGCGATCGCGGGAGGATCGATTGGTCTCATCCGGTCCGACGAGATCGTCCTCTCTCTCGCCAAGGATGAGATCGGACGCTGAACCCGCGGTCGCGGAGTTGGTCATCGGCTGCGCCTGGACAGAGCGTGCCGCTGGCCGGGCATGAGGATCCCGACAGCAGTTGCCTGAGCGACCTGGCTACCGCATCCACAACGACCTCGTGGCGAGGGGATCCTGGCCGCGGCGCCCCGCCCCTGAGCGTGCCCCAGTGGATCGGCACCTCGACGCGGAGCGACTAGGCGTCCTCATCGTTGACCCCGAGGATCCGCCTGTGACGCCAGACTCGCCGGCGCAACGAGGGATTCAGTATGCCGACCAGCCGGCGACGATGAGCGCTACCTCGAAGCTCTCGCGCGAACTCCAGGAAAGCGGGACGGCCGCGATCCACACTGCCGCCGCGGAATCAGCAATGACAGCCACAACCGCAGCGGCCGGAAAGGGGGCCTAGCCGGATTCCAGCGAACGGGCTCGGCGTAGGCGCCGTCCGGCGCGGACCCGGTGCCGGCATCATCGGTGGCCGTTCTCAAGGTCGTAGCCGATGGCCGTCGTCAATGTCGGGGCTGTGGCAACCAGGCTCGCGAGCCCGACGGCGCGCTGCAACCAGGACGCCGACCATCTCGGTTTCGGTCGCGCCCTCAGCCGCGGCCTCAGCAACAGTCTCACGAAGCAGCGGCGCGGCGGCTCCGACCGCCAGGAAGGCGGCGAGCTGGACGAGAAGCTCGACTTTGGGGTCCAGATCGGGCTCGCCTTCCGCCACCCCGGCGTGAGTCAGGGCCATCGACGGCGCCTTCTCGTCGTTGGAGGGCCAGGCGCCGGAGAAGATCTTCTGCGGGTTCCACCTCTAGCGATCCTAGGTCCCCCCGCTTGGCCCACCTCCCCTAAAGGAGATGAGACGAGGCTGAAGCGCCTCGGATGGGGCAGGTCGAAGCGCCTTGGATCGATGCGGTTCCTCGCCACGGCCGGCTGGTCCCCTGGGGATCTGACAGGGCTCACCCGTTTCGGTCGATGCGCCGCGCCGTGGTCGGCTCGATAGTCGCCGTGCGTTTCATCGTGGACCGATCTTCGAAGGGAGACAACATGGGAGTTGTAGGAGCGGACACACATCGAACATTGTCCGGAGTTGCAACCGGCGACATGACCTTGCTCGACGAGGCATTGGGATTGCGCGAGGCCCAGCTCGCGGAGACCAGTCTCGATTCGCGGACCTTCGCGCTGGTCAAGATCGCCGCGCTGATCGCGCTCGATGCGCCGCCGGCTTCCTATGCCTGGCAGGTCGCCAACGCGCTCGGTGACGGAGCCACGCCCGAGGACATCCTCGCCGTCCTACGCGCGGTTGCGCCGCAGGTCGGCGGCCCGCGCGTCGTCGCGGCCGCACCAGAGATCATGGTCGCGCTTGGGCTCTCGCTTCCCGACGGCGTCGAGTAGGTGGGCTGTGAGCGGTACTCGATCAGACTGAACATGCCCGAAGGTCTTTCCGCATCCGAGGTCGGCACGGAGATCGCCGAGCACCGCCGGCACGCGCAGGAGGAGGGCCATGCGCCACAGCAAGAGCACGCCGAACGAGACCGGGTGATCTCGATCGCCGAGGCGGTCCTGCTGTCGATTGTGGCACTGATGGCCGCGTGGTCGGGCTACTCCGCGGCCAAGTGGAGCACGGAGTCGTCGATCTCGCTGGCCAGGGCCTCGTCGATGCGGACCAAGGCCAACCTCTCCGCTATTCAGGCCCTGCAGATACGTACGCTCGACTCGGTGTCGTTCAACGCGGTGTTCACCGCCTATGCGGCGAAGGACCCGAGGCTCTATCGCCTCGCGGTCAGAAGGCTTCGCCCCGGCTACCGCCCAGCCTTCAACGCATGGATTGCCACCCATCCGCTCACCAATCCCCATGCCCCGCCGGGCCCGTCTTACATGCCGCAGTACAAAATCCCACAGCAGGCCCAAGCCCAGGTCCTTAACTCGGGGGCGGATGCCGACTTCAATGAAGGGCAATCCGCTTCGTCGACCGCGGACAAGTATGTGCGTCTCACGGTGCTGCTGGCTGCCGTGCTGTTCCTCGTCGGCATCGGCAGCCACTTCCCGCTCCGCGGGGCACGCTACGGCCTGATCGGGACTGCTTTCGTGCTGCTCGTCCTATCCGCCGTCCAGCTTCTCGGCCTTCCCGGGCCGCCACCCTGAGTCAGGGCGTCGCCGCGCATCGCCTGATCGCCGGGCCATTTCAAAGGACCGCGGACCAGCCGTCCCTGATGCTGCGGCTGCCAGCGCGCCTGCCAGCCGCTCCTCGGTCTCGTCGTCCAGTGAGGTTTGGATGACCTTGCCTGAAATCTTGATCTTCGGGATGGCCGTGGCGGATCACCTGTTCCGGGCGATGTTCGCCGGCCGCGCAGGACGTATGAATCGTGGGGGAAGAAGCGAGCGCGGTCCCGATGAGCACCACCAACGACATCCTTCTGGGCCTCGGTCTGGTGATCGTACTGGCGCTGGGGTGCGAGTTGATCGCGACGCGGACGCGCCTGCCGGCAATCGTGTTGCTGCTCCCCGCGGGCTTCATCGCCGGCGCGGCACCAAGACGTCCGTCCCGCGTTCCTGTTCGGAAGCACCTTTCAGCCGATCCGGGTCCGCTCGATCCTGAGTGGGAGGGCGTGCTCATCGATCCCATCGGGGCCCTGCTGGGGGTACTGGTGTTCACCGCGCTCGAGGCGCACGCCGCCGGCGCGGGGAATCGTGGCTGCGGTGACGGCATCCTCGTTCGGACCCGCGCTCGCGAAGGCCGGGTGAGCGGAGCGAACAAGATTCTCCCGATCTCCTTCATGGCCATATTCGGGACGGTCGCCATCTACGGTCTCACGGTGGCGCCGGTTGCGCGCCGGCTCGGAGTTGGCGGGACGGCCGCGATCGTCGTGCTCGTCGTCGGCGGACATAATTGGGCACGGTCGATCGCCGCAGCGCTCAAGGCGGCTGGCGTCGGAGTGCGACTATGGACGGGGCAAGCCGAGGAGCAGACCGCCGCTCGCGTGGCGGGGATCGACGCCGGCAATGCGCGGTTGGGGGTGGAGCGAGCGGCCCGCGAAGCCGAGCTGGAGGAGATCACTGATGCGCTTTTGCTCACGGGCAGCGACAACTTCAACGCGCTCGCGGCGTACGAGCTTCGCCAGGAGCTCGGGCAGGACCACGTCTTCAGGTTGGCGCGCCAGGTTGGCGCGCCAGAGCGAGCTCCTGGACCTCGAGCCCGCCTACGCCGAGGGCCGGGAGCTATTCGACGGTGAGCTCACCTTCTCCGAGCTCACCCGACGCTTCGACGCCGGGGCGGAAATCGCCCAGGCAGGGGCGCACGACGACTCGAAGCTCAACGGCGCCCCGGGCGAGCGCCCGACGCTGCTGTTCACCGTCTCGGCGACCGGCCAGCTACGGGTCGCCACAGCCGGCGCTCGAACGTCGAGGTCAGACGGCGACACCACGATCTGGCTTACGAGTGGACCCGCGGGGCGCCAGGCTCTAAACGTGACTTCACCCTCTTCGGACGATGCCGTGGGAAGACAAGCGGCGTCTACTTAAGGTCGAGCGGCCCCTCCTGCGGACGCGCGGAGGAGCATCGACCGATTCGTCAAGGAGAAGACCAGCGTGAGCAGCCAGCAGCCGGGCAACGGGAAGCCTCAGACACGCGTCGTGATCGTCGGTGGAGGCTTTGCCGGCATTGGTTGCGCGAAGGAGCTCGCCGGCGAGGACTCAGTCCACGTCACCCTGATCGACCAGCACAACTACCACCAGTTCCAGCCGCTGCTCTACCAGGTCGCGACCTCTCAGCTGTCGGCCACCGATATCGCAGCTTCGCTGCGAAAGACCTTCCACGACGATGACAACGTCGACGTGAAGCTGGCCGAGGTCACCGAGGTCGATCCGGCCAAACACTCGGTCACCACCGCCGAGGGGGACACCTACGCCGGCGACGTGCTCGTGCTCGCAGCCGGCGCCCAGGCGAACTTCTTCAACACCCCAGGGGCCGCCGAGCACAGCTTTCCGCTGTACTCCGTCGCGGACGCCGAGCGCCTGCGGACACGAGTCCTGACTCTCTTCGAGGATGCCGACCGCGATCCCACGCTGATCGCCCGCGGAGCGCTGAACTTCGTGATCGTCGGCGCCGGAGCGACCGGCACGGAACTGGCCGGCTCGATGGGCGACATGATCAAGGAGACGATGCCGGTCGAGTACCACGACCTGGCCGTCGAGAACGCCGCCATACATGTCGTGGACCTTGGCCACGTGGTCCTCAACGGCTTCTCGGACCGCGCTCACGAGTACGCGAGCAAGGCGCTTGAGGAGCGCGGCGTCCAGCTCAAGCTCGGCACCGGCGTCAAGGAGGTGGCGGTCGATCACGTGGTCCTCTCGGACGGGACGAAGATCGACACCCACTGCGTGGCCTGGGCCGGAGGCCTGATGGCCGGAACGCCGGCGGCCGCCAGCGGCATTCCGCAGGGCCGGGGCGGCCGCATCGACGTGGAGCCCGACCTGACGGTCCAGGGCTATCCCGGCGTGTACGTGGTCGGGGACATCGCCAACATCCCCGGGCCCGACGGCATCGCCTACCCGCAGCTCGGCTCGGTGGCGCAGCAGAGCGGCCGGTGTGTCGCCCAGAGCATCCTCGCCGAGATCGACGGCGACGAGCGCAAGACGTTTCACTACCACGACAAGGGCATCATGGCGATGATCGGACGGGGCGCGGCGGTGGCCGAGGTCGGCAAGCATCGCCACGAGCTCCACGGCTCGATCGCGTTTGCGGCCTGGCTGGGTGTCCATGCCTCTTTGATGAGCGGCGTCCGCCAGCGGATCGAAGCGTTCGTCGACTGGGGTTGGGACTACTTCTCAAAGACGCGCGGGCCTTCGGTGCTGGACCAGCGTTCGGACGCCGCCCACATCGACTGGGGTGAAGACGGCGACGCCGAGGTCGCCGAGAGCCTGGCGGGCCGCGCGTAGCGCAGCCCGCCCGTAGCGCAGATCTACGAGCCTGCGGCCGTAGCGCCCACCGCGGGGGCCCTGTTGGTCGGTGTGCTCCCGGCCGCGCGCGCACCGTCCGAGCTCGCCCCCATCCGCTCCAGCAGATGATCTCCGACCCTCAGAGCGTTGGCCATCGCGGTCAGGGCCGGATTCACGGCCCCGATGCTCGGAAAGATGCTGGTGTCGGCCACGTAGAGATTGTCGAGCTCGTGTGCCTTGCAGCTGACATCCAGCACCGAGGTGGCGGGGTCTGAGCCAAAGCGACAGGTGCCGGACTGATGGGCGACGCCGGCCACCGGGATCTCGTTCTTCAGGTAGGCGTGATGGGGCAGGAGATGGTGGTGATGCATTCCCAGATCGCCGACCATCGACTTCAGCTGCTCGAACAGCCGGTCCTTGGGAACGTCGTTGGTGGCCTGGTAGGCGATCGTGATCGTGCCCTTGTCGTCGACCGTCACGCGGTTGTCCGGGCGCGGAAGGTCCTCGGTCGATAGCCAGAAGTCGACGGCGTGGTTGGCCACGTCCTCCAGCGACCACGTGGGGGCGAACCGAGTCTCGCCTGGCTTCTCCCCGTGGAACATCGGAGCCTGTGACTTGCCCACCATCTGGATGTTGCCCATCGGGAACTCGAAGTCGGGGCCGCTGAGGTAGAAGTCGTTGAGGCCCAGGGTCTTCTGAAAGACGGTCGGGTTCTCGTCCATCGACAGCGCCAGCACCGCCTGGCTGTTGTGGAACATGTAGTTGCGCCCGACCTGGTCAGAGCCGTTGGCAAGTCCGTTGGGGTGGTTGTCGTTCGCCGACATCAAGAGCAGCCGGGCGGAGTTGGCCGCGCCGCAGGCGACGACGACGAAGTCGGCGGAGAATTCCTCCTGAGACTCCGCGTGATCGACCACCACGCCGGTCACGGTGGTTCCGGCCGAGTCGGTGTTGAGTCGCACCGCCTCGGCGTTGATCAGCATCTCCACGTTGTCGTGCTCCAGCGCCGGTCTCACCCCGAGGACTTCGGCATCGGATTTGGCGTGCACGATGCACGGAAAGCCGTCGCAGTTGGCGCAACGCATGCAGTTGCTGTAGGGCGTGTTGCCCTCGTTAAGCATCACCCCACAGGGGGCATGGAACGGGTGGTGACCGAGCGCCGCGAGATCGTCTGAGAGCTTCTGGATACGCGGCTCGTGGGACACGGCGGGAAACGGATAGGGACCGCTGGCGGCCGGCTCGGTCGGATCCTCTCCCCGCGCGCCGTGCACCTGGTAGAGTTCCTCGGCCAGCGTGTAATAGGGCTCGATCTCCGCGTATTCGATCGGCCAGGCCGGCGATAGGCCGTCGTGGTGGCGAAGCTCGCCGAAGTCCTCCTTGCGCAGCCGGTAGAGCGCGGCTCCGTAGAACTTGGTGGCGCCGCCGACGCAGTAGTGGATCTGGGGCTGGAACTCATCGCCCTCCGGATAACGCCACGTGTCGGGAGAGATGTATCTGTTGGTTACGAACACCTCCTCGGCAGAGATGTTCTCGGGCTCGCGTGGAAGCCATCCTCCGCGCTCCAGAAGCAGGATCCGCTTACCCGAGGGGGCGAGATGACGCGCCAGGGTCCCGCCTCCGGCCCCGGTCCCGATGATGATCACGTCGTAATGAGTCATGGTCCGGCCTCGAACCGGGTTGCTGGAATCGAGCGGGCCAGCGCCGATGAGCTCGGCGGCCCCAGACCCTCCAACGCCAGCTGCTCGGCGAGGATGATGCGAGCCGATGCCTCGATCAATGCCAGGTGCGAGAACGCCTGGGGGAAGTTGCCGAGGTGGCGATCGGTGTCCGCGTCGAACTCCTCGGCGTAGAGCCCGAGCGGCGAGCGAACTCGGAGCAGGCGCTCCATCAAGTCATGCGCTCGCTGGGCCTCGCCGACGATCGAGAGCGCCGACACCAGCCAGAACGAGCAGATCAGGAAGGTGCCCTCCTTGCCCGAGAGGCCGTCGTCGGTCTCACCGGTCTTGTACCGCAGCACGTAGCCGTTTTCGGTCAGATCGTCGGCGATCGCCAGGACCGAAGCGTGGAGTCGTTCGTCGTCGTTCGGGAGGAAGCCGAATATGGCCGCCAGGAGCGTTGAGGCATCGAGCGCTTCGGTGTCGTAGTGCTGGCGCAGAACGCCGCCCTTCAGTCCGTGGGCGAGGATGTCAGCGTGGATTTCGCTAGCCGTCTCGCCCCACGCGGCCGCCGATTCGGGGTCATCGCGGATCAGGGCGAGCTTGCTCGCGCGATCCATGGCCACCCAGCACATGAGCTTGGAGGAGACGTAGTGCTGAGGCTTGCCCCGGGCCTCCCAGATGCCCTGGTCGGGCTCTCGCCACACGCCCGTCGCGCATTTCGCTTGCGCCTGCACGATCGGCCACAGCCGCCGGGGCAGGCGCTGACTGTGCATGGTGTGCTTGAGGATGGAGTCGAGCACGGCTCCGAACACGTCGTTCTGACGCTGGTCATAGGCACCATTGCCGATGCGCACCGGGCTGGCTCCGGCATAGCCCGAGAGGTCTCCTCGGAACGACTCGGTCAGGTCCCGGAGGCCGTCGATCCCATACATGATCTGCAGGCCGCCGTCGCTGTTAGGCTCCAGGTCGGCGACGAATTGCATGAACTCCTCCGCCTCCCCGTCGAGTCCCAGGAGGTGCAGCGCCTGGAGCGTGAAGGTGGAGTCCCGCATCCAGGTGTAGCGGTAGTCCCAGTTGCGCTCGCCGCCCGGGGTCTCGGGTAGTGAGGTCGTCAGCGCGGCCACCGTAGCCCCCGTGGGCATGTAGGTCAGCCCCTTGATCGTCAGCGCCGAGCGCTGGACCGCCTCGCGCCAACGATGGTCGGCGAACGGCCGCGCCCGGGCGATCCAGTGGCGCCAGAAGGCGACGGTCTCGTCCAGCCGACGCTGGGCGTCATCGACGTCGCTCGGTGTGCCGAGCCCCTCCCCCCACGCGAGCGCGACGAAGGCCCGCTCGCCGCCGACGAGGTTGTGCCGGCCCCGAACCCGGTTGGCCTCGATCCCCAGCTTGAGGTCGGTGGCGAGGCGGATCGTCTGGCCGGCGCCACTGGCGTCGGCCACGTGCGGGCTGTCCTCGACGAGCGTCCACTCCGCCGGAACGCTTCCGTAGTCGAACGCGGGCTCGCAGATGAGCTCCAGCTCGACCTCGCCCTCGAGGCAGACGACCGTCCGGACCAGCATGTGCGCCGCGTCCTCGTCGGCGGGCGGCCGGGTGTGCGGAGTGATCGTGTCGACGTGCGCCGTCGGGCCCATGACCAGGCCGTCGCGTACCTCCAGCCACCCGGTTGGCGTCTTCCACGTCGTGGTGAGTACGTTTGTGCCTGGGACGTAGTGGCGGTCTGACGGGACGTTGACCCCGAACGGACCCAACCGGAAAAGTCCCGCCTCGCGGTCAAGCAGGGAGCCGAAGACGCTGGGCGCGTCGAATCGCGGCACGCACAGCCAGTCGATCGACCCATCGGGAGCGACCAGCGCGCCGGTGTGGCAGTCAGACAGGAACGCGTAGTCGGCAATCGGTGGGAACGGCGACGGCGCCGCGGCGCTCTGCTCGGGGCGCGGGACGGCGGCCTTCGCCTTGGCGCCGTTGGACTCGGTGCTGGCGCGGTTGCGCTTGGTCTTTGGAGCAGTGCTCGTCATGACGCCACCCACGGTTCGTGCCAGCGGCCACTTCCCGCCAGCAGATGATCGGCTGCCTTCGGACCCCAGGAACCCTGGGCGTAGGGGTGCACAGGTGGCGGAGCCTCGAGCAGGGGTGCCATCACCCGCCAGGCCTCCTCGACGCCATCCTGCCGTGTAAACGGCGTGCTGTCCCCATCCATACCCGCCTTCAGGAGGACCTCGTACGGCGTCGGACCCTCGCCGCCCTCCTCGGCGAACTCCATGTCCATCGTGATCGCCTGTGGCCCACCCTTGTCGGCGCGGTGAGCGTTGAGCTCCAGGCGAACGCCGGTCGTCGGGTCAAGCTTGACCACGAGCTGGCCGTCGGAGGACACTCGGTCCGACGACGCCATGAAGCCCAGGCGCGGGGGGCGCTTGAATACGATCCGCAGCTCGGTCTGGGTGACCGGCAACCGCTTGCCGGTCCGGATGAAGAAGGGGACCCCGGCCCAGCGCCAGCTGTCGATCTCGAGTCGCAGGGCGGCATAGGTCTCGGTGGTCGAGCTCTTGGCGACGCCATCGATGTCGAGGTATCCGTCGTACTGACCTCGCACGTAGTCCTGGGGGCTGGCGTCGGCCATCGAACGGAACACGGCGAACTTGGCGTCCTTGAGCGTGGCGGCGTCCGCGCCGGCGGGGGCCTCCATGGCAGCCATGGCCACGACCTGCATCAGGTGGTTGACCACGACGTCCTGCAAGGCCCCGACCCGGTCGTAGAAGTGGCCGCGATCCTCGACCCCGAAGCTCTCGGCCATCGTGATCATGACGGCGGAAACGTGGTTGCGGTTCCAAACGGGCTCGAGCATCGTGTTCGCGAAACGCAGATACAGGAGCTCGTCCAGGCCCATCTTGCCCAGGTAGTGATCGATGCGGTATAGCTGGGACTCGTCGATGTACTGATGAATGTCCGCCGCGAGCGCCTGGGCCGAGGCGAGGTCGTGCCCGAACGGCTTCTCGACGACGACGCGCGCGTTCTCGGTCATTCCGGCGTCGTGCAGTCCCTTGATCACGGTTCCGAACAGGAACGGGGGAATCTCCAGATAGAAGACCGGTCGGCGAGCGTCTCCGATGGCGTCGTGTACGCGACCGTACGTCTCCGCCGCGGAGAAGTCGCCCTGCACGTAGGAGAGGCGGGCGGCGAACCGATTGAAGACCTCGTCGTCGAGGGGCTCCCCGGTCCCCACGATGCATTCGCGCGCGTGCTCGCGGAGGTGCTCTACGGTCCAGTCGTCGACCGCGACTCCGAGCACGGGGCAGTGAAGCAGGCCGCGGCGCTCCAGCCGGTACAGGGAGCGAAAGGTCATCACCTTCGCCAGGTCCCCGGTGATGCCAAACGCGACGAAGACGTCCGCGGCGTTCTCGACGCGGCTCCTGCCGTCGGTCTTAGGTTCGTCGACGACTGCCATGTTCGATCTCCTGGCTCCGGCGCTCGCGCGAGCGCCCTATTGGTGTGTTCCACTTCGTCATGTCGAAGGCTACGATCGGGCTGGGGGGCGGTCCTCACCCGGTTTGGGTGAACCGGCCGCCGGCGTCATCACCCGCGCCCGGAAGACGTGGAAGGACCACCCCTGGTAGACCAACACCAGCGGGAAGAACAGGACGGCGGCCACGGTCATGACCTTCAACGCGTAGGAGCCCGACGCGGAGTTGCTGACGGTCAGGTTGTAGGCGGTGTTCGTGCTCGAGATCATCACGTTGGGATACAGGTTGATGAAGATCGACCCGACGCTCGCGGCGATCGCCAACGCCGACGCCGTAAACGCCGCTCCGTCGTGGTTCTCCGAGACAGCGAGCCGCGCCGCGGAAATCACCGCGAGGATCGCCAGGACCTGGACCGGATCGGGCACGTCGGCGCCGCCGGCCACGGTTCTCGTCCAGATCACGAAGCCGACAACCAGGGCGATAGCGGCCCATCCGAGCGGTCCCGCGAGTGCGCGGGCGCGCTCGCGCACCGCGCCGGTCGCCTTGAGCTTGAGGAAGGTCGCGCCGTGCAGGAGGCACAGGCCGAGCAACGTCAACCCCGTCCAGAGGCCGTACGGTCTCAGGAGGTTGAAGAAGTTGCCGGTGAAGTTGTGGCTCGAGTTGATCGGCAGGCCGCCCAGAAGGTCGCCTAGTCCGACGCCGATCAATAGCGGGACCAGCAGGCTGCCGATCGTCGCGGCCCACGTCCAACTGGCGCGCCAGCGCCGGTCCTCGCTCTTGTCCTGGTAGACAAAGGACACGCCGCGCGCCATCAGCGCGGCCAGGATCAGCAGCAGGGCCAGGTACAGGGCCGAGAACATCGTCGCGTACCACGCCGGAAAGGCAGCGAAGGTCGCCGCGCCGGCGACGATCAGCCAGACCTCGTTGCCGTCCCAGAACGGCCCGATCGTGCCCAGGGCCACACCGCGATCCTCTTCCGTCTTCCCGACGATGGTGTGCAGGATGCCGACCCCGAAGTCAAAGCCCTCGAGGACGAAGAACCCCACCCAGAAGATCGAGATGAGCACGAACCAGAGGGTGTGGAGGGCGACAGGCATCGGGTCTCCTAGTACGTGAGCGCCGGCAGGGGCTCCGCGCCCGGGCCGGGCGCTCCCTCCGCGCCGTCCTCGTGGTCCAGGTCCCGGCGCGCATATCGGAGCATCAGGATCACGTCGGCGGCGCCCAGCACGATGTAGATCGCCACGAAGACGATCAGGCTGATCCAGATGTCGGTCGAGGTGACCGCGGGGGAGTTCGCGTCAACGGTTTTGAGCAGTCCCTGCACGATCCACGGCTGGCGCCCATTCTCGGTCAGCAGCCAGCCGGCGGTGTTCATCAAGAACGGGGTCGCCACCGCGCACAGGGCCGCTCGTCGAAACCACTTGGAGCGACCCAGCGAGCCTCGGTGGACCAGCCATGTGCCCCACAGGGCCAGTAGCGCGATTAGCGATCCCAGGTAGGCCATGACGCGCATCGACCAGTACTGGATGAACACGTTCGGGATGTAATTGCCCGGCCCGTACTGCTTCTGATACTGCTTCTGCAACTCGTTCAGGCCCTCCACCTTCCCGTTCCACATCCCGGTCGCCAGCACCGAGAGCAGGTGGGGGATGGCGATGATCTGACTTGGGGTCTGGTCGTTGTTGCCGCCGCCGATCTGAAACGCCGAGAACGAGCACGGCTGACAGTTGTTCCACTGAGCCTCGGCCGCCGCGATCTTGACCGGCTGGTAGGTGTTCTCGATCTCCCCGAGCTTGTTGCCGACGAACATCTGGATGAGGATCGCGGGCAGCAGCACGAGCACCGCGACCCGAGCGGTGTGGTGAAAGGCCGCGACCTCCCGATGCTTGCCCAGGTGCCACAGAGACACCGCGAGCATCACCAGCGCGCCGGTGACGAGCGAAGCCAGGATGACGTGGACGTATCCCCACAGGAACGTCGGGTTGGTGAACAGCGCTCCGATGTTGGTCAAGACCGGTTGGCCGTGGCTCATCTTGTAGCCGACGGGATGCTGCATCCACGAGTTGGCGGCGAGGATGAAGAGCGCCGACAGCATCGAGCCGAGGGCCACCATCCAGATGCAGGCGAGGTGTACGCGCTTGGGAAGCCTGTCCCACCCGAACAGCCACAGGCCGAGGAAGGTCGACTCCAGGAAGAACGCCGCCAGGCCCTCCATGGCCAGCGGGCCACCGAAGACATCGCCGACGAAGCGGGAGTAGGTCGACCAATTCATCCCGAACTCGAACTCCTGCACGAGGCCGGTGACGACCCCGACCGCCACGTTGATGAGCAGCAGCGTTCCGAAGAAGCGAGTAACGCGTCGGTACTCCGGCTGCCCATTGCGGTGCCAGGCCGTCTGCAGGAGCGCGACGAGGAAGGCGAGTCCGATCGTGACGGGCACGAACAGGAAGTGGTAGATGCTCGTGGTCGCGAACTGCCAGCGCGCCAGGTCGTTGGTCATCGCAGTGCATGCAAGCTCCATGCCGGGCGCTCGGCATCACCTGGAACGGGTGAGTGGCCTCTGGTCAGCGAGCCGCGGCGTGATCCATCGGCGACTCTGCGCCAGCTCATAGTGATGGAGAGGTAGCTGCCTCGCGCGCCCACATCCGTGCGTAACGGCCGGACAGGGCCATCAGCTCGGCGTGGGTCCCGCGCTCCAAGGCCTGCCCGCCGTCCAGTAGGACCACCTCGTCAACGCCGTCCAATCCCACCAGCCGGTGCGTGATCACCAGGACCGCCTGCCCGGCGGTGGTGCCCAGCAGGTCGGCCATCAGCGCGTCGGCGGTCGGAGTGTCAAGGTGCTCGCCGGGCTCGTCGACCACCAGGATCGGAAACTCCGCGAGCAGGGCCCGGGCGAGCGCGACGCGCTGCCGCTGCCCGCCCGATATCCGTGCGCCCTGCGCGCCGACTCGCGTGTCCAGACCGTCAGGGAGCTCCTCGATCCAGTCCAGCAGGCGGGCCCCTCGGACCGCCGAACGCAGCTGAGCGGGGGTGGCGTCTCGTCGAGCCAGGCGGAGGTTCTCCTCGAGCGTGGTGTCGAAGATGTGCGCGTCCTGAGAGACGAGCCCGATCACCCGCCGGTAGTCGTCACTCCGCATCTCGCTGATCTCCACACCGTCGAGCGTGACCGACCCGGCCTGATAGGGCAGAAACCGCAGCAGTACCTCGGCGAGCGTCGACTTGCCGGCGCCGCTTGCCCCAACCAGGGCGACCGTACGGCCGGTTATGAGATCCAGGTCGAGACCGTTCAGGACCCACGCTCCTTCTCCGCCGTACCGGGTTTGCAGGCCCCGCACGCGCAGGGTTCGCGGCGATCTGGGGACGGGCTTCGGATCGTCGGGCTCCATGACCGGAGGAGACGCGTCGATGACCTCCAGCGTCCTCGTAGCGGAGCGGCGAACGCGCTGCAACGTCTGCGTCGCCGACGGAAGGTCGGTGACGAGCTCGAAGGCCGCCAGGGGAACCAGTGCGATCACCGCCAGCAGGACGCCGTCGAGCGCTCCGGCGTGGACGGCGGCTACGCCGACCAGTATCGCCCCCCACATTGCGAGCCCACAGAGCAGTGTCGCCGATCCCTGGCCGACTCCCGCCGTGCGCGCGCTCGCGCCGGCGACCTGTGTGAGCTGGGCGTCGATGGCCGAGGTCCGCTGAAGTTGGGCGTCGAGCGCGCCGTACGCCGCCAGTTCGGGAGCGCCCTGCATGAGGTCGACGACCGCCGCCGTCAGATCTCCCCGGACCGTCGCCTGTCTCGCCTCCGAACGTCGGGAGAGCCTGCCCGTCATCCACGTGAGCGCCGTCGAGGCGAGGAGCAGAGCGACGAGCAGGATCAGGCCCGCCGCCGGGAGGATCCACCAGACGAGCGCCACGGTTGCAATCCCCACCAGGAGCGCGATCACGAACGGCGGGATCACTCGCAGGAGCAGGTCCTGGAGCGCGTCTATGTCGTGAACGAGGCGGGCCAGCAGGTCCCCGCTGCGAAACGCCGGCAGTCCCGCGGGGGCGAGCGACTCCAGCCGCGCATAGGAGCGCACCCTCAGGCTAGCCAACGCGCGGAACGCCGCGTCGTGGCCGACCAACCGCTGTGCGTATCGAAGGAGCCCCCGGGAGAGGCCGAAGAACTGCACGGCGACGATCGCGATCGCGAGTGCCGACTCCAGCGGGCGCTGAGATGCGCGAGAGATGAGCCACGCCGAGGTCGCGATCAGGCCGATTGCCGCACCGATCGCCCCGGCGCCCAGCAGGCTGGCGAGCGCCACCCGCCCGGCGGCCGGGCGAGCCAGGCCCAGTGTTCTTCGCAGCGGTACCTTGGCGCGGTCGCGATCGTCGATCATCTCGATCGCGTCCAACTGGTCTCCCTTCACACCGCCACCGCCACCGGTGAGCGGCCGAGCACGAGCGCCCGGTGCGCCAGGTCGACGAGCGCTGGCCGGTGCGCCACCAGGATCACCGTACGGCCCTGCATGAGCCGCTTCAGCGTGGCCAGCACCTCGTCCTCTGTGGCGCCGTCGAGGTTGGCGGTAGGCTCGTCGAGCAGCAACAGGGGCGAGTCGCGAACAAAGGCACGCGCCAGTGCGACCCGTTGACGCTCACCGACCGACAGGCCGGAGCCGCGGTCGCCGAGCATCGTGTCAAGCCCATGGGGCTTACGCGTCACCACCTCCGTGAGTCCAGCAGCCACCACCGCGTCCCAGATCTCGGAGACCGTGGCGTTCGGCCGGCCGAGCTTGATGTTGTCGGCGATCGAGGCGGCGAACAGGTGGGGACGTTGCGGCATCCACGTCACTCGTGCCCGCCATGCGTTCGGGTCGAGGTCGGCGAGGTTGTACTCGCCAACCCGTACCGTCCCGCCCTGCGGGGCGACGAATCCGAGCAGCACGGCCAGCAGCGTGGACTTGCCGCATCCACTCGGGCCGGTTATGGCGAGGATCTCCCGTGGCTCGACGGCGAGCGAGATGCCGTCGAGCGCCGGTATCCCGCGTCCCGGATACTCAACGTGGAGATCCTCGACGAGGATGCCGGTGAGTGCCGGGTCCGGGACGTCGGTGCGGCGCCCGTGCGCCGGCAACGGCGTCTCTAGGACGGCAAATACCTGTTGCGCGGCGCTCATCCCTTCCGCGCTGGCGTGGTAGTTGGCGCCGAGCAGCCGCAGGGGGAGGTAGGCCTCGGGCGCGAGCACGAGCACCAGGAGCGCGGTGCGCACGTCGAGGTGACCGTCCTCCAATCGCAGGCCGATCTCGACGGCGACGAGGGCGACCGAGATCGTGGCGACGAGCTCCAGGATCATCGACGACATGAACGTCACCCGCAACGTGGACATCGCCGCCCGTCGGTAACGCTCGGCGACCTCGCCGATGGTCTGGACCTGTGCCTTGGCGCGTCCGAACACCTTCAGTGTCGCCAAGCCCTCTACGACGTCGAGGAAGTGCCCGCCCAGCTGCTGCAGAGTCCGGAGTTGGAGCGCCACCCGGTCACGTGTGGCCGCACCCACCAGCGCCATGAAGAGCGGGATCAGCGGCAGCGTCCCGGCGATTATCAGTGCGGAGATCCAGTCCCGGTCGCCGACCACCGCGAGCACGGCAACCGGAACGATTACCGCGAGAAACAGCTGGGGGAGATAAAGCGAGAAGTAGCCATCGAGGGCGTCGATGCCCCGCGTTGCGAGCACGGCGAGCTCGCCCGGCCGCCGCTCGCCGAGCCGCTGCGGTCCCAGGGCGCCTACATGCTCGAGCAGGGCCGTGCGAAGCTCCGACTTGGCCCGCGCCGACGAACGATGGGCCAGCAGTTCCCGCCCCCAGGCGACGGCGGCGCGAGCGAGCACCACGCAGAGCAGAGCCTCCAGGGGGAGGCTGAGCGCAGCGACACCTTTGCCGCCGTGCAGTGCGGAAGCGATGAGATCGGCGAGCAGCCATGCCTGCGCGATGATCAGCAGCGCGGTAATGCCCCCCAGGAGGATCAGGGCCACAAGAAAGGGCCGCGTCGAACGGGCGTACTGGAGCAACCTGGGGTCGATGGCGCCCCGGCGCTCAGGAGTGGACGCACTCATGTCCGCACTCTTCAGGACGCCCGCCCGGGGGGCATCACCCCGAATGGATGAAGGCGATCGTCACCCAGGAGCTGCCGGCCTCACTCGCGGCCCATCACCCGAACCGCATGATCTGACCAGCGCAGGATCCGGATGTCCGCAGGCGGACGATGTTTGGCGTATCTACTAGGCGGCGAGGGGCTTGGTGCCGAACAGCAGGTCTCTTGGATCGCGTCCCGCTTGGACGTGTTCGCCGACTTGCCAGATGAAGTCGAGGAGGGCTGGGTCGGCGCAGCAGCCGCGAAGACCTTCAACAGCGGTAGGTGGTCCGAGGCTCTCTGGATGATCAACAGAATGGGGTGCGCGAGGATGAACGCCAGCGCGACCGAGGCGATCTCATGAAAGCGCCGCCTAGGGAGTGGCCGCGAGGTCCTCACCGAAGACGATGAGGCCGTGCAGGACGTACACGCAGAGTGCGAAGATCGCCAGCGACCACCAAGGGTGTGTCCCGCCGATCGACAGCAGCGACTCGAGCGCGCCGAGGCTCGCCGCGATGATCCCGATCACCCGGCCGTAGCTTCCGCCTCCGAACAGCGAGAACCCGGCGCCTAGTTCGATGATGCCCACGATGATCGTGATCCATCCCCAGGTGTGAAGGCTTGAGAACGCGTACTGAGTGTTGGTGAAGAAGTGAGCGTTGCTCACCGCGGCTATGCCGTAGATGATGCTGAGCGTGCCCGAGAGCAGTAATAGAACCGCGACGAACACAACCCGTCCTATGCCTCTCAACTGTTCCTCCTGTTTCCCGGCTTGCCGTCTCCGGCTTCGCCTGATTTCGATGACGTTCTCGCTGGAGGCTCTGCGACTATGGCGCTCTACGCATCACCCATTCAGGGTGACCTGGGGGAGGGCGTCGTGCCGCCTCCACATCGAGTCCGCTCGGCTGGCTCGTTGGGTGGCACGGAGGAGCGCGGCGGCGCTGCCGCACCGCCGTACTGAGGTTGACGGTCATCCTCATCGGGTGATGCGTCGCCGGGCCGGCTCGGGAACTATCGGGTTTACCGCCCTTAGCGGGTGACGGTCATCCGTGAGCACGAACCGAGGAGCGAGCATGACCGCAACCCAGACTGTGAGCGATCTCGAGCGCCTGCGACGTGCGGCAGGGACCGCTGCTGCTGCACCTCCCCGACCCGGCCGGGCGCTATCGCATGATGCAGTTCGTTGACGCCTCGACCAAGAGCTTCGCTTACGTCGGCCGTCGGACGAGCCGAACAAGCGAGGGGTCGTTCCTACCCGCGGCCGAAGTCTGGGCGGGTGAGCTTCCGGCCTTCCGCCCCGTGATCCGCATGTATCAGCAACGCTCGGCAGTCCTCAACGGCACGTACGTCCTTCCGCCCATTCTCAAGACCAGATAGACGCCCCGCTCCGTGAAGGTCGGCCCCACACCCGACGATGCCGCTGCTGCAGAGAAGGTGGTGAGCAGGCCCGGGGATCCGGAAGTGTCACCAGAGGCATCAAGCGACCTCGAGGCGTCAACACGCAGGCGGGAAACAAGCTTGTCGGCCCGGCTCGGGCGGTTTGCGAGTGCCGTGCGCGACGGCGACGAAGCGATGGTGGAGCGCATGGTCTTGCGTTTGAGCCAAACTCATCGCGTGCTCGCTCCGCTGGCGTTCGTGGTGGGCGGGTTCGCGATGCTGTTCCAGGGTCTCAAGCTGCTGGTTACGAACTGGCGGCTGATGCTCGTCCAGATCCTGCCTGCGATGTGGATTTGGATCGCGATGATCGACCTCAAGGCACACGCATTGCACGGCAAGTCTTTTCACGTGCTCCGCGGCCCGATTCTGATCCCGATCGTGCTCATGATCGCCGCGGTCACTGCGGCCGGCTTCTTCCTCAATGCCGTGTTCGGGTTCGCGATCGTTCAAGCGAGCGCTCCGAAGGTCAGACCAGCATTCGCGGAGGCGCGAGCCCACCTCCCGGTCGTGTTGGGATCTGGCGCTCTGGTCGGCGTGCTCCTTGGTCTCGCGACCACGGTCGTCGTGCGGTGGGGGCGTCCGTGGTTCGGGATCTCGCTGAGCGTCGTACTTGGCGTGATGATGGTCGCCTATGTCGCTGTCCCAGCGCGGCTGATCGGCGTGCAGCCCACCGCGTCAAGGCGGGACAAGCTGGCCGTTGCGGCCGTCGGTGGAGCGTTGAGCGCGGTCGTGTGCACGCCGCCGTACCTCCTGGGGCGCGTCGGAGTCCTGATGCTCGGCACGTCCGCGCTGCTGATCCCCGGCATCCTGGTCGTCGCGATCGCCGCGAGTCTCCAGGCGGGCGCCACCGGTGCCGTCAAGACAGTCAAGATGACGGCCAAGCTGGTCGTGCCGGAGGTGTCGAGACAAGGCGAGGACGAGGTCTCGAGCGAAGCTGCAACGTGAGCCTTCGAACACGCGCCACCTCCACCACGAGCCCGGGTGCCGGCTTCTCAAGCCCCTTCGGATAGGGCAACGGAGCGGGCCTGGAGCGCCGGCCACCGGCCGATGCTCACCTGTTTGAGGTGATGCAGACTGAGAGGAGCACGAGGAAGATTTCGCGAGTGTCGACGAGCGGCCTGCAGTCGCGCTCACGGCTACAGCGCGCGGACGGCCGAGTCCTCAGCGCATTCCAGTTGAGCCAAACCAGCCGCCCAACCAAAGGAGTCACGATGACAGACCCTTCGCTAGATGAGCTCGGTCCCGTTGACTACCTGGTCATCGAGTTTCCGGCAGGAGCGAGCAACTTCACCGGCGAGATGGCGACAGAGCTGCTCGCGCTGGTTGATGCCGGCACGGTCCGTGTGATCGACGCCCTGATCCTCGCCAAGTCCGAGGACGGTACGGTCGAGGCCACGGAGCTGTCCGACATCGGCGAGCTCGGAGAGCTCCAGGCGCTCGAGACCCAACTGGCCGAGTTGCTGGCCGCGGAGGATGTCGATCAGCTGGCCGCCGCGATGGAGCCGGGAAGCATCGCCGGGGTGCTGATCTGGGAGAACCTGTGGGCAGCGCCATTCGCATCCGCGGTGCGGCGTTCGGGTGGTCAACTGATCGCCACCGGACGGATTCCCATCCAGGCGATCATCGCCTCGCTCGAGGCCGACGAAGCACTTACGACCTAAGGAGACCTAGACATGCCCCTCAGACCAGCACGCTTCGGAAGAGTCGGCGTGATCCGCGCGCCGATAGCCAAGACTGCGGTCGTGGCAAGGGCCGTCACCCCGGGCGCCGCCCCGGTTGCGAGAGCTGCGGTGGTGGGTGCAGCGATCACACCCGGGCGACGGCGCCGGCGAATCTAACCTCAGTTCGCCGATATCGCCTCGACGGGGGAACCTCGCTCGGCTCTATCGAGGCGACTCGGGTCCTGGGCCGGGTCACCACCGCACACACCCGACTGATAAGTACGCGGGTTAGCGGTCGTCGACCACCTGGATCGGGTGGTGTCGCCACGGACGAGGACATCTGGATGCAGGCAGCCGTTGTTGCACATGCGCGCCTCCTTGCCGGCTGGTCGCGCAAGCGAGACGCTCGCCACAGCTCCGCGTGTCGGGAGTTGACAGCATCCTCGGACGCGGACGCAGGTCGACAAGAACCCAGAACGTCAGAAAGGGGCGGCTAATGTGCCGCTGGCTCGCCTACTCCGGATCTCCCCTGCTGCTCAAGGACGCGCTTTACGAGGGCCCCAACTCCCTGGTCGATCAGAGCCTGCACTCTCGGCTCGGCGCCGAGCCGACCAACGGTGACGGCTTCGGTGTCGGGTGGTACGGAGCTCAGCCCACCCCCGGGGTCTACCACAGCACCGAACCCGCCTGGAACGACGCCAACCTGCGGGAGCTGGCCGCTCACATCAGCTCGCCGCTGTTCTTCACCCACATCCGGGCCGCGATCGGCAGCGCGGTGCAGCAGACCAACTGTCACCCGTTTCGTCACGATAACTGGCTGTTCATGCACAACGGGTACCTAAACGACCTTGCGACGATCAAGCGGGACGTCGTACTTGCCATCGACCCATCCCTGTATCCCCAGATCCAGGGCGCCGCCGACACCGAGTTCCTGTTCTTTTTGGCGCTGACGCTCGGCCTGACCGATGACCCGCCGGCGGCCGTCGAGACTGCGATCGGCCTGATCGAAGAGATCGCCGCGCGCCGCAGCGTGCCCCACGCCTTCCAGGGGACGATCGCCACCACCGACGGCGAGAGCATCTGGGCGTTCCGGTATTCCAGCGAGCGCAAGTCCCGCTCGCTCTTCTACACCACGGACGTGCCCACGCTGCGCAAGCTGTATCCCGAGCGCGAGCTCTTCCAGAAGGTCTCGGACAACGCGCGGCTGGTCGTCTCCGAGCCGCTCGGGGATGTGGCCGGCGTCTGGAACGAGGTGCCCGAGTCCACCTGGGGCGTCGTCGGCCCAGACCGCGCAGAGCTGCACCCGTTCCGCCCCAAAGCGCCGGCAATCTCAGTCCCGATCGTCGCCTGAGACGTGATCCGCCGCGTCCAAGAGGGTGGGCACGAGCTCGGACAGCTCTGCCGTGTGTTGAACGTGATCGCTGAGCAGCAGCGTGCCGCCGCTGCGGGCGACGGCGTCCGAGAGGGCCTCGGCCCAGACGTGCCTGATCAGCAGCGCGGCGATGGCGGCGCCGGGCGCGAGCCCGGATCCCAGCCGGCGCAGCGTCTCGCCCGACAGGCCCGAGGTGCCGGTCGCGAGCGCTCGAGCGCTGGCGCGTCGCCGGGCCGCGGGATCGAGCCGGAACTCCAGGACGGGAGCGATCAGGCTCCCGGCGCCGTCGCCGCGCACGCCGATCACCGCCAACTCGCCCGAGTCCGCCTCACGCTGGATGAACACCGCCTCCAGCACCTGCACTGTGCCGCCCGACTCAATGCGTTCCACGGCACCGCCCAGCTGGCCCTCGAAGCGAGCGTCCGGCGTGAACTCATACATCAGCAACTGGACGGGCGGAAACTCCGGCGACCTGGCCATGGAGCCAGGATCTAGGGCCGCCGCTGCGGTCGCGTCATCCGGATGAGATGAGACGACCGACTTCGTGCTCCAGCGTCCTCAGGCGCCGCAGCCGTGGAGACTTCGATGTCCGGCCGGTCCAGAGCGTGAATAGCGCGCAGGCCAGGAAGCAGCCGGCTCCGAGCGCGGTGTTCCAGTTCGCTGCCGCCTGATCGAGCACCGAGCCGGTCGAGGGCACGACGTAGCCGGCGATCGCCGAGATGCCGAACAGCGCGCAGCCGAGCAGGTTGAGCGACGGCTCCCACCATCCGGCGCTCCCGCGTGCCGGCAGCCACCCATGGCGCGCCGAGGCGCGGTAGGCGATGGCACCCGAGACGAGAAAGCAGATCGAGCCGAAGGCGTCCGGGCGCCACACGAGCCTGTCGTATTCAGAGTTGGACAGCGCCGTGCTCAGCGCGTGAAAGGTCGTCACGTTGAAGAACAGGGTGCCGGCGGTCTGAATCGCGGCGGCCCCCCATAAAGCCCGCCCGGCGCTGCTCGTGCGACGCCCGGGAAAGGCGAGGAGGCTCTGCAGTGCCCCACCCGCGGTGAACAGGATCGAGCCGGCGAAGAAGGTAGCCGCATCGGCCCTGTCACCGACCAGGTTCGCGAAGCCCGGGAACGGACCGACCACGAAACAGGCTGAGCCGGCGACGAAACAGACCGCCATCCACCGTTCGCGAGTCATGAACCAGCCTCCGATCCGCGCCGGCCGACGTGGCGGCTCAGGCCTCGAGCGCCAGGAATTAGCTCTCCCAGGGTTGCGCGCAAGAGACCGCGCGGTCTCAGGGTCCCCCAACCCGACAGCGCGTTCAAGGGCGTAGGCCACACCTCGACGTGGTGCGCACCGCCGGGCTCCCCGCGGCGTGGCCTACCGGCGAATAGCAGATCCGTGGAACGGGTAGCCGTGCGCACGTGATGAACGGCAAGCTCCCTCCGCCTGATCCCTTTGAGTCCCTCGGCATGGCTCCACCCTGACGACTACCCGATGAAGGCGCCCGCCGCCTTCTATGTGGGTGGCCCTCCGACACCGGCGGCCAAGCGCATCTCCAGCGTATTTCTGGACCTGCGTCCGGGAGCGCTGATCGTCGTGGCGCCGAGGGTGAGCGAGGCCAGGCGTGACTGATCGCCCCGCCACCCGGCTGACCGACGGCGTTCACGGCTACTCGCGGGCCATCATCGCCGCGGCCTCACGCTCCAGATCGAGGTAGGGCTCGCCGCTGACGTCGACGGCAACGCGGTTGATCGTGCCGCCGGTGAACTCGTAGGGATGAACACCCGCGTAGTCGGCGGTGACAGGTTCGCCACTGTCACGTCCCACGCATAGGCCCTCACCGGCGAGCATGAACTTGCCGGGCTGCGTCCTGATGCGGCCCTCGCCGACCTTCTCGTCGCCGTAGTACAGCGACAGCATTCCGGTCGAGACGCCCGGTGGGTCCTCGCCGTCCTTCTCGAAGCTCGCGGACAGGATCAGGTTCTCGCCCACCGGCACCTCCTCGGTGGCGACGATCTTCTCCTCGGTCATCCCGACGAAGTTGTACGCGTAGTGCAGCCGGTTCTCCTTGATATAGAGCGCGTGCCCGCCGAACCTCGAGCCGTGGGCGAACAGCACCCCTTCGGCCCCGGGTTGCGGGATGTTGACGATCGCGCCGATGGCGTATGAACGATTGCGGACGTTGACCGCCTGGGACTCGGGCACCTCGGCGACACCGGGGTAGTACAGGTACCGGTTGCGGGCGGGACTGAGCAGCGGACGCGGGGTCATGATGATCTCCAGAGCCGACCGGTCATCAAGTGGGAACGCTCCGTTGGCGCCGGCCTCCGCGTACCAAAGGTTGATCAGCTCATGCAGCCGCTCGGGCTGCTCGCCGGCTAGGTCGTGCACCTCTGAGCGGTCGACCTCGGTGTGGTAGAGCTCCCAGGTGTCCTTGGGGAAATTCCCCCAGCCGCTGAGCGTCGGGTGCGTCGTGACCGCCTTCCAGCCTCCGTGCCAGATCGCGCGCGACCCGAGCATCGCATAGAACTGCGTCGGCCGGGCGGTCGGGATTGATCCGGCCTCGAAGCTGTAGCGCATGCTGACTCCGTCGAACCCGTTCTGCACGTGCCCGCCGATGATCTCCGGGCGCTCGACGCCGAGCGCGTCGAGGATCGTCGGGACCAGGTCGATGGCATGGTGATACTGGTCGCGGATCTCACCGCGGGCCTCGATCCCCTTGGGCCAGGAGATGATGCACGGATCGGACGTGCCGCCGTTGAACTCGTAGCGCTTCCACATCTTGAATGGCGTGTTGAACGCCATCGCCCACCCGGTCGGGTAGTGGTTGTAGGTCCTCGGGCCACCGAGCTCGTCGAGCAGCGCAAGGTTTGCTTCCATTGAGTCCGGGATCCCGTTGGCGAACTTCATCTCATTGACCGAACCATCCGGTCCGCCCTCGCCACTGGCTCCGTTGTCGGAGATCACCACGACGACGGTGTTCTCACGCTGTCCGGTGTCCTCCAGGTAGTCGAGCAGCCGGCCTATCTGATCGTCTGTGTGCGCCATGAACCCGGCATAGACCTCGGCCATCCGGCTGAACAGTCGTTGTTCCTCAGCTGAGAGCGAGTCCCACGCCCGCGTGTAATCAAGCGCCGGGAACGGCTCCCCGTTCGGCCCCGTGCGCGTCTCGGGGGTGCCGATCGGGTTGATCGGCGGCAGCTCGGTATCCGCCGGCACGATCCCCATCTGCTTCTGACGCGCCAGTGTCTCCTCGCGGAGTGCCTCATAGCCCATGTCAAACCGGCCTTTGAACTTCGCGATCCAGTCCTTCGGAGCATGATGGGGCGCGTGACAGGCCCCGGGCGCGTAGTACAGGAAGAATGGCTTCTCGGGCGCTACCACCTTGGCGTCCTTGATGAACTCGAGCGCCTTGTCGGTCAGGTCCACGGTCAGGTGATAGCCGTCCTCGGGCAAGCTCGGCGGATCGACGGGATGGCTGTCGTAGACGAGATCCGGATACCACTGGTTCGTCTCGGCTCCGAGGAAGCCGTAGAAGCGCTCAAAGCCACGACCTGTCGGCCAGTTGCGCCGCGACGACGCCAGGTTCATCTCCGCATCCGGGCAAAGGTGCCACTTGCCGACCATGTACGTATTCCAGCCCTCCGCCGCCAGGATCTCCTGAATCTGACCATTCTCGGGCGGGATGACGCCGCTTGCGTTCGGGAAGCCGATCGCCGCCTCGGTGATGCACGCCATGCTGTTGCGCGTGTGGTTCCGCCCCGTGAGCAGGCACGAGCGCGTCGGCGAACACAGCGCGGTCGTGTGCATCTGGGTGTAGCGCAGACCGTCGGCGACGATACGATCGATGTTCGGTGTCTCGATCGGACCGCCGTAGCTGCCCAACGCCGAGAAGCCGACGTCGTCCAGCACGATATATACGACGTTCGGCGCTTCTTCCGGGGCCTTCGGTGCCTCAAACGGCGACCAATCCGGCACCGAGTCACGGATGTCGACGTTGATGATGCCTTTGAATGGCTTTGTCATCGGGCTACCTCAAGGACGGAGTTCAGGGCGCGAGCGCTTTCCCGCTCGATGCCAGCGTCGCAGGCGACGTCCGTCCGGCCATCATCCCCATCAGGTGATTTTCAGCCAGGCGCTCCAGCCGACCGGATCATCCGCTCCGGATGAGGGCCGTTGAGGCCCGGGGTGTTTGGATGACCGCATGCCCGACGGTGCGCGTGAACCTGGTCCACAGTCTGCAGGCAGCTGCTGCAGCCCGTCGCGCGGCACGGTCGGCGCGGCGCTGAAACCCCCACCTACCGCGGGGGTCATCGGCGCTGCGCCCGCGGACACCGCCGGAATGGTGAGGTTGCCGGGAGGCGTGTTCGTGATGGGCAGCGACGATCGCCTGGCTTATCCCGACGACGGGGAAGGCCCGCGTGAGGTGGAGGTCTCGCCGTTCCTGATCGACACCTGCACCGTCTCCAATGCGGCGTTCGGCGAATTCGTCGCCGCCACCGGGCACGTCACCGAGGCAGAGCGATTTGGCTGGTCGTTCGTGTTCGGCGGGGCACTGCCCGACGGTTTTCCCCCCACCCGGGCGGTCGCCGCGGCGCCGTGGTGGCGCCAGGTCGATGGCGCCGACTGGCGCCACCCCGAAGGACGCCAATCGGACGTCGTCGGGCGAGCCGACCATCCGGTCGTTCACGTCTCCCACAACGACGCGCTGCAGTTCTGTGTCTGGTCCGGCAAGCGACTGCCCACCGAAGCCGAGTGGGAGTTCGCCGCCCGCGGCGGGCTGGCCATGGCGGCGTTCCCGTGGGGCGATGAGCTGGAGCCTTCAGGCCAGCATCGCATGAACGTCTGGCAGGGACGCTTTCCGAATGAGAACACCATGGACGACGGTCACTACGGCACCTGCCCGGTCGACGCCTTTCCGCCCAACGCATACGGCCTGTACAACGTGACCGGCAACGTATGGGAATGGGCCGCCGACTGGTTTCACCCCAGCTTTCGAGATCACGACCGACGCCTTGATCCAGCCGGGCCGCCGACGGGGACCCACCGAGTGCAGAAGGGCGGCTCTCACCTCTGCCACGCCTCCTACTGCCGGCGCTACCGCGTCGCCGCCCGTCAGGGCAACGAGCCGGATTCATCCAGCAATAACCTCGGCTTCCGCTGCGCCGCCGACGTACCGACCGCCTAATGCATGTGATCGTCGACCGCAGCCACCGCGCCGACGTACGCGGCGTGGGTGCCGAAGGCGGTGGCGACGACGCTGGGTGGCCAGTGCCAGGGCGGAGGCGTTCGGCCCAGCAACGGGAACAGGGTGAGCGTCGCCGTCATCAGGGTGCCGCCGAAAGCGACGCTGGCCCATGGCTCGGAGAGTTTGCGGCGCAACACGCCATGCCAGAGGCCGAACACAGAGCCATAACCCCAGCGCAGCGCCAGCCCGAGCTCGTTCTCCTCGCGGTCGGTCACGGTGGCCAAGTGCAGGATGCCAGCGACGATCTGACCCGGCACCAGACTGTCGTCGTAGTCGAGCGACCCTGAGACCTTGGGTCGCAGCCGGCGCTCGCCGGCGTAGGCCAGCGTCATCGTCGCCGTCCCCGCGGCCCCGCCGAGGACGCTCCGGATCGGCCAGGGTAGCCGGCCTGGGTTCACCCGTGAAAGTGCGGCTGCCGGCAGCAAAGCCGCCGGCAGCCGTACCCCCAGCTCTCGCTGGATCGCCCCCATTAGTTCCTACGAGGCGACGCCGGCGGGCTGGTCCGGGGTCAATGCTTCCTGCAGCTTGGCCGTGTCCTCGTCAGACAGCGAGGTCTTGATGACCGTGCCGCCGTACTGCTCCAGCGCGGCGACGGCCTTGTCCGGTGTCGCCTGCTCGATGACCATGAACAGCGCCGACGTGCCCGGCTGGAGGTAGTCGCGCACCTGCTGCTGGAATGCCTTGTCGATCCCCTTCTCACCGAGGTGGCCGAACAGAGCGCCCATGCCCGCGCCGAGCGCCAGACCGACGAACGGGACGAAGAAGAGCAGTCCGAACAGGACGCCCCAGAAGCCGCCCCAAGCGGCGCCGCCACTGGCCGAGGCACCGCCGTGGGTGGTCGTCACGTGGTACTTGCCGTCCCGATCGCGCACGATCGCGGCAACCTGATCGGCCTGGATGATCAGCTCCGCCTCGAGGCCCTGCACCGTCTGCCGCGCCTCCTCGGCGGTCGTCTGATCCGGATAGCCGATCGCAACCAATGTTGCCATAGCCAACTGCTCCTTTCGTGGGTTCACCGATCCTGGCCGCAAACGTTGCCGCGGGCTGACGCCCGAAGCATCACCCGAATCGGATGACCCGTCAGCGCGCGGCAAACCCCTGGTTTTCAGGGCAAAATCGTCACAGGCGCCATCGCGGAGTGGTGGTATGGTGCCGCCAGGAGGGTTCCGCGGCGATCACCGGTCGCCGTGAACCGCCGGCTTAGAAGCGGAGCACGACCGGCGGCCGCATGCGGGCGTCGAACATGATCCGCGAGGCAGCGCGAAAGGGCCGCACTCGGACAACGGACGGCCCCGCACGTCCAGAGGCGCGACCGGGAGACGAGAGGCATGTTCCGCTCAGGCAAAAGTGCCGCCGAATCTGAGGGCCGGAGGCCGTGAGCGCCTCGGTAGAACCGATGAACGAGGCCGCTGAATACAGGCCGGCGACCCCGCGCCGCGCCGGGCTGCCGGTCAGCCAGCTCTCCATCGCGGTCACGATCTGTCTCGCGACGGTCACCGTCGTGGTCATCGCGCTCCTGCGCACCCACGCGAGCACGCAGAGCCTCGCCCTACCCGTGTTCCTGATCGGAGCCGCAACGATGTTCGGCCTCGTTCTCACCGATATCGCGCAGGCGCGCGAGCTTCGATTCGCGTGGACGCTGACCGTGGCCGGTGTCTTGTGGTCGCTGTCGGCGCTGACGGCGTCTGAGGGGTCCTTCACCTACTCCGTCGGTCATGTCAGCCAATGGTTTGCCGACCTGGCGATCGCCTATCTCCTGCTCAGCTATCCATCCGGTCGTCTGACCCGCCGGATCGAGCGTCAGGTGTTTGCCGCTGCCGCCTTGCTCGTGGGGCTGCTGTTTATCCCCACGGCGCTCGTCGGACAGTTCCCGCATCCGTCGGAGTGGTCAACGTGCGCCTCGCACTGCCCGCGCAACGCGTTCTCGCTGGTTAGTTCAGCCCCCGCGGTGGTGCGCGACGGGGTGCTCCCGTTGCGCGACCTCCTGGCGGTGGCCGTGTTCGCGGCCATCGCCGTGGTAGCGACCGCGCGGGCGCGCCGGGCCGCTCCGTTGCTGGGGCAGCTGCACGCGCCGATTGCCATGTTCGCGGCTCTCCAGGCGCTTTTGTTCGCCCTCTACTTCCCGATTCGCGCCGCTGCGCCGAACTCCGGTGCGGCGTCGGCGTTGAGCTGGATCTTCGTTCTGTCACTGCCCGCGGCCGCCATCGCGTGCGGCTCTGGACGGCTGTATCAGCGCATTCAGATCGGAACCGTGCTGGAGCGCCTGGCGCGCAATCTCAGGGGCAGCACCAGTCCTGCCGACGTGCGCCTGGCGCTGGCCGACGCCCTGCAGGATCCGACCCTGCGGATTCTGCGCTCCTTTCCCGGCGACGTGCCGGCCTGGGTCGACGAGTCCGGCTCGCCGGAAGAGCTGCCGCCGGCAACGGCGCCCGAGCAGGTTACAGAGATCGCCAGCGGCAGATGGCGCATAGCGGTTGTTCACCATGTGTTCCTGGCGGAGGATCGGCCTCTCGTTATCAGCGCGGGCTCATATGCACTCGCGACGCTTGAGAATCAGCGCCTCACCGACGAGTCTCGCCGCTCGGCCCATGACCTTGCCGAAGCGTTGGCGAGCCGCCTCTCCGCGGAGCAGGACGCCCGCCAGAAGATCGAGCGCGACCTGCACGACGGAGCCCAGCAGCGCCTGGTCGCGCTCCGCGTGAAGCTCGGATTGGTTGCCAGCAACCTCGAGGACCGGGATGTCACGGGGGCCGCGAAGCTGCGCGCGTTGGAAGACGACGTCGACGCGACCATCGACGAGTTCCGCTCGCTCGCCCGTGGCATCTATCCACCCCTGCTCGCCCGGACCGGACTGAGAGATGCTCTGCGCGGGGTAAGCCGCAGCGCCGCGCTGCCGACGACGGTGTGCGCCGACGGGATCGGCCGGTATCCAGCCACGATCGAGACCACGGTGTACTTCTCCTGCTCAGAAGCTCTGCAGAACGCGGCCAAGCACGCCGGACCGGCCACCCGGGTAACGATCTC
>Ga0182024_10003396_pt1 | contig 38029 bp, 38 predicted proteins | sample P32metaG_FD_120480 | JGI IMG/M metagenome (GOLD analysis project Ga0182024, IMG submission 120480) | Permafrost microbial communities from Stordalen Mire, Sweden - P3-2 metaG (Illumina Assembly) | ecosystem: Environmental > Terrestrial > Soil > Wetlands > Permafrost | place: Sweden: Stordalen...
CTGAGCATGCCGACGCGGCTATCCAGGCCGTGCTGGACTCGGGGATCCGTTCTGTCTGGGCTTACGGCAACTCGAACGACGAGTGGTTACCGATCAGCTCGGTCCCTCAGTCCAGAGACGTGGTCCGGATCGCCAATCAGTGGTTCTCGTCCAAGGATTCGAAGGTGAGCCTGGCGTTGGCCCCCCGCGGACCTCAGTTCGCTACCAAAGAGGTCACCATCTCGGATTTTGGTCTTGCCACCGAGCTCGACATCCCGGTTACCGTGCACGTGGGCGACGGTCTTTGGGGCAAGGGGTTCCCCGTGCGCTGGATGCACGACAACGGGCTGGCCACGGCGAAAACGACCTATGTCCATGGCAGCACTCTGGCCGACGAGGAGTTCGACATCATTGCCGCAACCGGGGGGGCCATTTCTTGTGCGCCCGAGCTGGAAATGCACATGGGGCACGGCCGCATTTCGGCGCTCCGGGCGAAACAGCGGGGGATCCCGGTGTCGATCTCCGTAGATGTCTGCACTTCGGTCGGCGGTGACCTCTTCTCAGCGATGCGGGCTCTGCTGGCCGGCTCCCGCTACCTGTTCAACATCGCCGCAGTGGACGAGGACCGTGTGGTCGATGTCCTGCCCATCACCGCCGTCGACGTGCTCGGGTATGCGACTCAAGGGGGGGCTCGCGGCGCCTGGCTGGGCGACGAAGTTGGCTCCTTGACCCCGGGGAAGGCTGCTGACATCATTCTCGTGCGCACCGATACCTGGGGGATGCAACCCCTCAACTACCCCGTCGGGGCGGTGGTGGAGTCCGGCCACCCGATGCTGGTGGACACGGTCCTGGTCGACGGCGAGGTTGTCAAGAGCCACGGTCAACTGGTCAACCATGACTTCAACCATGTGCGGTGCCTGGCCGAAGACGCCCGGGACCGGCTCATGGCGCGGGCCGGGATCGCCCATCCAGGAGAGTGGCTCCCAGAGGTGTACTCCAACCAGTGAGCCTCTAGCGAAAGGCGGTCGAGGGCTAAGGGCGGCCTCGACCGGCTTCGGTGTTCAAATGCGACTGGGGCTCCCGGGTGGTATTGAGCGGCCCGCCGACTGTCCAATAACGCTGGCCGGCAACCAGGAGCTCCTCCGCTGGGAACTTGGTGACCACCTCGCAGCCGTCCGCGGTCACCAGGACCTCCTCTTCGATCCGGGCCGCTCCCCATCCGTCCGAGGCGGGCCAGTAAGTCTCCAAAGCGAACAGCATCCCTTCTTCCAAGACCTCGGGGTGCTCAAAAGACACGAGCCGGGAGAAGATCGGCTTTTCCCAGATGGACAGGCCTACGCCGTGGCCAAACTGAAGACCGAAAGCGGCGAGCTCGTCTGCGAAACCGAAGTCCGTCGCGGGGGGCCACACCGCGCAGATATCCGCCGTCGTTGCGCCTGGCTTGACGAGGGCGATGGCGTTATCGACGAACTCCCGGCATCGTTTGTACGCTTCCGCCTGGGCGGGGCTGGCACTGCCGACCGCGAAGGTGCGGTAGTAACAGGTGCGATAACCCATAAAGCTGTGCAGTATGTCGAAAAAGGCGGGGTCGCCGGGGCGCAGGATGCGGTCGGAGTACACGTGCGGGTGAGGTGAGCAACGCTCGCCAGAGATGGCGTTGACGCCCTCGACGTGCTCACTACCCATGTCGTAGAGCGACTTTGCGACCAGGCCGACGCATTCGTTCTCCTTTACCCCCGGGCGCAGGAAGGCATAGAGCTCGTCATAAACGGCATCGACCATCGAAGCGGCCGTGACCAAAAGGGTTATCTCGTCCTCGGTCTTGACCCGCCGCGCCTCTAGGAACAACTGCTGACCGTCCACGACGGACAAACCAGCCTGTTGGAGAGCGGCGAGCACGGGCATTTCGATCAGGTCCACGCCTATCGGTTCCCCCGCCAGGCCGTACTTGTCGAGCTCGCGTCGAACAGACCGGGCCACCTCCTCGGCCCGACCGGCGTCGGGGTTGAACGCACCCCGCAAGGTCGAGATCCCGGCGCGCGAGCCGTGCTCGCGGGGCTGGCCCGGCCCGGCACCCGAGCCATGGTCGAGCCAGGGGTTGTAGAGCACGTGGTGGCGGGCCGCCGAGCCGAAGTCCCAGATCACCGGCTCTCCGCCCCGGGGGAGGAGCGCAAAGCGGATGAGCTTGTCCATGGCCCAGGTCCCAATATGGGTGGAGGTCATGTACCTGATGTTGTGGAAGTCGAAGGTGAGCAGCGCCCCCAGCTCGCTGCGCTCCAGCTCATGCCGGAGGCGTCCGAGGCGCTCAGACCGGAGCCGCTCGAAGTCGACCCGCTGCTCCCAGTCAACTGCGGTTAGGCCGAAACTCTTTACAGGCATATTTGTCTACCTCTGCTCGTGATCGTCGGTGTCTGTTTGTAACGCAACTATCCGCTCCCAACCGCGCTCATCGCCCGGCGCGTGCCGCGGGAACGAAGTCGCGAGTACATCCCCGCCCCCGCAAGGATAAGGATCCCCGGGAGCCACTCCTGCCAGGACTCAGCCCAGTTCAGGAACGATGTCGCCGCGGTTATCTCCTGGAGGAGCAGCGCTCCCAGGAAAGTGCCCACGAAAGAGCCACGCCCCCCGAAAATGCTCGCGCCACCGAGCACTGCAGCGGTCAGCGACAACAGCGTGAAGTCAGATCCGCCAAGGGTGGGGTCGCCAATGCCCACCTGCGAAGCGAGCAGGATGCCCGCGCCCACCGCGCACAGCGAACAGGTCACCTGGGCGACCAGGGCGGTGGCGCCGACACGTGCACCCATGCGGAAAGCCCGTTGAGCGTCGGATCCAACGGCACGTAGTTCCCGACCGGCTTGTCTACGGCGCAGGACTGCCTCGGCCACCAGGGTGAGCGCGATTACCACCAGGAAAGCGACCGGGAAGGCGCCAAAGCTGGTGCTGATGCCGGACGTGACCCGCGAGTCGATCTCGCCCCCCGGCTGCGGGCGTAGCAGGAGGTTCACCCCCTCAAGGGCGATGAACGTGACCAAAGTGGAGATCACAGGCCCGATCTGCATAGTTCGGATCAGGAAAGTATTGGTGGCACCGACCACGACGCCCACCCCGACGGCGATCAGCCCACCGATGACCAAGCCGCCATAACCGGACCCCTGCTGGTCGAAAAAAGACAGGATGACCACCGTGAGCCCCATCAGGGGCCCGACGGACAGGTCTATGCTGGCGCCGAGCAGCGCCACCAGCTGTCCGCTAGCCACCAGGGCGAGGACAGCGGCCAGCAAGAAAGTGGCGCTCAGGTTTAATGCGCCGAGGAAATGGGGAGCACGTGCCCCGGTGGCCGCGCCCAGGGCGAGCACGAGCACCGCCAAGATGCCGCCGGGAGCGTAGTCGCCCCGTAGGGCCTGGCCCATGCGTCCCGACGACCGGGCCGGTCCGGTCTGGGCCAACTGGTGGACCTCGGAGGTGAGTGCGGCGGCCATTATCTTGGCCTCGGTTATATCGTCCCCGGTCAACACCTTGACGACGTGGCCCCGCTCGAAGACGAGGATCTTGTCGCAGAGGCCCTGAAGTTCGAGCGTGTCCGAAGAGGCCACTATTACGGCCCGGGCCGTCGCTGCCGCCCCCCGTAGGAGCTGGTAGATCTCGATACGGGCGCCGACGTCGACGCCCCGGGTGGGTTCATCGGCCAGCAGAACGATGGGCTGGGCCGCCATCGATCGGGCCAGGAGCACCTTCTGCTGGTTGCCGCCGGAAAGGGTTTCTACCATGACCTCGGACGACGGCGTCCTCACATCGAAGCCCTCGATCTGGGCGCGGGCTCGTTGCTGCTCCTTCCCGCGCTGGAGAAATCCCGCCTTGGCTACCTCCCGGAGAACCATGAGGGACAGGTTCTCCCGCACCGTCATGGTGCGGAACACGCCCTCGGAGTAGCGGCCCCGTGGCAGGTAAAGGATCCCCGAGCGGCGCGACCGGGACGGCGTGCGGGTATCCGCCTTGGCCCCGTTCACCTCCACCGTCCCGTGGTGGGGAAGGAGGCCGCCGAGCGCCCGGAGGACCTCCCGTTGCCCGTTGCCCTCTACCCCCGCCAACCCCACGATCTCGCCAGGGCAGATGTCGAAGTTGACTCCCGACAGCCGGGGGCCGCGCAGGTCGGTCACGCGCAGGAGGGGGGCCGTGCCGTCGGGGCGAGGAGCGGGTTTGAGGGGGAAAGTCTGTTGTACCGGGCGACCGATGATGAGGGCGAGGACTTCGTCGTCGCTGATGGCGGCGGCCGCGAATGTGCCCCTTATTTCGCCGTCGCGCAGCACCGTGATCCGGTCGGCGACCCGACGGACCTCGGGCAGGCGGTGGGATATGTAGACGACGCTGGCTCCCCGTTGACGCAGGGCGTCGACCTGTAGGAACAGGCTGGCGCTTTCGGCGGCGGTCAGGGACTCGGTGGGTTCGTCAAGGATGAGCACCTTGGCGTCAAGAGCGAGCGCCTTCGCGATCTCGAGGAGCTGGCGCTGGGCCACGCTGAGCTCCTCGGCACGGGCGCTGGGGTCTATCTCGGCCCCGACGACGCCCAGGCGAGCGGCGGCCCACTCATTGACTTGTCCTTGAGGGGGACGCAGATCGGCGGGCAAGGCGAACAGGAGGTTCTCGGCCACCGTGAGGTCGTCGAGCACCGACGGGTGCTGGTAAACGACGCCGAGGCCAAAGGACTGGGCCACGGCCGGTGAGGCCTGCTCAAGGTGGTGGCCCAGGATCTCAATGGTCCCGGAATCGGGCGCCACGGCTCCTGCGGCCACCGCCATGAGGGTTGACTTACCCGCGCCGTTCTCGCCCAAGAAAGCGTGAACTTCGCCCTCGAGCACCTCGAAGGTTACGTCGTGGAGCGCCCTGACCCCGGGGTACGTCTTGGTTATATGCGTCAACCGGAGGGTAGTCGAGGGCGAGGACGGCGCGGTCATTGGGCTTGCTCTAGTTGGTCTTGCCGTACTTGGAGATGACGGCGGGGCTCAGCTGGTCGGACAGGTACCGGTCAGCAGGCTGTTTGGGGTCGCACTGCGGCGCCGGGCTGCCGGTCGAGTCTTCGAAGGGGGTGAGGTTGTACAGGTTGGGCTCCGTATCGCTGATGCCTTCGGCGGCGGCGATGGCCTTGCGGGCAGCGACCCGTCCCATCCAGTTGCGGGTCGAGTCAGTGATCATCTGGAACGCCGCCTGGGACTTATGGACCTTCTGCCACAAACAGCCGAGGCCATTGGCGTCGGGGACGCCCACGGCGGGCAGAGGCCGGTTGGCGGCCTGGAACGAGTTCATAGCTGCAAGCACGTCGGTGCCGTAGTCGGAGATGATCCCGTTGATCTTCGGGTACTTGGCCAACAGGGCCGCCGTGGCCTGAGCGGCGATAGACGAGGTCCAGTCGGTGACGGCCCAAGTGCTGTCCCCGGTGAGAAGTTTCATACCCGGGTGAGCCTTGAAGACCTTGACTACAGCAGCCAGCTCTTCAGCAGAAACCGGGTTGCCGGCCGGGCCGCCGAGCTCAATCACATTGCCGCTGCCGTGGAGCTGGTTGACCATCCAGTTGGCGAAGAGCGTGCCCGAGAAACCCGGGTTCCAGTCGACATAGGCGACGTAGTCGGCTGGGGCGCTCCCGCCGGGGTTGGCGGCCCAGGGGACAACCTTGACGCCGTGCTGGGTGGCGTACTCAATGGCGGGCAGCTCTGCCTGGCCGTCATCGGGGATCACCACAATGGCTTGATCACCCTTGTTGGCCATCGCCTTGATCTGGGAGATCATGGTGGGCAGGCTCCCACCGCCGGCCTCGACGTCCTGGGTGACGTTGGGGCAGAGCGCCGCCTCGGAGCGCGCACGGCGGCGAAGGATGCTTGCGACCACGAGTTGATGCCATAGCCGTCCTCGACGCCGAGAGTTATCTTCTTGGTGCCGCAAAAGGCTGTGGTGCTGAGGATCCCGGCGTGAGCGATCTCATACGCGGCCGTAGCGGTGATCGACGTCGAGGCCGCACCGCTGCCCGGGGCGAGCCCCAGGACCATCCCGCTGGCAATGCCAATGGCGGCCAGGGATTTTGTTGCCACTCGTTCCCGTCTCCTGTATTGCATTTATTACCTCCTGTGGTTGGGGTTCTCTGTTGAGGTTTTGTTTTGTTTTGGTGGTGGATGGGAGTTAGCTGGTCGCGGCGCTCAACGGGGGCCCCACGGTGGGTTCTGAGCCGTGCGAGAGTGCCCGTCCGGCGTTGAGGTGGCTGATCAGAGTGCGGAGGGCCATGGCGAGGGCGATCACCCCGGCCTGGATCAAGTACTGCACCGACTGCGGGGCGCCGGCCCCGAAGACGTCCTGTTGCAGCTGGATGAGGAACACGGCGCCGATCGCCGTTCCCAGCACGCTGCCCGAGCCACCCGCAAGCGACGCGCCCCCGAGTACCACGACGGTTATGGACAGGAGCAGGTAATTGCCTCCTGATTGCAGGTCGGGCGTCCCCAGGTACCCGGCGAGCAGCACTGCCGCCAGGCCATAGAAGAGGCTGGCGGCCACGTAGGTCCCCCAGATGTACGCCTTGACCCTGATACCGGCCACGTACGCGGCGGGGGCATTGGTCCCTACGGCGACGAACCGGCGCCCGGCGACGGTCGTCCGCATGAGCAAAGCCACCACGATGACCACCCCGGCGGCCACGAGGACAGTGTTGGGGATCCCCTCGGTCTTGTCGAACGCGAAACTGCGCAGGGCCGGCGCCGGTTCGGCGGTCAAAGCGCCGTTGGTGATCTGCAGGAGCGCACCGGTGAGCAGGGCGTTCACCCCGAGCGTCGAGATGAGAGGGGTGATCCCGAGCACGGTCACCGCGAAGCCAGAGAGCAGGCCCGAAAGCACGCACGCCAGGACCACGAAGGCGAGGCCCTTGGCCAGGCCACCGTCGGTCCCGTTGGGGTACTTGGTGATGATGATGGCCGCCAACGAGATCATCCCTGTGATAGAGAGGTCCAAGCCTCTCTGCTGGACAACGATCGTTTGGCCGATGCCGGCGATGACGAGGAACGCGGTGAAGGGCAGGATGGAGGTAAGGGCGCTCGCGCCGTCGCTCCCGGGTGCGATCTGCGGGCTGATGACGAACAGCAACGCAGTTGCCGGCCAGACGGGGAAAAAAGGGCTGGAGACGACCTTACGAAGGCGGCTCACTGTTCAACCCGAATTGACACTATCTCCCACCCACCCCCGAACAAGAGCCCTGGGCTGCCTCGGCGATCTGCAAGCTGCCGTTTAATGTAGTTGATATCGGCTTGGGGGTGTTAACGATGGTTGATCATGTTCAGCCACGGTGTTACGGTAGAGGCGCGATGAGCTTTGCCCCGGTGCCGCCCACAATGCACGTACCGCCGACCCGGGTTGCCGCCGACACCTTCGTAATCCACCAGGTGCAACCCGCGCTCGGCCAACCTCTTTTTGTCTACCTCAATTCGATGGTGATCCTCGGCCATGAGCCGGTCGTCGTCGATACCGGTACGCCGGCCAACCGGGAAACGTGGCTGAACGACCTGTTCTCGCTCGTCGAACCTGAGGACGTTCGTTGGGTCTTCTTGTCACACGAGGACGTTGACCACACCGGGAACTTGGACCAGGTCATGACGGCGTGCCCTAATGCGACGCTCGTGTGCAACTGGGCGATGCTCGAGCGTTTCACTAACTGTTTCGACTTCCCTCTGGACCGGTGCCGGTGGGTGATGCACGACGAATCGTTCGACGTTGGTGACCGGATCTTGCAAGCCGTCCGTCCTCCTCTGTACGACTCGCCTACGACACGAGGGCTCTTCGACCCGACGACGGGCGTATTTTGGGCGGTCGATTGCTTCGCAACTCCCCTCCCGGACGCCAGCATGACAATTGCCGACCTGGACCAAGATTTCTGGTACGAGGCGATGTCTCTGTTCGCGTTCGGCGCACTATGCCCATGGTTGTCGATGCTGGACCCTCAAAAGTACGGCCGTTTCGTCGACACCGTGCAAGGTCTCGACATCACCACGATCACCTCGGCTCACTCTCCGGTGATCGAAGGTCCCTATATCGAACGGGCGTTTAACCGGATCCGTGAACTTCCGGGCCTTGACCCACCCGCGTTGCCTGATCAGTCGGTCCTCGACCAAGTCATTGCCGCCACCTCGCAACCGCCGGTCTAACGCGAAGGTCGCCTTTCGAGCAGCTGCTGTAGCGTGTTGCTTTACAGTGTGCCGGTAGTGGGAGCCTGAGATGCACTTCTCTAGGAAGTGGGGCTGGTCGTTCGGTGATGACGGGTCCCACGATTACACCGCTCATGCTGGCGGGTTCGCGCGTACCGTTCTCGTGGGCAGGAGTGCCGGAGCAGTGCACACAGAGTTCGCTCTGTGCCGGCTCTCCCCCGATGGGTGGGTCGACCGCCACGTTCATTCCTTCGAACGCAGTGCCTACGTCCTCGGTGGGCACCCCGTGGTGGAGATGGGCTCTCAGCGCTTCCAATTGACTACCGGCGACTATGTCCTGTTCCCGGTGGCCTCGCCGCACGCCTGGCAGAACCACAGCAGGGAGGAGGCGCGCTGGTTGGAGGTCAGCACTCCCCAGCCGGTCGTCCCAGACAGCGGTCGGGAAGATACTTACTTCCTTCCCTCACTCGGCTCGGGCCCTGCGGCGCTCCCCAACTTCCAAGACCCCACCGTAGGCCACCTCGGGCACTACGTCGGGGCCCCTCCCCAACAAGAAGCACTTATCCTTTCTGGGCCGGCGCGAGGTCGCGCACCGGCCGGCATGGACAGCGCGTTACTCGCTTACAGTGGCATCTCGGTCAAGATGCTCGTCGACTCGAACATGGGTGCCGAACTGCTCACAATGTTCACAGTCGACTATGAGCCGGGCGGTGCCGCCCAAGTCCACGACCATCCCTTCGAGGAAACTTACTTCTTCCTGGAAGGTGAGATCGAGGGGGAGATCGAGGGGGAGCCGACAACCTTTCAGGCCGGAGATGTCCTGTTCTGTGGCGTCGGCGTGCTACATGGTTTCTTCAACACGAGCTCTGGGCGCGTTCGCTGGATAGAGGCTCAGGCGCCTCAGCCACCACGGCGCCACTCGTACCGTTGGCCCGCGCACTGGGAGCATCTCAGCGCTCGGCACAATAACGAAGGCACGGCCTGATGGCTGCACCCGTGGTTATTATCGGAGGCACGTCGGGGATCGGCCTCGAGCTCGCAAAGCAGTACGTTGAGCTCGGGCAAGAGGTGGTGATATCCGGCCGAGATGGTGGCCGGGCGGGCCGTATTGCCGGTGAGCTTGGCGCAGCGGCGCGAGGTGTCGGCGTAGATCTGTGTGTGACCGAGGAGATCGCCGGCGCCTTGTCGAGCATCGGTGAGGTGAGGCACCTCGTCATTGCCGCGATCGAACGCGATAGCAACCACATAACCACCTACGACCGCGAGCGCGCCGAACGGCTCGTAACCTTGAAGTTAGTTGGCTATCCCGAGGTGGTCCACACTCTCCGCCCGCGTCTAGTTGCCGACGCCTCAATAGTTCTTTTCGGCGGCCTAGCCAAGGAGCGGCCCTACCCCGGGTCCACGACAGTAAGCACCGTTAACGGCGGTATTGCTAGCTTGGTACGCACGCTCGCCTGCGAGCTGGCCCCCGTGCGGGTGAACGCGGTTCACCCTGGGATCGTAGGAGACAGCCCGGAATGGCAGGGCAAACGGCTCGACGCGGTCATCGAACGGACTCCGATAGGGCGACTTGTAAAAATGAGCGAGGTGGCCCAGGCGACCAGGTTCCTGCTTGATTGCCCAGCGATGAACGGTATCGATCTCTTCGTGGACGGTGGCTGGATGCTGCGCTGAACATAAGCACCTGCGCTCTCAGCGGCCAGCGGTCGAGGCTGAGGGGACAAATTGGCTCAGGTGCCCGTCAGCGGTTGGGCCACTTCGATCTGGACCGCTTGCCTGGAAGCGATCATCGGGCCGAGGACTTTGCCGACCAGCTCGTGGTGGGCTGGGTGCTCCAGGTATGAGTCGAGAGCCTCGGAAGAAGCCACTAAGGCCGCTATCCCAAAGTCAGCGTTCCCCTGTCTCAGCCCCAGGTCCGGCCCAAAGTGATAGCCGACCAGGCAGTCCACTTCCTGGCGGAAACTGGCCAGCTCCTCACAGAGGTGAGCCACGTCCTCTGGCGAGACGTCCTCCTTCCAGCGAAAATTCACGAGGTGCAGGATCACGTTCCCTCCTGTGTTGTGCGTCCCGTGCTCACTTGGTTATCCGAGCCCCCTCCTGACCGATTCAACGATTCGGTCTACCGAGGGAATGGTCGCATCTTCCAAGGAGTCGGCCGCCGGCAACGGGATGTGGGGCGCCGTGATCCGCCGGATGGGAGAGTCCAAGTCGTAGAAGCATTCCTCTGCAATGATGGACGCAACCTCGGCTCCCCAGCCGCACAGCCGGGGGTTTTCTTCCACGGTGAAGAGGCGGCCGGTCTTGTTCACGGACGCGGCCACCGACGAAACATCGAGCGGGACCAACGAGCGAAGATCGATGACCTCGCAGTCAGTGCCCGTGGCTGCGAGCTGCTCGGCGGCGCCAAGCGCACGGTGGACCATGGTGCCGAGCGCCACGATTGTGACATCGGAGCCGCTCCGGCGGATCCGAGCGGTCCCCAGCTCATCGACGTGCTCACCGTCGGGGACCTCTTCGCTTGTCGAATAAAGCGCCTTTTCTTCAAGGAACATCACCGGGTCGTCGTCGCGCACTGCCGCCGCCATCAGCCCGATCACATCAGCCGGAGTTGACGGCACCACGACCTTCAGCCCGGGCACAGCCATCAGCCAGCCCTCGACGCTCTGGGAATGCTGGGCCCCGAAACGCAGGCCGCCACCATTGCCAAACCGGACCACCAAAGGAAGGGTGATCTGGCCATTGGTCATGTACCGGGCCTTGGCAATCTGGTTGACCACCAAGTCGTGGCCTACGGACAGGAAGTCGGCAAACATCAGTTCTGCGACCGGTCGCAGCCCTGTCATGGCCGCGCCCATCGCGGCCCCCAGGATGGCTTGCTCGGATATAGGGGTATCCCGCACTCTTGTCGGACCGAACTTGTCCAACAAACCAACCGTTGCCTTGAAGACGCCGCCGGCAGCACCGACGTCCTCCCCGATCAATACCACCGAGGCATCGCGGGCCATTTCCTGAGCAAGCCCGGCTGCAACGGCATCCCGGTAAGTCATCGTCGCCATTGCGCACCCCCGTCGGCGAAGACCTGGCGCTCGACGCCCGCGGGGTCGGCCAGCGGGGCCGCCTTGGCCTCCTCGCGGGCTTGGTCCACCTCTGAGCGGGCTTCGGTATCGATGCGGTCGAGCAGCGAGGCATCTACTCCGACGCTGAGCAGCCGGTCCCGCAGGCGAGGGATGGGATCCTTCGCCAGCCACTCGGCAACCTCGGAGTCCGGGCGGTACTTGCCGGGGTCAGCCCGGGAATGCCCTCCGTGGCGGTAGGTGACGGCTTCGATCAAGCTAGGCCCGTCCCCCGAGCGGGCACGCAAGACTGCTTCGAGCGCCGTTGCGTAGACCACATCTGCGTCGTTGCCGTCGATCGCCACAGGAGCTAGGCCGTAGGCGCTTGCGCGGTCAGCCGCCGGGCGCGGGACAGCAGTCACCTCGCTGATCGGGGTGTACTCCATGTACAGGTTGTTCTCGCAGACGAAGATGACCGGCAACTTCCAGGTAGCCGCGAGGTTCAATGCCTCATGAAAAGCACCGATATTGGTGGTGCCGTCGCCGAAGAACGCCACCGTGACCTGGTCCGTACCACGGTACTGCGCGGACCAGGCCGTCCCGTTGGCAATCGTGAGATGGGCACCCACGATCGCGTACGAACCCATGAAGTTGTTCGCCACGTAGGTCAGGTGCATCGACCCGCCCTTGCCGCCCATCAGGCCAGTTTCGCGGCCCATGAGCTCGGCGAGCACCGCCGGCATAGGGGCACCACGGAGGATGGCATGGGCATGGCCACGATAGGTGGCGAAGACGTAGTCATCGGGCCTCAGCGCGGCGGATACGCCAGCGGCAATCGCCTCTTGGCCGGTCGCCAGGTGGCTTGTGCCCTTGACCAGGTTCTGGAGAAAAAGGTCGTACGCCGCCTTCTCGAAGTAGCGCACTCGGACTTGGGCTCGGTACATCCCGACCCGGGTTTCCATATCCGCTAGCACGGGAGAAGCTTTCACGCCGCCTCGCCCAACTCTTCGATGGCGATTGCCCCCATAGTCTGTGCAGTATACGTTAACACTCGTGCCGCGTTGCGGTGCGGGCCGCGAGCTCATCACAGCATTTCACGGTCGCGGCCAGCATCGTGTTTACGGCTACCTTGATCACCCGGGCCTCTACGATCGAACAAGTGGAAATCGACTTTGCGTTCGTGACGACGTCTGTCGCCTACCTTGCCTAGGCGGCTGCTCGCCGCCCCGGACAAGTTCCGGGGGAGCCTTGACGCCAGTGAGGTCGCACGAGCCATGGCCGCCGGTGCTCGAGCCGCCGGCTGGACCGCCCGCGAGTTCCCGCTCAGCGACGGGGGGGAGGGCACTTTGGGTTCCCTCGGCGGGCCCAACCGCTCCAACGTCGTGACAGGGCCGCTCGGACAACCGACCAACGCCGGGTGGCGGTTGGACGGCGGGAGGGCGGTCGTCGAGATGGCACTTGCATCGGGTCTTTTGCTTGCTGGTGGCCGATTAGCGAACGACCCGCTGGGAGCTACAACTCGCGGTACCGGGGAGTTGATCGCAGCCGCAATCGCCGCCGGGGCCCGCGAGATCATCGTTGGGGTCGGCGGTTCGGCTACGACGGACGGGGGTCTCGGGGCGCTCGAGGCACTAGGCGGCAAGACCTTCTCGGAGCACGGTGTCGCCGTCCGTGTCGCATGCGATGTCCGCACGCGTTTTGTCGAGGCGGCCTCGGTTTTTGCGCCACAGAAGGGTGCAGACGGGGCTCAGGTGCGTGCCCTCGCCGAACGGCTCGAGCGGCTTGCCGACGAGTATGCGAGGCGCTACGGCATTGACGTGCGCTCTCTCGTGGGTGGTGGCGCGGCCGGTGGGCTTGGGGGCGGGTTGGCGGCTCTCGGTGCCGAACTTGTCCCTGGGTTTGACCTTATTGCGGCGGCCACCGACTTAGACGCCGCTTTGGGCGAGGCGGATGCCGTGGCGACGGGTGAAGGGCGCCTTGACCAGACATCCCTCGAGGGAAAAACCGTCGGGGGCGTAGCAGAGCGAGCATCGCGTTCCGGGTTGCCCGTCTTGGTGATCGCAGGGTCAACTGCTATCCAGATGGAGGCTCCGGTCACAACGGTGTCGCTTGTGGAGTCCTTTGGAGAGGAGCTCGCGTGGTCCGCGACGGCCGGTTCAATCACCAGCTCCACCGAGAACTGGCTCCTCAGACTAGGTTGATTATCCGAGCAAGTTTGCGGCCGACCCTCAGGTACCAATCACCCGCCATGCCATCGAGCTTCGCCTCCATCAGATCCGCTAGAGGCTCACGGAGGTCCTCCGGCTTGAGGGTGGCCTGCAGTTGCGGGGCGCCATTAGGCGGTTCGACGACAAGACGGAGCCCATTTTGCTCGGCGATACGGCGCACTTCGCCGTTGCTGCTTGCAAAACCGAGGCTCCTCACAACCTCGACGACGGGCTGCGAGAGGTCTTCCACGGTGGGCACGTCCTCGACGTCCGCGTAGCTGTGCCGAGAAAACTGGGCGGCAAACTCCTCCCTAGCTTTCATTGCGGCATCCAAGCCATGAAGTGCGGCTGTCACCTCGCCGGCAAGGATTTTCTTGAGGTCAACCGGGTGAAGCGAGCCGTCAACAAGACGCCGCTCCACCAAGAGGAGCTCTGCGCCATGCCACTCCGAAAGGGCCTTCAGATAAGGGGCCATGAGGTGGTCCGGCACAGACATCAGTTTGCCGAACACCTCGCCTGGGGGAGCGGTCAAAGGGACGTAATTGCCCTTCGACTTGCTCATCTTCGTACCGGTACCGTCGGTGCCCTCCAACAGGGTGGTCGCGACCACGAGCTCAGGGTCCTGCCCGCAGATCTCCATAACTTTCCGGCACATCTGCATGTTCAGGAACTGGTCGAGCCCTCCCAGCTCCACGTCGCAGTTGATCTCGACCGAGTCGAGGGCCATGGCCACCGAGTAGAGCAGTTCGGCGAGGGTCAGGCTATGGCCAGCCGCAAGGCGGGCCCGGAAGTCCTCGCGCTGCAACGACATCGACACCGGGATATGCGAGGTTATTTCGATCAACCTGGGAAGGGTCACAGCGCGCAGCCAATCCCCGTTGCGGCGGAACTCCGCTCGCGAAAAGTCAAAAAACGGCGAAACCTGTTCCTGGTAGGTGGCGAGGTTCTGAGCAATGTCTTCCTGGGTGAGGTGCGGCCGCTCGTCTGAACGACCGCTCGGGTCGCCGATCATCGCCGTCATATCCCCGACGATGAGGATGACGCGGTGGCCCATCCGCTGGAAACGACTGAGGAGGAGCATCGGCACGGCGTGGCCCAGGTGGACCTCGGAGCCCGTCGGGTCGATGCCCAATTTCGCAATAAAAGGCCGGCCCCGCTCCCCCGCCTCCGCCAAACGCTTTGCCAAGGCTTCCGGCGACGGCTGGAGCTGCTCGCACCGCTCGGCTATCAGGGCTGCCTGCTCGGTTGGCGAGAGATCGGAGAGATCCGTGCGGCGGCGCTCGTAAGTGAGCTCGAGCAGTTCACGCACGCCGGCGTCTTGAGAAAGATCGGCTCGCGCCAACACCTCGCTCGCGGCTTTGACGGAGTGGCTGAGTCGGCTCATAGGGCACACTAGGCGCGAGCGACGATGTTGAGGCGCACGTAGTCGACGACCGTCGACGGCATCGCCGCTGCGACATGTTCGGCAAAGGGACGTCTCTCGGAAGGCGGGATCGTGGCCAGGTGCTCGCGCAGACATACCGTCCCTAGGAACTCGACGAGGCTTGAGTCGCTCTGGAAGGTCGCCAGTTCTGGGTGGGACCAGGCGTGGATGTCGCTGAAGCCGGCCCGCTCGAGGCGTTCGGTTGTCTCCTGGGGGGACGCGTAAAGCCACGTACCAGCCCTCTCAACGCCGAGAGACCTCACCGCTTCGATGATGGTGGCGATATTGCCCGCTCCGCCGCACTGGGCGACAAGCTGCCCGCCCGGCCGCAGGATCCCATGGAGGTTGGCGAACAACCTGTCGTGGTCGGTGACCCAGTGGAAGGTGGCTGTGGACAGCACAGCGTCCACCGGGCAAAGCCCATCGAGGTCAGAAGGCGACAGTTCCGACAGATTGGCCTGCAGGAAGCTCACCCTGTCACCGGCCGGCGCCAGCCGAGCTTGCGCCTGCTCGAGCATCGATGGCGAGGCATCGAGGGCGACAACACGGCCCCGCGGCAGGCGGGCGAGCAGCTCCTCAGTGACGCGACCTGTCCCGCAGCCCGCGTCGACCACGGTCTCGTCGCCCTCCAGCTCCAGGCGCTCGAGCACAGCTCGGCCCCATCGGGCCTGCGGCGTCGACACCCGGTCGTAGGTCGCCCCGTCCCAGTCCATCGCGGCCGATTCTACGAATATCGAGCGGTGAGATGCCTGGAAAAGGCCAAGGCGCCCCCCAGGGCGCAACGAGGAGCTATGGCGTAGCGCGGGGGCTGGCCACGAGGTCACGGTGGCGCCGGCTCAGGTCAGCGCACTCCAGGCACACCTTTTCAGGGATTACGCCCGCTTTCATGAGCAACCCGAAGATCTTGCAGCCGACGCAGTAGCCAGCAAGGGACTCCAAAACCGCTGCCACAATGATCAAGCCGAGCACGGCCCACGTGGCCGTGTGGTCCCCGAAACCGAACCACAGGACCACCGCGGCAGTCGAAAACGCTGTCCCCATTGCTTGGGCAAAGCGCTTCGGAGGCCCTGGCACCGGCCTCGGCGGGCCGAGCCTGGGAGCAACGACCCGGGTTGCCAGCTGGCCGAGCGGGCTGAGGCTTGGCCCCGTGAGCACCCTGGCCCAGAACCCGTACGCTATCGGGACGAGCAGCCAGGGCTCGTCGAAGGCGACGGCGGCTACGCACATGAGGAGGACCGCGAAGGCCACCACCCGCGCGGCAAGCTCGTTTACCGGGTTGGGGAAGCTCAACAGCCTCTCGGCACGGCCTTTCACGGTCGAAATCCTACCTGATAGGTCAACTTTAGGGCGGAGCATCGCGTGGCAAAGCAACTAGCCTGATGGGAATGGGATTGTTCCGCTGGGATGACCGGCCACAGCTTCGCCGGCCGATATTGGTCGCGGCTTTCGAGGGCTGGAACGACGCCGGCAACGCAGCCTCGGAGGCGGTCGCCTACCTGGTACGGGCGTTGGACGGGAAGACTTCCGGAGCCTTTGACTCCGAGGAACTGTTCGACTTCACCTCCAGCCGCCCGCACGTCCGCCTCGATCCTGGAGAGTCTCGCCGGCTCGAATGGCCTGTCCTCACGTTGGCTAGCGCCCAGGTCCCAGGGGCTGACCGGGACGTGGTGTTCTTGTCCGGGCCCGAACCTCAGCTGCGTTGGCGTAGCTTCGCGCGCGAGCTGCAAGAGATGTCCGAATCGGTAGGGATCAGCATGGCCGTTCTGCTCGGGGCCCTTCTCGCAGACGTGCCCCACACTCGCCCGGTCCGGATCACAGGCGGCGCCGCCAACGCGGAGCTGGCAGCCCTGGCCGGGGTGGAACCGTCGTACTACGAAGGGCCCACCGGCATACTCGGGGTAATGGCCGACGCTTTGAGCAGCGCCGGTGTACCCACCGTGTCGTTGTGGGCCAGCGTCCCTCATTACGTTTCACAGAGCTCGTCGCCCAAGGCGACGCTTGCTCTGGTCGAGCGCAGCGCCCGGCTCCTCGGCACAAGGTTGGATCTCGTGGAGCTGGAGATTGGGACGGCAGCGTACGAACGGCAGATAAACGAGCTCGTGGCGACGGACGAAGATGCCTCTGCTTATGTCACCAGGCTCGAGGAGCAAGACGCTGAGGTCAACGGCGACATGGACTTCAGCCCGGCCGAGGACAGCCCGCGCCTGACGCAGGCGTCTGGCGATCGCCTCGCTGCGGAAGTTGAGCGCTACCTCCGAGAGCACCGACTGGACTGAGTGCGTAAGGGGCCCGGTATCCTGGTGAGACGGTGGCTAATTGCGCCCACGGGTTCCCCCAGAGTGAATGCCTGATCTGTCGCACGCTCGGGGTGAGCGCCAGCCCGGCTGCGGCCACCAAGACCAAGACCAGAGACGCCGGCTCGGCTGAAATCTCCGGCATGCTCTCAACCAGGCCCGCGGCGCTTCCCGAGGCCCGTCAGCGCCAGGCCGACCTTCCCGAAGAGCGGGCAAGCAGGGGCCGCCGCGGGATGAGCCCGCTTTGGCCGGTGCTCGGGATCATCGTGGTGGGAGGCGTGCTGCTGTGGGCCTTTGCCGGAGTCCTCTCGCTCGCGTTCCACATTGGCGAGTTTGTCGCGGTCGGGGCGATCGCCGGCTGGCTAGGCTACAAGCTCGGCCACGCCCGGGGGCGCCGGAGCACCTGACTAATGCTTCAGGTGTCCTCGCCGTAGTCCACGTAACCGGTCTCCTCGAGCTCGAGCGCGAGCTCCGGCCCACCACTTGCAACGATCCTGCCGGCCGAAAGTACATGGACCCGGTCCACGGGGAGCTCGGAAAGGAGCCGCTGGTAATGGGTTATTGCCAGCACGCCGATGCCCGCCTCGCGCACAAGCTCGGCGACGCGCCGCGCCACCGCCCGCAGCGCGTCGACGTCGAGACCGGAATCGATCTCGTCCAGGACCGCGATGCTCGGTCGCAACACCCCCAACTGGAGCACCTCGTTGCGCTTGCGTTCTCCACCCGAAAGGTCGACGTTGAGCGGCCGCGAAAGGAAACTCTCGTCGAAACCGACACTCCTCGCTTCTGCAGCCAGGAGTGCCGGGATTTTGGCCGAGTCGCGCCCAGAAGCTGTGAACGCTTCCCCGAGCGCGGCAACCAAGCTCACCCCGGGAACCTCGATCGGGTACTGCAGGGCGAGGAAGAGCCCCGCGCGAGCGCGTTGCCATGCTGGCATCGCGAGCAGGTCGGCGCCGTCCAGGCTGATCGTCCCCGAGATGATCTCGTACCCGGGCCGCCCCGCTATGACGTGAGAAAGGGTGGACTTGCCGGAGCCGTTAGGCCCCATCACCGCATGCACTTGCCCGCTGGCTATGGCCAGGTCCACGCCGCGCAGTATTTCCTTCCCCCCCACCGAAGCATGCAGGCCCTCTATGAGAAGTTCGCTCACGGGATGCTCACCACGACCTCGTCGCCTTCGATCGTCACCGGGTAGACCGCGACCGGTACTGTCGCCGGCAAGCACTGAGGACTGCCGTCTTTCAACGAAAATGTGCTGCCGTGCTTGGTGCATTCGATGCTGCAACTGAACGTTTCGACTTCGCCGTCAGAAAGTGGCCAGTTCTGATGGCTGCAGCGGTCGGCAAGGGCGTAGATGTCCTCGCCTACGCGGGCGAGGCATACTCCGTAGGGCCCGCCTTCGGCCCGCAAAACCTCACCGTCGCGCAAATCTGCGAGCTTCACCCTGATGTGTTCCATCGCCCCTAACCCGACACTGGCCCTGCCGGGCCCTCGAAGCCTGCGGAACCGAGCTTGGCCGCTACCGCCTGGCGGAGCCATCCCACCATGTCGCCCACCGGGAAACGCTCGAGCACGTCCTCCATAAACCCGAGCGCTATCAAACGTTCTGCTGCATGTGTCGGCACGCCTCGGCTCTCGAGGTAGAACAGCTGCGACTCGTCTATAGGGCCCACCGTAGAGGCGTGCGAGCAACGAACATCGTTGTCCTCGATCTCAAGCGTCGGCACCGAGTCTGCTTGTGCTCCCTCGGAAAGCACAAGGTTGCGGTTGGTCTGGAAGGCATTGGTCCCCTTTGCGCCCTTTTCCACACGGATGAGCCCTGAATATACCGAGTGCGACTTGTTGGCCACTGCGCCTTTGAAGAGCAAGTCGGAGCGCGTATGGGGAGCGGCGTGTTGCTGGACGGTACGCAAGTCGTGCATCTGGTCCCCGGCTCCGAAGAAGGCGGCCAGCAGTTCGCTGTCGCCCCCTGAGCCCTCCAGCACGGAGTCCGTGCGTTCACGTGCATACTGACCGCCAAGTGCGACCGTCATCGACCGCAACGTCGCGTCCCGGCCCACACGGCTCACCTGGTTGCCGAGTTGCCAAGCGCGCCCTCCGAGCAGCTGCACGTGGCCGAAGCCGAGCCTGGCACCAGGCCGCAGGTACAAATATGCCATCGGGACAGACAACACGTCGACGTCGGCGGAGGCAATGATTTCCACCACCCGCACCGACGCGTTGTCACCGACCTCGACCTCGAGACGCGGGAACACGGCACAACCGTCCTTGTCCAGCCAGTGGACAACCACGAGCGGCCCTTCGACGACCGTCCCCGGGGCGACGGTCACTCTCCATGGGACCTGAACGAACGCACCGTTCATGGCCGTCCATATATCAGGCACAGGCCCGTGTAGGACCGGCGCCGGTGGCGTACCCTCCCCAAGCGGGGCGTCACCGAAGCCGACGACTTGCAAACTGTTCTGGGGGTTGAGGATGCGTCCCTCACCGCCGTTGTGGCTGACTATGACGGTTGCCCTCGGCCCTGCGGTGCCTACCAAGGCCTGCAGCTCGTCGGGCAGCTCGTCGATGGCAACGTCACCACCCGGGGGGCACGGGGCGTAGCGGCTCAGGTCGAGTTCTTCGATGCGGCTGTACCGCCAGATCTCCTCAGCCTCCCTGGGCAGCTCAGAGCCCGCGAGCCGCTCCCAAGAGGCGAGGCGCGACTGGCGAAGCCAGTCCGGCCCGGGCAGAGCCGGGATGGCGCCCGCGCTGAACTTGGAGGTCGAAGAGCTCGAGGTGGAAAAAGTCACTGTAAGTTGACGAGCTTACGGGGTTTCAGAACCGCAGCTACCAGTGCGGCTGCTCCACGCCGAGCTCGTCGAGGAGCCCGGCAACCTCGGCGTCGGTCGTTTGGCTGAAGTCCTTGTACCATGCCCCGACCGCCTCCATTCGCTCCGGCCGCACGACGCAGACTTGCTCGTCCACAAGCGGCGCAAGCGACTCAAGGGCTTCGGGGGCGGCCACGGGGACAGCGAGGACGACCCGGCGCGGGTGCAGTTCGCGGACGGCGATCAGTGCCGCCCGCATCGACGCCCCGGTGGCCAAGCCGTCGTCGACCACCACCACTGAACGTCCCGACAGTGGCACCCCTTGGCCCGACCAGCCGTAGAGCTCGACTTGATGGGCCACCTTGGCAGCCGCTTTGCTCACGAGGCGTTCGACCTCATCAGGGCCGAGGTGCAGGGCCGCGATCACGTCCGAGTTGAGCACCGTCACCCCGCCCGGGGCGACAGCACCCACCGCAAGCTCCTCACGTCCCGGAGCACCGACCTTGCCAACCGGCATGGCAGCGAGAGGGGCACCAAGCCTGCGAGCCACCTGGGCACCGACCGGGACCCCCCCTCTGGGAAGGGCCACTACCACCGGACTAGGAAGATCTTGGCACAAGGCCATCCGTTCACCAAGCGCTCGGCCTGCGTCGATGCGGTCGGCGAACGGGCCGTCGTGCAAGGACGCGTCAGTCCCCCGAGTCCTGCTCCGGGTCGACCACAACTCGGCGATGGTCCTCGGAGTCGTAGCGGACACCGATCGTTTTCCCGACCTTTATCCGGGCCCGCTCCTCGGGGGTGGGGAACGCAACTCGCGTAGTCACCTCGAAAGGCTCACCGTCCGCCGGCTGGATGCGAAGCGTGAGCCGGCTCCGCGTGACGGGGCCCAGTGTCCGCTCGTCGACGACAGACATGACAAGCGCCTGAGCCTGCGTATTGAGGGGCTTCAGATCCCCCAGGGGGACGTCGGGCTCCGCCTGTTGTTGGGGGCCTCTCGCGGGGGCTGCCGGGGGGGGAGCCGGTGGGCGCTCCCGGCTGCGCTCCGCCCTGTCCCGTGTCGGTCGGCGAGGAGCTCTACCAGGGGGGGAAGGTTGAGCTCCGGGGTGGCTGGCACGGGCGGGACGTGCTTGGCCCAGGGGCGAACCGCCTTGGAACGGCCCTTGTGCGTTGACGGCCAGGCTCAAGACGCCCACCACCACCACGAGCATGATTGCCAACGCCACTGCAGCTCCCACAGCTGGATCTTAGGCCGCGGCGGGCGCTGGGACTTGAGGGCCCTCTCGCGACCCGCCCGGGGAGTGCCCGCTCAGCCTACGCTGCCCTCCATTTGGAGCTCTATCAACCGGCTCCACTCGACGGCGTACTCCATTGGCAGCGTCCGGGTCACCGGCTCGATGAAGCCATTGACAATCATGCTCATCGCCTGCTGCTCGGAAAGACCACGGCTCATCAGGTAGAAGAGCTGGTCGTCACCGACCTTGGAGATCGTCGCCTCGTGGCCCACCTGGGCGTCGTGCTCGCCGAACTCGATGTAGGGATAAGTGTCGGAACGGGACTTTTCGTCAAGCAAGAGGGCGTCGCAGCGCACGAAGCTCTTGGAGTGCTTGGCACCCTCCTCGAAACGGACCAGCCCGCGGTACGAGGTACGGCCGGCGTCTTTTGAGATCGACTTGGAGATGATCGTCGACGTCGTCTCGGGTGCAGCGTGCACCATCTTGGCGCCAGCGTCCTGGTGCTGCCCGGCGCCGGCGTAAGCGACCGACAGCACCTCGCCCGAAGCCTTCGGCCCCATCAAGTACACGGCCGGGTACTTCATCGTGAGCCGGCTCCCGATGTTGCCGTCTATCCAGGCCATATGCGCTTCGGCATCCGCGCGAGCGCGTTTGGTCACAAGGTTGAAGACGTTGTTGGACCAGTTCTGGATGGTCGTATACGTAACGCGACTGGCCTTCTTGCAGACGATCTCGACGACGGCGGAGTGGAGCGAGTCCGTGGTGTACACGGGGGCCGAGCAGCCCTCGATGTAATGGACTTCGCTGCCTTCGTCGGCGATTATCAGGGTCCGCTCGAACTGGCCCATGTTTTCGGCGTTGATGCGGAAGTACGCCTGAAGCGGCATGTCCACCTTCACGCCGGGTGGGACGTAGATGAACGACCCGCCCGACCAAACGGCCGAGTTGAGGGCCGCGAACTTGTTGTCGTTCGGCGGGATGAGCTTGCCGAAGTACTCCTTCACGAGGTCGGGGTACTCCCGCAGCGCAGTGTCCATGTCGCAGAACAGCACACCCTGGCGCGCCAGATCGTCCCGGTTGCGGTGGTAGACGACTTCGCTTTCGTACTGGGCGGTGACCCCGGCGAGGTACTTACGCTCGGCTTCGGGGATCCCGAGCTTGTCGTAAGTGGCCTTGACCGAGTCGGGGAGCTGGTCCCAGGCGCTTACCTGCTTGTCGATCGGCTTTATGTAATAGAAAATGTTGTCGAAATCGATCCCGGACATGTCCCCGCCCCAGGTCGGCATCGGCCGGCGCTGGAAGTAGCGGAGCGCCTTCAGGCGACGGTCCGTCATCCATTGCGGCTCACCCTTCATCCAGGACATCTCCCGCACGATGTCCTCGTTCAGGCCCTTCTTGGGTTTGAAGACGTAATAGTCCTCGACATCGCTCCAGCCCAGCTGGTAGCGGCCCAGGTCAAGATCTTCAGCTGTGTTGGCCATCGAGCTTCCCTCCGTAGGATTTCTCCTACGTAGATAGTAACAACTCCGGTGTACTACCCAACCGGCGATGCAGGCTAGTCAACTTCCTGGGTTGGGTCTTGAGGCCGGCTTGCCAGGGCGGTCCTGGCCCAAGGCCAGAGCTCGCCGGCCATCTCTGCGGCCGCTGCCGCGGTCCCGGAGCTTGATGGGTCCCCAACCATCACACCCAGCAGGCGCTCGTGGCTATCCCGGTCCTGGGCTCCGGCCACCGCTTCGCCGAGCGCTCCAGCGTCCTCGCCCACGAGCACGACCGGCGTACCCTGGGCTACAAGATGTGCAGCCTCCTCGGGCACCTCGGTCACTTTTGCACCAAGCGGGCCAAACGGGTAGGAAATGCGTGACACAGTGAGTTCTAACGCTATGCCCCTCGCCGACGTTCCCCATCCTCCTATCGCGCCCCGCAAGCCTTCCGCCCACGTCGCGCACGGCGACACCAGGACAGATGACTGGCAATGGCTCGCTGACAAGCAGGACCAGGCGGTTGTCGCCTACCTCCAGGCTGAGAACGCCTACGCCGAGGCTGAGCTCGCACCTACGGTGCCGCTCCAGGACAAGTTGTTCGGCCAGATCCGCGCCCGGATCGCTGAGACGGACATCTCTACGCCGGTGTTCCACGAAGGCTGGTGGTACTGGTCGAGGACCCTGGCGGGCCAGCAGTACCCGGTCCACTGCAGGCGGGCGGACCCGAGCAAGGCGCTCTCAGCTACAGAAGTGCTTGCGGCAGCCAGGGCCGCGCTCCCGGGTGCCGGCATCGCCGGGGACGGCACTCCGCCGCCCCAAGCTGACAGCCGCCCGATGATGGGAGCTCCGCAGCATCCCGGGGAGGTCATCCTCGACGAGAACGATCTCGCGGAAGGTTCCGACTATTTCGCCTTGGGGGTCTTCGACATCCGCCCGGACCAGGAAGTCCTAGCCTATGCCGTTGACCGCGACGGCTCGGAGCGCTACACCCTGCGTTTCCGGGACCTGGGTTCAGGGGACGACCTAGCCGATGTGGTGGAAGACGTCCAGTACGGCTCGGCTTGGTCGGGTAGTTGCAAAACTTTTTATTACGTCCGACCGGACAAGGCGATGCGCCCCTGGCAAGTGTGGCGCCATGCCGTAGGGACCCCGTCGTCCAAGGACCACCTTGTGTTCCAGGAGGACGACGAGCGTTTCTTCGTCTCGGTCGGACTGACCAGGAGCAAGCGCTTCATCCTGGTGACGAGCGAGTCCAAGATGTCGAGCGAGGTCCGCTACCTGCGAGCAGACAAAGAGCGCGACCATCCTTCGGTCGTGCTGCCCAGGCGGGAGGGGGTTGAGTACGACGTCGACCACGCCGTCCACCCTGCGTACGGAGACGTTTGGCTGGTGCGCTCCAACCACGGGCCGAACGACGACAAGCTCGAGAACTTCGCCGTGTTCACCCTTGCCGTCGGGCAGAGCGACCCGGCCGCCCTCCGGCCTCTGCTCCCTTACCGGCCCGAGGTCAAAGTTGAGTCGGTCGAGGCCTTTGCGCGCCATGCGCTCCTCCTCGAGCGTTTCGAAGGCCTCGAACAACTGAGGGCCCTACGCCTCTCCGACGAGGACGAACACGTGATGGCCCAGCCCGAGCCCGCCTACACATTGAGCGGGGACGCGAGCCTCGAGTGGGACACCGACGTCGTTCGCTTCGGTTACAGCTCGCTCGTAAGCCCGCCGTCGAGCATCGAGTACAACATGGAGACTCGCGAACGCGTGACGCTCAAGCAGGCAACGGTAGGTGGCGGTTATGACCCCGCTGATTACCGCAGCGCCCGGGTGTGGGCAGAGGCCCCAGACGGGGCACTCGTGCCGATCTCGCTCGTGTGCAGGCGCGAGCAGGAGCTCGACGGCTCGGCACCATGTCTTCTTTACGGCTACGGCAGCTACGAGATCACCATCGACCCCGCCTTTTCACAAACGCGGCTGAACCTGCTCGAGCGCGGGTTCGTTTTCGCCATAGCGCACGTGCGCGGCGGCGGGGAAATGGGACGGCCCTGGTACGAGCAGGGACGCTTGATGAACAAAATGAACACATTCAAAGATTTCATTTCCTGCGCCGAGAAGCTCATCGCCGACGGGTGGACGGCCGCTGACCGCCTCGTCATACGCGGCGGGAGCGCCGGAGGCCTCCTGATGGGAGCTGTCACCAACATGCGGCCGGACCTTTTTAGTGCCGTCGTGGCGGAAGTCCCCTTTGTCGACGTCGTGACGACCATGTCCGACGAGTCACTTCCGCTAACGGTCACGGAGTGGGAGGAGTGGGGCAACCCGCGCGACGACCCGGCGGCGTACTTCTATATGAAGTCTTATTCGCCCTACGACAACGTCCAGCCGGTCGACTACCCGTCGCTCTACGTGACCGCTGGCCTCAACGACCCCCGCGTGGGTTATTGGGAGCCGGCCAAGTGGGTCGCGAAACTGCGCGCGACCAAGACCGATCACAAGCCACTGTTGCTGCGCACCGAGATGGGTGCGGGCCACCAAGGGCCCTCGGGTAGGTACGACACCTGGCGAGACGAAGCGCGGGTGCAATCGTTCATGCTGAGCGCGCTAGGCCCGAATGCGACAGAGGGCTCAGGTGCAGCGGTCGCACAGAAAACGGGTGCGGCCGAGCCGTGAGCTGGGCGGAGTGGGCCGAGGCCAAGAACGCCAAAACCCGCGCCAAGGGCCGTTGGCGCCAGCTGGCCGACTTCGACGCCATCGGCCCACGAGGACTCCTCAGCGACGGCCGCAGAGTCGTCTCCTTCGCCTCCAACGACTATTTAGGGCTCTCCGCACACCCAAAGGTGCTTGCGGCGGCACATGACGCGATAGACAAATGGGGCGCCGGCGCCGGCGCCTCGCGTCTTGTCAGTGGGTCGCGACCGGTCCACGGCGGCCTGGAGGCTCTCCTGGCGGATTGGAAATCATCAGAATCAGCACTGGTTTTCCCCACAGGCTTCGCCGCTAACCTGGGGTTGCTGTCGGCGATTGCCGGGCCTCAGGTTCTCATCTGTTCGGACGAGCTGAACCACGCCTCGATAATCGACGGTTGCAGGCTGGCGCAAAATCTCGGTGCGCTGGTCGACGTGTACCCCCACTGCGACGTTGACGCGGTGTCGAAGTTGCTCGCCTCGGCGAGCGGGAGGGCGGTCGTGGTCACCGATGCCGTGTTTTCCATGGACGGCGATCTTGCACCGGTCAACGAACTTGCGCAGGCATGCAGCCAACATGACGCCCTGCTGGTCATCGACGAGGCGCATTCGGTCCTGGGGCCCCATTTTGACGACTTCCCGTGCGAAACCCTGCGCGTGGGCACCTTGTCAAAAACGCTGGGCAGCCAGGGCGGGTTCGTTGCGGGGAAGCGCTTGATGACCGACATGCTGGTCAACCGTTGCCGCTCGTTCATTTTCACCACCGCCCTCGCGCCAGCCAGTGCGGCCGCCGCAAGGGCGGCTCTCGAGGTGCTGGGTTCGGAGGAGGGCGAGCAACTTTTGGCCCGTTTGCGGGGCCACGTTGCACATTTCACCGGCACGAGGACCATGCCCTCCCCGATCGTGCCGGTCGTGGTCGGCGGGGAGCAGGAAGCGCTCGCCGCGTCGGCAGCACTCCTGGAGGAGGGGTTTTTCGTCCCAGCGATCCGGCCACCGACGGTGCCGCCAGGAACTTCACGCCTACGCGTGACATTGTCCGCGGCGCACACTGACCAAGAGGTGCTGGAGTTGATGAACGCACTCGAGCGTCTCGGCCTCAAGCCCTGACCTCTGCGCGTTCAGTCCCTAATCTGCTGGTTGAGATTGACCTTTAGTTTGCTTAGCTATTTTCCGGGGCGTGCTGGTCAACACTGCGGCGCGGATGTCGATGACCCGCTCGACGTTACCCTGATCGGTCCCAACCACGGCGGAGGCCAATTCGATAACCGCGACTATATCGTCGCCGATCAGCTCGTCGCGCTCCAAGAGCGCGTCGCGCAAAGCCTCGACTACATGCGTTTTGTCCTCGAGGACTTCGCGAGCGCCGTCGCGCGCTGACTGGAGAAGGCCTTCGAGGGCCTTCCGGCTGGCGTCATCCGAGAGCACTTTGCTCACAATGTCGAATGACGCGTGGGACGCATCGAGAGAGATGAGGCTGCCCGCCATCCCGTACGAACCAACCATCTGGGCCGCGAGCCGTGTTGCATAGGTCAGGTCGCCAGAAGGCCCGGTACTTGCCTCTCCGAAGAAAATCTCCTCGGCAACCATGCCTCCCATCGAGATGCGCAACAAAGCCTCGCATTCGCTCCGGGTGCGGGTGAAGCGCTCCTCTTGCTCCGAATGCGAAAGAAGGCCGAGGGCATCGCTCCGCTTGATTATCGACAGGACATCGAGCTGGCGACCAGGAGCGGTGAAATAGGCGACCGTCGCATGCCCAGCCTCGTGGGTCGCAATGGCCCTACGCTCCCCTTCGGTGTACACGACAGCCTGGGTGAGCCCGAGCTCTTCGGCCATGCGTGCTTGCTGGACGTCGGCCCAGCTCATCCGCGAACGTCCTCCCCGGAGAGCCCACACCAACGCTTCATCGAAGAGGTGCTCCAACATGACCGGCGAATACCCGAAAGTCGAACCGGCCAGCGCATCGCGTTTGGCCACGTCGTTGAGCTCACCTTCGTGAGCCTTGCGCAAGAGGTAGTAGTCGATGATCTCCCGCCGCCCGGCACGGCTCGGGACGTCGACCCGGATGGTCTTGTCGAAGCGCCCGGGACGCAACAGAGCGGGGTCGAGGTCGGCAGCCCGGTTGGTAGCACCGATCACCAGGAAGTTCGCCGGTTTCACGGTACGCTTGCGGATCCCCTTGGCGGCCGGCAGCCATCGGTTGGCGACGTCGATGAACGCGTTGGCCACCCGCGTACTGAACGGCGGTACGTCAAAAGACTGAAGCTGTATGAGGAGCTCGTTGACAACTCCGGCGACACCCTCACGCCCAGGCCCGGCGCCGAGGCCGCCCCTTGCCGCACCGATTGCGTCTATCTCCTCGATGAAGCCGATCGCGCCGCCCTCTCGCCTCGCGTAATTGTGCAGCGCCCGAAAGTACGACCGTATCTTGCGGTTCGTTTGCCCGTAGTACATCGACTGGAACGCGGATGACGACACGAACAGGAAGGGCACCCCGGCCTCGGCTGCCATTGCCTTGGCGATATAAGTCTTTCCTGTCCCCGGTGGCCCCTCGAAAAGGATCGCGCGGCGCGGCGTCCCGCCCATGTTGTCCTTGAAGGTGCTGTGAGCAAGGAAAAGGTTCAGGGTTTTAATGACCTCTTCCACCACTCCAGCCGCGCCCACCACATCAGCCAGCGTTATGCCGATCTCCTCGGGCCGGTACAGCACGTGCGGCGAACGCCCTGCCATGAGCAACGGCCCGGCCATCACGGCGCAAAGAACGAGGATGAGAAGGAAGCCGGGGACAAAGGGCAGCAACGACGACGGGATCCCCGGGTGCGGCCAGTGGAAGTCGCCAGCGGCGGCTTTCATATCGCCTTGCATATAGCGGACCACGCCGGCAGCGGTACGCCCGATAACGAGGGCGCCGCCGAGCGCGAGCGCTACGAGGAGACGCCTGAGGCGCACCTGACGCGCGGTTTCGCGGGACACCACTACGTCCGCGTCGCGAAGTACGCTGCCTGACCCGAGCGCCGCCAGCTCCATGGGTGTCCTCCTCGTTCCCGGCTTCACGAGCGAGTCTAAGCCAGGGTATCGGTCGAGGTCACCGCACGAAGCCGCTAAGCGCCTGCACGGCCACGGTCAGTGAGATATAGGACCGGTCGCGGAAGGCACGGCGCTCCGCCAAATTTGTGCGAAGTTGCTACGCCCCTCAGCGGGCCACGCTTGACTAGGGTTTCGCCACAAGTGCCTGAGCTCGACCTCCGCAACGACGTCTACCGCCGCCCCCTACAAACTGCATTGGAACGGCTCGGGTTGTCGGCTGGCTGGCGTTGCGCAGACATAGGCGCTGGTGGCGGGGACGTGACCGTGGCCCTCGCTGCGGTCGTCGGCCATGGCGGCCGGGTCTACGCGGTCGACATCGACCCTGCCCGTCGCAACGAGGTTGCCCAAGCAGCCGCTGAGGCTGGAGAAGCCCAGGTCGTGGCGATCACCCAGGCCGCCGAAGAGCTCGTCCTGCCCGAAGAAGTCGACCTTGCCTACTGCCGTTTCCTGCTCATGCACGTGGTGGACCCGTTGGCAGTGCTTCTCCGGATGTCTTCGATTACCCGGACCGACGGCTGGCTGCTGGCCCAAGAACCGATCACCTCGGCCGGAAGGGTCGGCGGGCTGCCGATGTCGATGCCTATGGCTCGCCACCCCGACATCGGGGCGCTGCTACCCGGGCTTGTCAGAGACGCCGGCCTCGAACTGGTCGACGCCTGGGCCGAAGCTCAGGCCGGTGCTGGCCCGGGGGCGGTCGCTGGCTACCTGGAAGACCTCACCGGGGTTGACCCTGGCGGCGACCCGGTTGTCCTGCCCCCGCTAGTCACAGTAATTGCCCGCAGGCGAGCCGAGCCCTAGCAGCCGCGCCCAGCCGGACCTTGGGACGAGGTCAACTCTTCCAGCCGAGGAGCTCGGCGACGGGCGGGCAACTAGGCCTCGACAGTACCTCCTCGGAGGTGCCAAGCCCCTGGTCGCCTATTACCGCAGAGAACTCGCTCGCCTCGAGGACCTTCATGCGGGTAACAGGCAGGGCTCGTTGGACGAGCTGGTCCCAGAGAGGCCCGGGCAGGAGAGCTCCCCGCTCCACCACCACCCAGACATCGTTTCCTGCCCGCGCGCCCGCGGCGGCAGCCGAAGCCGAATGTCGCCCAACGAGCACGGAGCCGGGCCCGGCCGCCCTGGCCGCGACGACACACAGGTACGCACCTGAGCTCCTCCGTTGCAGCTGAACATCCCTGCGCCGGCGTAAGGCGGCCATGACGACCGAAGACGGCTCGGGTACCGCGACCGCCCCACCGGTCGGCAAGGCTTCGCCGACAAGGCGGGAGGTTGGGTCGTTGGCAAGCTCGTCTGCAGCCACCCAGATCCCTTCGACCGGTTCAGGAGCTGATAGTGCACGAGCCGATAGCCACCAAGCCGGCCCCGCAGACGGGAAGTACTCGATGAGGCGCCGGCAGGCCTGGAGCAGGCTTGCCGGGTTTTCCCCGGCCAGGTCCGCCAGGACCGCCGCCGCGTCCTGGGCGGGGAACTCCTCGCCGCTTTCCCATCCCCTTGCCAGGTAGCGCAGTTGTTCGAGAGGGTGCACGCCCGCCATCTCAGGTCGTGTAGTCGGCGTTGATGTGCACGTACTCTGCCGACAGGTCGCAACCCCAGACAGTCGCTGCGGCATCACCGGTACCCAGGTCGATATCGATCTCGACCATATCGGAGCGCATCAGCTTGGCTAGTTCTCCCAGGCCTACGTCATCGGGCTGGCAGGGGTAGACCTCCAAGCCGGCGAAGCTCACGCGCACGGCCTCGGGGGTTATGTCGACGTCCTCGGAGCATTTGCCGATCGCCATGACGACTCTCCCCCAGTTCGGGTCGGCGCCGTGCACGGCACACTTCACGAGCGGCGAGTTGACCACTGCCTTGGCTACCCGCTTTGCCTGGCCGGCGTCGCGGGCCGTGCTGACCGTCACCTGGACCACCTTGGTGGCCCCCTCGGCGTCAGCGGCAAGTTGCAAGGTCAGCGACCGGCAGACGGCGTTGAGCGCGCGCTCGAAATCCGCTATCCCGACGTGCCCCGCAGCCCCGTTGGAAAGCAGCAACACCGAATCGGAAGTCGAGGTGTCGGTGTCGATCGAAAGCGAATTGAACGTCGCATCGACGGTCCGCCGGAACACCTCAACCATGGCCTCTTTCGGTACAGCGGCGTCGGTCACCAGGTACCCGAGGAGAGTGGCCATATCGGGCTCGATCATTCCTGACCCCTTGGCTATCCCTAGCACCGTTGCCTGCCCGGCTCGCGCGCTGGCGAGCTTTGGCACGGTGTCGGTGGTCATGATGGCCCGGGCGACGGACCCAAAATCAGCAGACTTGGGCATCTTGAGCCCCCTCAGGTGAGACCTGAGACGCTCCATCGGGTAACGCCGGCCGATGACACCGGTCGATCCAACCAGCACATCGCCCGGCTCAGACCCGATAACGGCAGCGACCAGCTCTGCAAGCGCGGCGGCATCCCGTTCGCCTTGGGGCCCGGTCGCGACGTTGGCGTTCTTGGAAACGGTGACGATCGCCCTGGGAGCTCCCGATTGGAGGTTTCTCCGAGATAGGACGACGCTGGGACCAGCGAACCGCGACTTCGTGAAGACGCCGTCCGCAACGCAGGCAATATTGCTCGCGACGATCGAGAGGTCCAAGCTGTCGTCTTTCACGCCGGCATTGCCTGCGTAGGTGACAAAGCCGCGCGGGACCTCCACGGCGTCACCGGTCAAGGCTTCGGTCACTTCGGCCATGGGTACCTATGATCGCATCCCCGGCCCAGAGCGGCCCGCAAAAGGGGTACCCCGGTCCGAGAGAGGGAAGAATGCACCCGTGAACACTATCGAGCGGTTTGCCAGAAGGATCGATGGGGTCCAGCAACGGCACAGAGGGATGTCGGTCCTCTTCGGTGTCATGAAAAAGTTCGGCGATGACAATGCCGGTACGCTCGTCGGCAGCCTCGCGGCCACCGCTTTCGGGTCAATCTTCCCGCTGCTCCTCCTGGTCGTTACGGTGCTCGGGCTCGTGCTGAACAGCCACTCGGGGCTTCGGGCGGACGTGCTCCACTCGACGCTACGCCAGTTCCCGATAATTGGTACCGACCTCGGCAACAACATCAAGGCGCTGCACCGCGACAGCCCCATCGGGCTGACGGTCGGGATCGTGGGGCTTATTTGGGGCTCCCTTGGCCTTGCCCAAAACGGGATTTTCACGATGGAACAGATCTGGAACCTGCCCGGGGTTGACCGGCCGAATTACCTGAAGAGGTTGTACCGCAGCGTTACCTTTCTTGTGGTCCTCGGAGTTGGGGTGATGGTCAGCACCTTCCTCGCGGCAGCCGTCCCGACGGCCCGGGGGGCGCTCGGTTGGGCGATCGCGGGAGCGGTCGCCTCGGCGGTCGTGAACTTTGGCGAGTACCTCTTTGCTTTCCGCGTCCTCACTCCAGCTCGCGTCTCGGTGCGCCAGCTCGTCCCCGGTGCTGCCGTCGCTGGCGTTGCTTGGACGGTGCTCCAGGCGATAGGCGGCTTCGTTATAGGCCGTTACCTGAAAAATGACAACGCACTGTACGGTTTGTTCGGCATCGTGCTCGGGTTGTTCGCGTGGGTTTACCTGATGACGGAGGTAACGGTTTACGCCGCCGAGCTGAACGTCGTCCTCGCCAGGCACCTCTGGCCCAGGTCGATGGTCCAGCCTCCCCTGACCGACGCCGACCGTCGCTCGCTCGCCGCTCAGGCGGACCAGAACCGGCGCCGACCCGAGCAGCACATCGACGTGTCGTTCGACGACGAGGCACTACCTGACGAGGAGCCCCTATCTAGGGCCTGAAGACCATGAGGTAGAGCGCGCCGATGAGGGACACGTTGAAGATGCCCATGCCCGCGCCGATGCGGCGGTACTGGCGGTCCAGCTCTGCAAGTTGGGGAGGCCGCTTTGGCGGGGCCATCGCAGGCATTTGGGCCAGCTCGAGCATGGTCTTGCGGTAGCGACGTTCGGCCGGTCGCACGAGGCCCTGAAGGACGCCGACCATGATTATGTAGACACCGAACGCCGCACCGACCCATGGTTTCGCAAAGGAAATACCGCTCGGCGCCGCCGCGACCGCCGCCAGGCCGAACAAGAGGGCCCCGTACACGAGTACTTCGCCGACCTGGGAGATCTGGCCGTACACAGCGAGCACGCCGGCAGCCGCCGCGTCTCCTCGCCGGCGGGCGAGGTCGAGCACGAAAGAGCGGTGGACCAGTGCACCGAACCCGCCGATGGCGCAGATCACATGCAGTAAAACGAAGGACTGGAACAGGACGCTGACAGAGGGAGCCGAGTGTACGGCTGCGATCACTTGACGATCCCGCCCCGGGTCATCGCCTCGACGTCGAGCGCCCGGTCCACCTCGTCCTCGGTCATCAGGCCGCTCTCCAAGACGACGGTGCGCAAGTCCTTACCCTCTGCGACGGCGCGCTTGACCACTTTCGCGGCATTTTCGTAGCCGATATAAGGGTTCAAGGCGGTGGCGATCGCCGGCGAGGACAAAGCATAGGTGCGGCAACGCTCGACGTCGGCCTCGAGGCCCGCGATGCACCTGTCGGCGAAGAGGCGGCTCACATTGGCAAGAAGCCGCACAGATTCGAGCAAGTTGCGGGCGATTACCGGGAGCATCACGTTGAGCTCGAAGTTCCCGGCAGCCCCGCCGAAGGCTATGGAGGCGTCGTTGCCAATGACCTGAGCGACTACCTGGGACACGGCCTCTGGTATGACGGGGTTCACTTTCCCCGGCATTATCGAGCTACCGGGCTGGAGGTCCGGGATGCGCAGTTCTGCCAGACCGGCCCGGGGACCGCTCCCCATCCATCGGATATCGGTTGCACACTTGTACAGCGACACGGCCACAGTGCGCATCGCTCCCGAAGCTTCCACAAGGGCATCGCGCGAGCCCTGGGCTTCGAAATGGTCCCTCGCTTCGGTTAGCGGCAACACGAGCTCGCTGGCGAGCCTGCTTATTACCCGCCCGGCAAAACCCGGGGGGGCGTTGAGCCCGGTCCCCACGGCGGTCCCACCGAGTGGCAGCTCACCGACCCTTCGAAGGCATACAGAGAGCCGTTCGATCCCGTGCTCCACAGCCGTGGCGTAACCACCGAACTCCTGGCCCAACATGACCGGTGTCGCGTCCATGAGATGGGTGCGGCCAGCCTTAACGACGCCCGAGAACTCGGCCGATTTCTTCCGGAGAACATCTGCCAAATGGCCGAGGGCAGGGACCAGAGACCGGGATATTTCGGATGTCGCCGCCACGTGGATCGCCGAGGGGAACATGTCGTTGGACGACTGGGAGGCGTTCACATCGTCGTTGGGGTGCACGGGAGCGCCGAGGCGTTCTGAGGCGAGTGTGGCTAGCACCTCGTTCATGTTCATGTTCGACGACGTGCCCGAGCCCGTCTGGTAGACGTCGACAGGGAACTCAGCATCCCAGTCACCTTCCGCCACTTCGAGGGCCACCTCGCTGATGGCGGATGCAACCGCCGTAGCTATCACCCCGAGCTCGGCGTTCTCCAACGCCGCGGCTCTTTTGAGCACGGCGAGGGCCCAGATAAGGGACCGCTCAATGCCCTGTCCCGAGACCGGGAAGTTCTCTACAGCCCTCTGTGTCTGGGCTTGCCACTTGGCGTCCGCCGGCACCCGCACGTCGCCCATCGAGTCGTGTTCTACGCGATAGCCGGCGCCTTCTACTTGGCCGCCTTTGCCTGGGCCCTGCTCCTGTCCGTTCATCCGCTGCAACCTACCGCCGCTCGTAGCGGCCCGTCGGAGGCAGCTGGACCGACAACTCTACTGACGCCTGCTGCGGGGCCTCCTCGGTTACCGAGCCGTTCGCAGGCAAACCGTTCGTAGGCAAATCGTTCGTGGGCGGACCGTTCGTAGGCAAATCGTTCGTGGGCGGACCGTTCGTAGGCGAACCGTCGGCAGGCGGACCGTTCGTGGGCGGACCTTCGGCAGACGGTCCGTCCGCGGACGAAGCGCCGGCATCGGTCTTTGCGCGCTCCCGCTCCTGTTCCTGGGTGTAATGGCGCTGGGCTACTTTTACGACATCGGTGTGAGCCAGCATGAAAATGCCGACCACGATGGCCACAAAAGAGACGACTTCGACGGTAGTGGGGACGATCCCCGTCCGGACCGTCTCTCCAAAGGCCACCGCGCCGATTAGGACACTCACGATCGGGTCCGTGGCTGAAAGCGTCGGCAATGAAGCATCCAACGGGCCGGCCTGGAACGCGCTCTGGGCGAGGACCATTCCTAGGATGCCTGCGCCCAGGAGGAAGTAGGGCTGCCAGCTCTCGAAGAGCGCTGGCACTCCCAAAGACAGCAGGTGCGCACAGCTCTTTGTAAGAGCGGCGCATGCCCCGTAGACCACACCGCCGGCCGTGCCATAGGCGATCGCTTTCCACCTCGGGCTGCTTTCATGCCCGAACGCTATGAGGGCGGCCGTCACAGCACCGCCGGCGCAGAGGAGCGCCGTCCAGACCAGGGGCCTGACCTCAGTGTGCCCGCTCGCCGGACGGCTTACCACGAGGAAGACAGCCAACCCCGCCGTGGTCAGGCACGCCCCGTTCCAGTCCCAGCCGTGGAAGCGGTAGCCCGATAGGCGGGCCTTCATCGGTAGGGCGAACAACAGGCCCACCACCAGCAGCGGCTGGACGACGACCAAGGAGCCGATCGCCAGTGCGACCCACTGCAAGACGTACCCGCCGACGTCGAAAACGAGGCCCGCCAGCCAGCGGGGACGCTGGGCGAGCTTGGCCACGAGCTTGATGCCAAGTGCCCTGTCGGCAGGTTGCCTCTCGGCCTCCCAATGCTGGAGCACCGAAGCAACCGCGTACAGCAAGGCAGCCCCCAGGGCGGCAAATATCGCCACGGCGCCAACCTACCAGGGGCCACGTCCGAGCTCCCTGGTGAGGCCGGGCCCTGGCCCACATAGCGTCACCTCCTGGCCACAGCTCTAGACTCGCCCCTGTCCGGGTCGTCTCGATAGGGCGCGTGGTGAAACCGGTAGACACAGCGGGCTTAAACCCTGCCGCCTCTGAGCATGAGGGTTCGATCCCCTCCGCGCCCACCTGCGTTTGGCTGCATACCTCCTGGTCAGAGGCTTGTCAGGGAGGCCTAGGATGGCCGTGGGACACGCGTGGGACACGCGAGAAACAAGGTTTATCGGCGCGTAATGGTCAGTTGCGGGTCATCATCGGTCATCACTGACAAATTGCTGTGCGTCATCAGTGGCCCGCCTTTGTCGGTCGAGATCCCCGCTACAAAACCACCAAGTGTGGTTGGCGGGCAGGGGTCTGCTTGACAGTAATTAGAAGGTTGGCTAATATCAACATATGGATGAAACGACAGGAGTGTTCCGAGCGCTCGCAGATCCCACCCGGCGCCAGATCCTCCAGGACCTCCAGGGCATAGAGCTCACTGCGGGCGACATTGCCTCCCGCTTCACGATCACCGCTCCGTCTGTGTCCCGTCACCTGGGTGTGCTCAGGTCGGCAGGCCTTGTGGTCGAGCGCCGGGACGGCAACCGGGTTTTCTACTCATTGGTCGAGGACCGCCTAGCCCTTTGCGTAGGCCAGTTCCTCTCCATTGTGTGCCCCGAGCAGGTCGTCCTCCGTCAGCGACGCAAGCGGCAACCAGCTCAGCCGGCTCAAAAAAAGGGAGAATGAGATGATCACCAAAGGCATCGACTGCACCATCGAGCGGCGCCTCCTGGTCAACTACCGGATCGAGCCCGAGGTGGTCGCCGCTCAGCTGCCCTCGCCGTTCCGGCCTCAACTGGTATCGGGTTGGGCCGTCGGGGGAGTGTGCTTCCTCAGGCTGCGTGACGTTCGCCCAGCCGGTGTGCCTGCTGGCTTCGGTTTGACCAGCGAGAACGTTGCCCACCGCTTCGCCGTCGAGTGGGACGATGTCTACGGGAGTCACGTCGGTGTGTACGTCCCTAGGCGCGACACCGGTTCTCGCCTGGCCTCATGGTCGGGCGGCCGGCTCTTCCCAGGTGTGTACCATCCCGCCCAGTTCGACTCCCACGACGTCGGCTCTTCCCTCTCTATCGATGTGAACAGTAATGATGGCGAGGTCCGGCTGTCCGTCTCCGCACAAGGCGCCGACGCGCTGGGAGGACAGCTGTTCAAGCGCACCGAAGACGCGGCCCAGTTCTTCCAGGAGGGGGCGCTCGGCTACTCGCCGGCCGGTAACGGCGACTACTTCGAGGGTGTACGTCTGGTGAGCAACTGCTGGGACGTCTCGCCAGTGTCGGTCCAGCACATGGACTCGAGCCTGTTCGACAACCACAGCTTGTTCCCCAGCGGGACCTGCACCTTGGACTCCGGGTTAGTGATGCGCAACCTTCCGGTGCGTTGGCTGGCGCAGCGGAAGCTTTTCCCAAGGGGCACCGTTGCCGTCGCCTGACCCAAAGAGGTGGCCTAGGCGACGATGGGCTGAGATGACCGCCCGGCAGGTGGAACACACCTGGCTTGCCCTAATCGCTTTGTCCTTCGGCCTCGGCGGTCTTGCCATCTTCACCTTCCCGTCCCTGAGCGAAGGGATCTACACGGTCGGCGTGTGTACGAACCTGGTTTTGGCGGTGGCCATGGGCGTCTTCGTGGGCTGGACCAGGAATTGGAGGCAACTGGGCTTGGCGGTGTTCTCAGGTGCATTCCTAACCGTGGTAGGCACCGACCTTCTCGACTTCGTCTTGCCGGGCGCGTCCCCCAGCGCTGCCGGGGACCTCTTCCTCTTCGTCAGCGCAATCGCCATTTGCGTGGCGGCCGTGGGGATGTCGATCTTGGTTGGAGGTGCGGCAGTGGCCACGATCCTTGTCCGTGGCGTCGTCCGCTGCATAGGGAACCGACAGGGGATGCCGGCTCGGATATCAGGTCCGTCAGCGTTTCGCGAATTGCGTTCTAAGCGCTACGAACAACTCGTCGGGCGCGCGCAGGCGATCGCCAATCACCTTGACATCTGGGTGAGTCCTGGCAGCTGCCTCCAGCAAGGTCCCTGCAGCGGTCGGCTCAGAGAGCGGGTATAGCCCGGGACCGGTTTGGCACCTAGGGTGGCCTATTGGCCAAACGTGTAACGCAAGTTGGCGTTGATCAATTGGTTGAGCCGCTTCCTCATATGCCCGATGAGGGCGTCGTCTGGCGCTGGTTCCTCGACTGAGAACGTCCAGCGGAGATCGGTCCCCCTGCCTCGTGGCGGCAGCTAGAAGCGGATGAGGGCGTGGGGGCGTTTCACGAACAACAACGACCAGACTACGAGGTCGGGTTTGCGCGCCTTAACGACAGCCGGCGGCCGTTCGTCGTCCTGGAGCGACAACCAAGGGCGCTGGGGATCACGGTCCGGCTGAGTCAGAGCCTCGAAGATCAGATGAGGCGGCGCAGGCTGGTTTCGCTTGCGGCTGCCAATGTCGATCATCGTCGGCAACCGTAGGTCGTCAGGAGCGAGCATCTTCAAAACCGCGGAGGCACTCGTGCTTCTGATTGTTTGTGCGCGTTCCTCTTTCGAGCCACGCCGCGGCAAAATCCAAGCAGGTCTAACTGGGATTACGTGCTGATAGACCGCTTGAACCATCACCGCAGGACCGTGAAGCTGCGGGTGACCGTCGGCGCAGGCGCGTAGGTGGC
>Ga0182024_10003397_pt1 | contig 38027 bp, 35 predicted proteins | sample P32metaG_FD_120480 | JGI IMG/M metagenome (GOLD analysis project Ga0182024, IMG submission 120480) | Permafrost microbial communities from Stordalen Mire, Sweden - P3-2 metaG (Illumina Assembly) | ecosystem: Environmental > Terrestrial > Soil > Wetlands > Permafrost | place: Sweden: Stordalen...
AACGTCAACTTGTCGGCCCCGGCGGTCACGCCAATCCCAACGCCGGCTTCGATATTCAGGGCCTTAGCGTTGTGATCCATGACAGCCCAGACCTCTTGGAATTGCTGGCTTACCGGAAGGAAGTTGCGTAGCGGGCCAAAATCGGAATACTCTTCCGCCGCCACGGCCCATCTGTCGTTTACGTTGTAGGCAATCCGCGTCGCTGGAACGAATTCGAGGTTTCTAAAACCGCCGGTATAGTCGGTATCTACAATCGGATTGAAGATGATGTCCACCGGGTGCAGATGCAGCCCCACGATGGGCCTAACCTCGGAGGTATAACGCCGGGGCTCCCAATAGAGGTAATTGACGCTGAACTCGAAATTAACGCCGTAAAAGAACGTGTGGTCCTTGGCATGGGGCCGGACGAACAGTTCCCGCAGCTTGAATCCGTTAATCGATCCGCCGCGTCCTTCCGAGTACGGACTCCAAACCGGCAGATAAAGCCCCTGCTCAAACCAGTCGGCGACGCCGTAGGCCCACTCGGCGGCTCCGTTTACCGAGTGATTTGGAATGATGCCGCCGGGGAAGTCGGGAGTCTTCCGTCCGATGGGGGTGAAATTGGTATGGATCATCAGGTTGTACACACCCTGATCCGCGATCTCGGCATCGTAGACCTGGATCTCGTCCGTCTGTGCAAATGCCATTCCAGGTGTTACAACCGCGGCAATGGCCACCGCCGCAAGGGCGCAGAAATCCATTTGAAGAGAAAATTTCATTTCGTCCTAGGATTGATCCACAAAGTATTCTTGACGGATTGAAAAGGTCAGCGTATGAGGAATGTGCACAATCTGCTAAACGTATTTGACCAGGGTCTTGAATCCGTAATCCATGTGTTGCTGCATGTGGCAGTGGAGCAGGGAAGTGCCGGGATTGTCCGCGACAAAATCCACTTCGACTGTGGTGTTGCGCGCTACGTTTACCGTATCCTTGATTATCCCGGCTGTGGGCTTTCCATTGACACTTGTCAGTTCAAAACTGTGCCGGTGTAAGTGGAGCGGATGGCTATCCTCCATCCCGTTGTGAAAGGCGATCCGGTAGCGCTTCCCCGCTTTCACCGTCAGCGGATCGATGTTAGGCCAAAATTGGTTGTTTACGGTCCAGCGGTTGAAAGGCTTGCCTTCATCCGGCAGCATCATGAACATCAAATCGAACTTGCCATCGGGGCTTGCAGGTTGCCCCTGCGATCCGAAAACGGTGTAGTCCCAGACCGCCTTTTCGGGCGCCTTCCATTGCGGCTCGCCGGTGCGGTCCGCATATTCAATTACCACGCCCATGCCAATCTTCCGGTCTTCATCCCTGGTTGAACCGAGCACCCAGACGCCGGGTTGATTCATCTCAACGACGGCATCCACGCGCTCCGCAACAGCCAGAGTGAGCAGGTCGACTGTCGCGGGACTTGGGACGGGATTGCCGTCGAGCGCGATTACCCGAAAACGGTGGCCGGGAAGCGCGAGGCTTAACTGCCGCGTCGCGTCGGCGTTGACGATACGGAATAGCACCTTTTGTCCTTGACGGACGCGAATAGGCTCACCGTATCCGAGTGCTTTGTCGGTGAGCGAGCAAAGCTTGTAGTCGACCGTCCAGTCGTTGTTAGGCGCGGGGCGGTGCAGGATAAACGGGTCCCAGTGACGGCCGGCCAGATAGACTTCCTGGTCGTAATTGCCGGGATCACTCTTCGGTTCGATATAGAGGAGTCCGTACTGACCCGAATACGCTCCCTTGGTCATGTCGTCCATCGCCATGGCATGGGTGTGATACCAGCGCGTGCCTGCGGGTTTAGGCGTAAAAGAGACGCGCAGTTGGCCGTGAGGCGGCACCATGGGACTGCCTTCTTCCTCGGCACCGTCAGCCTTGACCGAAATGAACATGCCGTGCCAATGGACGAGCTCCGGCGTGTCGGTGTTGTTGAAGATGTCGATGTTGACCGGCTTGCCCTCTTTCATACGTAACAGAGGCCCGGGAACCTGGCCGTTATAGCCGACCGTCTTGATGGTCTTGCCTGGCGCAATCTCGTAGGACACCGGCCCGATGCGAACAGTGTGATCCGCCTTGGCTGCCGCTTCGAGCGGATTTGGAAGGATGATTTCGCGGCCGGCCTGCGTGGTAATAGCACCCGCCGTAACCAGAAATTCCCTGCGGTTCATTGCTGCTCTTTTCCAGACCCCTGGGTCCTTCAAGATGATCTTGCTGTCGCCCGAGGGCCTTGATTTCTTGCCAGTCTAACACACGGTGCGCCGACACTTACATCTAGGGATGCCACGTCATATCCACTCGCAACGGGATTTCGTTCTTTACAGGGACGGTCAAGAGCGAAGGCGGTTCGATTTTGAAATCTGAGAGCGTGGCTGGAATTGTTCCAGATATCCGGATCTGGTTTCCTTGGTTCACCAGTTGGAAGGGGACCTGTTTATAATGTGCCGTCTCGCCGGCGAACTGGATTTCCAGATCGACGGGAATGGTCGCCGATCGTGACACCTCTTCCGGCAAACGGGTGCGCACGACCACCATGGGAAATTGAGCGCCGCGTGTTGCCTGAAGCATGTGAAGATCACGGTTGCTGTCACCGGAATCAAAAGATTTAACCGGCACCGCAATCAAGAAATCGCATTGTCCTGCATGACAAACTCCCTTGCCTTTTGCGGCATGGCTGACGCCCTCGGTCTGATGCAGCGGGTGAGAGACATGGTATGTCAGGGTGGATTGTTCGAGAATCCACTGCGTATCGGCCCCTGGGCCAAACTGGGGAAGGGCCAGAAGCGCGAAAGCCAGCAGCAGTCTGATACACATATGCCGCTCTCAAAACTTGAAGGATACCGACACGATGGCTAGGCCATAAGCAGCAGCCGTGACGACACCAACCGCGCCGTGGGCGCTAGCGATCCCGTGCACCTTTTCGCCGCGGCTTTTTTGGTCAAAGGCTATCGCGCCCAAGATTGGCGTCAGGATCATTCCGGGACCATGAATCCAAGCCAGAGCTTTGTGCAGGCGAATGGGTCCGCGCGTCGGCGTTCCCGGCACCCTGGGAGCGAAGATCGAGAAATAGGCGGTGGTGAAATAGAGACCGGCCGTCAGCGAACCCAAGCCGGCGTGGAAGTCGCGCGCGGTCGAACTGGTGCTTTTGCCGCCGGCGAAGCCGCCAGTGAGAACAGTCGCCAACAAAGGAACGGTCGTTATCAAACCCAGCCGCTGATGGATTTTGAGCATGTGCGTTCGTCGATCGAGCCTGGCCTGCTCTTGGGCGTTTCCTTGGGTCTGACCGGTAGGGAAGCCCAGATCACCTAACGAAGGTGGCGCTGGATTCGTAACCGGGGGCGTCGGCTGTTGTTGGGAATTTCCCTGAGCCTGGCCCGGAAAGAATGCGACATCCTCGAAGTACGCGGGCCCGGGCCGGACCGCGGAGCCTACGGGCGAAAATGCGGCCGTTACCGCTCTCGCGATAGCATTGTGCAGCGAATCCGCCGCCGCGTTGACCGAGGGTACGCTTGCGGTGTCGGCCGGAGGCTTATCGTTGTTGGTTTCGGCGAAGCACGCAAACCGGACTGTAAACAGAAACAAACAAGCAAATGCGATTGTTTTGAGAAATACCCTTCTCATGGGATGTTGACCTCCCCGTTGGCAACAGGGGGTGAGACGCACGGGGACAAGAAGAGGTTGCCTCGGGATCATCGAGGGGAACCGGCGATGCCCGCGGCGCCGTCCACCTGACAGGGGCGTGTTTGAGATAGGTGTTTTTGTCGGTCAATTCTCAGCATCGCTGAGGGCGAAGGGGATTACTCGGCGCGCCGCAGATCCTTGACACTAATTCCTAGCTGAGCGCATTTCGTATAAAGATGGCTGCGCTCCAATCCAAGCGCTTTTGCGGCTTCCGACATGTTGTGATGGGCGCGTTCGAGCTCGGCCTGGACGGTCTCGCGCTCGAAGTTCTCGACTCGCGAGGCTAGCGTGCCATTGCCAACCGGCGTCCCGCCGCCCGAGCGCGCAGAGGGCAGCGGCAGGACCTGGAGTACCAGTTCCTCATCCACGTCGGATTCAGCCAGAAGCAACAAACGTTCCACGGCGTTGCGCAGTTCCCGTACGTTGCCGGGCCAGGGATGCTGTTCGAGCGCCTGAATCGCGCCGCCAGTGAAGGCGCGAACCCGCCAACCGTTGGTTTGGCTGATGGATTTAGTGAAGTTCTCGACCAAAGCCGCGACGTCGCCTGGACGTTCTCTCAGCGGCGGCAGAAGGATTGGAAACACATAAATTCTGTGGAACAGATCCTGGCGAAATGTTCCGGCACGAACCTGTTCCTCCAGGTTCCGATGGGTGGCGACCACGGTACGCGCATCTACGCGCATGGTTCCGGAACCGCCGACGCGCTCGATCTCGCCTTCCTCAAGTACTCGTAGGAGCTTGGCCTGCATGGCCGCCGGCATGTCGCCAATCTCATCCAGAAAAAGCGTCCCCCGATTGGCCTGCTCGAACTTACCGGCGTGGCGCGACGCCGCGCCCGTGAACGCTCCCTTCTCGTGACCGAACAGCTCGGATTCAATCAGCTCCTGCGGCACGGCGGCGCAATTGAGCGTCACGAACGGGCCCCTCTTGCGCGGACTCCCTTCGTGGACCGCCCGCGCGACCAGTTCTTTGCCCGTTCCCGTCTCCCCGAGAATGCAGACTCGCGACTCACCGGCAGCTACGCGCGCCACTTGCGCCATCACCTTGCGCATCGCTTCGCTGCGCCAGACTATCTCATGCTTTCCTACCTTCGCGCGTAGCTCGCGATTTTCGTCTTCCAGGCGCTTGAGACGCAGCGCATTCTCGACGGTCAGGAGCAGTTTTTCGGTAGAGAGAGGTTTTTCGAGAAAGTCCAGCGCGCCGAGTTTGGTCGCCCGCACGGCCATCTCGAGCGTCGCCTGTCCCGACATCATCACCACCGGGGTTGTAATTCCTGCCGCGCGGATCTCCTCGAGCAATATAATCCCGTTCTTGTCCGGCATGACGACGTCGGAAAAGATGAGATCGAAGCTCTGTTCACGCACCAGTTGCAGTGCTCGGCCGGCATGATCGGCGACGGTTACCTGGTAACCCTCCATGCGAAACGCCCGCGCCAGCGAGGCGAGCGTGTTGGCGTCGTCGTCGACAATCAGAAGATGGTTCAGGCCGGCTCTCCTTGCCGCAAAGGAAGATCGATGAGGAACGTGGCGCCTTGTCCCGGCGCGCTGCTCAGCGTGATTTTGCCGTGGTGATCGCTGATGACGCTTTGCACGATGGCCAAGCCGAGGCCCGTCCCATGCTGTTTGGTGGTGTAATACGGCGTGAAAAGCCGGACGCATTCTTCTGCGGTGAGGCCCTGGCCGGAGTCGGCAACGGAAAGCTGCACTCGCTCTTCGCGCCTTGAGCCGGTGATGCGAAGAGTGCCGCCGTTGGGCATCGCGTCGATCGCGTTCAACACCAGGTTGCTCAAAGCCCGGCGGAGCTGCTCGGCATCGCCCGGCAGAACCAGCTTTCCTTCCGGCAGGTCTACTATGGGATGGATCTGCGGCCCTCCGTTGGAGCGCAATTGCGCGTCATAGAGCTTTAGCACGCCTCGCACAATTTCGTTCAAGTCTACCGCTTCCAAGCGCGGCGCCGGCATTTTCGCGAAATCGCTGAAGCGCCCAATGATAGCTTTGAGGTTAGCCAGCTCGGCGAGCAACGTAGCGGTGCTTTCCTCGAACACTTCTTCGAACTCCTCCGGAGCAAGCTGGCGGGCGCGACGCACATTCTCAATCGTAATCTGAAGCGGAAAGAGCGGGTTTTTGAGCTCGTGGGCCAGACGCCGGGCCAGTTCGCGCCAAGCCGCCACGCGCTCAGCCTGAATAGCGCGCTCGCGCTGCTCCACAAGCTGTGTGGTCATTTGATTGAAGGCGGCTGCGAGCTCTCCGATTTCGTCCTTGGATGAAACCTCGACGCGCGTCGACCAATTACCCGCCGCCACCGCTCTGGCCCCGCCCACCAACTGCTCCACCGGTCTGGTGACGCGCTCGGTCGCCCACCACCCGATCAAGACGCCGAGCAAAATTCCCGCGCCGCCCACTGCAATTCCGATCCACAAGATCTCGCGCTCCAGCGCCAGCTGCTCGGCCAGCGAAGTACCGGCGACCAGAATTCCCGAAGCTTGGCCGCGCCGCAGGAGTGGAAACGCGAGCAGAGCTTCCGCCTTGGACCGGTCTGGCGTCCACTGGATAACGCCGGTGGCCTCACGGCCGGTGCCGAGAACCGTTTGCATCAATCCGGCCAGCCTGCCAGATTCCAACTTTTCGCCACGGGCATCGATGACCTCGGCAGGCGGAATCCAAAGCAAGGCACGCATGCCCGGGGTTTGTCCTAATGACTTCAAAAATTGCGGCGTGACCTCTTTTCCACCGGCCACATACCCGCTCTTGCCGGCAATGGGCCGCACGGCTATCAGCGCGACGGCGGTTCCCTCCTGAAGAGGAACATGCGACAGGAATGCGTCGTTGGACGCCCAATCGTCGAGCGCGATCTGCCAGTCGTTTTTGTATCCGAACCGCGCGGGAAAATGCGCCGACGAGAGAATCGTCAGGTCCGGCTTGACCACATCGAGGAAATCGAGCGCCTCCTCGCCGGCGAGCGACTGCGCCCGGTCATAATCGGCCGTTCCTGCGACCAGCTGTTGGACCGCCGCGGAAGCCGCTGCCCGCTGGACCGCTCGGCCGATCTCAACGCCGCGTGCATCCAGTTCAGCGCGTAACTGATCGAGCAGAGCCTGACGGCGCTGGCCATCGACGCGTTCGAAAGATCGTCTCGCTGACAGCAACACGCCACCCGTCACCAGTGCGACGGCTCCGGCGATCGTGAGAGAAAAGATCAAAAGCAGTTTGGTGCGGAAGGTCACGGATTCCTATTGAGGACTGATCCACACGTTGGCCAGGTCCGGCCAATTGTGCACCCGCGGGCTCAGCGCCCAGGAGTCGGCCAGGTGCAGGATCGGAATTACTCGGAATCCTTCGAGCAAGGAACGCTCGGCGTCATAGGACACTGCGCCACTCGCGAAGGGCATTTTAAGAAGTGTTGCCAAATCCTGAAGCGAAGACGATTCATCCTTCCCCGTGATGTGCAAAAGTTCGAGCCGAACATCCGCGTTGGCCGCCGCCATCGGCCACATTACGATTCCGGCCTCCATCGCGTTGACCGCAATCCTCTCAGCGATCCGGCGGATGCCAGCGTCTTCCCGGTCGTAGGTGAACGTGAGCGAGGGCGCTGAGCCGGCCAGCTGATGTGCACGGCCGACATCGCGCGGGTTGTCAAATAAGAACGCGTAACCACTCAACCACTCCGGCAGCAGAGCATTCGTGGGTTCGCCCTGGTCCTTGAGCAACACTTTCTGGATGGTCCGTCGATCGATGGCCAGCGAAAGGGCCTCGCGCAGCGCAGGCGCGATGCGGTCGTTATCGAAGATGAGCGCCAGAGTGTTGACAAGCGCGCCTTTTCGTTCGCCCGTCTCGGTGACATCCGCCTTACCGAGACTAAAATCGAGCGCTTGATCCTTAAGGTCGCGGCCCAATTCAATTTCGATCGAGTCAAGAAACGGCCGGCCACCCGGATAATCTTCATTCGCGACCAGAGTGGCCGCTTTACCCGGGTCCCATCGGGCAAGAGTGAATGGTCCGGAAATAGCCGGCGACAGCAGTGCTTTGGCGGCAAACTCCATGGGATCGGAGGCGGGGTCCTTCAGATCCAGCGAGCGGACCTGAGCGCGCATCTCGATACGCAGCGTGCCGCCGTAGTATGGTCGGCGCGCACCCTGTGCGAAAGCTACTGCGAGGAGCGCGCTAATTCCGGCAATCCACCGAAGCGCTGTAGGCTTCATATCGTCCCGCTTTCGAATTCTTCGCAATCACGATCGCACCGGACCCGTGCTGCCAAATCGCCATGACGGGACCGGGAAGCGCGACGGCGTCGCTCACTTGAATCGGCAGATGGTTGATCATACCGTAGAGCGCGGCCGCATCAGCCGTCGCTTCGGAAGCTAAGATTTGCATTCCGCCGCAACTGGAGACTGCAGCGAAATCGCTGCCCCATCCATCGAGAACGCCCACGGGCGTCCGGTTCCCATCGTAGACGTGCGTGCGTCCGTCGGTCTCAGCTAGGAGGTGCTCACCGGCGAGCTCAACATGCGTGTAGTGGGCCGGCCATCCCTCTTCGGACAGCGTGTTCCTTGCCGGGGTGAACATTTCCCCATGGCCCGGCAACTCGACCCCCGGCGGGTTCTTGGTCGGGTCGATTCGGCCGCGCGGATCGCGCAGCGGCGCTAGAGTGATGGGGTTCACGTCGACCGAACGCCACAGTCCGCCCACTCTCTGATAGCGTGTGAGGCCCTTGACGTCCAGCACGAACATCTGGTTATTGAGAAACGCCACGTCCAGAATTTGCGGCTCTTGGTCCCAAACTAATGAGAGCTGGAGCTTAAATAGTGACTTGGTCTCCCGATCGCGCGATGCGCCTACCATCTCCACCATATTGCCGCCCTCGCGCACAATCTCGGCAATCAATAATGGACCTCGGAAATTCTCCGATAAATAAGCATGCACTTCCACCTGCCTGGGATTTCTCACACGACGTTGGAGCGCACGAGCGAAGGCGGACTTGATCTCGTTCGTTGCGCCATCGCGCCAGGTAACGCTGGCCACTTCATCCGGCATCAAATGGGCCAGGACCTTCTGTGCCAGCGCGGCGGCGGAATCTTCCAGACCGCTCGCGAGCCCAACCCCGGTAATAGCAAAAATCAGCAGGAAACGCCGCATATAGATAGTAAAAGAGGGGACGAACACTGTGGCTCGTCCCCATTTTAGCCGGTCTTCGTTGGTTTATTTAATTTAGTGTTCGGCCACCGAGGTGGCGTTCATTCCTTTCAACACGTCGTTGGCGAAGAAGAACTTGCCATCGTTCGGCACCATCATGATCTGCACCTTGTCCGACAGCTTTTCCGCGATGATCTTCTGGATCAGCAGCGGATTCTCCTTGAGCACGCCGGCTTCGAGCTGCATGCGCTCGGCATCCGCGCTGGCCACCCGGCGGATGTGATACTCGTCGCTATCGCTCAGCAATCTGCGTTTTTCGAGCTCGGCCTTGCTGTCGATGACCTTGGCCTCCGCCATCGCCTCGGCGTTCTTCACCGTGGCTTCCTTGCGAGCCTCCGCTTCCAGTCTGGATTGCTCGATCTGCTTCTGCTTTAAAGGCAACGTGTGCTGCATCGCGTCCGCCTGGGCTTTGGCCTGAAGCACGACGATTTCGGCCTGCGCCTCGGCCTGCTTAATCTCGCGCTGCTTCTGCGCTTCCGATTCGAGTTGGGCGGCCGTCACCAGCTTTTTCTTTACATCCAGCTCGATGTTCATGCGGTCGTTTTCCTGCTCCTTGAGCAGCAGAGCCTCGAGCCCTTTGGCATACTCGTCTGGCAATTGGACATCGCGCAGCGCCACTTCCTTTACGATGATGCCGTCCGCTCCCAGCCGGCGCGTAATCTGGCCACCCGCGGTAGAGCGGAATTCGTCGCGCTTGGTCGAGAACAGCTCGCGAACCAGATAGGACGGCGCCAAGTCGCGGAATGCGCTAGCGATGACCGGCGCGATCATTTCGTCTTCGAGCGACCGCGGCAGGTTGGACTGAATATAGGCGAGCTTCGAGGGATCAATGCGATAACGCACCGTCACCGCCAGCCCGACCATCAGGCCCTCTCGCGTTTGAACGCGCATGCTGTCGGCTTTCGGCTTCTTGGGATCTTCGAGGGTGGAAGTGGTGAACACATTTTCGCGCGTCGGATAAAGCGCCAAGGTCTCAACGGTCGGTACAACAAAATGGACGCCCGGATACAGCGTGTCAGGCCGCGTGCCGAGGAACTGATTCACTTTAACCCCTCCGAATCCGCTCGGAACTACTGCGATGCTCAGGCCTACGAACCAGGAGGCGACCGACCACAGCATCAGTTGCAGCGCCAGTTTCCAGCGAATCCCGAACGATAAAGGGGACGGGTTGTCCACCTCGGGTTGGCTCCTCGGCTTGAGGACTCGATACAGGTCCCACGCCAGGATGGAAGCCGCCCCGGTCAAGAGGCCGACTCCGGCGAAAATTAGCAAGTATCTCAGAACGGTCATGATAGTGCTCCTTTCAATCTGCTGAATTTGCGGTGAAAGCTTCCGCTAAGAATTGCGGGCGTTGGCCGCGCAATTCCACGGTGACGGCCGACGTCCACCAGGTCGAAAAGCTCTTCGAGGTCGGCTTGCCGCATCCGGAAACATCCATGTGAAGCCGCCTTACCAACCGAACTCGGGACGTTGGTGCCATGAATCCCGTACCCTTTCACGTTCAGGCCCATCCAACGAGTGCCCAGCGGATTATTCTTTCCAGGAGGCACGATCGTCTTCGGCCCATACCAGGTGGGATTCTTGACGTGATTGATGATTTTGAACTCACCCTCGGGCGATGGAGTGGAGGATTTCCCGACCGCAACGTCGTAGATCTTCAATACCTGGCTGCCTTTGAAGAGGACCAGCTTGTGATCCGGGATTGAGATCACGATGCGGTCGCCCTTGCTGCGGCGCTGCTCGGAATAAGCATCGGTCGCCGTGATCGCGAGCACCGCAACCACCTTCATCCATTTTGTTTGTGTGTTCATGCCAGTTGTAAGGGCAACCCGCCACCCAACGCGTAAGTGCTTGACTGGCCAGCACTTCACTCATCCGGATCCAGATGCGGCTTGACACACCGTGTCAAAGCAGACACAAGGCTTTCAGGAGAGCGCGTACTTAGTTGTGGTGCTCGGGCGGTTGGAGAATGTTGGCGAGCACAGCATCGAGCAGTTGTTGCGTCTTGAGGTTGCCGTGGTCGAGCGCAAGGGAACGACGCAATTCGCGCTCGGCCCGATCATATTGGCCGGTCGAGGCCAGCGCGAAGCCCAAGTTGGACAGATCCACGGCATCGCGCGGCAGCAGCTGAACGGCCTGTTCCAACGAAGTCACGGCGGCTGCGAATTGACGGGTCTTAAGATATTCGACGCCCAGCATCGATTGCGTCCAGGCGGCCGACTCTGGGTATTTCATGAGAGCCGTCTCTAACAATCCGATGGCAAGAGAGTGATCGCCGGCATCGGCTGCTTGTTGGGCTTTCTGCAAGATCTGTTTGGCCTTACGGGAAAGTGGTTGGCGCAGTAAATCCGCCGAAATGGTCTGCGCCGTGCTTGTCTCTCCGGGAAGTTGAGAGTCTGGGAGATCGATGACGTGGCGCGCTGGCTGACCTTGAGCAACGGCAAGCGCAAGCGTGATTGCAAGAGCCACAGTATGAAACGGCTGCATGGCTTTTTACTACACACTATCGGCAGCAACTGCGAAGAGCTGTTGGTCAGTGGATTCCGCCAAGGAGTGCCGGTCATTCGATCTTTCATGCTTCGCCTCATTGTGGGTCTCCCGCGGCTTCGCTTTGAAGAACCAAGCCGGCCGCGTGCAAAAGTGAGCAAGTCTAGTGCCGAAGCGAGTGCGCAACCGGAATTGAAGGGAGAACATCCACGTCGAGTGCTCGGTCCACCATCCCCTCAACCACTCGCACGTGGTTGTACAGTGTGCTGTTCATGGATATCGTCAGGTATTCATCGCAGTCGGTGGAACTGCAGATGAAGTGGAAAACAGGTTCAACGGTTACTTGGCGGAGGCGATTCAGGACGTGCCCGAGAGCGAGCGGGCCATTCTCGATACCGGCGACGGCGCAGCCGGACGCGTAAGCCGGGTTGCTGCTCGCGCTCGTCCGCTTCCGTCAGCCGTTCGTAGACGGGATCTCCCTGGATGTGATCTCGTACTTGAAAGTGTCCGGATCGAGGCAGTCGAGCCGGCCGTCGGTTGTTTCAGCCTGCGGATACATGAGGAAGCCGAGCGGCGCACCCGACGATGCTGGCAACGCGACATCGTGCGAGAAGTTATACGCCATCCAATTCATCTCCCAGGAGCCGAATAGCCGGGCGCGGGCCTTCTTGACCATCTCGTCGTCCAGCGGCCGATTTCCGGGTGGTTCCTCTAGCACAACTTTCCGCACGTCAGCGGGATCGACCGGAACCCACCCGTAACCGCCTATGTACACTTCGGCGCGGCAGTGCTGGGCTTTCGTGATGTTTTCCGACGCCGTGCCGAGGCTCTTGTAACCCAGCTCCGATTTGGCGATGCGGATGCCATACGCGTCGCGTGCCGGCAGGCCCGCCGCACGAGCCAGGCCGACATAAAGCGCGTTGAGGTCGGCGCATTTCCCGCCCAGATCCTTGGACTCCAGCATGAAGCGGATGTCGCCGACGCCGCAGCCGCGCGTTTTCGGATTCCGAAACGTGTTATCGACGATCCACTCATAGATTGCGAGCGCCTTCTCGAGGTCAGTCTTCGCCCCGCTCGTGATTTCGGTGGCCGTCGCTTTCACGATGCCGTCGGTCGGCAGGAGCTTGGTAGGTCGAAGAAAATGCTCCAACTCAGCGCGGCTCGCTTTCGGCTCCTTGCCGGGCGTGGAGAGGTCGACCGCATAGTTCTTTGTGGCGACAAGACTTGTGAGCGTGAGGACGGGCTTCACGCCGGACGGAAATTCCGCGGCGACGATTCCGAGCCCGTCCGCCGTGCCTTCGACGATCCTCGCCGTGCCACCCTCGGCTCTGAACCTATTAGAGAGCGTCTTCTGAAAAGGCGTCTTACTGCTGAGAGCAGCTGGCAACCACACCCGCGTTGCCCATGACGATTTCAGGATTTCGACGCGCGTTTTTACTTCGAACGTGCGCCAGCCGCCGGACGTTGCGCCCTCTGCAAGCAGGCACGCCGTCTTTGGGAACGCGAGGCTGGCGGACGTAGCGCCCGCGGATCGTAGAAACTCGCGACGGTTCATACACGCACCTTTTCGACCAAAGTACTTGACCTCACCGACATTTTACACGACGCGTGGGAGCTAGGATGCCACCGGCGGCTCAGCCTGTTGTAATTCTTATTTACTGCAAGTCTTTTTGGCTTCCTCAAATCCGTCGAATAAGCGCGAGGCATTGGCGCCGGCTAGAGTGTCCAACCGGTGCGGCTGGCCCTTTTCGACGCTATAGCGGGCAATCGTCCCTTTGGAGCGCAGCGTCTCGGCTTCCTTTTTCATCTCCGCGTGCCACATATACGGGTCATTCTCGCCGACGTACATGAATACGCACATCTTCGAAATAGCCTGGAGCTTGTCCGCACTGGGCTCCCACATATAGCCGGGGAAAGCGGTCACGGACAAGAAATACTGAGGATTCGCGGCCGCGACATGGAACGCGGCAATTCCCCCGTTGGATGGTCCGGCGATATGGAACTTGTTATCTTCTATCCGGTAGTCGGCCTGAATCATCTTCAGAAATTCAGGGAAAATTCGGTCTCCGTCCTCGAAGAACAACTGATCGTCTGGCGCGGCGGGGGCGATCACGATATAGCCACGTTTTTCAGCCTCGGCGCGGAAATTGCGGTCGAGAACATTGTCCACCATGTTCATTGTTTGTGGCCCTCCGCCGAAGGCCAGGATAGCCGGGTAGGTCTTCGCCGGGTCATATCCATTGGGAAGAACCACCTTATATCGGACTGTGGTACCACCTACGTTCTTGGTCTTTTCCAGCAACTCAGCCTGGACCGGGTAGGTTGCGCACATCACTACCATGAGTGCCGCGGAAAACAGCGGCGTCCAATTCGCCTGTGGTTGTTTCATGTAATAAGCCTCCGTGAGGGGCGGCAACATCGAGTTTATCCAAGATTTCCATTTAGAGGCCAGGTGTACGCCCACCCCGCTCAAATTCCGGCGGGATAACGGACAATCCCCGCTACCATGGGATCGTGGCGCGCTCGAATATAGCTCGGAGAGAATCCAAGAAGCACTCCTCGAAAGAACCGTTCTCATTCGTTCTGTTCCTGATCGGGCTGTTCAAGCTGTTCAAAGCTCTACTGCTGATTGCTGTCGGCGTTGGTGCGATCAAGTTACTGCACAAGGATCTTTCCAGCACGGTCATGCATTGGGTAGAAGTGCTGCGGGTGGATTCCGACAACCGTTACATACATGGACTTCTAACCAGGATCTTTCGGGTCACGCCGAAGCAATTGAAGGAGCTGAGCGTGGGAACCTTCATCTACGCCGCGCTGTTTGCGACGGAGGGGACTGGTCTGCTGCTGCGGAAACATTGGGCGGAGTATTTCACCATCATTACCACCGGCGCACTCATCCCGATCGAGATCTACGAACTGGCGAAACACTTTACTCTAGTCAAGCTGGCGGTGACCGTGATTAACGTTCTGATTGTCTGGTACCTGGTTGTGCGTGTTCGTTCGCGCTCAAAAAGGTGAACCCGTCGCCCCGTTGATCTGCCTTTAATCCGCCTTGACACGAATTTCCGCACAAATTACAAATGGAGCTATGACAGCGATATTGAAGATCCGAAAGGCCGTCTTGGCAGGGTTGACTGTGGTTGCGATCGGCGCGGTCTGGCATGGCAAAACAATCGCACAGGAAATTCATCTTCTGGAGTTGTTACCGTCTTCGATCATCAAAAACTGGACGCATCGTTTGCCAAAGCGGAATCCAATGGAGGCAGCAATCTCCTATGGAGCCACACGTCCAGCAAAGGAACCTATAACGTGGATACACACAGCCGGGAATCGGTAAAGGCGGCGTGCAAACCGGAGGGGTGCAGCCATACCGGCTATACTGCGGTCGTGTATGTGGTGAGCGGGGCCGCGACCTTAGTGGTCGGCGGCACGGCCAAAACTACGGCGCCTGACAAGTTTGGCGGCCAATCAATCCAGGGCGGCGAGTCACATCGTATCGGCAAAGGGGATGTGTTTATCATGCCTCCCGACACAATCCATTGGTATAAGAATGTTGAAAAACCATTCCGGTATTTAGAGGTGCCGGTGCCTTGACCAGCACCAATAGCTCCACGCCATTGACAGCGCGCTGGTGCTGAGCGCTATCAGGTTGAATGTAAAAAGCGACTATTCTTTCTTCTTCAGGCTGTGATCATTCTCGCGGATGAAGCTGCGGATCTCGTCGGCCATGCCCAAAAGTTTTTCCCACTGCTCCCGATAGAGCGTGACCGGAAAACGTCCCATCCCGTAGACAGAAAGTCCGCCTTTTTCGCTCACTTTGAGATACACTTGCCCGCGCGCTGGTTTCTTCAGCGCCTCGTTTTCGGCGCGCAGCCGTTCGATTTCTGATTTCAGTTCCTCTTCCGATGCCATGAGATCCAGTGATACCACACCGGCGGCGAACCCGCTTGTCCAATGCTCGTCATTAGCTACCTGCAACCTTCCGTTGGGCCGCCGGTCTTCTAGATCAGCGGGCATCAGCATAAATCCCCGGCGCCTCGTGCCCGGTCTTCTGTACATACTCTACATACGACCCCGGATAAACCAGCGGACTCCGATCTCTGCCGCTATCGCCACCAAGTTCCAGAACCCGCGAGCTCAGACCCCGCAGGAACGTACGGTCGTGTGACACAAAGATCATGGTGCCTTCAAACTCCTTTAGCGCCTCCACCAGCATCTCCTTGGTCGCCAGATCCAGGTGATTGGTAGGCTCGTCCAGCACCAGGAAGTTGGGAGGATTGTAAAGCATTCGCGCCATCGCGAGCCGCGATTTTTCGCCGCCGGACAGCGAGCGGATTTTCTTGTCGACATCGTCACCCGAGAATTGGAATGCTCCCGCCAGCGTGCGCAGGGAGCCGAGGCCGTCCTGCGGGAAATCTTTCTGGAGCTGCTCGATGATGGTCAGATCCGGATCGAGCACGTCGAGCGATTGCTGGGCGAAGTATCCCATGCTCAGGCTCGCGCCCAGTGTGATGCTTCCTCGATCAGGTGCACTCGCCCCGGCGATCATCTTTAACAGCGTCGTCTTGCCGGCGCCGTTCCGTCCCATCACGGCCCAGCGTTCTCCCCGCCGAACGGTGAGATTGAAGCCCTGGTAGATCGCGAGCGATCCGTAGCTTTTGTACAGGTCTTCGATCACCGCCACCTGGTCGCCGGAACGCGGCGGGACTCGGAACTCGAACTTCACCACGTGCCTTTGCCTGGGCAGTTCCAACTTTTCGATCTTATCCAGCGCCTTGATGCGGCTTTGCACTTGACCCGCCTTGGCCGCATGCGTTCTGAATCGGTCGATAAAGCGCTGTTCCTTTGCTAACATAGCCTGCTGCCGGGCGAAGGCCGCCTGCTGGTTGGCCTCCTGGATCGCGCGTTCCCGCTCATAAAAGTCGTAATTGCCCGAGTAGGTGATGATCTCGCCCGAATCAATGTCGGCGATCTTGGTGACGATGCGGTTCATGAAGTCGCGGTCGTGTGAGGTCATCAGCAGCGCCCCGGGATAGGATTTGAGGAACTCCTCCAGCCATATAATCGATTCGATATCCAGGTGGTTGGTGGGTTCGTCCATCAACAGCACGTCGGGCCGGCCTACTAGCACCCGGGCCAGTGCGACGCGCATCTTCCAGCCGCCTGACAGGGATCCCACGTCGCCATCAATCTGGTCGTCGCTGAAGCCGAGCCCATGCAGCACTTCGCGGGCTTGCGCCTCTAAGGCGTACCCGCCCAGATGCTCGTACTCTTCCTGCACATCGCCGAAGCGCGCCAGAATGCGGTCCATCTCAGCCGACCGCGAGGGATCTTCCAGCGCTCTCTGCAAATCCTCCAGTTCGTGGTGCAGATCACCAATCCGGCCACTGCCGGCTATCGCCTCATCGAGCACCGGCCGCCCGCTCATCTCCTCCACATCCTGGCGGAAATGGCCGATGGTTAGCTTCTTCGGAACCGAGACCTCGCCCTCATCGGGCTCTTCTTCCCCGACCACCATGCGAAAGAGCGTGGTCTTGCCCGAGCCGTTGGGACCAACCAAACCCACCTTCTCGCCGGGGTTCAACTGAAAAGAGGCATCCACGAAGATCAACTGCTTGCCGTACTGCTTGTTTATATTCGAAAAAGAAATCATCTCCGCTACCAAGCTAACAAACGCCACCAAGCTAACAGAGACGGCTCGCGCGGCCTCCGGCGAAATGGGCCGGGCGCGTTTGACTCTCATGAACAACGTGAGGTTAAAAGGAAGCTCGTGGCAGATCAGTCGGGGGCATTCGCTCGATGCCGGCCAGTCCTCGTGCGGGGTCGCTTTCGGCAAACAGAACCTTGGCATTGGGGAGCAGAACCTCCGCCGGTCGGTTGGATCGTGTTCATGGCGCCTAGCGGTGAACATACCCGCGCCATTTTTTCCTCGCCGGGCGCCATCGAAGAACCAGGCGTACCGCGGACCATCGCCAAGAGCGTTTTGATTGTGGCTGGATCGTCGGGCACTCCAAACAACCGGTCGAGGACATTCACTTGGTTGCTGCTCCGATGAGCCAACGAGGAGCTAAGTTCTTGAGAACTTGGAGCGGGAGACGGGACTCGAACCGGCGACGTGCACGGGTGGCGCTGACATCGGCGCTGGCATGAATGCGATACTGTGTTCGGCAAGCAGTCTTCGAAGTTGGGCATTCTGCTCTTCCAATTGGAGGCACTTCCTCCGCAAGGCCTCGATTTCGCCGTCGATTGGATCCCCCTCACCAGTCCATCATCCATCAGACGAAGCTCCGATCGCTAAGCTCCTCGATCCGCCTTCGCTGCGGTGTTCACGTAACGTGTAGCCTTAGCATTACTGAACAGACTTAAGGTGCGGGCTTCCGATGACAACCAAGGAAAACCGCTTAGTAGAGTGCTGCCGGACAGGCTCTCAAACGGACCACCGGTCTTGTCGCTGCGATCCATCCGGTGGCAACCGGTCAGAACCACGCAGCCGATGCGGTATTTGAGTTGGTCGCGAACCGACGGAAACACCACGTGGTTCCACCTATCCTTGCCTACGCGGACCTTCTGGCGACACATGACGGGCGCGCCGCCGAGGCCGCGCGGATGATCTATGGACAGCGAATCGTCCCAGCGTTCAATCTCGCCAAGTAGACCAGTCGATCCAGCCGTTGGTTCGCGTGCTCCGATCTCTCGATCCGGTGGCGCGAGAAGTGGGCTGTGCATACTTCGTATCCGGCGCGACGGCGAGGGATCTGATTCCGGTGAATGTTCATGGTATGAGGCCAGGGCGCACCCGCGATAAGAGAGTCAGGGCGCATCTGGGGGCCAGCGCAATCCTGGAAAAGCCGGTGAAAATCGACGAAGTGTTAAACCTGGTGCATCAAGTTCTCCATTAATTGCGTCCGCTAATTACGCCCGGCGCCGCCCTTGAGCTTGGGTTCGTTTGGTAATTTTACTTTGCCCGGTGGACCTGAAATCAGCTCGGAGTTAACTCTTGCGCGCACAAGTTCAGGCTAGCAGCAGATCGTACGGGGAAGACCGGCGGCGGAGCGTAACCCATTGTGGGGGAGCGCAGAATATCCGGGTTGGACTTGTGACCCCGGCAGTCGGGTCATGCTGGTCCAGGTAGGGATGCCGCCTTATCGGGCACAATAGTAGACGAACCGCGAGGGTCGGGCGAGCGCCCGTGAATCAGAAATCGCGGTTACTCGAGAGCATTCACTTAAGGGAGAAATGCAATGAGGATTCTAGTAACGCGAGCGACCTTGTTAACGATGGCAGTTTTATTAATCGCGGCTGCGGTCTCACTCGGTAGCGGCGTCCCGGCGGCGGTTCACTATATCGGCCACGACAAGGTCACGGAAGTGATGTCCAAAGGCGGGCCAATCGTGAGCGATCCGGGCCTGATTGTTTTGGCGCAGCGCCGGGAAGCTGGTCCGGTTGAATACCACGACCGTACCAACCACGTGTTCGTCATAGTCGAAGGCGAGGCGACGCTCGTAGTGGGAGGGACCATGGTTGACTCCAAGCGGACCGCGCCGGATCAAATGCGTGCTCCCTCGCTCGAAGGCGGAACAATCTACCACTTGAGCAAAGGCGACGTCATTACGATTCCGGCTAAGACGCCCCACTGGTTCAAGGAAGTCTCCACCAAGACCGTAGCCTACTACGCAGTTAACATCGAGAGCGAGTAGCAACGTCCGGGGTACGATGTACAATAACTGAGTTATTGGAGGCCAAGATGAAGACTTTAGCGAAAATTGCCGGGGCAATCCTGATCTGTTTGGCTTTGCTGTTAGTAGTGCTGCGGATCAACGGCTTTAACCCGATCGGCAATATACCCGGTCCGGGAAATTATCCTGGGCTGTGGCTTAGTGGAGAGGTGGTCACCACCCCAGTCACCGACTGGTCGTTCGTTTCCCAATATAAGACCGACAAAGTGCAGACGCGAACGTGGTACATGATTCCTCATTCGGTAACAACGGGTTACATCCTTCACAATGGTCAGCTATATTTGACGTCGATGTTCGCCGCGGGAGTACCTTTTCCGCAAGGCAAGAGCTGGGCTAAGAATGTCATGCGTGATCCCCATGTCCGCCTGAAGTTCGGAAATAATTTATACGATTGTACGTTGTCCCATGTCACCGATCCGGACGAAAGAGCGGCCGTGCTCGGAGCGAGAGCAAAACAGAATCCTCAGCTTTTGGCCGCCAACTCGTCCAATGGCCCGGTACTGCATCTATTTCACGTGCTGCCTGAGTGACGCTCAGGGCAACCCCGAGTGACTGAACGTCTTCGGCCTTAATCCAGCACTGCTGGTACAATTCTCGTTCCAGCTCTAAAAAGTGAGCTCAACTACAGACAACGGGTGTAGAACCAGAGGCCGTTCGGCCGCAACTGGACCAACCAGAAGAATCATCTACCAGCGCTGCTAAGGATCTTCTCCCTGGGTCCGCTATTCCTCCCGTCGCTGCGCCGCCGGAGATCGTTTCTCAGGCCGGTGCTGGCAATCAAGCCGCCTATGCTCCGTTTACTCTAAAGCAAAAGTGGCTATATTCCATAAGCGAGATTTTCGGGCCATCGCGAGTTGCCGCCTATGCCGCGCATGCGATCTACGGCAACATATTTGATTTTCCAAAGCAATGGGGCCGGAGTGAAGATTCCTCGGCGATCCGTCTGGCGGGGAACTTCGGCAATAGCTTGATAAGGCATAACGTTCAATTTGCAATGCAAGCTCTGGACCATGAAGACCCGCGTTATTTCCGGTCAGGCCAGCACGGCGCTTGGAACAGAACCAAGTATGCGGTGGTTCATACCTTCGCCGTTCGGAAAGATGACGGATCCTGGATGCCGGCGTACAGCCTCTTGGCGACTGACTATGGGATGCTCTACATCGTGCGGCAGTGGCGGCCCGAGCGGTTCCACACCATGGATGGAATTCAAATTGGCACGCTGGGCATCAGCATCTCAATGGGATCCAACATTTTCAATGAATACGTTGCCTGAGACTTCCCGATGGTGTCCGGGTCTAACCTGGGTCTAACATCCACAGGAACCCAGCGATTATGGGTGGTTTGGTTAGATCCGCACGAAATTTCTTAGATCAGCCCGCGATCCTCAGTGGCTGTTCAAATGCCTTACAGTTGTGCGGCGGAAGGCCGAACCCACGATGAATCGAAATCAAAAGGCTCAGGAGTTGTTAAACAACTTGCGGGAGGCCATAGATGATGCTGTAGCCGAATCGCCCAACGTTTTGGCGGCTATGGGCGAACTCGAAGATGCAGGTTTTTGCCCCTCGTTCTCTGTCAGTGTCGCACTCCCGGAAGGAAAGGAGCCGCCCTCGATTGAATTGGTCACCGCCGACCAAGGACTTATTCTCACGGCCTCTGACGACTCGTTTCTGCGGGCGCTGGGAATCGCTGGCGACGCTTAGCTGAGCCGTATCCGATCGAACGTCATCGGCGCAACCAGTTCGTAGCTGGCTGAAATTGTCTTCCTCATTGCAGCAAATGTCCAAATAGCTCGCCGTGTGACGTCTGGGCTTTACCAAGCGAACGAATTCGCTCCGAAGCCGATTCTGAGAATTCAAACATCCGGATAATCGCCGAGCCATCCTCCTGGCGGTCCGCTTCGAACTTGCAGAGCACGACCACGCCTGTTGGCTTGATGCGGCCTTCCAACACTCCCCGGATGTCGATTTCGCGCGCATGATTGGAGATAGCGTGCAGTATATCGGTGGAAGCCCATGCTTGGCCTTCCTCGTAGCAGCCTACCGCCTCACCGACGATGTCGGAAACACGAGCCAGCAGCTTGTTCAGTTCGGCGTTAACAGTGTAGTTGGGCACGCGAGCATTCGCGCGCCTGTTCGCGGCCACGCTCCGGCTCCTAGGTCAGGCAGACCTTGCGCAAGAGCGGAAAGGTCTCCATCAGTTTGCCGGTGCCGAGCACCACAGACGACCGGGGATTCTCGGCTATCGCGACCGGCAGACCCGTTTCATCTTTGATGCGCCCGTCCAGGTTACGCACCAATGCGCTGCCTCCCGTGAGGACAATACCGCGCTCGCTGACGTCGGCGCTCAGTTCGGGCGGAGTGGATTCCAGGGCGACGCGAATCGCACGAATGATCGCGTTGACGCTGTCGGAAAGAGCTTCCCGTACTTCGCCGCTGCTCACTGTAATTGTTTTGGGCACGTTTTCGATCATGTCGCGTCCCTTCACATCCATGCTGAGCTCGCGGTCGAGCGGCGCGGCCGAGCCGATCTCCATCTTGATGTGCTCGGCGGTCCGTTCCCCGATCAGCAGGTGATACTTGGTCTTTATATATTGCGCCACAGCTTCGTCCATTGCGTTTCCTGCCACACGCACCGAGCGGGAATACACCACCCCCGATAACGAGATTACCCCGATGTCCGTGGTGCCTCCACCGATATCGACAACCATGTTGCCGGACGGCTCCGTGACAGGGAGCCCGGCGCCAATTGCGGCCACCATCGCCTGTTCAACCAGATAAACTTCACTGGCCTTGGCCCGAGTGGCGGATATGATCACCGCGCGTCGCTCCACCTGTGTGATCTCGCTGGGAACAGCGATAACCATTCGCGGATGCACAAACATCTTCCTGCGGTGCGCCTTCTGAACGAAGTGCGTGAGCATTGTTTCGGTAGTCTCCAGATCCGCTATAACGCCTTGCCGCACAGGCCGGATGGCAGCGATGTTGGTAGGAGTCCTCCCCAACATGTCCTTGGCTTCGCCGCCTACCGCTTCCACCTCGCCCGTGGTTCGGTTCATTGCCACGATGGATGGTTCATCCAAAACGATGCCCCGGCTGCCGGCATAGATCAGCGTATTCGCGGTACCGAGATCAATGGCAAGGTCAGAAGAAAAGAAACTGAAAATAGATCGCACCTTCATGAGAATTGTTCCTAAACCGGTATCGGCACTGGCGTGTCTAAACTTGAGAGGGAACTGATGAAAACGCGATCTGTTTCTACGGCTCGGCTGTTCGTTTCGTACGGCGGCGAGACCAGAGGGACGACAGCCGTTTTACGATAGAATCGTCCCGGCATGAACCTGGCGGAGGGCAGCAAATTGGGCCCCTACGAAGACAGACAACAGGCGACGCAAATCCGCAGGTAGGCCGCGCGCCGGCATCCCCCTTCAGTCCCGAGCCGTTTCTGCCATCTCTGGCGGTATTAGTTTTGGTAGTATGGACGGAAGCGTCCTTGGCCAAGCCGCCTGGAATATGTCGCCTTATAACTTATATACGCTCCACGACGCGCAGCCACTCCAGTTCCACTCGAGCTTTTTCAAAGCCTTCATTCATACGCAATTCATCAATCCGCGTCTGGCGGGAAATCAATTCACGTCCCGACAAATCACCTGTGGCTCGATACGTCCCCGAGTAGTTCAGTTAGCATTGAAGACTTCGTTCTAGGAGGATTTCATGACGAGATACCAGCCTCTTGGCGTGTTGGCGATTCTCACCGGCTTGTTGCTTTTTGCGGTTCCCTCGTACGCGCACCACTCCTTTGCGGCCGAGTTTGACTCCAACAAATGTATGGATTTCAACGGCACCCTTACAGCCATTGAATGGCAAAACCCTCACGGATATTTTCACGTCGACGTGAAAAATGCGAGTGGGGGCGTGGACTCCTGGGCTTTTCAAACCGTGTCGCTTATCACGCTGAAGAGAAGCGGAACCTCTCGGCGGGACTTCCTCGACAATATCGGTAAGCCCGTCTACGTAAGAGGCTGCCTGGCCAAGAATGGCGTAAAGTTCCGTGCCGCCGCTGAGACCCTCAAACTGCCGGACGGCCAACTGCGCATCGTCGGGCAGGAAGTGGAGCACGGCGGCAGGCAGGAATACTGATGCAACAGGAGCGGCAGCGATGACAAAAGGTTTTTGCCACCTTACCGGAGTAATCCTAGTGCTCGGCTTGGTCTCCGGAGCGGCTTCCGCCCAGGACAAGAAAACGGCCGGCAAGGAAGAACGCCCCGTCAACGCGAAGAAAGGCGTTCCCTTACCACCGGGAGGTCCTACGCCGCGCCTGGCGGACGGTCATCCGGACTTCTCTGGCGTTTGGTTCCAAGGTTCCACCGGCAGCCACTCGTTCGACGCTGCCAGCCGGCGACAATTCGATCCCAAGGTGACACCTGAGGAGCAGCCTTCGTTTCAGCCCTGGGCCGCGGCGAAAATCAAGGCCATGACTTCCACCGATTATGAACTGGGCCGGGCGTCGGTGAATTGCATGCCGCGCGGCGTGCCAGGCATGGTCCTTCTGACCCCCTATCCGTTCCAGTTGGTCGAAACCCCAGGCCAGTTGGTTCAACTCAACGAATTAAATAACAACTGGCGCGTGATCCCGACCGACGGGCGCGCCCATGATCCCGACCCGGACCCCGGCTTCTTGGGCGACGAAGTGGGCCGCTGGGAGGGCGACACTTTGGTCGTGGACACAATCGCCATCGACGAGAGGACCTGGAACAATTTCACGGGCTGGTTTCACAGCGATCAGGAACACGTCATCGAGCGATTTACGCGCCCGGACTTGAATCATTTGTTCATTCAAGTCACCATCGAAGATCCCAAGGTGCTCACCAAGTCCTGGACTTCGGCCCCCCGCATGTGGACTTTGGGCCGCGAGAAACTACAAGAATACTTCTGCACGAATAATCAGGAAGTCGACCAGCTTACCAAGCTGAAGGATAAAGAGAGTGCGGCTAAACCTGCCGTTTCGAAATAGGAGAGAGCGATGAGCAACAAGTTTAAGATTAGTTTATGGATAACAGTGGGGGTATTGGCGGCGCTTCCCTTGGCGGCGCACCATTCGATAACAGCCGAGTTCGATACCTCGAAATCGTTTTCGGTGCAGGGGACACTTACAAAAATCGAATGGGTGAATCCGCATTCGTATATTTATGTCGACGCCAAAGACGACAAAGGCGCGGTGACCAGTTACTCGTTTGAAGCCGGACCTCCGGGAAATTTGCGAAGAGCCGGCGTGCTCCGAAACATGTTGAGCGTTGGCGATGCTGTCACAATCGACGCTTATGCCGCCAAAGACGGGACCAAACATCTGGGGTTGGTGAAGGCGATCCGTTTCGCCGACGGTCACACTATCGTCATGGGAAAAGACCCGGCTGACCTGGAAAGACTCAACAAATAAGGAGGCCGAGAGATGAAGCGTTCATTACTTGTATGTGCCGGGGTTCCGCTGATCGGATTCGCGATTTGCGCCCCCCTGGCCGCCCAAAATAAAAGCCTCCCGGCTACCGCGGTCCAGGAGAGGAAGGTGCCGGTGGGATATGGATTAGACAAGGACCAACCCTTCTCCGGCGCGGACCCGGACGGAACCGGCCTTCCCTTCAAAGAGCCTCCTCCTCAGGCCGTCGAAGCCGCGAAAAAAGCGCCCACTCCGCACCTCTCGGATGGTCACATCGACCTTTCGGGGTTCTGGGGACCGGCCGGTTGGGGTTACGCCATCACACAAGGAAAAGTAAGTGAGGACGGAAAAACGCAATTCACGCAGCGTCAGGAAGACGGCCCGGCTCAGACGCCGGAGAAGGTCGCTCAACTGAAAAAACGCATGGAAGGCGCCAATCTCCCTCCTTACCGGCCCGAGATGGTGGCCAAAGTGAAGGATCTGGCGGACCACCAAAATAAGAAAGATCCCGCATTCTACTGCGCACCCAAAGGATTCCCGCGCGTCGGCCCGCCCACCGAGATTGTTCAGAATCCCAAGACCCTGGTGTTCCTCTACGACACCGTGAACTCCTCCGAGCAGAATGCCTTTCGCGTGGTCTCCACCGATGGCCGTCCGCATGATCCGACGCTCAACCCTTCTTATTACGGCGATTCCATCGGCCACTGGGAAGGCAACACCATGGTCGTCGACGTCACCAATTTCGTTGATGACACCTGGCTCAGCCAGAACGGCACCGTCCATAGCGATACCATGCACGTGATTGAAAAACTCACTCGCGAGGGCAACGTGATCACGTGGGAAATTACGATTGAAGATCCCAAGGTCTTCACGCGGCCCTGGGTGTATAGCCGTCACTTGATCCATGGTCTCGAAGGCGGCCACGCATTGGAGGAAGCTCCTTGTGTGGAACACGACGGCAACCACTTAGTAAATAAGGATCGTAATTAGTAACCACCGGTGCAAAAACACCAGGCCGGAAAACGGCATCGCCCATCATCGCCAATTCCAAGGAGTCTCCATGAATATTCCGCTTTCTGACCGGCCTCGTCCCGGTGCGTCTCGACGAGATCTATTAAAGACGATAGCCGCTGCCGGCGCGGGCGCATTCCTTTCTTCCGGTTGGGCGAGCGCGCAGAACAATCCCCGCCGCATCGACGTCCATCATCATTTTCAACCTCCGGTTGACGGGAATGCGGGGCTGAAATGGTGGACGCCGGAGAAATCTCTCGAGATGATGGACAAGTTTGGCATCGCATTCGCGATGATGTCCAATCCGGGCGCGTCCGCTACCGCTTACGATGGCACCCAGAAGGGGAACGACGCCGCGCGGCGCAGCAACGAATTCGGCGCCAAACTCGCCACCCAATATCCCAAGCGCATCGGCTTTTTCGCGGCCATTCCAATGAACAACACCGATGGCGCTCTCAAGGAGATCGAGTACGCGCTCGACACTCTGAAGGCGGACGGGTTCCAGATTGGCAGCAGCACTGGCGATAAGTGGCCCGGCGATCCCCAATATCTTCCTATTTTCCAGGAAATTCATCGGCGCAAGGCCTCGGTGTTCATTCATCCTTATGTGAACAAGTGCTGCAAGGTGCTTATGCCCGGGATTCCAGAGTCCGTGGTCGAGTACGATTTCGATAGCACGCGCTGCATCGTGAGCATGTTGTACAACGGTACGCTTTCGTCCTGTCCGGATATGAAAGTCATCGTGAATCACTCGGGTGCCGCCGTTCCGATGCTTGCCGGACGCATAAAGGACCGCGTGCCGGGAGCGCAGACCTCCAACTTCGGCACTCCCAAGACGAACACCGACGGGATCAACGCGAAGATCCCCAACGGCGTTTTCTATGAACTACGCAAGCTCTACTACGAATGCGCCCATGCGGCCTATCCGTTCCCCCTCGCCGCGATGATGAAGCTCGCTCCGTCGACCCAATATTTGTTTGGCACGGACTATCCGGCCGAACCCATGGAATCGACCGTCAACCATCTGCCCGAAAACGATCTGTCGCCAGAGATACAGCGCGTCATGAATCGCGAGAACGCTGAACGGCTGTTCCCCCGGCTCAAGTCCCTATGAAGCGCTGGTCGCGGCTAGCTGCACTCGCGACATGCCTGACCGCCATCGGAACTAACGCCCAATCGCAGGCCTCCGATTCCATCGTAAAGATGGATGCAGCACTCGACGCCATTCTCCCGGCCGGCGCTAAGCTCGAAATGCTGAATGCGGACGGTTTTGAAGGAGGCGAAGGGCCGGTCTGGGTTCAACAGCGCAACTCAGGATATCTGCTGTTCAGCGACATCCCCGGAAATCGAATCTATAAATGGACGCCTGATTGTTTTCGGTATCCCTGCCCAACCACCGGAAAGCTGTCCGTGTTTATCGAGCACGCGGGCAATAAAGATGCCCCGCCGCCTGGGGCTGCCAACTCCCGAGGCACCAACGGCCTGACTCTCGACCGCCAACACAGGCTCGTGATGGACGCCACCGGCGACCGGGCCGTCGAGCGAATTGAAAAGGATGGTACGCGCACCGTCCTGGCGGATCGCTTCGAAGGCAAGCGGCTTACTTGCCCGAACGACCTCATCGTCAAATCGGACGGAGCCATCTACTTCACCGACGGCGCAGCAGGGTGTCTTCCAGGCCGCGAGGACAGCCCCGAAAAAGAGCTCCCGTTCCATGGCGTCTATATGCTTAAAGACGGCAAGTTGCAACTGCTCGACAAAGACCCGGATGGAATTCCGCCCAACGGCATCGCGCTATCGCCTAATGAAAGAGTTCTTTACATCAACAATGGCGGGCCTGCTCCGAATCAAAGGAAGATTTTCGCCTATGACATGCAGCCCGATGGCACGGTCGCGAATCGCCGTGTGATTGTGGATCTGACCGGTGAGAAAGGGCTCGGCGGGCCGGACGGAATCAAGGTCGACCGCAAAGGAAATATTTATTCCGCGGCGACGGGCGGCCTCTGGATCTTTTCTCCCGAAGGCAAGCGTCTCGGGTTGGTTCGCGCTCCTCAGAATATCCGCTTCGCCAACCTCGCATTCGGCGATCCCGATGGTAGGACTCTCTACCTGGTGAGTGCCAAAAACCTCTGGCGCGTGCGGGTCAGCGTGCCCGGAGTGCGTCCTTAGCGTTTAAGTTCGTACCGATTTCGCCTCCTCCTTGACTCCGGTCATTCACTGATATAAGATTTTTCTACCGCTTTAGCCGGGGTCTGACTAAGCGCGACAAAAAAGGGGAGAGTCCATGCCGACCAAAGTTCTGCACCTGCATTTTGCTGTCTGCGCAATCCTGTTATTTGCTCTGATCATCTGTGCGCCGCATGTTACTGCCCAGACCGCTGCCACGGGCGCACTGGCGGGAACCGTTGCCGATGCGTCGGGCGCGGTGGTCGGCAACGTCAAGGTCACGGCTACCAGCGTCGACACTGGTCAGGCGCGAACCACCACCACTGCCGCCGATGGCACTTACACCGTTGGCCTTCTGCCGCCCGGCAATTATCGCGTGAAATTTGAGGCTTCCGGCTTTAAGACCCTGGAGGTTCCCTCAGCCACGGTGACTGTTACCGAAACGGCCGTCTTGGATCGAAGCCTGGAAGTCGGTAACGCGAGTCAGTCGGTCACGGTCGAAGGCAGCGTCGAGACGGTTCAGACCCAGAGTTCGACGCTGGGAACGGTTGCCAACGCTGCGACCATCACCGATCTGCCCTTGAACACCCGGAATTATACGAACTTGCTGATCATGACCGCTGGTGCGAACTCCTCCGTCGTAAACGCCAGCACCATTGGCAAAGGCTCGCCTTTCATCGCGGTCAACGGTGCTGGAACATCGCAGAACACGTATCTCCAGGATGGAGTCGTGGTGAACAATTGGTATAGCTTCAACACCGGAGTGGAGGGGGTTGCCTTTGGATCTTTTGTGATTCCGATTCCGGACGCCATCGCAGAGTTCAAGATTCAGACCTCCACCTACGATTCCGGATACGGGCGCGGCCCAGGCGCGAGCGTGAACGTGATTACGAAAACCGGCACGAACTCCTTCCATGGCGCGGGCTTCGAATTCTTCCGGAACACCGATCTAAACGCGAACGATTGGTTTCGCAATTTCCTAGGCGAACCCCGAGGCGTGCTGAATTCCAACCAATACGGCGGCGTAATAGGCGGGCCGATCAAGAAGGACAAACTGTTCTTCTTCGGGTCCTACCAACAGACGGGCCAGCGGAACGGGCTTTCCGGCTACGGCCTATCGAATGTCACTTTGCCGCCGATTCCGGGTGGCGACCGTGGCAGTTGCCCTCCGGGTTGGACCAGCCTTTCGCAATGCAATTCAGCAGCACAGGCTTTCGTGCCGGCGCTGGCGTCTGCGATATGCCCTGGAAATCATCCGGGGGTCACCGGTGACGCGACGTCCATCGCGGGCGGTATCAATGTGGCGTGTCCAGGATCGGGCCAGGGCGATGCGTTATACAACCTGAATCCAGCAGCAATCAGTATTCTGCAACTGAGGCTGCCCAACGGCACCTATCAAATTCCTAGTTCCGGGCTTGCTCCTACCGGCCTCTCCGGCGGTTACGGATTGCAAAGCTTTTCAGACCCGGCGATTTTCAAAGATTACAACGGCATGGGTAATGTCGACTATGTGATCAACGAGAAAAATACGCTGGCCATCCGGTATCAGTACGAAAAAGACCCATTAAATGCACCGTTCCCGGTTCTGAATGCGAATCTGGCGGGTAGCTACCTGCCTGGCAGTCCGGTAGTGACCACTAAGTGGAACCACGCCGCGGCGGTTAAACTCACTACGATTTTGACGCCGGCTATAGTGAACGAAGCCCACGTGGCCTACCAGTTCAACGGCGTTATCGACACGACGAATACGCCGTTCACGAACACGCAAGTGGGTGTCACTAGCCTGGAACCCGGCCTCAACAAGCTAAGCGACTTCACCATTGGAAGTGGGCAGTCCGGCTTCTCCTTCGGCTCACAATACCAGTTCGACGGAACCTTTCATGACCAGCAGGTCGGGTGGGGCGATCAGCTTTCTTGGACAAAAGGCAAACACACGCTGCGCTTTGGATTCGACGTGGAAAACATCCGCTTCGCCACCTATTATCCGGGTCACGCCATTGGCGCTCCCACGTTCACGCGCTTTTCAGATTTCCTCATCGGGCGCGGTTCTTGTCAGGCCTTCACTGGAACGGGCACGTGCAGTGCGACCAACCCCGGAAACACGAACGGCTCACCCTCGGCCAGCGACATTAACAATGACGGGACCTTTACGTCGGAAAATGCCGTCGAAACGCACTGGCTGTTCCATGCACTCGAATTGTCCGCCTTTGTTCAGGACGACTTCAAAGTCACGTCGCGTTTGACCCTCAATATGGGCTTGCGCTGGGAGTACGATGGGTATCCGACATCTGCTAACGGCCTGTTCAGCAGCTACTTTCCGAGCCTTGTCCCGGCCGGCAGTATCCCGCCCCAATGTCCCGCGCTCAACGGCACCATATGCGCAACCAACGCCGGCACGCTGGTCGGATATGGAGTGCCGGGTAACTACTCCGCCACGCTTCCGGCGGGCGTAGCGAGGCTTGGCAACAACGGCCCCGCGTTGAACGGAGCGCCGTGGACCGATTTCGCTCCACGCCTAGGATTCGCCTGGCAGCCCACCAGCAGCAATAAATTGGTGGTCCGCGGAGGAGCTGGGTTTTTCTACGACCTCATCGCCGGTATCGCATACTTGAGCAACATGACGCTCAACAATCCCAATGTCGGGCAGCCTCAAATCAACGGCCTCTCCGGAGCCACCCTGGCCGATCCCTGGGTGAACTCGGCTGCGGTTCCAGCAGGCAACGGCCTATTCGGTTTCGCCCCGCTGTGGGCGAATCCTGGAAATTTGACCTCCACACCTATCAGTTCAAACCTGACCATCTCAGGGTTCCAGCCGAACATTACAGTGCCGGTGACGTATCAATGGAATAGCAATGTCCAGTATGAATTCCTGCCGAGCTGGCTGCTCGAAGTGGCTTATGTAGGATCGCATGGCATCCATCAGGGCTACGAGTCGCAGGCCGCCCAGCAGGGCCAGATCACTACTTTTACCGGCTCCAACATCGCGCCCTTGGTTGGGCAAGGCTGCGTCAGTTGCGGTCTTTTCGGAGTAACGACGAATACTACGCAAAACGTCGCTCTGCGGGTGCCTCAGCTGGGCGTTAGCCCGCAGAACCCGATCCTTGGAACCGAAGAAAACTACAAGTTCAATGGACTCGAAATCACGCTGCGCAAGCAGATGTCGCATGGGCTGCAGTTGCAAGCGTCCTATACCTGGAGCCGCGCGTTTATCAGCGTCCCCTTCGGCATCAACACCTACCCTTATCTGGAACATTGGTACCAACCTAACAACAATTACCGTCCCAACGTTTTCATCCTGAACTACGTTTGGAACATTCCAACCGGACATGCGCAGGGCGCCCTCCAGCGCGTGATCGGAGACTGGTCTTTGTCCGGCGTCACCACGATTCAGTCCGGACAGTACATGACCATCACCGATACCGGCGGTTCCATTTTCTTCGGAGGCGCCGGCGCGATCTCCACTGCCCAGTTGTGTCCCGGGGCCACCTACGCCAACCTGCTCTCCTCCGGCAGCATGGACCAACGCGTGACCAGCGGGCTGCTGGGCGGCACCGGCTACTTCACCGGAAACTCATCCATGGCCGGAAGCGCTCTGTGCCCGACACCCACCATCGGCAACGGAAAGGGATTCGGCAATATGGGCGGCGGCGCCGTTCTGGGCCCCGGTCAGTTCAACTTTGATACATCTTTGTCGAAGATGATCAAGATTCACGAAAATTACTCTCTGCAATTCCGCTCGGAGTTTTTCAACGTCTTCAATCACCCGCAATTTGCCCTTCCGGGTCTCAGCGCGGCCCAGTCGACCTTCGGACAAATCACCAGTGCATCGGTGAGCCCGCGTGTGATCCAGTTGGCGCTGAAGTTTTTGTTCTAGCCGAAAGCTGGAGGACGCTGCCGATCTCGTCTTCAGTGCTTGAGCTTCAGCGTCCTCAAAAAGCGTAGATCGTCACCTGTCCATCGAGGCTGCGCTGTATTGCTAGGCTTCGGGCCGTCCACACCGGGTAGAAGAAGGTCGACTGAGATTCGAAAATCTCCAATCGCCTCCTCAAGCACGGTGAGGAGACCTAAAATCTCCTCTGAACTCCAGAGGGCGTCATTGATGGCACGATTGAGATCGTCCAGCAATTCCGCGATGTCTTGATTCATAAGTTCCCGCCTGACATGCTCTGCGACCACGTGCGTCAGGGTACCAGTCCCGCGGTCCGCAGTCTGACCTATTGACTCTCCTAGCAGGGAGTTATTCCAGGGGTAACGGTGACAGCGCCCGCCAGACTTTCGCGAATAATGCCAAACAACGAGATCCAGTCCTATACTTTCCCGTACAAAAACGAGCTTCTTACTATTGAAGGAATCCGCGGCGCATGCTAACTAATATCAACCGGAATTACCCATACCTGCTGCCGAGGACCTGATGGACAGAAACACGTTCGGCCGTTTGTGGAGCTGAAAACCGGACTCAAATGCCCAACGCTCTCAGGTGGATCCGGCGAAATATACAGGCCATCCTCGCGTTCTCCTTGCTTGCGTGGCAGGCCTGGATTCCTTGGAGTGTTCCCCATTTCGTAACGCAGGATGGGCCGTCGCACCTCTACACCGCCGTCGTCGCGCGCGACTTGCTCTTACATCCGCAATCGCCGTACGCCGGGTTTTACCATCTGACCAACCGCATCACACCAAGTTGGGGGAGCACGATTGTTCTGGACCTCATCATTTCCATAGTGGGAGTGGACCATGCGCAGCAACTTTTCGTGACCCTCGCCATGGTGGCGGGCTTCTTTGCATTTTCCTGCGCTATCGGCGCTCTTTCGCGGGACGGGTCGCGTTGGACCCCCCTCACGAATTTTCTCTTGCAGACCTGGTTTCTCTGGATGGGTTTCTTTAGTTTTTATCTGGCCATGGTCTTATGCCCGCTCGTAATCGGATATTACCTTCGCCACGCGAGCGCGTTGAACTGGAAAAAAACCGCCGTGCTCGCAGCTGCAATGGTCGCGCTCTTTTTCACGCACATGATTTCAGCGGTACTGGCGGGAATGACTATTGGTCTGGTCGCTCTTTGGCTCAACATCGCCGCGCCACGCTTCCTGTCAGGTCAGCCCATGCGACTGGGCATGCTGGCGTCGCGCATGAAGATGGTGGTGTTCGCGTTACTACCCGTCACTGTGCTGTGCGGTTTCTATGCGGGAAGCATGCGTTATGTCGGCTTCAGCTCGATACGCCTGGACGGTTGGGAAATGTTCCCTATGCCGGTGTTCACCACATCGACTGGCCATCTCGGCGAGCAATTTCTGCTTTTCCCAGCCGTGTTGTGTCTAATCGTTTTAGGCATTCTCACTATGCGACGGTCCGAGTGGCGAACCGCGCGCGGCGGCGTGGCTGTGAGCGTTGGGGCCGCATTTTTGCTGTACCTCATTCTGCCCGACGCCGGATTGGGCGGCCTTTTTGTAAAAATTCGCTTCGTGTGGGGCTTCTTTATTTTAGGCGCCCTGCTGCTGACGTCTGTTCGCCGCCTCCGTCCTTTCAGGATATCCTTCGACATTTATGTATTCGCATTGTTAGTTTGTTCGCTACTTTGGACCCAGCGAACGCTGTGGAGATATAGCAGTGTCGTCGAGAGCTACCTGGATGCAACCAAGCAGATCCCCGCCGGAGCCAGATTGCTAAGAATCCGTTATGACGCACCGGTCTTCGGGCCGGCCGGGCACCGTGCCACCGTCGGCGATCCGCTCTTTCACCTCGATGCCTATGTCGCGGCCCGTTGCAGATGCATCGATTTATCCGATTATCAGGCCGCCTCTACAACGTTTCCCGTGCTCTTCAACAAATCCATGCCCCAAGACCAGCAGCTAACGTTGTGGTCAATGGAGCGCCCTGGACCCGACGGAGACAAGCATCTGAAATGGCTCCGTTCCACCCTCCCGGTCGATTACGTCATCTTCTTTGGATCTCAACCCGGGGCCAAACCTGTCTTCAATGCCGTGCTAGCTCAATTGAATTCCGAAATGCACCTGGTAGCCACCGCAGGCGCCGAGCCGTTCGTGCGCATATTCCAGCGGACTTCAGACTCTAATGTCGTCAGTGAATATCGGAGCGCATCTTCAGAGCCGCCGAACCTAGGACGAACGTCCAGGTAGTAACGGCCAGGTAGTAAAGGCAAGGAAAAGCTACTTCCTATGAGATCCGCCGCCCGAGTGCCCGCTGCCGCTCGAGTGGCTATGACCGCCCGAGTGTCCGCCGCCGCCAAAGTGGCCGGACGATTTCGGAGCGGAGTAGTGTGGCGATGAAAAGCTCTTGCCCGAAGAGCGCGGTTCGGAATAGTGAGAGGAAGGCGCGGACCAACCGCGGCCTGGCGAGCTGCCGCCTGGATAGCCGTAGCCACCGCGCGACGCTACGTTAGCATAATCGCGCGATCTGCCATAACCGGGTGCCGGGGAGCTTGGCCGCGAATAATAACTCGAACCGCCGCCTCGGTAGCCAGAACCATAGCCGTTGGAACCGTACCCGCTATTACCGTAGCCCCGCGATTCTCCGGCAGCCAGACCGCGATATGCTTCCATCTGCCGGCTGCTGCTTTGATAGCCAGAATTAAAATAGGTCGAGTGCCCCGTCTCTAAGGACCGGCCCGAATAGTTGCCGCCATAACGAGCAGCGACAGAACGATTCCCATACGGAACGCCCAGCCTGTGGCCCGGATCGTGGACCCAGGCGACCCGGGGCGGATAACCAGACCCGGCGTTGTAGCCGAATCCTCCGTATCCATGAAACCCGAAATGGCTGAAAAACAGGCTATTCAGAAACAACCCATGGCTCAACCAACTGAGACCCCAACCCCAACCGCCGAAGCTCAGCAGCCCGGTGAAAAGAACGCTGAGGAACGTGCCGACCGCATAGGAAATCCCGTAATCGGCTGGCGGATACGCGAGCGGAGGGTAGGCTCCGTACGGAGGCGGTCCCCAAACATACTCAGGGTTGTAAACGGGCGTATAAACCACCTGCGGATCAGTGGGCTGAATCACCACCGCATTCTGGCCGTTTTGTTGCTCAACGGTGACCTGATGCTGCGGACTGTTCGTCAGATGCCCATTGTTGCGGGCCGACACGCGAAGCTGCTGAACCGCGTCCATTACGTCGGCTTGCTGCGACAGGAAAGCATTGCCGAGGTCGGTGGTCCACTGGACGTCCCGAGTAAGCATGTTCATGACGTCGGGAAAGGCAACCAGTGCCTGGACGCTGGGGTCCCAGTTTTGCAGCTTGGCAGCTTCCAGCAGGTCGCGGCCGCGAAGCCCGGAATTGCGCTCGATCCACTGCTGGGCCTGCACCAGCTCCAACGGATAAGTGCTAGCCGCAAGAACCTGGCTCAGCAGCAAATCAGGATAGAGGGCCACTGGCGCCACCAGATTGCTCAGCTCCTGCTGGGACAAGCGTGGTGCTGTCGCGGGCGACTGCTGCTGGTACGCCGGCGGGGCTTGGTAGTTTGGAGAACTCGGCTGGGGAGCGTAGCTTGGATAAGCCGGCTGCGACGGGTAGTTGGGATACGCCGGTTGAGGCGAGTAATTGGGATAGCCCGGCGGCGATTGCGCCCAGGCCGCAAAACTCATGGCTGCCGACAGTCCACCGTAACGTAGAATGGCACAGGTCAGGGGTGCTCCAATCGTTCTTCTGGACGCGGCGGCATAGCCTCAGGTTACGCCGTTGTTCGCGCCTGCATGGCGGCCAGAAATCAAGCGTGGCCCAGGCGATGCGCATCCGCTTGAGTATTCGCCGGGCTCGCCAGAAACCAATCCAGAATTTGTTCGCCGGTCCAGTATACGACGCCTGAATGCGATTTGATATATTCCAGCGCTTCGCGGAAATAGCGAAGTCGATGCGGCACGCCCATCAAATAAGGATGCCCCACCAACGCCATCACTCGGGCCGAATCTTTGGCATCGGCATACAACTGATCGAATTGGCCGATAGCGCGATCGCGATACTCCTGTGCGCTGTGATGCTGCACCGCAATCATAGCGACGTCGTTGTTCTCCTGTGTGTACGGGATGTTCACCAGCGCGCGCCCGCGCGTTCGTAAGAAAACCGGCTGGTCATCCAGCACCCAATCGCAGACGTAATCGTAGCCTTCTTCGGCCAAGATGTCCGGTGTCTCCCAGGTTTCGGTCAATCCTGGCCCGAGCCATCCGCGTGGCGCCCGCCCTGTGAAATCACGAATAGCCGCCGATGTTTTTATGATGTTGTCGCGCTCGTCCGGTACCGCCTGCTGATTTTTCTGCCCGAAGCCGTGCCCGATGAACTCCCATTTGCGGTCCAGCGCCGCGCGTGCGATCGGCTCGTAGGTGCGAATGGCGGATCCGTTAATCGCGAGCACCGCGCGAATCTGGAAGTGATCCAGAACCTCCAGCATCCGCCAGAAGCCCACGCGATTGCCGTACTCATGCCACGCCCAGTTCGGAATATCGGGGATCGGCGATCCACCGGCCGGTGGCGAAAGCACGGTTCGCGGGAGCGGCTCACGGGGGTTCCATTCTTCGACGTTGATGATCACCCAAACCGCCAGCCGCGCGCCATCAGGCAGCGACAGCTTGGGCCGATCAGGAATTGCGGAGTAAGGAATGCGTTCGCTTGGCAGCACGATCTGATTCTCCTGGTCCCCACATCTAGAAGGGGACAGATTAATACTGTAGCGAATTGTTGCCGCGGCGCAACCCTCCCGAGACCGCGCCGATACCAACGAAGTTTCTCGATAGCTATACTCAGATTCATCGGCTGGAGGCGAGGACTTTGAATAACATCGTGAGTTTTCGGCGTCGGCATCTCCCGGTCTGCTTGGCTGTGTATCTCGCGACCGCGCTGCTTCCGTTTTCTTCGCACTTGCACGCTGCGCCGCAACAGGCGCTTGCCACGGCGGCGTCGGCTCCGAAAAGCCCGGGTTGGCTGAAGAGCGGAGGTAATCTGGGCAACCAGAATTACTCCCCGTTGAAGCAGGTCAATCGCGAAAATGTCGCCAAACTCAAGGCCGTTTGGCAAACGCATCTGGACGGCTCCGGACTCGCGACCAAATACTCGGGCGAGGCGCAGCCCCTGTTCTACCAAGGCGTTCTTTACATCGTCACCGGCGCCGACGACGTGTTTGCCATCAGCGTCGCGACCGGCGAGGTTCTCTGGAAGTACCAGGCGGACTTGGACCAGAGCATCTCCACCGTGTGTTGCGGATGGACCAGCCGCGGTGTCGCCTTGGGCGACGGCAAGGTTTACGTGGGGCAGTTGGACGGCCGCCTGCTCGCGCTCGATCAGAAATCAGGCGAGACCATCTGGTCGATTCAGGCGGAGCAGTGGCAGGAAGGCTACACCATCACGGCCGCTCCGCTGTATTACGACGGCATGGTTATCGTGGGTTTTGCCGGTGGCGAACGTGCCGTGCGAGGCCGCGTCAAAGCCTACGACGCGAAATACGGGCGCTTGCTTTGGACCTTCTACACGATCCCCGGTCCTGGCGAAACCGGTCACGATACCTGGCCAAAAGATAATGACGCTTGGAAGTACGGCGGCGCAACGGTTTGGCAAACCCCGGCTGTCGATCCCGAACTGGGGTTGCTCTATTTCACCACCGGCAACCCGGCGCCCGATTTCAATGGAAAGATCCGCCGCGGCGACAATCTTTTCGCCACATCCATGGTGGCCATCGAAGCGAAAACCGGCAAGTATCGCTGGCACTTCCAGCAGGTCCATCACGACCTGTGGGATTACGATGGCCCCAGTCCGGTGGTGCTCTTCGACGTGCAAATCGGCGGCCGCACCCGCAAAGCCGCAGCCGAAGCGAACAAGGCCGGCTGGGTGTACATCCTGGATCGCACCAGTGGCAAGCCGCTGATCGGCATCGATGAAAAACCGGTTCCGCAGGAGCCGCGGCAGCTCACCTCCGCGACGCAGCCGATCCCGCGCGGCGACGCCTTCGTGCCTCAGTCGATCGATGTCGCTCCGGAAGGTTTCGCGCTAGTCAATCAAGGCCGAATTTTCACGCCATTCTGGTCTGATGGCGTGGTCGCCAAGCCGTCCGCGCGGGGCGGAGTAAACTGGCCTCCCAGTTCCTACGATCCCGCCACGAACTATTATTATGTTTGCGCGACCGACGCTCCGAACCTATTCAAAGGCGGTGAAGACGATCAAAAATTTCCGCAAGCGGGACAAGGCTACCTGGGCGGCGCATTCGGTGGGATGCCTCTTCCGGCCATGGGGATTTTTGCCGCGCTCGACATGAAGACCAACCGCCTCGCTTGGCAACAGAGGTGGAAGGATTCCTGCTACAGCGGTTCAGTAGCCA
>Ga0182024_10003398_pt1 | contig 38024 bp, 32 predicted proteins | sample P32metaG_FD_120480 | JGI IMG/M metagenome (GOLD analysis project Ga0182024, IMG submission 120480) | Permafrost microbial communities from Stordalen Mire, Sweden - P3-2 metaG (Illumina Assembly) | ecosystem: Environmental > Terrestrial > Soil > Wetlands > Permafrost | place: Sweden: Stordalen...
AGGGAGGCAGCCAAAAGTGCGATATTCCCATAAACTTCCACACTTACTTACACAGTTTCACACTTATAGAAAATAAGCCTCATACGTACAATCACTTACGAGCATACGCTTTGCACTTGCAATTATAGAGGTTCGATAATGAGTCGGCTCTGTGCACGCGTTTGGAAAGTTGGGCGAGGTACTTGTTCAGTTTGCTGGGTCGGTGAAGGTAGATAGGCCTTGAATCCGGCGCGTTCCATGCCGTGACGAGCCTCAGGGTTCTTCATAAAAGTATCCCACACGAAGGACGTGCGCGCGTTCTCCGCCATCACCATGGTGATTCCTGCGTCGATTCCCACCACATCGATATCGTACCAGTTATTCAGCGGGTTGAATGCATCCACAAACCCGTATTGGGTCCAAGCGTTTTTCCCGTATCGATCCTTCATCGTTCGCAAGACACGCACGGCTGCTGCCGGCAGGAAGGGTAAAGAACCTCCTGCCGCGCAAGGAACCACGGTGCCATCGATCGGTCCTGTCGCGGGGGGGCCACCCCACACTACATAGCCTTTCACCGAATCCGAGGCTGTAATTCCCCATAGGTCATCACTGTAGTCGGAGAATTGTGTTCCCAGGTCGAGGCAAAAACGGCGGTGGACGTCAGTGGCCAGAATTGAATTCTGAAAATAGTCGGCGTACCGGTCACGCTTGCCGCGGAAATCAAACCAGGCCTGCGAATACTGATGTATGAACAGAGGTGCGAAGGATCCGATGTAACGAATGCCGTCGTATTCAAATATAGTTCTCTTCCAAGTGTTCCATGCTTCGGCGGGCAGCGGATGCGTAGAGGAGCCCAATCCCAGGAGGTACATCATCATCATTTCGCTGTACTCGCCCCAGCGGTATTGCAGAAAGCCAGTTTCGGGCGTCCATCCGTGCGGGAGTATAGGCGTGTCTTCTGAGAGCCAGTTCCAGTCCACCCGGTTAAAGATTTCGAGAGCCAATTCACTGATCTCGGAATGTATGAAATGTTCCTTGCAAGTGAGAACTCCGCAGAGCAGGATGGCCGTGTCGACGGAGGAAGCTTCTGAATCCCATATTCTTTCGCCCGTATTTATATTGCCCCAGTGGTAGAAGAATCCCCGATGGTTGGGCAATTTTTTCCATAAAAAGCGCAACGTATTCAGAACACGCGACTGAGCCTCAGTACGCAACACAAACCCGCGTTTTTCTCCGATGCATAGAGCGGTTAGCCCGAAGCCTGTCGCCGCGATGCTTCCCAGATCGCTTGTGACGGGGCTGCGTGCATGACATCGGTCTTGCACAATGCCGGTTTCCGGATGCGCCTGCCCCCAAAAATATTGGAAATTGGCCTTCTCCAGTTCTTCGAGAAACGCATCGTCGGCGGTGGAGAAAGACGTGTTGGTAGGAGGCACAGCCGAGGGAGTAGTCTGTTTCTGCAACACTGGTAGCGCAGACAGAGCGCTCCAGTGCGCGAGTGGGACACAAGCTCCCGCGCTGGCAATCTTCTTCAACAATTCCCGGCGGGAGATCCTGCCCTTCCCGATATATATCTCGTCCATCCGAGTAATTATAAGCGCGTTTCGCATTGAGGAAGTCCTGATGAAGCGAAGTGAAGGGCTTGCATCGAATTAACGAACTGGGTCGTGACAGCAGGGGCGCCGATAGCGAACCGTACCCACCTTGATTTGAGTCTGTAGGAGAGCTAAGTTGAACGGGAAATGGCCACGACATCCTGGCGAAAAATCGCCGTCTCGTCTGCTGTGATCATAGGTCTCGGTGCATTTCTAGCTGCAACACTGATTACGGTTCGTCTATACAGGCGGCACCGATCGATCACGTTGAGGGGCGCCGTTGTCAAACAAAATGTCGACACTAGAAATCAATCGCCCATTGCCGATGTGGAGGTGCATGCGGACGACGGATTGGCCGTCCTCGATTCCAAGTCTGATTTTTCCGGTGCCTTCAGGCTAAGTTTGCGTCCGGGATCACACTGGGGGCAACCGATCACGCTCACGTTTCGGCATCCCAATTATCAACCCCTCACCTTGAAGGATGTCATCAGTGACAATCTGTATGTCATTCGTATGGAGCCACTTCATGGGGAAGCCGAAGCTGGACTCAATGAGGCGACGATCACGGTTGGGAATGTCTTGGTGAGGTATTCCACGGAGACGACGACAACAGATCACGTTGGAAGCGCAGTGAAAGTTTTTCAAGTAGAGAATACGGGAAACGTTCCCTGCCACAGACATTCTCCGTGCTCGCCTGACGGAAAATGGAAGGCGCAGGTGGGTGCTGCGTCTCTCGACGCCGGAGAGGGCAACTTATTCCGCAATGCAAGGGTGACCTGCATCGCAGGGCCATGTCCTTTCACTCGGGTTGATACCGATGGGTTTTCCGCCGGCGGGCACAACATTAAGGTGTTAATTCGTAATTGGTCCGATACGGCCACTTTTGTTCTACAGGCCGACGTATCTCGCACCCAGGTCGGCGATATTGTTCGCGAGTCGTCTCCTGTGATTTTCGGCCGAGCAATGAATTTCACTTTGCCGGCTAAAGCGGAAGGCCCGAGTATCGAAGCTGAAATGAACGGATCTCGCATTGTCTTTCCGCTGGGGCCGACTCCCGTCCTCAGCTGGGCCGATTGCAACGTCCGGATAGAAAAAAATCAAGTAAAGGACTATCGGTGTGAGCTCAAGGCAGGATATCAATACAGATGATTGTTTCGGGCAGCGAGCCGGCTCCGCTCGCCGCCCTTCAGCCGGAACAATTCGAGGGTGGTGGCGTCTGTCCTTCTCAGTTGCTTATCCAGGCCCCACGATGATCTCGGCCTCGATGATTACGCATCTTGATTGCCAATGACGCCGACGCTATTTCGAACACGGAAACGCTTGAATTAGGGCGTTTCGAACTAACCACGACGCTCCTCTATTCCACAATTCCGGATGATCTGCTAAATACTTGTTCACGACTGCTATCAATTGGGCGGGAGCGATATCTGCTTCGATACACGCTTTTCCTTCGTAAGTGAGAGCTTCGGCGTGGGCTTCGATATAACCTTCGCAAAATCCGATTTTGACTTCTACCTTCGGCAGTTCTTCGGCCATCGAGGTTTTGCCGATGACTGGATAATCTTTACAACTTTCGACCAAAGCACTACCAACTTGATATGAGGTTGTTGTTTTTTGAGCGGAACCAATGTTTGGTAGCAAGAGGATGAGAAGCAGAACTGCTAAACTTTTCATAAGCACCTCCCGTGTATTTGGCGGGATTGTAGCAGATGTCAATTAGAGCGCGAATAGTGCGGGCCTTCCCGCCCGTCGAACGCAGCGTCGAATAATCGCTTGAGGAAATTTCGATGGGGCGCGGCGGATGCCGGAACTGCAAGATTAACCAGATTGTCCAGGAGCAATTTAGGATCGCCATGTGTTTCCTTGGTCTTTGTATAATTGAATCGATCCCAAAATTGAATACGGATCCGTGAGCGGATGTTGAGGTATCTACTCTGCATCGTCCCTGTCTTTACAAGAAGAGCCGTCAACTGTTAGTGCGAGCTGGATAATCTTCGCCGAAAATTCCGTTGTGCAGTGGAATAAGATCCCACGTCCGCGCACGCCAGCTACTCGACTATAAAAGGACACTCGGTACGATGCGATAACGGCGAACATCGCGAAGGTCCCAGCATCTTCTGAAACCAAAACTCGTTTTTGATTAGCCCAGAAACGCTCACTCAGGATTCACTTCAAGATCTTACCGAGCTGCGCGTAGCTAACTATGTCGAATCTCTACACTCGATTCGACTTGGTGACTCCAGACGCGATACTCTTGATCTAGCGCAGATTTCAAACGGATGTATTCGTCGCCCGTCGGTAGGCATCGTAGCGATTTATCAAATTCGTGATCTATTGCAAGTAGGACTTCCGCCATTACACCGATCCTGATCCCTTGCTGCCTTTTCGCGACCGCGTAATGAGCCGCTGCAGGAAAGCTGCACCTTCGCTCTTATAGCTATTGGCTCCCGCGCTCAAGAATGCTTCGCACACTTGAGCAACACTTCGACCCTCGGTCGATGCGATCGCTTGGAGCGTCTTCTTAAGGTCTGATCGAACCCGGAACGAAAGCCTAGTGTCTTTTCGCATGCGTCGCGGATTCTACCATCCTCTCAGGTTGGTTTGAACATCAGCGCATCTTGACAATAATGGAACCCAGTGTCATAATATGGGTGACAATGGGTTCCAAGGAGAAAAAGGTCACTATGACAGCACATCGCAACATCTTCCTTTCAAATTGTAAGCTGGCCAGAGCTACCTGGGGCGGACTTCCCCAAGGTGCAATTCACACTCTGAGGGCTTTAACAGAAGAATATGGTTTATTGATATCAACTGGAGATTTGCAGTTTTTAGACGGACGGTGGTATGTAACCCACGCCGGCTTGCTACGAATAGCCCGATCTAAGAACTGCTGTGGTATTAGATCCGCTCTTGTCAGTCGACTTTCTGATCCGTCTGCCAAGCGTTGGATCTTTAGGGCCACAGTATACAAAACTCAATGCTCCCGCGGCTTCGTTGGCTACGGTGACGCCGATCCGTCCAACACGTCTTCCCTCGTCCGTGGAGCCGAAATGCGTGTCGCCGAAACGCGAGCCGTCAACCGGGCCCTCCGAAAAGCCTACGGAATCGGGCTCTGCAGTGTGGAAGAGCTCGGATCATTCTCGCCGCCGCAAAAGCCCCTCGCCGCTGCGCCGCATTCGAATGGCCACCCCGGATCGAACGGCTCAGGCAACGGGCAGCCCAGACTGCGGGACAAACTCTGCCTCCTAATCCGAAAGTACGAACTCGATCCCAACCTGGTGAAGCGCTATGCAGCTGATTTCTGCGGGACGCAAGAACTCCGCGATGCCGGCCGCGACCTGATCGAAGCTTTCGTTTCGACCGTGGCCGAGGAAGCCGCGAAAGATCGTGCGGCACTCGTTTGCAAATTGAATGGCTACAGCCAGTCCGAGGAGGTGAGGTCATGAAACGGCATTTTCCGGGTTTACATGCGGACGCGGCGCGCGCGAACGATTTCCTGGAAGGCGTCTTTCTCGTGCGAGTGGACCGGGCCTATTATCGTTGGCACCCGCAGAAGCCCTTTTTCATCATCAGCTTCACCGTCCGGGAGCCTCAGGAGTTTGCTTCGCGCAAGATTGCAGGGCGCCTCTATTGCACCCAGAAGTCCCTGTGGAAACTGAATTGGTTTCTGCGGGATTTCGGTTATGACTCGGATCTCCTCGGCCGAGACGAAGTGGATGAGAAAGCCTTGCTCGGTCTCACGGGCATCCTGCGAACCACCCGCAAGTCATTCGCAGGGCGTACTTTCCTCAACCTCGAAGCATTTGCACCATTCAGCGAATGGGAATTCATCTCCAAGGATGCTCGCGAAGGTGTCGTGGCGGGAGGCTCGAATGACATACAGCTTCACACAGATTAGCCAGTACCTACGCTGCCCGCGGCAGTATCGCTACCGATACCTCGATGGCTGGCGCGAAAAGGAAGATAAGGCCGCAATGATGTTCGGCCGCTGCTTCGAAAACGCTTTGGCTGCCTATTTCGCCGAGGAAGACTCGGTCGCCGCGTTCTTTAAGGAATGGCGCAAATATCAGGACGCCTCCCTGGCCTATGCGAAGAACGACTCCTGGGACCGACTCTATCATCAGGGCATTCACCTGCTCGAGCGGTTTGCCCAGGATGATCGTGTTCGGATCGCGCGACCAAAGGAGAATCTGCAGGTGAAACTGACGCGCTCCCTTCCATCCGGGAGCCAGTTCCTTTCTTACATCGATGCGATCGGTGAACTCGACGGAACGAAATGCATTATCGACTGGAAAACGACGACCTGCCGCTACCCGGAGCAGCCGCAGGGTCTGTTGGCGCTCGATCCGCAACTGATCTGTTATTCCTGGATGGCTGGGATCTCCGATGTCGCCCTGGTCGTCTTCGTTCGAAAGAACGCACCGGAGATTCAGTATCTGAAGACAACCATTGACGAGCAGCAGCGCCGGGAGTTTGGCCAGCTCGTTGAGACAACCGCCAATCAAATTGAAGCGGGCCAATTCCTTCCGCACAGCGGCATTCGTTTCCCCCAGAACGGCTGTGTGAGCTGCTCCCATCTGGGGATCTGCCTGGGAGATCAGCAGCTGCTGGATTCGAAACTCATTCGCCGGCCAGGAGCGAGCGACCTTGATTGGATTGACCAATTTGAGGACTAGCGGGCCGCCGCCGATGGCACCCAAACTGAATCAACGTCGGGCTTTGTTCGTGCTGGAGAAGATCGACGAGATTCTGCACTGGGAAAGGACGACGGAGAGGGAGCGGGACACACGCTTTGTGGAGTTGGGACGCTACCTCTGCGAAGTGCGCGCAGGACAATACTGGCGGGTCGACAATTTGAAGTCCTTTGATGAGTTTCTGGAAAAGAAATTCCCCGAATCCCGACGGAAGGCCTATTACCTGATGGCGATCCACGAGCAGCTGCCGCGGCAGACCCATCGCGACTTACGTGAGGTGGGGTGGACGAAGGCAGTGGAGTTGGCCAAGGTCGCTCGGCGGGACGGACAGAAGTTCGACTGTGCAACCTGGTTGCACAAAGCGCAGGAGTTGCCGAAGGAGGAGTTCAAGCGCGAGGTGGAACGACACTTGACGGGCAAAGAAGCCGAGCCTTGGGAGATGCTTTATTTCAAGGTTTACAAGAGCCAACTGGCCGTCATCGAGCAGGCGCTGGAGACCGCCTCGTTGATGCTCGGTGGTCAAAAGGCGCGTGGCTACTGTCTGGAGATGATCTGCGCGGATTTTCTCGCCGGCGCGAACCTGGACGCCTCCGGTAGCTCGGACTCCCTACTCCTGGCCCTCAGTCGAATTTACCTGCTGCTCCCGAACACTCAGCGGCAGGAGTTCCTGCTGCGGATCCCGAAGGCGTCATGAAATCATCCGTCTCAAGAAATACTAGACTTCGCTTAGATCCGGGCCCTTATAGAGGGCTTTGTCAGCAAGTGCTCCAGCGCGATAGCTGGCGATGCCAACGATGCGGGAGTTCGACAGATCTGCAGGTTCATCATATGAAGCGGCGCAGCCAACTCGGAAGCGATGTGGAAGAAAATCTCATAACCCTTTGCAGCGTCTGCCATCGAGAAATCCATCTTCTTGCCCTAGCTCGCTGAGCGCATCGGTCACGACTCTGTTAATCTCCTCCGGCATCGAGCGATCGAAGCTGCGGAGTCCGGCTTCGACATGAGCGATGGGGATTCCTAGTTTGCGGCCGCTAACGACGCCCCAACAGTTGAATTGACGTCACCTACCGCCAGAACGAGATCGGGTCTGTGGTCCACCAAAACGGGTTCAATCCGTTTCAGAATTTCCGCCGTCTGCCACGCCTGCGATCCCGAGCCCACGTCCAGATTGAAATCTGGTTCGCTAATCTTCATCTGTTGAAAGAATATTTCAGATAACTTTTGGTCGTAGTGCTGGCCGGTATGAACCAAGAGCGGTTCGATGCGCTCGTGCCGACGCATGGCTCGCAACAAGGGGGCAATTTTAACTAAATTGGGTCGTGCGCCCACGACGTTCATAATTTTCATTTGAATTGGAGACTATCTTATCAAAGAAAGAGTGATCTTCTCTGTATGGCGAAGCGCGCTGAGCGGAGGTACGCATCGCTACGACCACCTCCGCCGAACTGCTAGCGCCGTATGCCATCTCGCGCGCCAAACGGGGGCCCCGCGCTGCGGCTCTTTTCGACATCGGCCGTCCCACGTTCGAGTGGGTGGATCTGGCTAAGGTATGGGCTTGCCCGGCAGCCGTGCCCACCCACTGGATGCACTCGTAGAGCAGCGAGGGAGGGTCTTGAGAGTACTGGAACGACCTTGGTCAGGACTCCCTCATAACAATCCTTGTTGCAGGATCTGACCGGGGTTTTCGCCCGAAATGGCTTTGATTTATTGAATCCTCTGTGCGAGGATATTACAACCCGCCGGGCCTTCAGCGTTTTTGTGTCTCTGAATGGACTTTCCGATATTGATCTGGAGTCGCGATGCTAGATGAAGAAGAGGGAAAGGTATCTCGCAGCCTAGACGAGTACTGGGCTATGGCCCGGCGGCGGCGTTGGTACATACTGCTTCCCGTGTTTGCTTGCTGGGCGATCGCCTGGGCGGGAAGCTGGCTGGTCCCGTCAACCTACCAGTCCGATGCCCTGATCCTTGTAGAACAGCAAAAAGTTCCCGAGCATTACGTCGTGCCCAACGTCACCGTGAGTCTTCAGGATCGGATACAGAGCATGACGCAACAGATTCTTAGTCGCACTCGCCTGCAGGCCACGATCAACCGATTTCATCTTTATGGAACGCGCCGTCGGTGGGACGTCACCCAAGCCGAGGATCCGGTGGAGCAAATGCGAAAGGACATCAAGATCGAGTTGGTCGAGGCGCCCGGTCAGCCAGCGCAACTTACTGCCTTCAAGATTCAATATTCGGCTGGCACGCCGCAGCTCGCACAGCAGGTAAATAGTGAGCTTACCTCCCTGTTTATCGACGAGAATCTTAAGGCCCAAGAGCAACTTTCCGAAAGCACGACGGCTTTTCTGGAAAGTCAGCTCGTGGAAGCTCGAACAAAGCTGGAGGAGCAAGAGGCTAAGGTCCGAACATTCAAAGCGAGCCATTTCGGGGATTTACCCAGCCAGTTGGAAACAAACGTGCGGATCCTAACGGGGCTCCAAAATCAACTGCAAAGTACCCAGCGGGATTTAGATGGAGCGAACCAGCAGAAGCTGTATCTGGAGTCTCTGCAGCAAGAATATCAATCGATCCAGGCAAGTTTAGGCAACGGAAGCTCTGCGGCGACCACGCCGGATTCGTTGAATAAGGACCTCATGGATCTGCGCCACCAGCTGCAGGCAGCTCGATCGCGATATACCGAGGACTATCCCGATGTCGTTGCGTTGAAGGACAAAATCTCGAAGATGGAGAAATTGAAACAAGAAATGGATTCCGAAATCGCGGCCAACGACAAGTCCGCGAAGACGGCCGGGGACGTTGACCCTGGCTCTGCCGCACAAGTGGAACACGGGTCAACTTCTCCCATGATGCAGATTCAAAGTCAGCTCAAGGCCAATCGTTTGGAGGTTCAAAATTATCAGCAGCAAGCGAAGAAAATTGAGTCTGAAATTGCTTCTTATCAGGCCCGTCTAAACTTGACGCCCGCCACGGAACAGGAGCTGGCGGACATCTCCCGAGGGTATGAAGAGTCGAAGGCTAATTACGATTCGCTTCTGCAGAAGCAAAACCAGTCGCAGCTCGCTACGAGTCTTGAACAGCGCCAGCAGGGGGAGCAATTTCGCATCCTGGATCCGCCGAGTTTGCCGTCTAGACCGTCGGCTCCCAATCATTTGCTCATCAGCATCGCAGGTTTGATGTTGGGTTTCGCAGTGGGAGCCGCTTTGGCGGCTTTCCTGGAAATGACAAATGTTCGGGTGCGGCAGGAAAAAGATCTCGAAGAGGCAGTTCCGCTCAAGGTGCTGATCGGGATTCCCCATTTAGACATTCCCGGAGAGGATCGTTCGCGCATTCTGCTGCGGCGAATGGAGATTAGTGCCGTGGTGGTGATGGGGATTTTGATACTCGTTGGAAATCTTTACGCCTTCTATAAAAGCTAAGGACGATGTACAAAAAATTCTATGGTTTGACGCGCAATCCGTTCGAGGTCAGCCCGGATCCTTATTTCTTTTTCCAGACGCCGCGTCACACCGAAGCGCTGGCCAATTTGGCTTATGGCGTTCTTCGCCGCAAAGGATTTGTGGTGGTCACGGGCGAAGTGGGAACAGGCAAGACGTTACTCGTGCGCTGTCTGCTGGAAGTTCTCAGCAACAATAAGATCGCATTTGCCTATGTCTACAATCCGATGATTTCCGTGCCGGAATTTCTTACCCATGTGGTAAATGACCTGGGTCTTCTTCCCTCGACCGCACGCTCGAAAAGCGAGACCGTTGCACGCCTCAATAATTTTTTGATGGAGCGATCGCGTCAGGATTTGACTACGGCACTGGTAGTGGATGAGGCCCAATTGCTGAGCTGGGAGTTGCTGGAAGAAATCCGGCTGTTGACCAATCTCGAGACCACCAAGCACAAACTTCTGCAAATTGTGCTGGTAGGCCAGCCGGAGTTTGATCGCAAGCTCGATTCAGAAGAACTGCGCCAATTGAAGCAAAGGATCGCATTGCGCTGCAGTCTGAAGCCACTGGGACGCGATGAATTGAAGGGTTACATTTATCGAAGACTGGAACTCGCGGGAGCTGCGTCTCGCGCAGCCGCTATTTTCCCCGATGAAACGATTGCTTCGATTTACCATTTTTCACGAGGGATACCTCGGCTCATCAACACCGTGTGCGAAAATTCGCTGCTCCTGGGGCTCGGGCATGGTCAGCGGCAGATTACATGCGAGATTGTCCGGGAGGTCGCAGCCGACCTCCATTTGGATCGCTCTCCCGACCGCCCAGTGGAAAGCGCCAGCGATGTTCCTTTGGACGGTTATACAGATCTTCCTATGGATAGCTCTGCGGAACAATCATATGGCCCATTCGATGACATAAATTTCAAGCGGGAGTGAAATCTGTGTGAGCCGGCTCTACGACACGTTGCGAAGAATGGAAAGAGAGAAACGGCAACCAGGAGCCGTTGTTCCCGAGCCGGGGAAAGCTGTCGACCTGCTAAGCAACATTATGGCAGCGCCGGCCAAAACGACGGACGGTCCGAGCGCAAGCACCAACGTTGGCAAGGTGTCGCGTTTAGTAGCCCTTACAGACCCCAAAAGTCTAGGAGCTGAGAAATTTCGCGCTTTAGTAGCTCGACTGGAGAGTCTACGTCAACGTCAGAATCTCGAGCTGAAATCCTTACAAATCACTAGCGCCGTAATCAACGAAGGCAAGAGCTTAGTCGCCGCAAACCTCGCGGTCACGCTGATGAAGCACTTCGGCTACAAGGTGCTTCTGGTCGAGGGAGACCTGCACAGGCCCAGCCTCACGACCTTGCTGGGACTGAGCAACGTTGAAGGGATCAATCAATGGTGGCGTAGGCGAGAGGAAAACAAAGAGACGGATCCCTGCATTTACAAGTTGGATGATATGCCGCTCTGGTTTCTTAGTGCCGGTTCCCCGTGCGATCAGCCATCGCAAATTTTGCAATCGGCCCGATTTGCAGAATCCTTCGTGCGATTAGCTGGCGGTTTTGACTGGGTGGTAGTCGATTCAACCCCCATGTCGCCGACCGTGGACGTTAATCTGTGGTCCAGACTGGTAGACGGCACACTTCTCGTGGTTCGCGAAGGCGTTACACCGATCAAGGCTCTACAGATGGGCGTGAAGGGCTTGGATAATCCGAAGTGGCTCGGAGTGGTACTGAACGAAGCTTCCGAATTCGATCGTGTGAATTATACAGACCAATATTACGGCGTTAAGAAGAAAGAAAGCCGACGGGAAAAACAGAAGAAAACCAAGGCTGTTTCATGATCCGTCTCCTCAATGCCTATTTTCCCAAGCGCATCCTCTTCTTGGGAATTTCAGAATGGTGCCTGGTCGCACTTGCATTTGTCGCCGCTACGATTGCGCGGTTAGGTATGACCGATGCCTCGCTTCTACTCAGTTACGAGCAGGGGTTTCTAAAAATTTCTGTACTATCCGCAGCATTTATTGTGTGTATGTATTACTTCGATCTTTACGACGCGTCGATTTTGGGTAACAGGCGCGAAGTTCTTACTCGATTGGTCCAAGTGCTCGGCACTGTTTCGATCGTGCTGGCGTGCCTCTACTACGTGTACCCACCGCTCGAGTTAGGCCGAGGAATTTTCCTGATTGGCTTGGCGATCGTCGCTGTAATTTTGATCCTTTGGCGTAGGCTATTCTTGGCCATCAATCGTCTCCCTCAGTTTGCTGAACGCGTCTTGATTTTCGGGGACGCGCCTCTAGGGCGGCTGTTGTTCGACGAGCTGGGCGCACGTCCCGAGCTGGGTCTTCGCATCGTGGGGCAAATCTCCGAAGACATCGCCGAAAGTGGCGAGCCCCGAGGTGGTGTCGGGCCAACTCGCGGTGACCTCACACGCTTGGCGGAATTGGAGCGGGCCAACCGCATCGTTCTAGCTATGGGCGAACGTCAGGAGAAGTTCCCGGTCGCACAGCTTCTCAGATTGAAAAATCGTGGCGTGGTTGTACAAGACGGTGCGGATCTATATGAGACTGTGACCGGAAAGGTGCCCTACGAATCTCTTCGTTTCGAGTGGCTTCTTTTTTCGACAGGAATGGAGACCTCCCGTCTGACGCTGGTCCTTAAACGGGCAACTTCTCTTTTGCTCTCGGCTTTGGGTGTGATTATCGCGTTGCCGTTAATCCCATTTATTGTAGCTGCGATCAAATTGACCTCAGTAGGAAAGGTCTTCTATAAGCAGAAGCGGGTTGGCTGTGATGGTAAACTTTTTGATTGTTACAAATTCCGGACGATGCGCGCTGATGCGGAAGTTGAAACAGGACCTACGTTTGCAACCGATGACGACCCCAGGGTGACTCCTGTGGGACGATTCCTGCGCACCTCAAGGCTCGATGAGATTCCCCAGCTTTGGAACGTCCTTAAAGGCGATATGAACCTCGTCGGTCCGCGGCCGGAGCGACCCAATTTTGTGGATCGCTTCGATCGAGAAATTCCTTGGTATCACCTGAGACATTCCATACCTCCCGGAGTAACGGGGTGGGCTCAAATCCGTTATGGTTACGGAAATTCACTTCAAGACGCAAAGCAAAAACTTGGCTACGACCTTTTCTACATCAAAAATATGTCGCTGGGGCTGGATTTGTTGATCCTATTCGAGACCGTCAAGATCATTTTGCTGGGCCGTGGGGCGAAATGACTGTTTCCGCCGATGGAAGTCGTCGATTACGAGTCCTAGTATTGGATGAGGGAATACCGTATCCCCCGAATGCAGGAAAATCCTCTCGTACCTGGAACCTGTTGCGGCGTTTAGCGCGTCGGCATTCCATCTGCATACTTTGCTATGGTCAGCCGAACGCACCGGGGACACAGGAAGCGAGGGCTGTGGGAATTGATTTGCGGCTAGTCGAGCCAAAAGCCAATCCCGCAGGTTGGAGACTTTATTTGCGCCTGTTCCTCAACCTCTTCTCGCTGTTTCCTTTCTCTGTCACTAAACACTATTCCCACGCCTTCCAAAGGCAGTTCGATGAGCTTTTGAACCAAGATTCCTGGGATCTGATCCAATGTGAGTGGACACCCTACGCCCGGTTCATCACGCACACGCCAAAGGCGCCCGTTCTAATGGCTACTCAAAACGTGGAATCGCAAATATGGGCTCGAAGGGCGAACTACGCCGGAGATCCGTTCGCGAAAGTGTTTTTCAGGACGCAGGAATGGAAGATGCGTCGATTTGAGAAGCGGGCATTGCTGCGTGCGTCGGCGGCAACAGTCGTTACCAACCTGGAACTTTCAACCCTACGGAACTGGGGAGTGACAAACGTCAACTTGGTCCCGAATGGCGTTGACTTAGAGGCGTACACCCCAACTCCAGAAGCGGAGTGTGAAGACGGACTCCTTTTCTTGGCATCACTCGACTGGTACCCCAACCTGGACGCACTGGGTTATTTCGTCAAAAAAATTCTGCCGGCTGTGCGCGCACAGCGCCCGGGCGCACACCTTCGAATTGTAGGACGGAAGCCTGCGGAATCCGTGATAAGGCATTACTCATCTCTGCCGGGGATTGATTTCGTTGGCGAGGTTAAAGAGGTACGTAGTCACCTCTACCGCGCGACGGTGGTTATCGTGCCCCTTCGGATTGGAGGCGGAAGCCGTATTAAAATTCTCGAAGCACTTGCAGCAGGAAAGGCCGTCATCTCGACGACCATCGGAGCAGAAGGATTGGATGTTATTTCGGGAGAACATCTCCTGATCGCTGACTCGCCAGCGGAATTCGCTGGTGGCGTTGAAGAGTTGCTCGCATCGACTCAGTTGCGCCGCCGCTTGGGTGACAACGGCCGCAAACTGGTGACCGACCGATACGGCTGGGACCAAATTGCGAATCGACTGGAATCAGTCTGGTATGACGTTTCGGAACATCAACCGACGTTGCGAAGAGTTCCTCTTTCGCCGTTGGGATTTGAAGTGACTCAATGAGACGAGCAAGGATTCTTCATCTGCGTGCCAGCAATTTTGTAGGTGGGCCCGAACAACAGTTGCTCCGTTATGCGCAACTCGAGCGGGACGACGAGTTCGAGCTGACCTTAGGCTCGTTCGTCGGCCCCGGTGAGGGTGCAGATTTCATGCGGGCTGTTGAGGATTCCAGACTACAAGCCCTGTCGCTACCGGCCAAGAGCTTGACTTCCTCTTTTCGCGCTCTTGTCAAACTGATCCACGAACGCCAGTTCGACCTTCTTTGCGCTCACGGGTACAAAGCTGACATCTTGAGCATCGCAGCAGGACGATTGACGGGAACCCCGGTCGCCTGTTTTCTCCGTGGTTGGACAGGAGAGAATCGCAAAGTCCGCCTCTACGAGAGCGCGGATAAATTAGCCCTTTTCTTCGCGGATCGCATCGTGTGCCTTTCCCACTTGCAGGCGCTGAAACTTTCTAAGCAAGCATCACTCGCAAAAAAAATCCGAATCATTACGAACGCAATCGACGTTCCAGAGATCGATGACGGATCGAGAATTCGCGCCGGAACCGAACTGCGCCGACGTCTGGGCCTTCCTCTGAACTGTCAGGTGGTAGCAACCGGCGGGAGATTGAGTCCAGAGAAAGGAGTGAGTGATTTCCTCCAGGCGATCTCTCTAATCGCGCCTCAATTCAAAGACACTCGATTTGTTATCTTCGGTGAAGGTGTACAGCGGTTCGATCTTGATAACAGTACTTCTGCTCTGGGGATCAAGAAGCAGGTGACTTTTGCTGGTTTTCATCCCGATTTGCGTAGTTTGTTGCCCGGGGTAGATTTGCTTGTCAATCCGTCGCACTCCGAGGAAATGCCTAACATCGTTTTGGAAGCGATGGCGGCCGGTGTTCCCGTACTTGCGACACGAGTTGGGGGGTTGGAGGAGATTTCGGGCTCGGATGGCGCCCTGCGGCTGGTTCCTCCCGGAAAGCCAGCGATCCTAGCCCAAGAAATCGGTCACCTGCTTAGCAACCCGGCGCTGGCGAATGATCTAGGTTGTGCCGGTCAAACGCGCGCCAAGGAAGCCTTTTCGCTCGACCGACAGTGCTCGCAATTTCACGCGCTCTATCACGAACTGATTGCGTCGCCTCAAGCCACGGCAAGCTCTGCTCCTGTAGAGATTCCGGTCGGGACCTCTTTCTCATGGAAGCCTCCGTTTCACGTAGGCGAGCCGCTGCCCTTCCTCTCGATTGTCATTCCTGTACGCAACGAAGAACGTCACATCGGTGACGTTTTATCACAACTGGAATCTCAGAATTATCCGCACGATCGCTTTGAAATATTGGTCGTTGACGGGAACTCGACGGATGGTACCGCGGAGGTCGTCGAAGAGTTTGCTCGACCGGCGTCCGTTTCTGTCAGGATGCTGGAAAACCCCGCCCAGCTTTCGAGTGCAGGTCGCAACATCGGCGCAAGAAACTCCAGCGGAGAGTTTGTAATTTACGTCGATGGTCACTGTCACATTCCCAATGCTTCTATGTTACGGGACGCCGTCGATTTATTCGAGAAGACGGGCGCCGATTGTCTGTGCCGGCCACAACCACTCACGATGCCAGGCAATACGAACTTTCAGAATGTCGTGGCCAACGCACGGGCCACGGCCCTGGGCCACGGTCTTGACTCAACCGTTTATACAGCGGGCTGGGAGGGGCCAGTAAATCCGTCAAGTTCTGGCGCTTCCTATCGCCGAAGTGTTTTCGACCGAATTGGATATTACGATGAAAGTTTCGATGCCTGCGAGGATGTGGAATTTAATTTTCGCGTCTTCGAGGCCGGGCTTTCATCTTATCTCAGCCCTTGCTTGAAGATCCTGTATCAACCGCGGCAGACGTTGAGTTCGCTCTGGCAGCAAATGACACGCTACGGCCGCGGCCGTTACCGCTTAATGCGCAAGCATCCGCGAGCCATTTCTGCAGGACAAGTCATTCCGGCGCTATTCTTGATTTGGCTCGCTCTCACCGGAGCAGCATCTTTTTACTCGTCGCGCGTAACGCTCATTTTTGTTGGCACTCTTCTACTTTATCTCAGTGTCGTCCTTGGATTTTCTGCAGGTCTCGCCATCGGGTATGGATGGCGATATCTGTTTCAGACTCCGGCTGTCTACGCGGTGATCCATATGGGCCTGGGAACAGGTTTCCTCATGGAGCTCGTTTCGGATTTACTCGGTAGGCGGAAGCCTCGAAACAATCGTGTCGATTCAGTTTCAGCACATGTGGAGCCCTCAGCATCCGCAGCCCCAAGCGAAGCCGCGAGCCGCGACAAAAGGGCTGCTGCGGAAATGCACGAGTTCGCCGAGCATCAAATTGATGTGGCCGGCCTGCGAAGGATTCGTCGTGGATAACCTCGACCCTGTGGTGGCGAAGGAAGCTCCAGGCGCAATGCTGAACAGTATCACTGTAGATGTGGAGGACTATTTCCAAACGGAAGCGATGGCCAGCGCAATTCCGAAAGAACAATGGGACCGCATGCCTTCGCGTGTCGTACAGAATACGGAGCGGATTTTTGAGTTGCTCGCTTCACGCGGCATCCGAGGCACATTTTTCTTCCTCGGATGGGTTGCAGAACGATTTCCCGACTTGGTTCGCCAAGCGGCGCGCTTGGGTCACGAGCTCGGCTGCCATAGCTACTGGCACCGTTTAGTCTATCGGCTAAATCCGGAAGAATTTCGCGAAGATACAAAACGCGCAAAAAGCGCCATTGAGGACGCGGTCGGGATGCCAGTTCTAGGCTACCGAGCACCCAGTTTCTCCATGGTTAAGGACACCGAGTGGGCGCAGGAAATCCTGGTGGAGTTAGGTTTCACATATGACTCGAGCGTCTGCCCGGTTCATCATGATCTTTATAACAACCCTAACGCCCCTCGCGTGCCTCATCGAATAGCCGGAGGAGCCCTTGGAGAATTTCCAGTGGCAACAATTGCAATCGCTGGACGCAATTTCCCTGTTGGCGGTGGCGGATATTTGCGCATATTGCCTTATGCGTATACGCGCTTGGGCTTATTGCACCTGAATAGCAGAGAACATTTCCGTGGGATCCTTTATGTCCACCCCTGGGAGGTCGACCCCGAACAGCCACGTATAGCAACACGACTTCGGTCCAGGCTTCGTCAATACACAGGACTAAGAACGACTGCGGGTAAGCTGGAACGCCTGCTCAGAGACTTTCGATTTGCGCCAATCGCGGAGAGTTTTGCAGTCGAGGTTGCAAACAATTTGAACCAGAAGGTGCGAACGGACACGGATCGAACCGCAATACCGATCGATCGGTGAGTGGTTGAGCGTCCCGGCCTGCCCTCCGGATTACCATAGGATGAGTATCCGTGCTATCAGGGATGTCGGAGCTTCACCTAAACTTGGATGAATAGTGTGAACCCAATCCGAAATGTACTGAAGCATGCCTTCGGACGACTGCCGTTCGTGAACACGGCTGCACGCCGGATTCTTAGTGCTGGTGGCTCCGTATTCATGCTTCATCGTGTCTTACCAAAAATTGAAGAGTGCTACGAACCAGAGATGGTTACATCGAAGGAGGCCTTCGCAGATTTCCTGGACTGGCTCAACGAGAATTACCGAGTTGTCCCTCTCGACTTATTGGTGTCGCAACGAGCCACGACAATCGACCGGAAGAAACCGGCTTGCGCAATTACGTTCGATGATGGTTGGCTAGATAATTTTATTCATGCGTTTCCCCTCCTTAAGGCAAGTAATGTCCCGGCAACTATCTTTCTGCCAGTGCGCTTCATCGGAACGAGCCGCCGTTTTTGGCAAGAGCGGCTTTCTTTCTGCTTGGGCAAAGTGCGGCCACTGGAGCTTCGCGGGGCACTCATCGAAGAATCTGCTCGCTTTTTCCCTTGGTTCCCGCCCGCCTATGATTGTCTCAGCCACAACGGACAGCTCAAACGGTTTCTTATGACGCGGCCCAGCGAGGAAGCCGAGGAATTCGTCCACCATTTAGCGGAAACAGCAAGACTTGATGTGGTCCCTTCCGATCGCGCATTTATGAATTGGGACGAGGTTCGAGAGATGCAAGCAATGGGCATTTCGTTCGGATCGCATACTCTAAACCATGCCCTCCTAACGAATACGGAGCCCGCCAAGGCAATTCAGGAAATTCGAGAATCACGGCAGGAGCTGGAAGAACGTATCGGTGATAAAGTCACGGCCTTTTCCTATCCGTGGGGTGCGACAAGTTTATTGACGAAAGAAGCAGTGCTAAGAGCAGGCTACGATTATGCAGTTACGACGCGTCCGGGTCTAATTCATAGCGCGGTTGACCGGTGGCTGATCCCGAGATTGGCCGTCAGTGACCCAATCCTCAGGGAGGGCTCAACTCGTTTCGCACCAAATAAAGCCAGGCTCTGGTTTGCCAAGAATGTTCTGCAATCCACGTTTATTGATCGCGTGTCCCCTAACCCAACAAAAAGTTACGATCGAATCAAAATCGCATTTATCATAGATCAGATCGACGGATGGGAGGGCGGAACTGAAAGTCAATTGCGAGTTCTAATTCAAGCTTTGGATGATCGGTATTTTGAATCCGCACTCCTGTGCATTTACCGGTTTCCTGAAGTTGCTCTAGACACCTTTCCCTGCCCGGTACATTTCGTGTGTGTCAACGAGCTGTACCGGCGGTTTGCCCCATTACGTCTGCTTCGCTTGGTGCAATTATTACGAAAGATTAAGCCGCAGATTACCCAGACCTACTTCCCGGAGGCAAACTCACTCGGTATCTGTAGCGCTAAGTTGGCCCGAGTTCCTATCATCATAGGTACCACTCGAAATACTACCCATAGCAAAAGTGCGGTGCTCCGCTTTGCGAGTCGAATTTCAAATAAGCTGGCGAATCGGTGGCAGTGCAACTCCCGATCTGTTTGGAATTTTGAAATCGAAAAAGTTCATAGCTCCCCCGCGGGGATGGAGATCCTGCCAAATGCCGTAAACCCGCCAAGGTTGTTGTCTACTCCAGCGGCGCAGACCACAGCGCTCCGAGAGCAATTTACAGTCCAAGGACCGCTCATTGTATCGGTCGCTAACCTTCGACCAGTAAAAGACCTGCTGACTCTGATAGAAGCGGCCGCTCACGTACATAAGCATCTCGCTGGAGCTCAATTTTTATTACTTGGCCAAGGTCCGATGTACGCCGACTTGCAGAAGCGGATTGCACAACTAAAACTTACCCATGTTGTGCGCCTGACGGGTACACAGTCTGACGTTTATCCGTACCTGGCAGCGGCCGATATAGGAGTGCTGACATCTGTGAGCGAGGGTAGTTCTAATTCCCTTCTGGAATATATGGCTATGGGCTTGCCGGCAGTGGTTTCCGATATCCCCGCCAATCGGGACTTAGTTGAACAGGTATTTTTTACGACCGGGAATTCGAAGAACTTGGCCGCTAACCTGATCGAGCTGTGGGGCGACGCAGCTTTGCGGTTTGACATGTCACGACGGTATCGAGAATTGGCATCCGAATACGATTTGAAAGCGTGTAAGCAACGAGCCGAAAGTTTTTATCATCGATTAGTAGCGGAGCTCACCCAAGGCCCCCGATGAGCACTTTAGCTCACTCGCCGCGAACCGTGCCAAGAATTAGGGTGGATTGTGTCTCTACGGATAGAGATTTCCTCGAACTTCAAAGTGAATGGAATCCTCTTCTCATGCAAACTCAGCGCCCCGTTCCGTTCCTAACATGGGAGTGGGTCAGTACGTGGTGGAAACATTTTGCCGCTAATTCCAAACTGTTTATTCTGGTAGCAAGAACTGAAACTGGCGACCTAGTGGGAATCGCTCCTTTACATATTGTTATACGGAGAGCGTTTGGCTTGGTGCCTGTCAGAACTGTGGAATTCTTAGGCTATCACGGGTCCGCTGTCTGCTCGGATCATTTGGATTTGTTGGTTCCTCCCCCCGATCAGGAGATCGTGTGTGCCGGCCTCCTCGAGGCTATGATGGCGCGAAAGCAAGAGTGGGATTGCGTCGCTTTCGGAGACGTGGTGGAAGGTTCAGTGTTGTTCGGTTGCATGTCTGAACTCGCAAAGCGATGGGATTTGACACTTCAACCTGGACCTCAAGAATTCTGTCCTTACCTGCACCTGCCGGAGCGATGGGATGATCTCCTGCGTTCCATGAGGCAGAGGCGCCGCTCAATGGTCACTAACAGACGTCACAGACGCGAGCGATTAGCGCAAGAGTTTCAAGTGCACTTTGATCTGGAGTGTTCCCCGAGCAAGGTCCCTCAACAACTCGCGAGTCTGGAGAGGCTACACGGGCTAGCGCAAAATCGGAAAGGCGAAGCCGGACATTTTAAAATCGACAAGTATCGAAAGTTCCACCGTGATGTAGCCGAGCGCATGGCTCTGGCAGGCCATCTGTACATGGCGCGGTTTGACTGCAACGGAACCGCAGTTGCCTCAGGGTATGGCTTTTTTCTGGGCCGACGGCTCTTCTATTATCAGTCGGGCTTCGATCCCGCCTGGTCACCACACGGAGTCAGCGCGATTTTGCTCGCATACATCATGGAAGACGCAATCGAGCGCTTGGGTGCCACGGAATTCGACTTTCTGCGGGGACAAGAAAACTATAAGTATTTTTGGACGGATGTGAATCGTAAGACCGAAGGGCTATTTTTATGGGGTCGTTCCCCTCGTGCGCGAGTGGCCGAAGCGGAATTTACCGTGCGGCGCCGTCTTTCGCGGGTTCGAATGCAGTTCGAGAAGTGGACGGCGATTATCAAAAAGAAACTGCAATCAAACGCCTAGGCTCAGTTTACAGATTCGGCGTCGTTTTCAACGAAGATTTTATGGGAGAAACCGGCAATGATGCCCGCGATTGATTCAAACTCGGCCAAAGAGATAACAGAACTCCGAAAAAGTTCTGTTGGCGGAGTATCGCCCCCAAGCAGGTTGGGAGAGCTGAGATCTGAATTTATCCGGCTAGCATTGTACCCTGCATTGTTAAAACGTTGGCATCCGTCTGCCCGAGACCGCCTGCGAGAACTCCAAAAGCTCGAGTTTGCCCTCCTGGATACCATTGAAGCACTACAGTGGACCAGGGTAAAGGCAGTTCTCCGGCACGCAGCTCATCATGTTCCCTATTATCGAAACCTCTTTCGCGAAGTTGGAATTCGAGACGAGGATATTCTATCTCCCGGAGATTTCGCTCGCATTCCGATACTGACAAAATCTACTCTTCAAGAGAGGTTACTAGATTTTTGCACTGAGGACCGCGAAAAGTCCGTGGGGCTGCCTAACGCTAGCGGTGGTTCAACAGGCACACCGGTACAATTCTTCCAGGATGCTAACTATTGGGATCACGCTTATGCATCTCAATGGTTTGTTGAAAGCTGGTGGGGAATTCGGCCCGGCGATAGGACAGCATCTCTATGGGGAGCCGACCGCGATATTCCTGATCAATCCTGGTTGGAGCGTTTCTTTGGCTCGATTGGCCAGATTCGAATCTGCAATGCATTTGCACTGGACCCGAAGCAGATGGAACGCTTCGCAAAGATGTTGGTTGGCTGGCAGCCGCGCTATGTGACTGGGTACGCTTCAGCCCTCGAGGTATTTGCGAAATTTCTGCTTGACCGACCTGCGTTACGGATACGACCGCGTGCAGTTAAGACAACTGCGGACGTTCTTAGCGAGGAAAGAAGAGAAATTATTGAGCAGGCTTTTGGGTGTTGTGTTTACAATTTCTACGGATCCCGGGAAATTAACAACCTCGCCGCCGAGTGCCCAGCGCGAAGTGGCCTGCATATTAATGCCTTGTCGCGTTATATCGAGATCGTGGATGACGATGGCAAAGCCGTTCCGCCTGGTGTGCCGGGTAGGATTTTACTCACCGACTTGACGAATTATTTCATGCCCTTTATTCGGTACGAAATCGAGGACATTGGCAGTTGGACTGGCACGGCTTGTAGCTGCGGACGCGCGTTCCCGCTACTTAGCAAGATCTGGGGACGGTCGAGCGACTTTATCGTCACCCCGGAAGACAAGTTGATTCACAGCGTTTTCTTTACCCATCTCTTTTACGACATGCCCGATGTGGCGTTATTTCAGATCAATCAAAAGGACCTCCACAACATCGGAGTTTATCTAGTCCTGCGGCCTGGCATTCGCGAATACCCAGCTTTGCTCCTTCGCGAGCGTTTGCGGCGAGCATTTGGTCCTAACATTGCCTTTAGCGTGGAGGTTGTGTCCGAGATCAAGCGGCCGCCCAGTGGGAAACATCGTTTTACGGTTTCTTCGGTGCGGCCCTCTTGGGGAATGGCGGATCGCTCAGTTCCGGAATTGCGAGGAGTCGAAGCGCCATGAGTCGTGGATTAGCCAAGGCGAACTGGCTGAATCGCGCCTACATTGGACTCGTTAATCCTGTCCTTAATGGCTATGCGTACCGGGGCATGGGAAAGCGAATAAAGGAATTACAACGATTGGAAAGAATGTCGTTGAGTGAAAATGAAGACAGGCAGTGGCAAGCGGTTTCGCGTCTTCTTCAGCACGCCTATGATTCCACGCCTTTTTACCGGGAACGCTTTGAATGCGCTGGCGCCAAACCTGCGGACATCCGATCGCTCGAGGATTTGCAGAAAATCCCCGTTCTTACACGAGACGATATTCGCCACAATTTGGAGGGCCTCTGGTCCCGGCGCTACTCAAGAGAATCGCTGCAAAAGGCGGCAACAGGTGGAACCACGGACACTCCTGTGCCGCTTTTGCGGTCGCCAGAATGTTTAAAAGAGAAACTGGCGGTACAGTTCCATTTTAATTCCTGGGCTGGAATGTGGCCCGGCGACAAAGTATTCGCCCTGTGGGGCGCGCAACAGGATCTTAATCCCAATCCCAGCTGGCGCTGGCGCTTTTACGACCGCTATTTAATGAGACGAGTATGGGCTCCCACGTCGCTCATGAATCCTACGGTTTTGGAATCTTACCGGCAATTACTGAACGATTTTCGGCCCAAGGTTGTGTACGCGTATCCAACGCCGCTTGCATTATTCTGTGAGTATCTTGGTGACTGTGGCCGACCTTACCATCATCCGGCGACCGCCATCTGTACCGCTGAACCGCTATTGCTCCATCAACGGCAAGTTATCGAACAGACGCTGGGCTGTCCCGTCTTCGAACATTACGGCACGCGCGATTTCGGAATGGTGGGTGCCGAATGCGAGATACATCAGGGGATGCACTTGAATCCCGCGGCTGTTTTCGTCGAGTTCATGCCCCTACAAGGCGCTGAGGAAGAGGGCCTGCACGAGATTCTTGTGACGGACCTTCTTAATTACGGGATGCCACTCATCCGCTACCGCATTAACGATTGCGCGGTACTCGCCCCGGACCCATGTGCGTGCGAGCGCGGGTTTCCATTGATCAAGAAAATAGTTGGACGTACCACGGACAATTTCTATTTGGCAAGCGGGAATGTCGTACCTGGAGTCGCTTTGACCAATCGAGTGATCCAGGTGTGTCCCGGCTTGAAGAAAGTCCAAGTCATCCAAAATACGATGAGCGATTTTCATGTGCGCTATGTGCCAGGACCGGACTTCAGTCCTTCCGATCTTGAATTGCTGGGATCGAAGCTCCTCGTTTTCTTTCCAGATCCACTTCAATGGACATTCGAGGAAGTTGCTGAAATCGAACGAGAGCGTTCGGGCAAAACTCGTTTCTGTATCTCTCGCGTAAAGACCTTAGCAACGCATGACGGGAAGTCCGAGTCAGAGCAGAAATGCCAGTTTCACCCGACCGGGCGTGTGCAGGCCTAGACAATTGAATCCACTGTTTGCATTAAAAGACTTTGGCTTCCACAGGCGATTGCGAATCGTCCGCAACCACCTCGGCGAAGCACGTCGGATCCTGGACATCGGCGCGAATGATGGACAAATGCTTTCGGAGCTGTGCCGCCAGACTGGAAAGGATTATTTCCCGGTTGCTCTAGAGGCAGGATTCGGCGCACTAAAAAGCTTCGCTGGCGCTGCCATCTGCGCAAGCGCGGACGCGATCCCAATCCGCGACGGGTTTTTTGATTATGTGGTTTGCAGCGCTTCTCGGAAGCACATCCGAAATAGCTTGGCATTGGCAAAGGAAGCTTATCGCGTCCTTCGACCAGGGGGGAAATTTCTTGTGATCGACCCTTGCGCCGTCATCGTTCGCATAGGATTGCGGATTGGCAAATTTGACCGGCGATATCTGCATCACGTTCCAAATCGCAGCGAGATACGCGCGGAGCTCAAAGGCGCTGGATTTGAAAGTGTGCGTGTGAGAGGTGTAGCGTTTGTACAAGTTATTGGAATCAAGGTTGGGTGAAATTCCCGCGCGATTGAACGGCATGCAAAGCGACGGAAAGAAGGAAGTTCGTCATGCCGGCCCTTACACAGGCGGTAGCGAATATATGAGTGAAAGGCGAAATGGGGTTAAGTCAAATACAATACTGCAAGTTTCGGCCGTAGGAGATGTCGCTTTAAACGGCAGATATCAGGATCTTGTTGATCAAGGCAAAGCCGCTTTCCTGGCCAGCGGTGGAAGAAAGCCCCATCACTGCGAGAGCAGCTCATGCACATTCCCCTAGTCAACAGAGCCTACGAGAATCGGGTCCTGCGAAAGTCTTGGAAGTATCTGCGAAGGGACGTGCTCCAGACAATCGCGGAAAAACGAGCAGTCGCCAAGCGTCCGTACAGTTTCGAAGACTTTGAATTCAGCCGGGACACCTCGGATGCGCTTTGGTTTTGCGCTTTACTCAAGCACTGAGCCCGTGCAGTCGATAGTACTGAAGGAGAAGCGTTTTGCGCCTCGGTCTGTGGGTAAAACATTTTCTCGTATACGGTGCCGGTATCATTCTGATGAATCTCCTCCCGGCACTCATGATTCCCATCTATACGTATCGGATCACTCCATCCATCTATGGGGTACTTGAGCTTCTAAATCGCAGTCAAGAGGTTCTAATAGTCATCCTTTCGTTCGGGCTCGGCTCCGCAGTGGCCACGTTCTATCAGATGGAACGAGACAATCCTGAAGCTCAAAAGGCTGTTTATAGCACGTCCGTTCAATTCGTAGCGGTCTTCAGCCTCATCGTCGTTTTGTGTCTGCTCGTATTGTCTTCCGGGATTTCCAGGCTTCTGTTCGGATCAATTAATTATAGGATGGCGGTTGTTTTAATTCTGATCTCGACATATTTCGAAGTGCTCTTTCAGTCTGGCATTTTGTATTTTCAGTCGGAGTTGCGCTCCAGTCTCTATGTTTCAATTTATACGGCTCGCTCGATCCTAAGCATCCTCCTAAACCTCATCCTCGTATTTTGGTGGCGATGGGGCCTCATGGGTATTCTCACGGCGACGCTCATTCAGACTTCAATTTCTGGAATCGCAGTGACCGCTTATATGTTCCAAGGTACGGGTTTTCGATTTCAACGAAAACTGATCGGACAGCTGCTCAGCTTTGGGGCGCCCCTTGTAATCGGTGGCTTTGCTATGTTCATCCTAAACAACGGTGATCGCTATTTCCTGCAGAGCTATAGGTCCTCCGCTGAAGTTGGGATTTATGGAATTGGTTACCGTCTCGGAGCAATAGGGCTGGCGGTGGTGTTGTACCCATTCATGAAGATTTGGAGTGTCACCATGGTTGACATCGCGCGTCGGCCGGACGGCCACAAAGAACTCGGCCAAATTGCTACCTATTTAATCGCTGCTTGCATTTTTACGAACCTTGCCCTCGCACTTTTTGGCCCCTATCTTGTGGAGGCGATCGCGCAACGTTCCTACTGGGGAGCCGATCGGCTTATACCTGTAATTGGGCTCGCTTATGTCTTCTACGCGTGGACAGTTATTATGGACGCGTCGTTCTATGTCACCAAAAAGACCATTTACAAGATTTATGATACAACCTTGGCGGCTGGAGTAATCCTGCTTCTCTATTGGTGGCTAATACCGCGCTACGGCATGATGGGAGCTGCCTGGGCTACTGTTGGAGGCTTCGCTAGCTTCGCCGGAATTAAATCCTTTTTTTCGCAGCGGGTTCTTCGAATTCCATTTGAGTTCGGCCGGATCGGCTGGCTATTCGCAATCGGCATTAGCCTATATCTGATCGGAGCACACATGCCGAATTTTTCGGTAGTCCCTGCGTTGGTAGCACGGTCCGTGGTGACGATTGCATTCCCCATTGCACTTTGGGTAGGGGGTTTTATGACTCCGAAGGAACGACGCACCGTAGCAGAATACTGGGATATTTTCCGGGTTCGATACTTGGGCGGCGTACAAACGTGACCTATCCAACTCGAGGGCTGGATTCTTAGAATGTGTTTAAAATGTCACAAAAAACGATTCGCGTGATATTAGTAGGTCTAAAGTGATGGACGGGGTCAGTCGCAAATATTCGCACAGCGAACCGAGAATTCGCGCCAGCAAAGCGGAGCACGAGCAGCATTTTTATTTGCGGATGCTCCAACAACGTTTTCGCCCCGGCATCTTTTGGCTAGACGCGGGATGCGGCCATTCCTTGATTGCCGATTGGCTTCCGGGAGCGAAAGAGATTGAGCGAACGTTTCTCAACGAAGCTGCCAGCGTTGTCGGTGCCGATGTTGACAGTCAGTCATTGGCGGTGCCTTCATCTATCCGGCGGATAGCTTGTCAACTAGAGGCTCTTGCTTTTGACGACGGGGCTTTCGATTTCATCACTTGCAACATGGTGGTTGAACATTTGTCGGCTCCTGCGAAAGTCTTCAAGGAGTTCTTCCGCGTATTGCGTCCCGGCGGAGTGGTAATCATATTGACGCCCAATATTTATCATTGGGCGAATATAGTTTCGATGCTCACACCTTTCTGGTTTCATCGTTGGAGCCTGAAGACTCTTTTTAATCGAGAACCAGAAGACGTGTTTCCAACGCTCTATCGGTGCAATACGGAACGGACTGTGCGAAGGTTGCTGGGTTCCGCAGGCTTTCCATCAGTGACGGTACATATGGTTCCGGGACGCCAGCGCTTAATCGAGTTTGGACCGCTGTTCTATCTCGAATATATGTTTTATCAACTTAGTATGCGGTATTCGCAACTTCGGGAGATTCTTTGTGCCGTTGCTCAGAAATTGCCCGATGAACCACCCAAACCATGAGCTATAACGCTGCCCTATTGATCTGTCTGGTGCTCGGAGCGCTGCTCTTACTTGCCGGACTATTTCGTCCATTCGTAGGCTTGATAGCTTTTCTCATCGTTCATTTTGTTCAGCCCGGTGAATTAGTTCCAGCACTTGCACCCTTCCGCATCGAACTTGTTTACGGTACGCTCCTCATAGGTATTCTGATATATCGTCGGGCTAAAGCTCCCGGTCATTCCCTACTCTCGGACAGGATCCTCTTCAGTGCAGTCTTGCTTATTGGTGTCGGTCTTCTTTCTATTCCTTTCGCTGTTTGGCCTAGTGGCGCTGCTAATACTGTTCTCGAGATGCTAAAACTTGTCACTTTGCTGTTTCTGTTGACGCTGATGGTAGATTCGGAGCGTCGCTTGCGCCATGCGCTATGGTGCATGACGGGGATAGCAATTTGGTTCGCAGGCAGCAGCCTATCAGCGTACGCCCATGGCCAGTTTTATGCTTTAGGGAAGCTCGATCGTGCAGAAGGAGTAAATAGTATAGTCGGGGGCCCAAACGAGTTGGCCGGATTACTTCTTGCCCTGTTCCCGCTGTTGATTGCCTTGCTTCGCAGTACGCGCAATGTCTTGGCCCGAATTCTGCTAGTGGTGTGCGGGGCGGTGTGCCTAGTGGCTATTTCACTCACTGGGGCTCGCATTGTTATGATCGCGCTCATTTCGATAGCTATATTTTACACGATCCAGTCGAAGCACAAGGTCCCAACTTTTTTGACGTGCGTCTTGATTGCTGTCGTGATGTGGCATTTTTTACCCATCGAATACAAGCAGCGCTATCTAACCGTGCAGCAGTACGCTGAGGGAGGGCAGCTCGACGCATCTAACTCTTTCCGTCTCGAAGTTTGGAAAGCGGGAGGGCAAATATTCCTCCACTATCCCATCCTTGGAGTCGGCGCTGGTCAGTTTTCGACTGCATATGGGTTGATCTATTTGGCGGGGCGACATGCAGCATGGATGAACCCTCACAATTTGTTAATCCAAGTCGCCTGTGAGCTAGGCATCGTGGGACTAGCAGTTTTTAGCTATTTCCTTTGGCAAATCGCTAGGGGCATTGCTATCGGGCTACGAAAAAAGAGGCTTCGTGGGATGGAGCTAAACTACCAGGTTGCCGTTGCCTGCGCCGTGATGTTTTTTGGGATCATGATTCTAAGTTCCGTTAGCCATACATTGTATCGGCCATATTGGTACGTTCTGGCTGGCTTGGCGGCCGCGAACCGGAATATCCTATACGCGAAGCTTAGAAGGCGGGTCAAGTTGCAGTCACAGACCAGCGAGATTTCCGATGATTTAGCCGAAGAGGTGACGGACGTTGAGGCGCTGAGTGCCGTCTCTACTTCTTCCGTTCCTAGCTTCGAAGATGCGCCATTCATCGGTGACAGAATCAAAATTAAGGAAGACGGATCGTGATCGCTGACCAGCTTTTTATCCGCATTAGACGGGCGGTTAAACACTCCGCTTTGCTTCAGCGGATCTACGCATGGACTGAATTTTCGTTGGGAAGGATCGCTGGCGTGCGCGGCCGACCTTTTCTTGCAGTCGATCACTTCTGTAAGGCATCGCGGCGCATCGAAATTGAAACGCCTTCGCGGAGGAAAGCGCGCGAACAGTTGCGAGGGTTTCTGTGCCCGAACGGAACCAAGGAAAGTATTTCCAGCATTCAGGAAGACTTCTTGCGGACATCTTATGCAAAGTCATTACGAGCACGGTTCCTTCCGCAGCCTTTTCCGATGAATATTACTTTCCGCCACAATCTTATGCCCTTGAAGGCGTATGACCCGCGAACAGGCGAAAAGGGCGTTTTAATCTTGACGTTCAACTATCTTTTTCAAGCATTTCAGGCAATTTTCCGCGCCTCCGAATTGAGCCGCTATTACTGGATGATCTTCGAGCCTTCTTTTTATCGCTATGAGGATCCGGCCTATGCTCTGTTTCAAGGATGGAACGCTATACTCCAAGCTGGTAACCCTGTAATCCAAGCAGGAATAGAAGCGGTGGGCTGTTCGTTCCATACGGTCCCTCTCACTTCGTCTGACTGGACGGATTCCGACCTCTTCCGCCCTATTCCCGAGGTCAATAAAATCTATGACCTGATCTACATAGCTAACTGGTCAGAGAACAAGCAGCATGAGCTCTTATTTAAATCCTTAGCTAAAATCGGTGGGGCGCTCCGAGTGGCCCTTGTTGGTTTTCACTGGGAGCGAAGCCGTGAGGACATCGAGCGCCTGACGAAGAAATATGGGGTGGTTGACCGCTGTGAAATCTTTGAAAAAATCACGCCCGAAGAAGTGAATCGCTTATTTAGCCAGTCGCGTGTAAATTTGCTTCTCTCACGTTTCGAGGCCGGGAATAAAGCGCTCTACGAAGCAATGTTCGCCAACTTACCTAGCGTCGTCTATCGCCATTGCAAAGGGCTGGATCCCAGCTGCATAAACGAGCAGACTGGTCTGTTGGCAGACGAGAACGAGCTATGCGATGCAATCCTGTCCGCTCTGGACTGTCCCGATCGCTTTGCGCCGCGTGCCTGGGCGCTCGAACACACGGGTTATTTGAGATCCACTCAGATTGTGAACCACGTTTTGCGCGAACTGAGCGCGGTTCAACGTGAACCCTGGCAAACCGACATCGCCGCCAAAGTGAACCGCCCGACATTCGTTTTCAAGAATCCGGAGGATGCGGTCAGGTTGGAGCCGGTTTTGCAACATCTGCTTGAATTTGTCAGAACCTGACTTATTCAAGTTAAAGGAGGCAACGGGTGAAAACGGTTACGATCAGTTCCGCAGCCGCAGAGAACCCATGCGAAATTTGCGGCGGTCACACGCATACACGAGTGACCGCTCCATGGCCGATCCTTCGCTGTTCAGGCTGCGGTTTGACGTTTGCGCCGCAGTCCGGAACAGAGGATGCTCCCGAGTTATACGATGAATCCTTCGCTCGGGCAAGCAAACATCCAACGTATTTATTTGATGGCCAGAACTACGCTGCCCGTGCCACGGAAGTGTGGTCAAAGCATTTTTCGCAACTCCGCCGATACAGACAGACGGGTCGGATTCTAGATATCGGCTGCAGTCTCGGTTTTCTCTTAGAGCAAGCCAGGCAATTCGATTGGGAACCCTACGGTGTTGAGGTCTCGCCCTATGCCGTTGAGTATGCTCGGAAAAACTTCGGCATCAATGTAACGGAAGGAATCTTGGAAGAAGATACTTATCCGAGCCTCTTTTTTGACGTCGTTCTATGTTCCCATGTTATGGAACATGTTCCTTCCCCACGAACAGTATTGCGCCGTATTCGTAAGATTCTGCGCCCGGGTGGAGTAGTCTTAATTTTCGTTCCTACTCAGTTTGCCTCGTTGTCCTACCGAGTATTGGGCAGGGTGCGCGGTGTGGGCCCGCCCTTACATCTTTACTTTTTTTCGCGAAGCACTCTTAGTTCGCTGCTCGACCAAGAGGGTTTTTCAATCGTCCAGAGCGAAATGAATACGGAACTGGCGCACCTTCTCGGAGCTTTCACTCGAAACAAAGGTTTAGAGAGCAAATTAGAAGAACAGTCGGAGCAGATTATCAGCCGACCGGGACGCACCGCACGAGAACGAACTCGAAACTTCATGGTTAAGGCGGTAAAGACGGTGATCAATCGAGTCGGAACCGCTCTAGATTTCGGCGATGAACTGGTTATCTATGCGGAAACAAATAATTCGAACAACAGAATAATGGCCACCAAGAAGAATTCTGCGTTAGTATTCAGGTAGTTGCTTCGTCTCAGAGACGGGAGATGTCGCGGATTCTCGTCACGACCATCCAGTCCGGTTCCGAGTTGATAAACGAGAATGAATTGTTCGTCTGGATTTGGTTCGCCACGGCACCATCGCGGTTGCGGAACACGTCAAATCGAAGAAATTCGAATCCGCGTTGCCTGCCGGCTGCCCTTCAAAAACGTCGGTGAGATAAACAGAGCCTAATTCATAGACCCATCCCAGTCGAAAAACATGATGGCTGAGTTTGCCGCGAAAGAGTCGTGGTCACTGGCGAACTGGAATGGGACGCCAGCAGTGGTCCCGTCTAGTGAGACTCTGTATGCGCGCTTCAAAAGTTCAATGTACTACGGTCGTTAGATCTGTTGGAGGCTCCGGACGTGTCCCGAAACCGCAAAAGTTCGAGACTGTATTCGTGGCGTCCGCGCCCACCTGAACATTGCCTGAATTGAAAGTGGTTGAACTCGCGGTAACGGTGCTGCTGAGGCCGAGCAAAACGATATTGGGATTCGCAAGCACGGGGTGATTACAGAAATCAACCTCAGTATTCGTCGCGACAGCGCCGGTCGTGAACGTGAACACATTCCCCCATATCCCGCCGCTCGAACTGCTTACAATGTTGTTGTACGACTGGCAACCATACGGTAGCGTAAGCGTCTGTTTTGAACCGTCTGGACGAAGTGTGGGCGGATGAGTGATGGTGATCGTGGGCACTAGAGAAGTGCCCACGAGGGATAAGTGGACACTTCCGGTAAGCGACGGCGAAGTTGGACGGTCGAGGTCAAGCGCAGGATCGCAGAAGAGAGCTTCGAGGGAAACGCCTCAGTAGCGCAGCTGTCACAGAAGTATGCGGTGAACGCAAATCAGATTTTCCAGTGGCGGAAGAAGTATCGCGAAGGACGCCTGGAAAACAGCACCTCGATCAATCTGCTTCCGGTGACCGTCTCGAAGGAAGTGGTAGTAAGAGCGGCAAACCCTGGTAGTTCACATCCCTGAATATACAGAATTCTACACTAAAACACGGCCGAATGAGTTCCACGATTGGGTTGTGTTCTGTTGGAAACGATGAAGTGAGGGACCCCTCAGACTGGGAACAAGACGCATCACACGCAATGTGCACTAAGGACAAATAAACTACGTAGAACGACTTTAGCACCCCGATAGTTGTTTGGTCTCTGAGATGGGCGCGGTCACGGATTCTTGGCCAGTGCTGGTCGTGCATCCTGGCGCGGAGAGCGTAAATCTGAACGGATTACGATTCTCGATCTGGTTCGCACCAGTGTCATTGTTCAGACGGTATTGAGTGAGTATGCAAATCGCCGTCCCGGTTGAGGACGTAGTCGTATTGCACTCCTGAGTTGACGCCGTATCCGTGTAGGTAACGGAGGCACCGCTAATAGGAGTTCCCGATGAGTTCTGGACGGTCAGAGTAAGTGTCCAGTCAATATAGAGACTTGCGGCCGATTCGTTCGACCCTTGAGCGGGAAGGACAGTATCGGTTGGACTTACACCAGTGCCAAAGGTGGCATCTCGGACATGAACATTAACTGTACCAGCATTGAAGAACACGGCAAAATGGAAGAAATCCGGGTCTGGGTTGCTGCCTTTTGTAAACGTGGGGGAAGTGAACAATGCTTCGTTTGTACCGATGTCATAGTCGAAATACATGAAGGCCGAATCTGCGATGAAAGTGTCGTGGTCACTGGTAAATTGTAATGGCGTAGTAGGGGCTGGAGGATCCATTGAGACTGCCCAAGCGCAGTTTGGGGTGAGGCCGTGAAACACACTACAGTCCGAGGAGAAGCCGGACGACCTTTTCGCGGTATAGGTGTTGTTGTGGCTGACATTGTTGTAATTCTCCGAGTCAGTGATACGAAAAGCCACTGCGGGGCAAGGGCCGGAAGTTGCCGTTATGTTGTTGCTATACATGGATTCACTTGTGCCGTTGTTACGAAGCTCAAGTCCATATGCGCCGCCAATTTCACAGCCTTGATATTCCGAGTTGTTGGCAAATTCCTGTGCTGTGTTCACGATGTTGTCGTAAACCAGCATTCCACTGCCCCCGCCGATTAAAATCCCGCGTCCCTCCAGCGGTGTGACGGTATTGCTAAAAATACTACCGCCGACTTGAATAGCATAGAGACCAAAATCGTTCGTGCATTGTGTCCCTGCATTTACGGGTAGAGTGCCAGCGGCGTTCGTGTAGGGGTTGGATTCACAAACAAGAGTTGCGGTCGGCGTCGTGAAAACCCCGTTGGGGTTTCCCTGAGAACAGCTGTTACTATATAAGTTAGTATTCGGATTGTTCCATACAATGCAGCCTTGCGGCCCGCCGGTGAACGTGTTGTTGTAGAAGTTGGAAGTCGCTCCAGTGTCGCCCCCGCACCCATCACAAACAAAAGCGACACCTTGGTAAACGGAACGCTTCTGTGCTGTAACAACCTTGCTGTTCACGATGTTGTCGTGAACTGAGACGCCTGCGCCTTGTGAGTCGCTATAGATGGCTTGCGTCGAGTCGCTACAGGTGTTGAACGTTACCTTAAAAACGCTGAGCCCGTCGCCTGCACCTTGACCCAAGTGGATTGCGTTCGAGCCTAGTTGAATATTTGAGGGGTCCAGACAGTTCCCCTGAGTGATCGTCCCAGGTCCAGCTATCGTGAGGTTATTCCATGAGCCGCCAGTCGTATTGCCGGCAGCTAAGCCACCTGAAGCAAAATTCGGATCCCATGGAGCCGCTCCATAGACGCCAAAAACGGCGAAGTTTGGGGGGCTCGGAGCATCGCTATAAGTAACCGTATGCCCATTCAGACTGATCGAAATACCATCCGCTGCGACATTAAAACACGAGCCTATTGACGTTACATCGTTCTGAAGCATATAAGATGTTCCGGCGTTGGCCAATATTTGACATGAAGTGATTGGAATCCCTGTGCCTGCAGACCCGATGATGATCGAATAAGAATCAATTGCCATCTGTGGCGAAGCGCTCGAATCTTTGGCCTGTATCGCTATGGAGAACGTTCCCGATTGCGACGGCGCGCCATTAATCGATCCTGTCGGCGCCTGCAACGCCAATCCGGGCGACAATGATCCAGACGTGATTGACCAGGTATAGGGCGGCGTTCCCCCGCTGGCTGCTAGAGTTACAGAATAGTTCGCGCTCACTTGTCCAGCTGGTAGTGCACTCGTCGTGATCTGTAATGGTATTGTTGACGCCCCAACCGCGATAGCCAGTTTCTTTGTCGCTGTTTGCGCTGTCGAGCTTGAACCTCTCACTTGTACCGTGAACGAAGCACTTCCGGCTTGTGCTGGAATCCCGCTAATTTGGCCAGATGAAGCCAACAACATTCCCGTAGGTAACGATCCAGAAGCGATCGACCAGCTGTACGGAGGCGTGCCGCCGCTGGCGGACAAGGATGTCGAGTAAGTTTGCCCTTGCGTTGCACCCGAAAGAGAACTTGTGCTGACTTGCAGAGGTGCCGCGGATCCTGCTACCTCAATACCAAGAGTCTTCAAGGCTGTTTGCGCTGTCGAGCCTGAATCTCCCACTTGTACCGTGAAGGAAGAACTTCCCGCTTGTGCGGGAGTCCCGCTAATCTGGCCGGATGAAGCCAATACCATTCCCGTAGGTAACGATCCAGAAGCGATCAACCAGTTGTAGGGAGCCGTGCCACCTGTCGCAGACAACGTAGCACTATAGGAAGTCTGCACGGTGGCCGCCGGGAGAACGAAAGTGGAGATGGTCAGTGGCACAGGGTCTGGTGAAGTTGATTTGCTTGTGGAAGTGTAACCGGCACAACTGCTCATCCCAGCTGCGATGAGGATCATGAATAACAGTAAAATCACCGAAAATAGGGCGTTGGGCTTCGGGCTCACCCTTGCTGGTGTCGGTGTCATGGCTTATCTGCTGCAGAGACTAGCACCTGAAAAACAGCATAACTACTGGCCTCGGGGATAGATTTGGTACGGGCTTCCCTGTCCCTGAGGACAGGTGGTCCGTGGCAATTCGGTAGCCTGCGCGGCCGAATACCACGGTTAAGTTAGTTTCGTGGAGCGGTTTCAGTGGAAGGACAATCGATTAGGAGCTCCTGTGCCGTCGTCTTGGTAATTGGCAGAACCAGGTCCTTCAAACTTGATTTGCAGCCCGCCTTTTTGACATCTAGACGATACGGAGAGTGTTCCTCTTTCTGAACGAGCGTAGCAGTGTTATACATTCTGAATTCGGTGAGCAGCGTTGAAATACTTCCATCCTGGTCCGTAGTGCCTTGAAAAACTGAGTTGCCTAGAGCATCCGTGACGGCTATTGTCGCACCGATCACCGGTTTAAGGTCATGGTCCCGTACGCGAAGTCGAAAAGTCCAGTCAATAAAATACTCTGCAGGACCGGGCCAATTAACAGAGTCGATCGCTTTCATATCAGTGCTATCCTTCGTTGCGCCGTTTTGAAAGATGCTGTCGACGAAATGGATATTTGTAATCGAAACTTTGCCGCCGTTTCGAAATGAGAACGTAACATAATCCACTGCTGGATTTGCACCTTTTGCAAGGATGCAATCGCGAAAGATTAAGTTTGAACCGCCATCCCAATCGAATCGTACAGCGGAAGTGTCACCAATAAAAGTATCGCGTATCGATGTAAATCCAGTAGCTCCACCGCTTCCAAATGCGGTCGCAAACGCCATAGTGTTCCCAACACGCTGGGCAGCGTATTGGTTGTCATGAGATATATTCCCGGAGCCTTTTCTGCTGTCTGTTACTCGTAATGCTTGAGCACCGCATTCATCTGCTTGGGCGACCACGCTATTTTGGAATGCCTCCGCCTCTTTGGGGTCATCATCGAACTGAATACCGTACGTCCCGCCCACTTGGCAGCCCCCATATTCTTGGTTAACTTTTTTTTCGATTACAATGATCTTATTGTCGTGGACACGCTCGCCCTTTGACACCGCGATATTAATTCCTCGACCGGCAATGGGAGCTATCACATTGTTGTAGACTTCACCACCGTTTGCCCATGCATAGATCCCGAAGTCGTTTGTATATGTCCCATCGTGTTCGATCACATTGTCGTGAATTGTAGTGCCGACCACGGCGGAGAAAATCCCTCCTTGGGCACCTCCAGTGATGTGGTTGCCGTATATCGTCGCTGGCCCTGGCACACGAGAACTGTCAGCAAACTTGATTGACTGGCCAGTCAACTGGTGCCGATTTTCAATTATCTCTACCATGTTGTTAATTATGTTGTCGTATATGGTCGCATTCGTCCCAACATAGGTTGTGTAGATAGGTATCGAGGAATCCGCATGGATGTTGAACGTGATGTCGTGTACTTTAAGTCCGTGGCCTGGGCCCTGGCCCAACCTAACACAGTGAGAGAACGGTCCAGCTCCAGGACCCTGAGTTATCGAGCCTCCATAAATACTCAAATTATTAAATGAGCCGCCGCAGGGATTACTGGACCCAAACGTGGGGTCCCAGCAGGATACACCAAGAACTCCAAACACTGATATTGAACTCGAAGCGGATCCGAAAATGACGTTGTGGCCATTTAAATTTAGGCTGATATTGTCTGCCTGGACGCTAAAGCACGTTCCCGCGGAGGATACGTCATTCTCGAGAGCGTACGTAGTTCCTGGAACATTTAGAATTCCACACTGAGTAATACCGCGGTGCTCGGGACTCGGGCGTGGACTAGACAGCGAAATGCACTGCATCAGTCCCCACAGGAGGAAGAAAGAAATTATTTTGCAATACCTATGGCTAATATGAATCATACAAAATACGAAACTCGGTAGCTTTTTATACGGAGATATCTCAGAACCCCAACGGGGTTGTACTCCTGTCGAAAAAATATTCAATCGCTCTGCGCATAATTACGTTAGCGACTCTTAGCGAGGCCCTTATCGTGATTGGGTCAATGGAGAAGTCGCGCGTTGAACCAGGTATCGTAGCATATCATTTCAATAAAGCAGCAGCGCCTCAGCCTAAATGTGGCTCCTCCGGCAGTATTCACACGCCTTACCGTCTGAACAGCAGAGAATGAGCTTTACAGGTGGTTTATTTTGGGTGTGGTCCAAAACTCCCATTAGATGAAATTACGTGCATATTGACACCGACCGATTATTCCTCTAAATTCCCTCACACATCGGAATGATGCGCCCAAGACTTGAGGTGGTGAGATGCGGCCCCGTCTTATCTTGAGGATTGTTTTACTCTGCCTGTGTCTCCCAACGCTTAACTCGGTCACGTTCGCCGGCACGCTTACGTCGATTAGCATTTCACCTGGATATTGGGCTTCGCCTGTGGGAACGCAGTTCAACTTCATCGCCAAAGGTCACTACAGCGATGGCAGCATCCAGATCCTTACTAGCAGCGCGACTTGGAGTTCTTCCAACACGGCCTTTGCCACCGTCAATAGTGGGGTGGTTAGCGCCTTGGCGCAAGGCTCAGTTATCCTGACCGCCAGTGTCGGTTCCATGAGCGCTACCGCTACGTTTATCGTCTTGCCCCCTGCGGTGAGTGCAATAACCATCACTCCAGGCAGCGCGACTGTGCGGATCGGAGCCAATCAGCCCTTTACTGCCATCGGCAAGTACACGGACGGGAGCACACAGGACCTGACTGGCAGCGCCACTTGGACTTCTTCCAAGCCGACGGTGGCAACAGTCAGTGGTGGGACCGCTGCTGGAATGGCCGCGGGCATAACCTTCGTGAGCGCCACTTCCGGCTCCGTCAGTGGAACAGCCCAGCTTACGGTCGTTCCAGTTCTGAACTCCATCTTCGTCTCCCCGAGCATCATTAGCGTGGGCCAGGGCGGGACGCAGGTTTTCACAGCTACCGGCCAGTACAGCGACGGCAGCACTCAGAACCTGACCAACATTGTCAGTTGGAGCTCTTCCAACACCACGTTTGCCACGATTACTAGCACC